>Ga0247774_1001626_pt1 | contig 11255 bp, 7 predicted proteins | sample UWRJL001104B6_FD_179933 | JGI IMG/M metagenome (GOLD analysis project Ga0247774, IMG submission 179933) | Plant litter microbial communities from Arlington Agricultural Research Station in Wisconsin, United States - UWRJ-L001-104B-6 | ecosystem: Environmental > Terrestrial > Plant litter >... | reverse complement strand
TCGGTTTCTTCAGCCACAGTACCGGGTTTGAGACGCAGCAAAGCGTGGCTTCCGGGAATCTCTAGGGTGTGGAACCACAAGTCGTAGTCGTTGGCGGTGCGAAAAGTGAGTTGGTCGTTTTGGCGGTTGTTGCGCCCGATTAATAATTCAAAGCCGCTGGGGGTTTGGTAGCGGTGAAATTCGATCGCAGCATTTTTGTCGGTACTGCGGTAATCTGGTACGTCTAGATATTTTTGTTGGATCAATTCTTCGCGGATTTCGGCGAGGGTTTGCAAATCTTGGGTGTTGCGGTAGGTTTCCAAGACTGAAAGTGCGACTTCAACTTGTTCTAAATAGTCAATTTCTTCCTGTACGGCGGCTAACAAAGGTTCTACTGCAATGCGGGCTCTTTTAAGTTTTTGGTGTTTTTTGTAGATTGCTTGAGCGTTTTGAACTGCGTTTTTTTCCGGGTTTAGGGAAATGATAACTGGTTTTTCGGTTTCAAAGTCGGGGAGAGAAATTGATTTCATTCCCGGTTCCCAATGCTGCAAAGAAGCCATCAGCAAGTCGGCTTGGGATTTGTGGGTGTCGGCGTCTGCGGATTGCTGCAAGCGTTCTTTAAATGTGTTGGCTTTGAGGCGGAGTTTTGCCAGGACGTTGTTGAGTTTTTGGGTAAGCTGATGCCGCAGTTGGGCGAATACTTCTTGATTGATTTGGCCTGTGTAGTAGTTGTTAAGTATTTCTTGAACGGAAGAGAAGGAAGAAGGCTTTTCGGCTTCGCTGAGGGTAAAAACAGGGGAAGAGGAAGGGGAATCCGACTCGTTCCCAAGCTCTGCTTGGGAATGCAGATCTTGAGGCTGTGCCTGTGTGGTACGATCTGGTGCGGGCCAATCGATGACGGTGTAGCCTTCGGGGGTAAAACTCGGGTGAAATTTGGAGTTTTCTAGGCATTGCAGCCAGTATAGCCAGCGCTGGAATAGTTGCTGCCATTGGTCGGGATTGAGGCTGTCGGTGGATTGTTCGGGGTCTAAAGAAGCCGATCGAATCATTGAAAAAATTAAGGCTTTACTCAACCCTCGGTAATTCTTCAACAGATTGCGGTGTAATTGTCCGGGAACCAGGCTAATTCGTGATTGCCAGCGGTTTTGAGATTCGCTCAGACTAGGCACTGCATCGGTCAAAGACGGGGGCATTTCGTAGGGTTGCCCGGTTTGGATGGGACGGACGGTGGACTGTTTGGCGCTGACTTGGTGGGCGCAGGTGACAACGAGGTTGTCTTGGGCGGTGAGGATGACGTTGCTGTACTTGCCCATGATTTCGGCGTACAGGTGCCAGAGGGCTGGTTCTCCGGGGCGTTTGGCGAATTGCAAGTCGATGACTCTTTCCCAGGATGCCACGGGGGCGATGGAAACTAAGGCTAAACCGCTGAGTTGGTGCCGCAGTTGTTCGCTGAAGGTGAAGGTGTCGGGAATGCGGGGCGGGGGGTCGCCGACGCAGATGCGGGCGGCGACAGGATGCCAGGAAAGGTCAATCCAGCCGCGCCCTTTCATGGTGCGGAGGGCTAGGGACACGGTGAAGCGATCGCGCTGGTAGACTTGTTCTAAGCGCGCTGGCAGCCATTGGGCTCGCAGTTCGCTGCAAGCTGCGGTTAAAGTTGTAAAGTCTACGGGTTGCACGGTGGCCTCTTTGCGATCGAACTATCTCTTTCTATGCTGACAGATATCGGTCACATTTTACTAACTATAACCTTTCTCAGTAACATCAGGTGGACGCTTGATAAGCGGGCATAGGGCATAGGGCATAGGGCATAGGGCATACATCACTTTATTGAGAACTGCTGTATTTACAATTATTGTTTGCTCTTGCTTCGCGTCCTACGCTAGGAAAGCGCTTCAATAATTCCGTTAACAAATAACAAATAACTAATAAACATCTCCTAAAAAGGAGGTTTTGAACAGGCAGGATGCCTGTTCCACAATAATTATGGGAGAGGTCTAATAATATCCCTTCCGGCTGCGCCGAAATGATATCAAATCAGTCATCAGTGATTAGTCATCAGTGATTAGTCATCAGTGATTAGTGATTAGTCATTAGTCATCAGTCAACAGTCAACAGTCAACAAGCACCGACGGTACAACCGGAATCGATATAACAACTAACTAATAATTTCCCGAATCAATTCCAAATGTTTGTATAAAGGTGCGATCGTATTGGCGGCGATCGCCCCGCTAGCAGCAACAGCCGGCAAACCAATTCCCGGAAACGTCGAATCTCCGCAGCAAAACAGCCCCGCTAAAGGCGTTGTCGGCCCGGGAAACAAGCCGCTACCAGCCCGAATTCCGGGCCCGTAGGAACCGCGATGGCGGCGCAAAAACCTTTCGTGGGTGAGGGGTGTGCCAACTAAGGTGACTTCGCAGCGCGATCGAATATTGGGGATAATTCTCTCTAAGGCGAACCACATTACCTCGGCGCGCGCTTGTTTTTGCCGCTTGTACTCTTCGCTGGTGCGATCGAGCTTTTGCCACAAATCGTAAGGCTCGTTTCCGGGGGTATATGCGTGAATGACGTGCTTTCCCGGAGGCGCGAGGTGGGGGTCGAGGAGGGAGGGAATGGAGACGAGAACGACGTTCTGAGGGGCAGAAACGCCCATTTCCCAGTCTTTGACGAAGATGTAGTGACAAGCCAAGTCCGATCGCACTCCGGCAGCATCAATTCCCAGATGCAGGTGCATGAAGCTGTCGCACTCGGGCGTCGCCTGCCGCTGTTGCCGAAACCTTTGCGGGACTGAGGTTTCAGGCAACAGTTTCAGGGTATCCCAAACGGATGCGTTGGAGACGACGGCTTTGTGCGATCGAATAATTTTGCCCGATCGCAGCCGCACGCCCGCAGCCCGGTTGTTTTCCACCAAAACCTCTGCAACGTGGGAATTTAGCAGCAACTGCCCTCCGTGGCGCTCTAAACCGCGTACCAGGGCATTTACCAAAGCTGCACTACCGCCGATCGGATAGTCCAAAACTGCATTGGGGCGATACCAGTCGGCGAACATGAAAGCGACTTCGGCTGCGATCGTTCCGTCGGCGGGAAGTCCAGACAGCAGGAAGCACAACAAATTCAGCCAATTTCGGACAAAGGGATCTTTGACATTTTTGTCCATAATTTTGCTGAAAGGGCCAGCAAGTGCGATCGCGTCGCCAGCACTTTGCAGGAAAGCCGGCGCAAATTGGCCGAGGGTAAAAACAGCGCCCAAATCGAAGCGCAAAGCCAGGGAGGGCAAGGCTGTGGCAGCTTTCGCGTAGGGTTCCATGATGCGCTGGAGTTGCCGCCATTCGGCGACTGCTGCCGCGCCGCGCAGTTGTGCGAGCACTTCGCCAAACTGACTCGCACCGACGGAGGTGTCGAAATCGCCTTCTGGCAAACAGCAACCCCAGGTATCGTAGGTGATGCAGGGGAGTTTTTCGCCGATCGCATCCAAAACTTGCCGCAGCGGATTGGCAGACGGGCTGTAGGATAATCCTGAGTACAGGGAGGGCCCGGAGTCGAAGCTAAATCCGTCGCGTTCAAAACCGTGTGCGGCGCCGCCCGCGAGCGAATGGCTTTCGCAAACCACAACCTCAAAGCCATAGCGGGCAAGCATTGCAGCGCAAGTCAAGCCGCCAATTCCGCTGCCGATGACGATGATTTCTGTGTCTGTGGGGGCGATCGCAACCATGTTTTTCTCCGCTACTTCAGCTAATATTATCAATGTCTTGCAGCTTTAGGACTTAGGCATTTAACAGATGCGATCGTCCCTAGCCCTCCAAAACACAAGGGGGAAGAAGCAAGCAGTTGACTGTAGGCTCGATCCCCCCTAGCCCCCCTTAATAAGGGGGGGACAAGAAGCAGTCACAGTTATTGTTAAAAAGGGCAGGCTCATAAGCATTCAAAGTCCCCCTTCTTAAGGGGGATTTAGGGGGATCTAGACTCAGCTACCACTCTTAAAATACAAGTCTGTATATTATTAAATGGAAAACATATCAATTCTAGAACAAGCCGCTAAATCGAATACAAAACCATCTCCCGATGCTGTAGTGGCCGCCCTCTTAGAAGCTGAGAAAAACGCGAAAACAAATAAAATTCGCTATTCTTTCGAGCAATTAATCGGCATCTGGCAACTCTGCTTTATCACAGGCACCAAAAAGACTCGACAAAAAGCGGGGATTGTGTTGGGTGCGGGACGTTACATCCCTCAGTGGATTGCGAAAATTCAAATTGCTTATTCGGCCGAATCTGTTGCTGGAGGGGAAGAGAATAGCGAAACCGGCAGGGTGGAGAATTCGGTGCAAGTTGGGGCGATCGTACTAACTCTTTCCGGGCCGACTAAGTTTTTGGTTAATAAAAATATTTTAGCTTTTGATTTTACCAGAATTACGGTGAAATTGTTGGGTAAAACTGTGTATCAAGGATTTATTCGCGGTGGAGAAGCGCGGGAGGCGGATTTTTTTAGTTTGAGTGTGGGGAAGCAGGCATTTTTTGCATATTTTCTGGTAGAAGAGGCGATAATAGCCGCTAGGGGAAGGGGAGGCGGCTTGGCTTTGTGGGCGAGAGTTTAGCAGTTCTTAATTGCCTGCAATATAGCAGGGAAATAACTTTATTTATTTCGGAGTTTGGGGGATATTTGTTCTGCTTGGCGGTTGACTTCTGTTGTTTGCTGCATCAATATTACTCAAAGTAGTAGCTTCCCCTGCGCGATCGCCCACTGACCGCCAAATTGGTAAAGCTTGGTTAAAGTATTTCAATGCTTCTTGCGGTTGGGAGATGCTGTTGTACGCTAAACCAATATTATTCAAAGTAGTAGCTTCCCCCGTGCGATCGCCCACTGACCGCCAAATTGGTAAAGCTTGGTTAAAGTATTTCAATGCTTCTTGCGGTTGGGAGATGCTGGCGTACACTGTACCAATATTGCTCAAAGTAGCAGCTTCCCTCCTGCGATCGCCCACTTCCCGCGTCATTGGTAAAGCTTGGTTGTAGTATTTCAATGCTTCTTGCGGTTGTCCGATACTGTGGTACGCTGCACCAATATTATTCAAAGTAGCAGCTTCCCCCCCGCGATCGCCCACTGACCGCCTAATTGGTAAAGCTTGGTTAAAGTATTTCAATGCTTCTTGCGGTTGTCCGATACTGTAGTACGCTGCACCAATATTAGTCAAAGTAGTAGCTTCCCCCCCGCGATCGCCCACTGACCGCGTAATTGGTAAAGCTTGGTTATAGTATTTCAAAGCTTCTTGCGGTTGTCCGATACTGTAGTACGCTGCACCAATATTAGTCAAAGTGGTAGCTTCCCCCCTGCGATCGCCCACTGACCGCCTAATTGGTAAAGCTTGGTTATAGTATTTCAAAGCTTCTTGCGGTTGGGATATGTTGTTGTACGCTAAACCAATATTAGTCAAAGTAGTAGCTTCCCCCCTGCTATCGCCCACTGACCGCATAATTGGTAAAGCTTGGTTATAGTATTTCAATGCTTCTTGCGGTTGTCCGATACTACCGTACGCTGCACCAATACTACTCAAAGTAGTAGCTTCCCCCCTCCTATCGCCCACTTGGCGCCTAATTGGTAAAGCTTGGTTATAGTATTTCAATGCTTCTTGCGGTTGTCCGATACTGTCGTACGCTGCACCAATACTACTCAAAGTAGTAGCTTCCCCCCTGCGATCGCTCACTGACCGCGTAATTGGTAAAGCTTGGTTATAGTATTTCAATGCTTCTTGCGGTTGTCCGATACTGTGGTACGCTGCACCAATATTAGTCAAAGTAGTAGCTTCCGCGCTGCGATCGCCCACTTCCCGCAGAATTGGTAAAGCTTGGTTAAAGTATTTCAATGCTTCTTGCGGTTGGGAAATGTCGTTGTACGCTGCACCAATATTAGTCAAAGTAACAGCTTCCCCCCTGCGCTCGCCCACTTCCCGCAAAATTGGTAAAGCTTGGTTAAAGTATTTCAATGCTTCTTGCGGTTGGGAAATGCTGTTGTAGTTAAGAGCAATGGCATTGAGTGCTACAGCTTCACTTTTTTTCTCTTTAAATTGTCGCGTAATGGCTAGAATCTGCTGCCATGTTTCTATTGCCTGTCGCGCTTGTCCTTGCCTTTCCTGTTGCTTTACTTGCTCTACGAGTTGCTTTAATTTTTCAACCTGTGAATTTTGACTTTGCGCCCAACTCGGTTGCACCATCAGCGGCACAGTCAGAGGAGTCAGACACACACCCACAATCAAAACACTGCTGATAATTTTTTTCACATTTATCATAATTTACCACGGAGTATGAAGAGAATAGATAGCTGAATTGGTAATTGCTGGAATTAGATTTTTACTTGCTGTTGTTGACTACTTTAATATAATCCAAAATCTGAGATTCTAGCGTGCGATCGCCTATTTCTCGCGCAATTGCCAAAGCTTGGTTATAGTATTTTAATGCTTCTTGCGGTTTAGAAATGCTGCGGTAGACTGCACCGATATTATTCAAAGTAGTAGCTTCCCCTCTGCGATCGCCCACTTCTCGCCGAATCGGTAAAGCTTGGTTGTAGTATTTCAATGCTTCTTGGGGCTGAGAAATGCTGTTGTAGACTTCACCAATATTATTCAAAGTAGTAGCTTCCCCTCTGCGATCGCCCACTTCTCGCCGAATCGGTAAAGCTTGGTTGTAGTATTTCAATGCTTCTTGGGGTTGAGAAATGCTGTTGTAGACTACACCAATATTATTCAAAGTAGTAGCTTCCCCTCTGCGATCGCCCACTTCTCGCCGAATCGGTAAAGCTTGGTTGTAGTATTTCAATGCTTCTTGGGGTTGAGAAATGCTGTTGTAGACTACACCAATATTATTCAAAGTAGTAGCAACGCCTGCGCGATTGCCCACTTCTCGCAAAATCGGTAAAGCTTGGTTGTAGTATTTCAATGCTTCTTGGGATTGAGAAATGCTGCGGTAGACTTCACCAATATTATTCAAAGTAGTAGCTTCCCCTCTGCGATCGCCCACTTCTCGCCGAATCGGTAAAGCTTGGTTGTAGTATTTTAATGCTTCTTGGGGTTGAGAAATGCTGTCGTAGACTACACCAATATTATTCAAAGTAGTAGCAACGCCTGCGCGATCGCCGACTTCTCGCTGAATCGGTAAAGCTTGGTTGTAGTATTTCAATGCTTCTTGGGGTTGAGAAATGCTGCGGTAGACTAAACCAATATTATTCAAAGTAGTAGCAACGCCTGCGCGATTGCCCACTTCTCGCTGAATCGGTAAAGCTTGGTTGTAGTATTTCAATGCTTCTTGGGGTTGAGAAATGCTGCGGTAGACTAAACCAATATTATTCAAAGTAGTAGCTACCCCTCTGCGATTGCCCACTTCTCGCAAAATCGGTAAAGCTTGGTTGTAGTATTTCAATGCTTCTTGGGGTTGAGAAATGCTGCGGTAGACTTCACCAATATTATTCAAAGTAGTAGCAACCCCTGCGCGATCGCCCACTTCTCGCCGAATCGGTAAAGCTTGGTTGTAGTATTTCAAAGCCTCTTGTGGTTGAGAAATGCTGTCGTAGACTCCACCAATATTATTCAAAGTAGTAGCTACCCCTCTGCGATTGCCCACTTCTCGCAAAATCGGTAAAGCTTGGTTGTAGTATTTCAATGCTTCTTGGGGTTGAGAAATGCTGTCGTAGACTCCACCAATATTATTCAAAGTAGCCGCTTCCCCTCTGCGATCGCCCACTTCCCGCCAAATCGGTAAAGCTTGATTATAGTATTTCAAAGCCTCTTGTGGTTGAGAAATGTTGTCGTAGTTAAAACCAATGCCAATCAGTGCTAATGCTTCAAATTTTCTATCTTTAAGTTGTCGTGCAAGGGCTAGAACCTGCTGCAATGTTTCGATCGCCTGTTTGTGTTTTCCTTGCTGTTGCTGTTGCGTTGCTTGCTGTATAAGTCTCTGTAATTCTTGACTCTGTGCATTGGGACTTTGCGCCCAACTAGGTTGCACCATCAGCGGCACAGTCAGAGGAGTAAAACACGCAGCCAAAACTAAAACACTGGTGATAATTCGTTTCATACTTTTCATAATTCACCACAGATGATTAAAAGAATAGGCATCAAACGCAAAATATTTACTTGATATCGGTATCCCTTCCACCCTTGCTTGTGCGACGAGCAAGTAATATTCAGACCTACCATTTTTGATTTGAGAGATTTTAATTTTAGTATAAGCGGTCTGGGAGCGATCGACCTTTTAGCAAAAGTTCATTCCAACTGATATTTTACATTTGTTGCAACAGTCCGGCAGGGGTTAAAACCCCCGACGGACTACGGGATTTGTGTTTTTTAATTAAACCCGATCGCACACAACTTCAAACACACCCCCTGGAATAAACCGACACAAAGCCCTCCGCCGATCGTCCGCATCTTGGCGATTGACAAAACGCGCAATTGTATAGTGCTCAGCATTCGGTAAAATGCGGACGATCGCCCAAGAATTGCGATCGCCCTGCATTGACTTTTCATGTGTTTTCGAGATCGAATTTGGGTTGAGTTCGATCGCGGGGCGATCGGCGATCGTCGGAGAATTTGCTTTTCTGAGAGTGTTGACGTAGCGGGCGATCGTACTACCTTTGAGATTCGCCCCGACGCGCAGAATCAGAAACACCGCAAAGCTTTCGATCTCTGGCCCAGTCATGCGCGCGCGATCGGCCTCAAAATCCTCATCAGAGTAGCCGCGGATACCCGACAGCAGTTGCGTGATGCCAAAGTCATCTAAAGCTTGTTGATAGCCACGAGTATATTCGCTGCCGTCGCTCACAGGCTTTACCATAGTAATAGTCTCCTTTTATGTGGACTGTCTCCTTGTATTTGGGGAACCATTAGCCAGCGCGGGCCGTGCAAAAGTTCAGCGCTGGCTTTTGACTCTCTAATATCTTATCCATATATGCCGCACACGTCAAGCATATATGCTCCATATGTGCATAATGGTCTAGATACAGCACAATAGGCACGCACTATCGGCGCATAGTGCTGTGCAAAAGCAGCATTTTGCTGCATATTCGACAAAATTGTCTACAATACTGGACAATGACGATTGCCCTAAATAAAAAAATACTCAATTTCTAATGGCTAAACGTGTATCAACCTCCTTAGCAGATGGAATCTATGACCTACTTCAAGAGTGGGCAAATGAGGAACGCCGTTCAATCAGCGGCTTGTCAGCATTCATTTTGGAACAAGCTGTCAGAGAACGTCAAAAACAAATGCAAAAACAGTCCCCACCATCCGATGAGAAACAAGATAAAAGTTGAGAGCAGTTTGTGCGATCGATCTTTTACTTTCTTCCCCGTAGAAGATTATCTACTTGTTGCTTCTTCTTCCTAATTCTTCCTTCGTGTCCTTCGCGTCTTCGCGGTTCAATAATACTAAATGAAATTTATCGGAATCGATTTAGGTTGGAGCTCAGGAGCAAGCGGTTTGTGCTGTTTGAATTGGCAAAATAACCAATTAAAATTAATAGAGTGCGATCGCCAACAAACCCTTAACGACATTCTCACCTGGATCGATACCCAAGTCTCCCCAACCGAACCAGCCATCATCGCCGTAGACGCACCCACAATCATCGCCAATCCAACCGGAATGCGCGAAGCAGACAAACTCACCCACAAACACTTCGGGCGCCACCACGCCGGCTGCTATCCCGCCAATCTTTCCCGCCCCTTCGCCCAAAAAACAGTCGAATTCGGCCTCAGTTTAGAAGCCCGAGGATTTGTCCACGCACCAACAATAGAAGCTCAAAAATTAGGCAGATATCAAATAGAAGTATTTCCCCATCCAGCCACAATAAACTTATTTAAATTAGACAAAATCATCAAATACAAAAAAGGAAAACTGGCAGAACGTCAACTAGAATTGATGAAACTCTGCCAGTATATTGTAGATATTTTACCGAGCCTCGAACCCTCTCTAAATCTGTCTTTTGGCACAGGCATCTTGCCTGTGAGCTGTGGCACAGGCATCTTGCCTGTGAGCGGTTCAAACCTCCCCGAAATGCCCACCAGCATCGCCACCCTCAAAGCCTTAGAAGACCAGCTAGATGCCTTGCTGTGCGCTTATATCGGCGCGCACTGGTGGTACTGGGGAATAGAGCGGAATTTGGTATTGGGCGATCGCAAAACCGGCTACATCGTCATTCCCCAACTTCGATAACAAGAGAGGAAGAATGACAGAATAGGGCATGACAACAGTCAACAGTCAACAGTCAACAGTCAACAGTCAACAGTCAACAGTCAACAGTCAACAGTCAACAGTCAACAGTCAACAGTCAACAGTCAACAGTCAACAGTCAACAGTCAACAGTCAACAGTCAACTGCCAACTGCCAACTGACTAATGTGCCCAGAGAATCACGCCAGCTTCATAAGGACTGCTGAGATTATCGTGCTTCGGCAAAACCCGCAACGACAAACCTTGCAAACCGCTAGAAGTATAAGTAATGTCAGCCGTATAAAGGCTAGCATTGTGAGAATCTTCACCCAAATACTCCATCACCACCGGCACGCCACCGATGATATTTCCGTTAGCATCAACCGAACCTTGATAAAGTTCGACTTGCACGTCCGCAGGCGTCAATCCCCTCAGATTAATCCGAGATTTAACACCGATCGACTCATTGACCTTAACTTCCTTATCCTGGGAAATATCAACAGCCTCAATCTTAATATCGTGCCACTTCGCGAGAACGTGCTTCTTCCAGTGAGACAACTCCTTCGCCGGAGCGCAATTATCCGAAGTCATGGTGTGGAAGCGATCGCTCACCGGGAAATAAGCCCGCCGCGCGTAATCCTTCACCATCCGAGCAGTATTGAAGAAAGGACAGTTCAAGCGAATCGAATCCTTCATTTTCTCCGTCCAACCGCGGGGAATGCCATCAGCATCCCGGTTGTAAAACAGCGGTACAACTTCCTTCTCCATCAAGTCGTACAAAGCATTCGCCTCGACATCATCCTGATACTTAGTATCTTCGTAAAACTCGCCATGTCCGATCGGCCAACCCGTGCGAACATAATCAGCCTCATCCCACCATCCGTCGAGGATGCTGAGATTCGGTAAACCATTCATCGAAGCTTTCATCCCCGAAGTCCCGGAAGCTTCCCGCGGGCGGCGCGGCGTATTCAGCCACACATCGCAGCCCGACACCATCATCCGAGCGACGTTAATGTCGTAGTTCGGCAAAAAGACCATCGAGCTCATAGTGTCGTGCTCGCGGATGAAGTGAACGATATCCCGAATC
>Ga0247774_1001624_pt1 | contig 11257 bp, 12 predicted proteins | sample UWRJL001104B6_FD_179933 | JGI IMG/M metagenome (GOLD analysis project Ga0247774, IMG submission 179933) | Plant litter microbial communities from Arlington Agricultural Research Station in Wisconsin, United States - UWRJ-L001-104B-6 | ecosystem: Environmental > Terrestrial > Plant litter >... | reverse complement strand
TGTCATCAAGCACCCGCTCTTCAAGCCATTCAATTCGACCGAGGCTGAGCAGTATCTCGGATCTCAGGCGGTTGGAGACGTGGTGATCCGGCCATCGTCCAAGGGGAACGACCACCTAGCTGTCACGTGGAAGGTGGCCGACGGAGTTTTCCAGCACATTGACGTGGTGGAGCTGCAGAAGGAGAACGAGTTCTCGGTTGGGCGGACGCTGCGCATCGGCGGCAAGTGGACCTACACAGATCTTGACGAGCTCATTGTCGAGCATGTTAAGTCCATGGCCAAGAAGGTTGAGCAGATGACGCAGAACGACAAGTTCCGCCCTGGCACCAAGGCCTCGGTTGGTAAGTTTCCCGCAACTTCAGTTTCAGCATGGGCGTCTGCACAAGCGTCCACACTGGCGTCCAGAGGAAGAGGAGAAGAGTCTAATGTGTTTGCAGAGAAATGGCTCACAACCTACATGGATGCCAACCCGAACCGGTCGACGTACGCCTTCTGCATCGACACCGCCCACCCTGGCTACTTTTTCTTGTGCTTCAAGGCGGCCCGTGGCTCGCCTGTCATATCATGGCCCATCAAGGTGATCCCTCACGCCTATCAGATGCTCCAGAAAGACTATCCCGACATGAGGGCCGTCTGCAACGGCTTCAAGCTTCGTTACCAGAACGAGGTCAAGTCTCAACTAGCAAGGCGGGATCGCAGGTGAGGATTTAGAAGAGACAGAAGCTTAGCATGTGATTTTTGAGTGGTCCTTTGGCGTTAGCGAGTGAAGGGCTCTCCAACTGCAGATAAGGGGTCCGACGAAGTTGTAAGACGGGAAGTAGAAAATGCGTAGCTCGGACAAAAAAGCCTTGATTCTTGGCAGTTTTACCAGCAAATAAATAGACTGAGCATAGATCGGTGCACTCCTTGTTCATATCCTCAAAAGACTCTGGCTGTTTTATCACATTGACACCTCCCGTCCCCCCCCGGTGACCCTTACTGTCGAGAATGGCCCCTGCCTGGTTGTTGCCGGGCAAGCAACTGATTTGCGCAAAGTTCCCAATGCATCTTGACAGGTGTTGACGGGCAGTCAAGCAACATCGCGGGCAATGGGTTGGTGTCCGGAAGTGGCCGAGCCTGCACCGAAACGGAACCGCTGACTGTGGATCTGCTCTCGCCTTTTTAGAACAAACTCGAATTTGGGATTCTGAGAAGTCCAGAGCACAAAACTCCACCTGAGCTGGCCGTCGAATAGGAGCTAATGTCGGCAAAGCTGTAAGAATGCTTGCCCGCTTTCAACGCGGCATTTTTCCACCTTTCTATTTTATAACTGCTGAATCTCTCATCGGCGCGCGGCAACGGCCTGGATCGGTTTGGCCAATATCAAGATATCATCACACCATGGCGGCAGCTGCTGCCCCGCGGCGATTCGCGCCTCTCAAGGACGGTATCGTCGCCGGAAGACATGATGCGCCGACACTAAAAGGTGTGGTATTCGATATGGACGGAACGCTTTGGTAAGTACATTGTGAGTTATGATTGAATCTGCTGAAGACGGCCTATTTCATTATATTTGGCTCGAATTTCCCAAGCTCGGACACAATCTTCAACCAACTGACACCATCCAAGCGAGCCCCAAACCTACATGTTCGCCGAGATGCGGACCGCCCTCGGCATCCCCAAATCCATCGACATCCTCAATCACATTTACTCTCTCCCCGCCTCGCACCAGCCTGGCGCCATGGCGGCCATTCGGGCCATCGAGTCAACGGCCATGAAGGCGCAGGTCCCCCAGCCGGGCTTGGCCTCGCTCATGACGTACCTGGATGACCGAGGCATCCCCAAGGGGATCTGCACTCGCAATTTTGACGGGCCGGTTGCGCATCTGCTGGGCAAGTTTTTGGCCGGGTCGGTGTTCCATCCGATTGTGACGAGGGAATTTAGGCCGCCGAAGCCGGACCCGGCGGGGATTCTGCACATTGCGAAGGCGTGGGGGCTGGTGCGCAGCGAGGAAGATGCGCGCGATGAAGGTGAGGGTCAACTGGGAGGGGAGGCGTTAAGGGTCGTGGCGGATGCGAGCGGCCTCATTATGGTGGGCGACTCGATGGATGACATGGCGGCAGGGCGGAGAGCGGGTGCCGCTACGGTTCTGCTTGCAAATGACGTGAATGGCGATATTGTCGAGCACGAGAATACGGACTTGGTCATCAACCGACTGGACGAGCTTATTGAGATTCTGGAAAACGGGTTTGAGGGGAGGAAAATGGGTTGAGCTTTGAAATTGATATTGGAACGACGCGATGACCTCGCAATAGATTTGACGCATTCGGTACGTAGAGGATAGATGATAGAATGAATAGGGAGCATTAATACTTTGCTACTCCCACCTTGCATCACCTCTGCCTCGGGGTTCCAACGGAGCTTGCCAAGAATGATGCGGTAAGTCTACGGAGCTGGCGGCTAAGGAGAAGCGAATCCCAAAACCCGAATCCTAATCCATTCTCTCAGTTTCCTTTTGTATACCCTATTTTGCCCATCTAAATACGTATTTACACGCCCCGTTTGGCGCGTCAGATAGCCATAAGACCGCCAAAAACCCATTTAAGAAAGATGCTTGAGTGAGGACTGGCCTCGTTTTGATAACAATGGCCGCTTCTAACCAGGACTGCGCCCAAAGCCCCTCTAACTACCTACTGCAGCAAGAGCGAATCTTCGTTCAAAACGCCAAATAGGCCCTCAATCTCCTTGCCCACCTTTCCCAACTCTTCGGCAACCTGGGCCGTCACTAGGATGTACGCATAGAGCAGGGCGTAATCCTTTTCTTCCGCGAGAAACTGTTGACTTTTGGCACCATCCTCGGTGTTGTCTTTCCGGAACTGGTAAATCTTTCCCAGCAAACGGTCCTTGTTGCCTCTGATGCTGGGAATTGCATCTGTCATGGGATACTCCAGCATGATGGAGCTCGCCATGACCTGGAAAACGTGGCAGATGCGGTCGCACAGCTGAGCCCGTTCAAAGGCCGTGTATTCTAGCAGGGCCTTTTCGATGGCGCTGAGTCGTCCTCGCTTGTGCTCAATGAGGCTCATAGCATAGAAGCCGTCTAGAATCCTCTTCGTGGAAGCCAGAATGCGCCCGTATGCCGCCGTCGGGAACGGACCGCGTAGGGAGAATTCGCTCTGGGCCGCCACGCGGAGAGATTCCAGCTTGAATGCATATCGTTGAAGTGCTTCCTGCTCGCCATCCTTCAAGTACGACCGAGGATTGTCGTCTCGACCGCCGCGCAACATCACAGCCAAAGGGCCGCGCTTCCAGATTAGCCCCAGCTGGAGATACAAGACCGAAAGGCCCTCCCTGAATTTGGCCCGACCCGATATTGGCCAGATCAAACGGCACACAATCATGCCCCAGAGAATACCCAGCGTCACCGCCACGACTCGATGGTAACAAATCTCAAAGATGAGCGGCCGGGCATTGTCGTCCAAGTCATCGTCGTCATCGTCATCCACCTTCTGCGACAGACTGTATGCGTAAAGAACCGTGACGTTGTAGGCAAGCAAGGTGATCCGTCCGAGCGGTCCATTCTTGGCCACCAGGATCAGGTAAAAGTTGTATAGGCTTACCAGCCAGCCAAACACGAGCAGGACCAAGGCATCCCCGCCGCTCACGATCCATCCGAGCACGGCAAGGGTCGCGCCAATTATGGTGCCCAAAAATCTTGCAATACTTGTCGTGTTGCTTGCTCCAACCGTCATGGCCACGACGATCATGAAGCTGAGCAAGCCCCATTCGCCTCTCCAATGCTGGTAAGTCGGGCGAGTTCCCGGGATGAAGGCAAACATGGCCCAGAGCATGGCTCCAATGGCCACCTTGAGGCCAAATCGGATATCATCGCGGGCGAGAATCCGGAGCGCGAACAGCATCCTCTGCGATGCCTGTCGAAGCCGCTTGCTGGCATTTGGCGCTGCTTCCCAACTATATGTATCTCTTTGCTTTGTCATCTCGTCGGGAATGCCTTTCGGGAGAGCCGACTTCCGGATGGGCCTCACAATCTGGTTGACCTTGTTTCGCAGCAGCCCCTGTTGTTCCTCGGGATCCAAGATGGGCACTGGCACGCGTCCGTCTGCTTTCCCCGCTACCCAGAATTTGAGCCAGCGCCACGTCCGCGTATTGGCCTGAACCGCCCCCCTGAGAAGGTCTACGTTATCCAAGTACGCCTCAATTTCCCCTGCGACAGTCAACAGACTGAAGCTGAAATGGCCACACGCTGCCGCCACCTCCTCAATGTCAGCTTGGATCTTCTCCGATCTGGACCTCCCCATCTCAATATTCTTGTAGACCTCCTGCAGGGCGTTTCCTCGCGCATTGTCGTACAGGGCCAGAGCCTCGGCCAAGCTTGGCTTGAAGTTTTCGTTGACGAAAATTTTGTATTCGGGCGCCTCCCCGAAAGGTGGCGCGTGAAGGATCTCGGCTAGCGTGTAGGCCAAAGATTTCATCGACGGGCCGAGCAGAGCGATGAAGAGTTCAAAGATCTCCGACGGCTCGCCAAACATGGGGGGAGGTGCCGCAGAATCCGCCACGACCTGGTCGAGGGGGAGGGTTCGCGACGACATGTCTTCTCTCTCCTCCGACTCGTCGATGGCATCCAGCGTTGCGAATCGTTCTCGTGCCTGCTTGAGGTAGCTGGACATGGCTCGCGTCAAGGTAGGACTGAAGACAGAATTCCCAGGCGAGAGATGGCCCGAATTGATGTCGCCTGGCTTCTCTTTTAAGAGGGTGAACTGCGCGTTGCATGCACTCCTCAGACCTCCGATGGCCTGTGCTATGCTCTCCATCGACTTGGCCACGGCCTTTTCGAGCTTGTACTGCTTCTCGAATCCGACAGCATAGTACTCAAACTTGGCCTCTCGCATGTTCTTGGTCAGGGCCGTGTAAATGGCCGTGTAGCCCGACGAGACGGCCTGGAAGCCCTCCGAGTTGAGCTCATCTTCGGAGCCATTGATGAAGCTGCGCGTGATGACGGCCAGCATGTCGCCGAGATTCACCGATGAGGCCGAGAGAGACTGCCGCAGGCTCTTGCGGGCCGACACTCTCCAGGCGAGGAGGTTGACGGCAACCGTGATTGAGATGCCCATGACCAACATCTTGAGCACCTGCACGATTTTCTCTGCCGAAAACTCACCGCCGTGGACCGCTTCCTCCTTGGTGATAACCGAGATGATTGCGATGGACGCAAGAGTCGACGCCACGTTGCCCAGAGCACTATTAAGTCTCTGCTTGACCCATCCGATGAAACCGAGACCGCATCCGATGAACAGCACCACGACAAGAATGTGGGCGAGCACAAAATGGCCGAGCTTGGTGCCGACCAGGACGGTCATGGCCATGGACATGATGGAGAGGATCTCGGCGTAAAAGACGGAGACGAGCGACATCATGACCGCCTCCAACATCGACCCGACCGACCGCGCAGGGTGGAAGTAGACGGTGAGAGTAGCCACGACGTGCTTGCCGTCGCGGTTTCCGAGGAAGTGGGACAATGGAGACCAAAACGTCGCAGCGCTCCCCAAGAGATATGCCAACGAGCACTTGAGAACACCACTCCCCTCGTCCGACCTAAGCCAAGCCCAGGCCAGGCCGAGCTTGGTTTTGCCATTGTAGTATGCGGCGCGAAATCGACCACGAACCGATTCGGCGGAAAAGACGTCGCCAAACGAGTTTCTTCGAGATGTTTGGGAATCAACACTCGACGAGGTCCGGAGCGTCAGCTGGCGGCGCGACCTTTCCCCAGTGCTGGGGATAATGAATGTTCCATTTCGAAGTTTCTAGGGAATGAGGAGCTTGTTAGAGATTGCACGCTACAATGGGCACTAGGCCAGGGAGCGGGTTAGAAACTCCGCCTCGTACATTTCTGCTTCTCCTCGGCGCACGTTGTGGCGGACGCGCGCCAGACGAAGCCATGGAGGAACTCATGACGGGCAGTGGACATTGTCATGGCCGGACAAGACCACGTCTTGGGCCAGAGAAACTCGAAGCGTCCTGGTTCCTGTGCCTGCTGTGCCTGCTGTGCCGTGCGGTCCTGTCGAGGACCAAGACATGGGATAATCTCATACGACGCGTTCCCGCGATGATGGAAGCTGGCGGCGGGGTTGGGAGGGTTCGAAGCTTGGAGGCCGGTCCAGCGAGGTTAGCTAGGCACTCGGCCGCAAGATTGGCGATTAGTATTTAGGCCAACGGAAATTTGTTCTCTATGGTTGTACAGTGTGCACGTCACGGTTCGAACGCGGTCTTCGCGTTAGAACAGCGATGGAAAAGCTGGGACCACAGCACATCTGAAGGTCGCTAGCTCCATAGCTGCCGTCATATCAAGGCAGCCGTGGCGGGCTCCGTCACGTGTCGATACGAGCCTATCTGCAGCATTCGGTGGTGGTGAATGCGGGGCACCTGGGGGGTCCGCATGCTGCCCGATGGCGTTAGAGATGCACACCACCGGCCATGGAGGAGCAGTTCATATGACCTGTGTGCCTGTGTCTCGGGTCTCTCTTTCCTGCACGACGGTTTTGTTCTGGAGCTGAAGCGCGTCGCTAGACCCCGAGAAGAGTCTGAAATCTGACGAATCTCCTTCGGTTCAAGTCGTTTGCTCTTGAAGCAGTGCGTCTGCATGTTCCAAATCCTAACCTAACGGAACGAGCCATTTCGGATGCCTGGCTTGATTGGGCACCTTGGTAGACCCGCCCGTTGCCAATGGGCCAACAAATGTGACAAACGCGGCTTGACGCTTGGGGCATAAGGACTTGGAGAAGTTTAGAACTCTCGTGCAGATGTTTCAAACGTTTCGGCTTTGAAGATTCGAGACGGAGTTTCCCGGTTAGCTTTCACGCCTCAGGCTGTGTGATGCGGAGATTTTATCAAAGCCAGACGACGAAATCTATCAGAAACATAGGTTGGCGGCACTTACCATATCGCCAGCTACCGGCAAGTTGCGGGTAAGTCTGCGCAGCGTCAGTGGTGCGCCCCTATCCCACCACGCAGGCGGCCGTGCAGTCCTATTTGCCTAGGCCTTACCGCCAAGTGGCTTGAGCATCACTCACTCACGACGTATTGTTGGCAGAAACCCTTGCCACTGATAGGTGCCGGCTCGAGCCTTTCTCTTCCGCCTTGGGCTCTCAAAATGTGAGCCTTGTACCAACAGAATTGGGGCATGGTGCTGGAGCCCCTTTTGTGCCCGACAGGCTGTCGCATGTTCGTCACGGCCCCTGCTGAATGCCGGATTCCTGCACTTGTACCAGATTCAAATGCTGCCTGGGTGCCTCCTGGGTACTACTAGTATCGCAGCCGCCAACTTGATAGAAACGGTTGGAGACTCCTCTCCTTGGCAGGTACCTCTCGAGACGTGACGGGTGACGGGTGACGGGTGACGGGCCACAAATCATCAAGATATGGGCTGTTCAGACGGCAAGGCAGACGTGAAGGGCAGAAATGGCGGCAGCTATGTTTTCGCATTGAACGGACGTTTCGCACATCTAACTACCTATGTACGATGTTCCGTAGGACGTTGATGCCATCTTAAGAGTGTTATTGTCCGGGCCATGGGGAGAGTTTATCTATAAATGGATTTGTCTAGAGTATTGGCAGATCAACCCAATAAACAGGGGGGTCTAGGTGCGAGCCATCGGGGCTCTCTAACACAAAGAATTCGAGAAAGGGTTTGCCCAACGGCAAAGTACATGCATCCTGCTGCCACTGACGCGAAGCGGGAGGTACTCCCATGCCGTGGCAGCGAAGGCCCCATGTCGACGATTCCATCATAACCCCACCAGGGCCAGCACCACCCACCCACCTCCTCATGCCTGACCCGTCCACCGCCGAGAGCATTTGAAATCCTCATCAAGAGCCAGAAGCGAAATTCACATTCAATAGAAACCATTTCCCCGTAGTTCTACGCCCAAAACGATACGCAATCGGCTGACCATCCACAAAGACATCCAATCGAATTCTGCTTCGTTCCCGCACTTTCACCCCCCGTCCTAAAAACCCGCCGTTGAGCACCAGTGCCCCCTGAAAGACAGCTGCGCTTCCCGCCGACAAAAGCCCCAGGATCGCCATTCCCCCCATCTCGAGTGCGACCAACCCAATCCTTCACATCTGCAGACAGCGCCAAACATCAGCTGCTCTTTTCCCGACACAGCATATTGCAAGATATTTATCGTCGCCGTCAACCGCTGCTACATAAATTCAAGCCACGACACGCATCGTCATCGACTCACAGCCTATCTTCCGTCGGGTTTTGGATCGTCTCTTACTTCTTCGCCTCCGCTCCACTTCCCCGCAGAGCAAACCGCAAAAGACCGAGCCCAACTCCTGTCGAACCGCATCAACTTCGTCGCCTCGACATTTCGACAAATTTCGACAAAGGCCGCTCGGCTCCTGATTTTTTCGCCATCGATTGATCATTGCGACCGTGAGCGGGCATGCGAGGAAGCTTGGACTCGCCACGACCTCTGGAATAATCCGGGCCAGGTCTCTTGATCCGTACGAGTCGTTCGTTGCCTGTCGTGACCGCCTGGCTCGACCCCTACCGTCCGCCAACTAGCCTTACGTCGGACAACCTCCTCCCGCTGCGCCGGTCTCTTTCTCCCCGTCCACGAAGAATCGACACCGAAGAACCTTGTCGTATCAGCCAGTCAACCCCGCCCATCATGGCCGAGTTCGCGCCCCGCTCTATGAAACGAAAGAATGTCAAGGGACTTGCCCTGACGCCGGCAGCGCCGAAGCCGCCTCCGACTGCCGAAACCAGAGTTCAGGACGAAGACAGCCAACAGCTGGAGATTGGTATCGAGTACAAGCTGGACCTCAAGCCGGAAGACCTCGACATCCTTAAGGAGCTCGGGTCTGGAAATGGAGGCACCGTCAGCAAGGTCAAGCATCTGACCACAGGCACAGTCATGGCCCGCAAGGTAAGAAGCCGCAGAACAACGTGTGCACCTTGTTTACCAAGCGTCTCGCCAACCCCCAAGAACTGCATCTAACGCTTGAGGCTGGGCAGGTTATCCATGTCGAAGCGAACAAAGAGATGCGCAAACGAATCGTGCGAGAACTACAGATTATGCACGGTTGCCATTCCGACTACATTGTTACGTTTTACGGAGCTTTCCTCAACGACAACAACGACGTGATAATGTGCATGGAGTACATGGATGTTGGGTACGAATACAACGAAGCCTAGGACAAAAGCCGAAGAGCAGGCGGCCAGCCCTAGGTACCCTCGGTAGCCCGGAAAATAGTGGCTGACTTTCTGCGCAACAGGTCTCTGGACAGAGTGTCCCGCGTGTTTGGCCCGATTCGAGTCGATGTGCTGGGCAAGATTGCCGAAGCGACGCTGGGCGGCCTGACGTACCTCTACACGAAACACCACATCATGCATCGAGACATTAAGCCGTCCAACATCCTCGTCAACTCCAAGGGTCAGATCAAGCTGTGCGACTTTGGCGTTTCGGGCGAGCTCATCAACTCGATTGCCGATACTTTTGTGGGCACGTCGACTTACATGGCCCCTGAGCGTATCCAGGGCGAGAAGTACACTGTTAAGTCGGACGTGTGGAGCTTCGGTCTCAGCATAATGGAGCTGGCCATCGGCAAGTTTCCGTTTGGGTCGGGCGAGCAGCTGTCGGATGCCGATTGCGAACCAGCCGGTATCCTCGATCTCTTGCAGCAGATTGTCCACGAACCCGCCCCAACGCTGCCCAAGAGCGACGCGTTCCCGTCCATTCTCGAGGACATGATTCAGAGGTGTCTATCCAAATCGCCCGAGGAGAGACCCACACCACAGGAGCTATTTGTACGTGACCCCTCTTGGCTGCTTCCATCATCTTTCCTCTCCGCCACCTATTTCCCAACCTACCCATCTGAGACAGGGCTAAGAGACTAACCCCTCCGAAGGACAAGGACCCCTTCGTCCAGGCAGCCAAGAGAACGCCGGTGGACTTGAGGGATTGGGCTGTTGGGTTGATGGAGAAGGACAACCGCAAGTCGCACCTTGCCCCTCAGCTGTCGCCAGCCACGAAGGAGCTCTTGCGGTCGACGGATTCGCCTACCTTCCTGCAGGGCCCCGACGGCTTACTGCAAACGCCGACCTCGGGCGAGATTCCCATAGGAGGCGCCGGCATCGTCTCGCCACGGGATATTTATGACCGGAACGGCTTGAGCTACGCGCGAACACCCAACACTGCCGTCCATCCTCCCAGCGCTGGAGTCGGCACCTTTAGCCTCCCCGTCCGACCAGCTCCCGGAGGCCCGCTGCCACAAGTCCCCGTCCGAAATGGCACACCCGAAGAGAGCAGGAGACAGGCAAGGTTTGGAATGCCCCCCAACGGCGGGTATCCCCAGGGATATCCGTCCAATTAGGAGAAGGATGGAAAGACCCACGGCTGGGGGTCGCTGCGGCTCAAGCGCTGTCCCGAACCGGCGCCTGGAAACAGGTTGGAGCGCCGCTTCTCCAAGTAACTTGACCGTGGACGAGAGAGGCGGGGAATGGAGGAGGCGTATTGTTGGTGTAGTTCGTGTTGTGTACATTGGGGAATGACGAGCCGACAGAACCTCGTCGACTCGCACGGCGGTAAGATGGCAGGATGGCCAGGCGGAAATGTGCTAGCATCACACGGCGTAACTATTTATGACTGCGTCCCATTCTCAACCCAACGCCTCGGATGAGGCTCCAGTGGGCGATGGAGGTGAGGCTGAGGCCGAGGTTGGGGCTGAGTGAAAGGGGAAGAGGAGACGGATACGGGCTTGGAAACGATGTTGAGAGCCTTGGATTGTAGAAGGCCCCCGACGGCGATAAAATGCATCTGAAGCTTTAATTGGGAGTAACACAGAAAGTGGTGGCTGGCTGTGTGTTTTGGTAGATTTAAAACATGTCGAAAGTCGGGCGGGCATCTCGTGAGCACAATGAATACGTCCATTTGAACGACGCTGGCCATGATAGGAAGACACTGGCGGACTCTGGCTACTTGGTAGTAATCTCAGGAAGCTTGATATCTGAGTGGTACTCTACTACGCCTGGAATGTAGTGACCGCAATCCTCGGAAAATCCGACAGGGGTTGAAATCGAAACCCGAAGACTACGCCTACAAAGTGAGAACAACTGGTGACTCTTAGGGTTACATGTAGGCTCTGTTAAGTGTCGCGTAATAGTCCTTCTCGGCCCCACTACCCAACTGCATGGATCCACCGTGAACTTTCCCTTCAGATTTTTTTGTCGGTCACCAACGGCAGAAATCCT
>Ga0247774_1001623_pt1 | contig 11260 bp, 9 predicted proteins | sample UWRJL001104B6_FD_179933 | JGI IMG/M metagenome (GOLD analysis project Ga0247774, IMG submission 179933) | Plant litter microbial communities from Arlington Agricultural Research Station in Wisconsin, United States - UWRJ-L001-104B-6 | ecosystem: Environmental > Terrestrial > Plant litter >... | reverse complement strand
AGATCAACACTTCGAGTCACCATCTCAAGACTAGCCAATCCAGCTCCAATTCCCACCCGACAAGCAATCGTTGTCGACGAACACATCACCATCACCATGGCTACTTACCTTAACGCTGTGACAGACCTCCAGATAAGCCTCTCACCTGAAGGCGAGGAGTTGTTGCTGGGCTGCTCAGGCACAATCATGATCTTCCTCTCCTTCGCAACACCTCTTGTCCAGAAGATGGGAGACGCCCCCATCCTGTACGGTCGAGGCCCACCCCATTGAGGTTTCGAGATTTTGAATTAACCAATGCGTCGCACACAGGCTATCAATCCCATTTCTTTTAGCATGTGTTGTTTTTAACTATCTACAGTTTGAATTCGTCAAGCTGTGAGGCCCCAATGTCAACTTCACACGCTCGCCGACGATTGCTCACCTACTGACACTTGGTAGTTACGCGCAGTACGCTGTTCTCCTCGAAATCGCCTTGGTCTCGGGCCACCTGCTCTTCAAGCCGTTCGACACATTTTTTGCACTACTTCCTGCTTACCTCACACTCGGGAGTGGGCTTATATGGTGCTGCTCTAGAGGTTTCACATGGCCAGAGGAGCATAGCGGGCGCTATTTGGTGCTCGAAACGTCAACCTCGGCCTACGGAAGCCCGGAAACCAGCGATGATGGACGCTCATCGAGTCGAGCTCGCTTGATTAGCAGAGCAGCGGCCCCCGGCCCTTCCACGTCGTCTTGGGTGCATCACCAGACCCAAATGACTGAGATAACCAGCCCCGAAGACAGGACTATGATTTCTCCTACCCCCCTAGTTGAGCAGCGTGAAGGGATCAGGGAAACCACCTGCTTCTCAGAAGAGTCCATCAGTCTGCCTTCCAAAGGAGAGTCAATACCAAGCATGGATTCCATGGTCCGAAAGAAGTTTTTCCCTGGGGTCGCGAAGAAGCATAGGACTGCAAATCTTGAGCTGGATGCCTATCTTTGCAGAGGCAGTCAAGAGTACCCTCGGACTGCACCTGAGGGGTAAAATTCGTCGATTCCGTCCCCAGCCGAAGTCAAAAGGACTGGGAACATGAAGCCAAGGATACATCCTGGATTGAATCTGGACCCATGAACAGGCTCTTGTCAATGGGGACCTCACGAGCCGTCATCGGTCCAGCTATGCTGAGAAAATCGCCTGTCGGCCTCGTTTTGCAAGAGGCGTCTGCATGGTGCTCTCACCATGTGTCACTACCTCTCATTCCCTACACGGACCAAATCACGCTCCAAGTCTTCTAGGTAGGATTCGTGTTTCGTACACCGGAACAGGAAGGCTGCATGGGCGGCTACAACTCCCCAAGCCACATCTGATGGGGCCTTTTTTATCAGGGCTTGTAGCAGGTCCCCTTGGAAACCAGTCCAACAGGCATCTCGCACTCAAAGTACACAAGGCATTTACACCAAGGAAACACTCCCCGTCCCAATTCCTGGGGCCATCTCTCTTTTTTCTCCCTAGGACCTTCTAGAATTTGATAGCCTGGATATTGCCAAGGATGGAGCCGTATTTGCTTTACTTCAACCCGGACGGATTTCGTGGACTTGAGGAACCCGAGGATGTATTCCGTGGATTTAGGATATCCTTATTTTGGGCCTGTCTGGACTTTCTTTGGCATTTTCCGGACCCTGGATTTCGCACACTGCCTCCTGACCTAAGCTACGTGATAATTTATCATGGCTTCATGTTGCGCTACCCAACAACACCAACCTCACATGGATTTTCTTCATCTCGCACTCCGCAACCATGTGAAGCTCTCCGGGTCTTTCCTGCTTCACCAAGGATTGCAAACTCTTCGTTTGGCACTCCTCTAAGCGGCCATCTTTTTCCTTTAGAGAAACATATGTCTGAGCTGCTGCCCACTGTGGCACTCCGTTTCTGGTACGGGATTTTCTTTCTGTCCTTCTTGGCGAGTGTACTAACCATGCTAGCCGCGCCTCCAGTCTATTCGTGCGGCCGGATTACTAGTCTCGGCACTGGACGAAATCGCCAACCTCAACGCCTCCTACCAGGCCTCTTCCCGTGTTCGGGAACATCGCCAGGCGCCTCCATCGTTGCCGAAGAAGCCCCGCACCCGGTGTGGCGTGGCTTTAGGACCTTTACTCTCTGCCCACGTCTCGAGTCATGGGAGGTTCCTCGCTAGGACCCACGAATGACTCGATCGGGAGAGCTCCCTGGAATGTGCCGGAATGCATCATTCATATTCTACGCGCCGTGCAGGCGGGCTCAATTCGCAACTCCCTTTTGCCCTTGGTCGGCATTTATAAGGCAATACTTCTGTACCTGATCTGTTTGTATTCTCTGGTGCGATGGAGCGATTTCGGTCAAGCTATTACTTTGTTTCGGGATATGCTTTCTCTCTCAATTGCCGGTTTCAAGGAGGACGCGGAACTTTCTGGATCTAAAAGGACAACTACTTGGCCATGTGTACGGCAGTTTTTTATTTGGATTTATTCGCAGTGCCCCCCGCACATGCGTTGCATTGGATTGATATTCTTCCCGTGACACCATGCTTTTGCCCCTTAGGAGGGCATTGTGATACCCTGGCCAGTAGAGCCAAGGCCTTGAAGAGAATACTAACGTACACAGAGGACGTTGCCTAAGAGACGTTTCTCTATGTTAGGCATCTAGGAGCACTTCTCGATCGAGATGCAACATGCACTCTCTTCCTTCGTCTCTAGTTCCTTGGCCTAGTCACTCAGCCAGACCTGCTCGTGGCCCCGGGGATTTCCACAAATTCAACTTGAATGTCATAGCCGTTGCTGATATGTGGAAAAATCGAAGATATGTCGGAAAGCGCCAAGTTTCTCCTAGCGCGACATCCCCCATTGCGGAATTCTGGATAATTGGACTAGGTTGCGAGGCTTTGCTTGCCTCCAATTCACATAGTCTTGTGAGGGGTACGTCAGGCGATTCACATGGTGCAGCACCCGTCCTTATCTTAGAAGTTGCAGCACCAGACCCTAGCGAGGCGTATCGCGCCGTCCTTAACATGCATGCATGTGTAATCAGAGATATCAATGCCGCCCGGAAATCATTGGTAGATAGGGGAAAGAAGTCCAAGTGATTGACATGATTCAGGCTTCTCACAGACAAAGGGCAGTAGCAATCTCTGCTAAATGCGGCCTCATCTTCTTCTATTCTCTCCTTTGCTTGAGAAGACAGCTCGATCTCCCAACAACCGCCTTTTTTTGCTCCTCAGTATCGACACAGAGCTGTTTCAGAAACTTGAGGCTTTCGATGCTGCGCTTATAATGGGTTTCTACCTGCGAGGTGTTTACTGTGAGAGTACCTTTTGTTATGGGCATTTGTGAGAGGGAGCAATTCTCCATCAGGGCGTCTTAGTTTATTGAGGGTTGAGGGCCTGAATTCGGACTCTTCTTTTGTTCTTGTTCGAATCGGTTCACATTGCCCCAGCCTACCGTCTCGAGGTATGGAAAGATTGATAAAGTGACATGCTATTTTCGCTTTTGTATTCTTCTTGCCTAATGATTCTCCTCCCTCCCGTCAATTAGAACAGAGGCAGCCGTTCATAGAGAGCCACAAGCGATCAAATTTAGGGCATAAAGTTCATCGACTCATATCAAGGAGAACTTCGCCAGATTTACACCCCTTACCAGGAGAGCTTCTGGCGTCATCCGGGGGTCGTGGTTAATGACTTCCTCGTTTCCGTCCTTGACTCTTCGGAAGTAATCGCAGTATTCGGGTTCGTTGCCGTCCAGCTCCCGACCAGAATCCCTCTACCAGCCGTCCTCCAAAAGACCAAGACGAGGATCTTCGAAAGTCGACTCCTCGGTGGTGCTATTTTAGAAAGCCATTTTTGACGTGCCTTCGTAGTCCTTCAGTTTGGGTATCCAGGGGTAGGGAAGCTCGCCCAGCAATCCCGTCGCATAGTCGAGGCTCTGGAAGTAGCAGAGCCCAACGACCAAGTATCCATTTTCGGATTCACGAAGAACAATTGGCGATCGACACCCCATCAGCACTACGACCAGATCACCTAGACACCGGTTAACCCTGTTTTCATACTATATAGAGACTGTAACATCATGGTGTGCCTACCTTCAGCGATTTCTGTTGGACAAAACCCGATGTGACCTGTATCTGTGTACCCGAATCTTCTCATGTGGGCAATTCCGGACAGCTATGACCAAAGATTTGTAGTTTGCGTTGTACATCGCCGTAAGTTCGGTATCCCTTCTTAGAGGTGCCGAGGTGGAACTCAAGAGGCTGAAATTTCTTGCAACCTCAATCCAGGGGTCCATATCTTCCACTATAGTTGAACAATCTTCCTCGTAGGCCTCTCCCATATCTCCCATAACCAAAGCCGCTGCAAGATTTCGAACTACAACCTCATTTCTATTTTCTTGAATTAGGTCGCCTAGGAACTCGCCAGAACCGGCGGCAATCCCTCGAATGCCAACTGTGGTGTCATGGGATTCTACTATTCTCGATTTCCGTACAATCTCCCCACATCTCAAATCATATGTCTCGAGAACATTTTGCCCCGTACAATACCAAACTGCGCAAGAGTAGCTTGAAGCAAAATATGGGTCGATCCACATACTTTCAGGACCATCCATCGACCAATCAGGAACCCAGGATGGAGCCGAGATATTTTTCTCTTTTGAAATGGAACAGCTGTCCATGAGTTCGAGCCGCTGCGTGATCTCGGCATGCGCCAGAAACACCTCCTGGAAAGCATCTGCTGGAGACCAGGCAGAATGATAGTTGGGGCGAATGGACAGCCGCATCTTTGGTCCAGAAATTCCTAGCAACCCGTACACCCCGTCGCGCGGATCGAGGCATCTTCTCCCGTGGCCTTTTTTAACGTGATGCACGAATTGGTTGGACCGGACAACCATATCCAGAATTTCGACGGCGTTGTGGACGTCTCGATAATCAAAATGCTGGTTCCAATTGGTAGTCGCAATGGCGTTCCAAAAAATAGAAGCAGGAATAGCATGTATTCCACGCTGGACGAGCGACGTTCCCATATTAGCCAGGCTCGCCTCTTGAATGACACACAAGCGCTGAAACCACTCCATCGATCCTAATTTTCTTATCGCCGCCACCGCTTCGTCGTCAGCTATCTTGGCTGATGAGGCGTTCCAATATCTCTCTGCTGAATTTGGCTCTTCAATCTTAAAACATTGGCGGGTATAAACAACTTGCCGGCCGATATATTCTAAATGCTCGAGCGCTTTGCTGCAGTCCGGATCCCCAGGCCCCAGCCAAACGATAACCCTGTAGGCATGCTTGAAGATTTGTGCCATGCGACGGACTTGGGCGCCTTTTTCGTCATCATCTTCCTGGTTAATGCATATGGCATCAATCCAAAATGCGCGACACAGGCTAGGATATCGCAGGCATCTCAGAGCGCTTGTCAAGTTCGGTCGGCACTGAAACTTGTAGTCAGTTGGGTTCCCATCCCGGGACATTGAATTCTCAACGTTAATCCATCCTCATGGCCGTCTTTGCCCCAAGTGTAGGACAACGCTTCATAGCATGGATCGGGATCGACGTCCTCAAGGCGTTCGTACAGCTTGCGATCAACCCCTGGATCCGGATGATCCCAGCTAGTCCGGCGGTCGCCATCCTGGTTGTCATCGTCATCGGAGAAGATATATCGTCCATCAAGCGCTTCATAGACATTAAATTCTTTCGGTAATGCTGCGTTGAGTTGTCTAAACGTCAAGCGGGCGGGTTTCCTAGCTGATTCTCTAGGGTCTGCATCTGGTGTCGCGGAATGGAAGATCCTGATGCGGATATCATCATCCGGCTCCCCAGGCTGAATCTCCAGTGGCCAGATTTCAGTTTCCGGGTTCTAGAGAGGGGAATATGTGTAGGCGGGAAGAGCTTCCACTCCTGGGTGCTGGGCTGCTAGGCTTCGGAGAGGATGTTGCTTCTGTGTGGTGGATGGAGTAGAGCCCCGTGACGGTTTGGGCTCGTGCTTCAAATTGCGGGAAACCTTCTTGGCGCCATCGCAGCGGGAACTAGGAGTCGACATCTGGCGCTTTTTCGTCTTGTATATTAGTGAGCCTCACGGGTCTGAGGCCTAAGAGACGAATAGTTTGAAACCGGAACAAGGGCCGGGCCGAAGGCACCGGACCCGGCACAATGTTGACTCCGTGCTGCTCGCAATGCTCGTTAGAAGAAACGCGGTGGGGTGTGAAATGAGGGCGATGAAAAGTGGATGGTAGTCGAGAGGTGAGGCGTCTCGTCTGCAGGTCGTACTTGGATTAACTTCTAGGGAGTCGAGAAGTGTTGGAAGTGGAGAAAAGGCCATTGCGACATCTTGTGTAGGTTCTCACCAGCATCCAATAATCGTCCACTCATGCCACGAAGGGAAGATGCATTCATTTTTCCCTTTTTGGGTCTAATCAAGTGAGAGATGGGAAACTGGCCAGTAGGGCCCTACCTCAATTCCAGGCCTTGGCAGACTCTTAATCCGCTGTGGAGGTATGCAACTATACTAGGTTATGAAGTACTCTGTAGAGGTAGCTCTACTATGGCAAGCTAGCGTTCTTGAATGGGATCAAATACAATAATAGAAGTAATTTTCGCCACCGCAGCACAAAGTACGAGGCGTGACGAAACTCCCAGGGTCAACGACAGCGACCCTACCTTTGCAGCGTGGCAGAGTGGACATGAAAAGCCCCCACGAGAAACGCCTGGGCTGGTAGTCAATCTGGACCCCACATTAACTCTCCAGTACCACACTACGCCAAGTAAATATTAGAGGGTAGTGTAGGACGGACGCGCATTACTCGGTTCATCAAATTGAGCTGTCTGCCTTCGGGTTGGATATGTTGATGATTATATTGTGACGAATTTCTCAGAATGTCATCTAATCGAACAGGAAATCATTCATCCAGCTAATTCTCACTTTAATTGCTTTGGATGAATCTTCAACGAGGCCCTCAAATTTTAAAACAAGGCACTGGTCGATAACAGCGTACATCATGGCTCCTGCGGGGTTCCTTGGCGTAGGGCTTGCGATAGATTGCTGCCTGATTTAAGGCCCAAGCTGTGTGCCAATGCCTTTTAACTCTTGCCGAGCCTCGAGATAGGCCCGGCTGCGAATAGAATGCCCCGGGTTCACGCAATGCATAGCTGGCACCACGGCAATGGCTATAGCCCCACGCACAAATCCGGTAGCTTGCATCCCTCTGCGTCAACTTATCCTGTTGATCTTTTTTGAGGCCTCTAATGGATATCGTGATTCCGGGGAAAGTCCACTGCAATTCCACCATAAGAACCAGAGAGGGGGGAGTACAAAGGTTTGACCAAGTAAGCCCATGATGCATGAGTCCCTAGTTGCATCTTTGTTGTACTTGAAACCTGTGGACGTCTCTAGGTTGGAATAAATATACATGACTGCCGTCTGAGCAGCTTGCTTCTTCATAAAGTACCACCATTTGATTTCTTGTTTATTTGCTTTATTGATTCTCTTTTCTATCTGGCTTCATCTCGCGGAGGGCCGAAGCCGCCGAAATAAGACCGGTTCTTTTCTATCGTTTCCACCTTGTCAATTTGTGCCCCTGACTCGAAACATTGCGCCACCTCCATCCAGCTGTCCCTGACTAACGTGAGCCCCCCGGTGGTCGCCTTAGACTATAGTTCGTACAATGTTTGAGAATCTAATGGCCCATATCGTCGGTCCCAATCCGCAGAGAGACCTAACCGTCTCGAGTGCCGATTCCTAGTCGCGGTCTGCCAGAGGGCAAACTCTATCCAATACAAGGTAGTCTTAAGAGTGTTCGTACCCATATCGCACAGCTTTGTCTACCACCCCCAGTGAAGGACATGGAACGATCCCAGGATCCCAAACCACCGCCATCCTATATAGAAATGCTCTCCATGCAAGACCAACCAAACTAGCCAACAAATAGACGAAGGAACCAAAGGCAGCAGTCTCCACTTGGAAGTCGACATGAAAGCATCACACTCGTAGGACCATAGAAAGTTCTTCTAGGACTCCCAAACCTTTCCACCTTCTGCCCGGCCGAGGATGCTAACCGCCGTCTAGATGCAAGACTTTTGCCGACCCATAATTACAAACGGATTTGGGCCCGACCATCCACGTCTTCCTTTCTATTTCCTCTTTCTGACAACATTTATTCCTACTGCTCCCACCATCTGTTGGGATCCGTTCGTAGCGTCTGGACATCTGTGTAGGGAGCACCGACCACTTTAGCGGGATCCACCGCGGGGCCAGGGACGACTTCAGTGATCCCTCCCAGGATAGAATCGCCGGCAGTGGACTGAACCACGAGAGACTCTACCGGTGTCATACCTAGGAAAGCCTCATTGGACGCTGGCATTGGGTGGCCTGGTTCGGCGTGAGACACGAGGAGCAGGGATGTCGCGATACTGGTTGATACCTGCGAGCTTTCAGAAATAGACGAAACGGGGGCCTTCACGGTGCTGCTGGCCTGTGTTTCCACGTCTTGGGACCGGGGCTCGCTGTTCTGCGACATAGGCGGATTCGGGGGCAACTGCTGCTCCGGGTCTGCCACCGTTGGGGGGGCAGTGCCATGGCCCATCAATAGCAAGAGCACGCAGAGCAAGGTGGCCATGAGGGCTTGCAATGCCAGCTTATCGTACACGCAGCAAAAGTTGGGGATAAGTGCCCAGTCCGTGATGGTCACGACGGCAACGGACAGGAAGGCACGCCAACCATAACTAGAGTTGACGTTAGCGTCACAATGACAGCCACCCGAAACGATACTCACCCGATGACGCGACGCATGGCCGAGAAGATGAAAATTAACAAAAAAAAGATCAAGATGGAAGAGCTTATGGAATTAGCATGCCTGACCGGTGAGATATGCATTAACTTCGCAGGCGTTCCTTACAGGAGAACAAAATGCACCTTCTGGCAGCAGTGAGCGAGAAGAAACGAGGCGTCGATAAGCATTACAGTAGCGACTGCAAAGACCCAAAGCTTCTCGGAACTGGAGGTTGTCTGCCGGGCCTGGAGCAGAGCCTGCGTTTCCAAGGCTTCGTCGTTGTCCATACTGATGTCACGTGGTTGCAGTCCTTTCACGCCCGTCAGCACCGTCGTCTACTGCAAGGCAGCGAGATCTGTCGAAGTGTGAAACTGGGCGCCGCAGTATTTATGGAATGTCGAGGGCAGCAAAGGAAGGCAGCCACTTTGTTGAAATAAGAAGAGCGATGTTGTGGGAAGAATGTGGAGGTGGGACTGGTAACGATTGAAGCCAAGAACCTCTGGACAAAAAGAAGCCGCCGTCTTGCTGCCTAGATGCAAGGTTTGACCCTCGGGACATATTATGTCACTAGTGGTACAATTAACACCGAGCAAGAATTGCAGACGGGAGCCGCAGCCAACACAGGAGGCGACCAACGGACTGGCAGCTCGCGGGCCGATGGGGCCTTCAGAATAAGACCCACGAAGGGTACAACTACCATTTTTCTCCGTATCAAACGATCACAAGGATTCCATCTCCGCCAGACCAGCATCCAAGCATCTATGGATTAAGGTGAATTGGTGTTGCTTCTTAGCTACTCTCGACAGCTGTCCTGGAAGTTTTCACCGTTGCTGTCTTTTTATTTACAAAAAGAGTTGTGAGAGAGAGACTGGTTCGCGAACCATTACAGAAAGATTGGGTTGAAATCGCGCTTGGTTGGGCATGAACCAAAGCCATCCAACAAAACTTGCTTTTTTGCTAACCGTCCCGATGAACGTGACCACATTTCTCACCTCAGTTTTTACATTTCTGAAAAAATTTTTTAAAGCCCATAGGCGGGACGAAGTACACGCAAATGCGATGGGTATTTTAGCGACATTTCGTGACACCTGGGCGCGCAATTGCTGCATATTACGGCGAGGCTCCAGGTAGGCGTTTTCGGCGGTTTTCACCTCTGCAACCCGCGTCTATCCACCATGATCAAGTGATACATTGTGCGACTAGATTTTGGTGACGCGGCTCACCCGATACTAGCCTACCCTTCGAGGAGAGTGCAAGATTCTAACTTGAGTGTTTCCAGTGGGATGCCCGATTTTCGGCGGACTACAAGGCACACTTTTGTGCTGTAAGGAGCCTATCTGCAAGCTGCAGCCGCCTGTCTCAGGCTCTTGCGGCTCTGCTTTTGGGCTACAAACATGTTCTCGGTCTCTATTGTCCCAGCTACCGAATCATTATTGCGGCTGTCGAGGAAACTCTTCAACTGAGCAATGCGGCAAAGAAACAACTAAAGTCTTGCTTTTTCTACGTCGCTTGCTCGCTTGCTAAAGCATGTGAAGCATGGCTTAGGTCAGCCCGAATTTGGAAGTGGAATTGTAAATTCCCAAATTGTATATTCGGGTCATTGATAGCCAATGGTCTCATGAAGTTTCTGGGTCAATCAACCACGATCGGTGGAGCGATAATACTCCCCAACTACGTAGCTAATAGGAGCCATTGTAAGGCTGATGACGATGTTGTCACAAGTGTGTCGATACCGAATTGGGTTTTGCCCCCACACCTCTGATTGTAGACTGTGAGCTCTGCCATCGGACGTGATTGGTTGAGAATCAAAATGCCTGTGTGTACCTGCTTCCTTCTTCAAGATGCAAGATTTAAGGGTTAGGTTTGTCCTTGAACCGTCCAACCCTTACCCGAAGCTAGGTCCAATCGCCTAGGCGCTGGTGAAGTCCCGTCGGACAGACGAACAAGCTCTATAATGATATGGGTATATGCGATCGGGGGAATGTAGCTTTCGCGGCGGATCCGCTGTGTATTGACCGGCCGGCTGCCGACATCAATTACCAAAATATTCGGCAAGCGGACCCCTTCTACCAACGCACGACCGAACCTATGCAGGATCAGAATCTGCTCCAACTACGCTCTGTGTAACCCGCAGCAAACATGCAATGAGACGCAAGCAACCAGGAACAAGCAACACCAAGGTGGGGTAGTTGAGGGCTTGTTGATGCCGTTCGCCAACGAGTGCCCTGGTCCTAACAGTCAGCCTCAACGCAATCACGGCCACCCTGGCTTTCGACCAAGCTGAAAAATCGTTACACCACAAAAACCTAAAACATGATTCAGATATAGCCAGCGATACATTCTAACACTGATCACGAGACGTAGACAATGGGAACAAGTGACTAAGAGAATGGTTCGGGTTCGAATGTTTGGCCAGCTCTGGTGCGGGCTAGGACCGGCTCAGCAAACGGTTATCGGCGGTTCGCGAAACCCCTCGCACGGGCTCCGCTCCCTCCGGAAC
>Ga0247774_1001622_pt1 | contig 11260 bp, 2 predicted proteins | sample UWRJL001104B6_FD_179933 | JGI IMG/M metagenome (GOLD analysis project Ga0247774, IMG submission 179933) | Plant litter microbial communities from Arlington Agricultural Research Station in Wisconsin, United States - UWRJ-L001-104B-6 | ecosystem: Environmental > Terrestrial > Plant litter >... | reverse complement strand
ATGTCCGCTACCGTGTCCACCACCGTGTCCGCTGCCGTGGCCGTTGTCCTGTCCGCTGCCTTCTCCGGCGCCGTGGTCGCGACCGTGGCCGTGGCCGTGGCCATGCCTACTGCCGTGGCCGTGCCTGCTACCGTGGCCGTGCCTGCTGCCGTGGCCGTGCCTGCTACCGTGGCCGTGCCTGCTGCCGTGGCTGTGACCGTGGCCGCTACTCTGTCCGATGGAGCCGCTACCTGACGATCTCTCGAAGTCTTGATTGGATCGAGAGCTGTGCCTTTTGAAACGTCAGCAACCTCCCTTTAGCCAGGAAAATGATCTTCATAACTCACGGGTGCTCTGAACTATGACTATACTGGGAGGTGGTGTACTCTGTGTGGTAGTCGTTCTGGTCCTGGGTGTAGTAGCTGTTCTGGTCCTGGGCTGGATAGTGGTATCCAAAGGCAGCGACTTGGCGGAGGGTGGACTGAGGGTCGGTCATGCTGGCGATGACGGTGAAGTTCTCTTGGTCCTGTTGAAGTTCGCTTGACATGTGGACGTCGAGTGGTACCTCCAGTACAGGTAAGTAGTTGCTTTGCTATGTTGTGGTAGAGGTTGATGGTCAAGTACAGTGTGCTAAGACACAATCAAGGTGAAAAAAGTGGCGAAGAACGACGGATCGAAACCAGGAAACTCCCCAACCAACCTTATCCTTTATATATGAACGACCGAGCTCGATCTCTAAACCAACGATATCCTCTAGTATCAAGCATGGACAGAGCGGCCTCCCATCCGAAAGCGAGCCGGGGTGTCGATTTCGTTAAATTATTCGACGGGGAAGCGCGAGTGCCAATCAAGTCCTTGAACTTTGCTGGTAGGGGTATCATTTTGCCTCCGCTTCCGTTGTCAAAGTGTTCGAATAGACAGTTGAGTAGGGGCGTCCATTCAAGCTACCCCCGTGTTATGAAAAGGATCAAGCGGGTCCCTAAGCCCCTGGCAGACCTCGAGGCTTTCCGATTTTTGTTCTTCTACTTCGCTTCCTCCGTCCAGGGGAACTGCATCTTTCTCATTCTACACCCATTGAAATTCTGTTTGGGACGGTGGGGGTGGGATTGACTAGCTGTGTTGTCAACAGCGAACCGTACACGGGCGGCTCAAATAGTCTTGGTCTGAACTGTCCAAGGCTCGGCGACGGAAACGGCGGATACTTGTGGGCACTTTCGGGGCCGTCGAGCGTCGAGTAAACTGGCGCCCGCCAACGTTAGCACCGGGCACTCTGCTGACGGAACGGAGAGCAGGTTTCGTGTGAGAAACCTGATGACCAAGCTAGCTGGCCGCCTTATTTACAATTCTATAGGCTCTAGCACTAGGTGTGCCTCAAAAATAACCTAACGGTAGGGTGGCTGAAGGACAAGGCGCCCAACGAGGCGGCCAAACAACAACATCTTGGTGCGGTTCACAGGGAAATCGATGTTTCTCGTCGAGCCATCTGAACAACTCCACCAAGTTCAGACGATTGTGGCACGTCCAGTAGTAGACGCAGGGAAGTTGGAGGAAGGAATAGTTATGTTACCTAGATTCTGGGGAAATCAAGCCGGTAAAATGAATTGGTCACATTAGCGGTCTTGAATGGTACTACTGCATGCATCCTGCAGCGAATGTCGGCCACCTACAGCGACAGACTGTCCGCCCAAAGATACAATCGCTACCCTAGTTTGTCACTGGAATTTCTCGTACCTTTCGCGAGAAAAACTAACTAAATAATAGGCTACAGCGAATCGAGACAATACCACAAAAAAGGACGTCGATTTCCGCAAAATGTCAAATACGCCTCAAATATTCTTCAATGCTCCCCTACGCCTACAGCCTAAGTTCTACAACGCTCGGTGAATGAGACTCAGCCACACCCAAGCCGTTGGGGCAACAGCAGCGCACAGGCTTCCACAGAGCCGCGATCTGGTGCAAGGCTCGCACTGGCTCCACCATGACTGCTGATGGGCTGCCTTTCGGTCATTGCATTTGTGTCGAATCTGGGGCAACACGGCCGGCGTTTAGCTAGCTTGCCCCCGCTGCGCCAAAAGGGCCAGGCCGTGAGCTTGTCATCTATTGACGCAAGTACACCGCGGGCGGCAGCAACCAGCACTACAGATGCATACGTCCACAATCAACGAGCAACATTTGACGCGACAGGAGCAACCAACGTCAGCGAAAGAATCAATCAACAAACTTCGGGGTTGTCAGACAAGATTCTATTCTTCATGGGATGCGTCGGACACCGGTTACAACAATCAAGTGGCACGCAGGGTCCTGTACGCGTACCCTCCTGACTTGTGCGCCGCCCGATTCTATTCGTCATCTGGTGGGGTGAACGCTCTCTGCTCGCCCCTTCATTACCCATGTACCACTCACCGACGAGATCGCAGTCGTTGCTCAGCGTATCGACTCAGTGGACCGTTAAGCCACCAGAAATTTAAGTTTGAGTCAAGATACACGTTTCCAGAGCTTCTGTAGGAAGAGATGCTGGCCGAGCTCCTTTCGTGATGCGACTGTGAGTGCCGACCGAGTCTACATTTTCTCGCGGTAACTAATACGGACGCATCTGGCCGATAATGACAGGGATGTTCACCCGGCGCGGAAGCCGGATCCTTGTTCCTGGTTGCAGGGACCTTGCCCATTATTCCCGGTAACTGCCGATGATTAGTACCTAACAATGATCCTATATCAGCTTGTCAAACCTGTCCCATGTTATAGCCATTCGTAACCCGATACTGGCCTCTCGCGTCCTGATTGATTGCAGCTACGATAGAATTGCCGCCAAGAACTCGAGAGCGCTGTTCTCTCGCCATACAGAGATAAAGTTTTTCACCGAGAAAAATTCGGTGATCTAGGACACCCGACCCAATCGCGGACAGCCTTTCCCTTTGGCCAGGCGCGGGCCTGTCAGGAAATCGGGACCTGCGATGGCAGGGTACTAATTCGGCCGTGGATGGTTGCACCGCTTTGCATCTCTACCAGTGCCATCATTCCACAGCAGCCCGGATTGCGGTGTCCCTTTTGTGGCATTCACGGCAACCCCGACGAATCTGCACTTTGTGTTGGGGAATGCGACTGAAACTTACCTTGGAATTTGGCTCTACGGGGAGTCGCAAGCCCCACTCCCTCTGCAGCTATCGATGCCGCAAAAGCAGAGTTGAAGCTGCAGGACCCGAAGGTCAGTCCCCGCCTAGATCCTTTGCAGAAAACCAAGAGCTGCAGAGGCAATGTGGGTCATCAACACCATCGCCACAAAATGCATCTCAGTCCTACAGACACGCCAAGCCAATCGCGATGGGCATGTTTGCTCCCATGATCTCACCGGAGCCTCCTTTGTCGTGAGGCAATGGATTATCTGGTCAAACATTTGCTCTGGATAGGAATCCGGCTAGCTGAGAGGCTGGAGACAATATTTGGTTGCATGCGCAATACCGAGCTGTCCTTCAAATTTCCTATTCACGTTGATTTGCTGGTTTGAACAACCTGCAAATCATCAGTTAGCTTGTCGAGTAGTCATTCAATGTGGCATCCTTTCCATTCTGCATTGAACATCCAAGACATACTTCCGACGGAGGCAGGTACCAACAGGAAGGGGATCATCCCCTCCTTCGAGCCTGTGTGAGGGTGCACTGCTCGATGTAAGTGTGTCAAGGTCACTTTAGTGCCATGAGGGGTGGATGCGGTTGCATTATGATACTTGAGAGGATGTAATGCAACTGGATAGAGACGACGCCCTTGAGCGGACGACTCATATTTCGCATTGCTTTCTCAGTTCAAAAAGCGCAATACCGGGAGGACGTACTGGGCTCTTCCGACTTTCGCTTGGCGAAGAAATCCATAAAGCGGATATACGGTCGTGAAGTTGGTGGGCGTCTCTGTTTTCCGGAGCCGGAGGAACATGTACTTGTCATAGCTTCTCAACAAATGCCCTTTGCTACTTGATGCGATACATGTCGTTTCCCTGCCTAGAAAAAACGTGACAATCCGTTGATTACCCGCAGACGCTAGCGAAGTGTGGAATTCGAAACTTTCGATCACCAAGAATCCTAAGTAGTTCGCTAGCGTCATGTAGATGCGCCACGGGCAGTTTTGAATAGCGACGACAAGAAAGCCGCCTTGGGCCATCAGAATTATCCCTGAGGGCTAAATTGCTAGGCATTCGCCAAAGGTGGGGTCTTCAGTTTGCAAATGTCGACATCGAACTCCTCAACATCCAGGCAGCTGCGCAAGGAAAATGAGGCTGTCGCGACTACCGCGACCTCTTTCCAGGCACCAACGTAAACCCTCTAGGCAGCACTCTTACACAGCCGCTCAAATTCGTTAGTGGATCGAGAAGAGACGTTCTCGGTTTGATGAGAAAGAGAAGATTTTAGAGTGGTTAGGGTGCACAGCTCGTGGGGCCTCATGATGTCAGAAGGCAATTCAATGGAGCAGAACATGCTCATCATTCAGCAGCTACCTGTGACAGCTTTTCTTGCTGGGTCATCTATTGCCGTCTTCCCCCCGTCTATCCACCGGCTATCCGGTTTCTGCCATTCTCCATTGCAAAAGATTTTGCTAGTTTGCGTCCTGCCCTCTGCGACCACACTTTCTTAATACTTAGGGAAATAAGAGCCCCGCCAATGTCCCCAGCAGAGACGAAGAAGGGGTCTAATTATGAAGGGCTATTTAAACAGGGTAATTAAATGGAAATAATTGTCTCTTTGTTCCTGCGACCCAGTCCTACTTCGCCCACGCCAATGCGAATGGCAACATCAGAAGAAAAAATGAGGCTGTCGAAAGCAGCGTTCAAGAGTGATTCAATTACAGCCGTGCCGCCCAAGTGATCTCCAGCCACGAGCGATCCGCTCCACGCAAGTACCCGGAGAAGGAACACGGGGGGAATGGGCAAAATCGGCTCCGAACGCTCAGGTGTTGGGGAAAACGGCCGACCACTTTTGCCGGGATGATCCTAAACGAGACGCGCCAGGTATGCAAGTAGCCGCTAGTCTGCAACGTTGATGCCTTGGACCAGTGGGTCCTTCTACTTGGCCCAAAATTCGCCAAGGTGACGGAGCTATGATGCAAAAGGCCCCAGGTTGGAGAAATGCGGCGGATGCGACGGACACAACAACGGGCGTCATGCTGTTTGCCGAGCATGTTGGCCTGGCCGAAAGAAAAATCTGACTTGTGGCTGCGCTCCGGTTGGTCTGCATTTTCAGAACCATCGTGGTCTGCGGTCTAAGTGGTCAACCAAGCGAAGCAAATCGGCGGGCAACCTTCTGACTCCTCAGGCCTTGCTTCTTGCTAGACTTTCTCCTCAAAGATGATTCGGAGTCATGTTCAAGATTTCCTTCTTCTTCGGGCCTAAAGCAAGCGCGAGGAGGAAGTTAGTCACCTATTGGTGCCAGCCCACTAACTGCAGGCGATTCAAAGTTCATACCTGCTACTCTTTGTCGCTGTGGAAGTCTTCCCTTCACCATTTGCATCCTTGTCCGATTCCACTGGAAACCCCTGAAGGTGCACAGTGTTCGGCAGAGAAGCGTTTTGAAGGTACCCTAGTGCAGGAACGGCGATCACTTGCTCGTCACCATCACTCGCGTGGGGACTTGGTGGCGGCGTCGTCCAATAAGGGCCGTCATTCGGGACAAGCTGGGGGATATGGTGGTCTTTGAGGGATGAAAGGCATCCTGGATGGGCCAGCACGTGGACAGCGGTGAGATGGTCGGTCTTCTCCGGTGCATTTGATGAACCATTGGTTGCGGCTTGGCGGTTCTTTTCTCCGTCAAATCTCCGCGATACTGGCATCGAGGCATTGTAGTAGGCCCCAAATTGGGAGTTTGAATCCTCGTTTGAGCTCATCGCGGCGAGTGAAAATATAAGTGTTGAACACTTTTGAACTACTAAAAAGGACAAGACCCGCTTCAGTGTTCGAGGGGCAGTTCGGGGCGTCTGTGGCGCCTGTCAGGACCAATTATTAATTAGCACGCCTGCTTGGGAGACACGATCTGTTTAGCGGGCAGCCTGCGAACTATAACCTAACCTCCGCAAGCCCGGTAAAACAACGTGTCTTCTCGCTGAATTGCGCGTCTGTCTGCTCTTTTATAGCAAAGAATAACGAAGTATTACGATGCAGAGAGTTAGAACCAGGGTCAAGAGTGATTCCAGAGCGTAGAAAAGTAGTCGACAACGGGTGATGAGTAGGGTTAAACTCGCGGCTGGCGTAGGTCAAGAAATCTAAGCACAGAGTAAAGAGGGTGCAGGAGAGGCCATTTGAATAACCTTGTTTCAGGGCGGATGAGATATTAAATAAGTACGATCAGAGATTCAAATAAGCTCTAGTTGGAGACAAGATGACAACCCGATGGAATCTAAGTCTTTTAGTTCACTCTCACCACATAATTACTGCAATGAGATGATTGCTATTATCCTTGTGAACAGGTACTAGGGTCCTTTCCCGTACAGAGAACAGGGGTGTTGGTAGGGTGTGTACGTCCTGTGACATAGAGCTCTACTTAACAGAGACCAAGGATCACTCCTGGATCCGTGGTGTTCGGCAAGGTTCTGAGGATGGGTTGGTTGCGCAGCAGGTTGGCGTTCGGGCACTTTTACTGCCGGTGGCGTTGAGTCGTTGATGATGGCTGGTTGGTTGAGATTGCGATGGATGGCAAGATGGATCTGAAACGAAAACATGGTGGGTCAAAACGACTGACGCAATATTGAGAGATCTTCAGAGTACATTCGGCATGCTCTATTGCCAGGGCAAGATGATCGCTGTAGGATAGGCTCCACTGGGTCCATCGCCTGACTTTCTTGAAACAATTTCAGGCTGAGAGAAACCCGGTCAAATCTCATCTGAAGTCTAAATCAGGCAGGCACATCTTCGGTCCACAGATAAACCGTAAAAAGCGGCCACGGTCATTTGGCAACCTTTGCATGAACGTCAGCACTCTCTATAAAGAAACTAAATGACAGTTGCGATGCAAATTTTGGTCTCGATGCAAGGGTCTGATTGTAAGACGCCATCACCTCATGTCCCGTTTCACGTCTGTCTGCCTAACCTCGTATTGCTCCCGTGATGTAGGTCATATTTTCTTGGCGCCAAATTTCGGCATTCCTGCCACCTCGCACCCCAGTCTAGTTTCTTGGCGGGAGTTCGTAAGCCGCCGGATTGCTGGATTCAGACAGCCGATTGTTCCAAGGCGGGTGTTTCGCTCCGCCAACTCGTACGGCGTACAGTTTTGTCCTTGTTAACAACCATCGACTCACTAGCTAATGCTAAAGAGCTGGGATGGATGAAAGTATAATCTCCAAGTTGGGTTCACGAATTAGCTCAGCACGCACGTTGTCTGGCGAATAATACCACAACTCGGATGACTTCAGGCGCTTTTCCCCGGAAATGCCGTTGACACTATGAAAAGAGTAACAATACGTACTGTATCAACCTAAATTTGGCCCCTAATTACCGCTTGCCCGCAAAGTCTCCAGCTTCGTTATCGTAGGCACGCGATCACTATTAGTGTTTCCACCCGTCGCACGATCGCTTGAACAAGTCCCTTTGTACCTATACCTTCGAAGGCAGTAAGAGCAGTTTCCCATTGAATTCAAGCCTATGTGATGGTGGGCCATTGGCTGTCTGGCACCAGGTACGATGCAGCGGAAAGGTGGGTACCAAACCTGGCCTTTAGCGGCTAGCTGGCCGGTATGCCCGCGCCAAAGCCGGTTACGTCCGAATACGGATACTATGGATAAGAAGAAAACATGAAACCGTACGGTGGTGCCTCCAATGCCTGTCTTGAGAACCGGAGAGTTTCTTGGTTGGCTAGCCGGTTCTAATTATACCGTAGATGGTAAGGGGTGAATTAGAGATGGTCCGAGGGGCTTGCCTTGCCCGCCACCCTCAACGACAAAGGCGGAGATCCGCGATGGTCTGCTCTAAATGTTGTGTTTTATAACTTTTTAGGCTTTGCCAATCCGGAAACAATATGTATTCGACTGATACTTCTCTCATGTACCACCGCTTGGAATAAGATTATCACAATATATCGATCTCTGCGTACTACCGCGTACACCGCGCGGGCAACGGCATCATTAGATGCACCCCCGTTGAAAATTTTGTGTTTGGATCTTGTGCTGGCGAAGGCCTTTGCGGGGCCTCGGGAAGAAGTTCCGTGCGCTCGGCGCCTGAGTCTTGGCCTCTCAACCTTCCTGTTTTGAAGCAAGCTTCATCGCTTGCCCTCCGATGTCCATCTAACCCTGACACCAATCAGCATCATCGGACGAGGCAGCCAGAGGGCCGCTGATGACCGGAGCGATTCGAGGACGCCTATTCCGCACAGGTGTGGCCATAAAGCGGCTGCAGTCAATACTACCAGCAAGTCAAAGTCAGAAACGGGACCTATCCCATCAAGATGTATCTATCCAGCTCCTTTGATTCGCCATCTCTTACAGTCGCACAAAAAAAAACGCCAACGTATGACCAACCTGGGCACGGCTTTGACCTCGGCAGAGTTTAACACTTACACGGACAACATGCTCCTCCTCTGCGCCGCCGAGCGGGCCACAATCCCATCCAATCCGAGTTCCTCGACATGACTGCTCAATTACCGGAACCGATTTGCGGCCAATTCCTCCAATTACAACGATTTCAATGAAGCTGTTCGTCAAGCAGACAGCTTGCTGGGCCAAGAACGTTACATGAAACTTTGCGGAATGACAACTTTGAACTGTAATTTGAATACAACCGATCTTCGTTTGTCTTGGGCATTGGATTTGCCGCCAAACGCGATACAAGTTTTAGTGGCCTGTCTGGTGGCAGGTTAGAGACACTCCCCTGGTCTTTTCTGAGAATATTCAATTCGCGGTTCTGGTTGGTAGCTCGTAAAGGTGAGCCGGGTAATTGAGGCCTTACGCACGATCCTGGAGCACCAAGCAAACTATGGACTGTGGCACACTGGTCGTTACCGTGTCATGCGCCTTGGCTCCAAGGCATCCCAGTGTAACGGGGGGGGACTAGGAAGGGACTGGCAATACTAGCAGGGATAGTGTGCATCATAAGATGCAAGCGATAATCAAGCGTGCCGCTCTATTGGGATCGCAATATTCCAGCTATTACTCTAGAAGCCCGAACCAGGTTTCATTCCTATTTTCGGGGCTGTCCCACACTTAACCACATCACGAGAATTGACTTTCTTTGTCTCCCAATTGATCTCCAAGTAAATGAGAGGGAAGCATTCGGGAGTGGGAGGCGTCATGCAGCAGCATGAAAGGGAACATATGTTGGGCTGAAAGTCGATTCGGTGATGATACCAGGCTTGAGGGAAGCTTCAATCAACTGAAGAAACTCGGCTAGAATTTCCGTTGACAAACATGTCAAGCAGGCCTGGCTTTCTCAGTCAAATGTGGAGCAACTGACAGGCGAGCTCAGCTCAAGGGTTATGCACCCGGATCCCGAGTTTGTCAGGCAACAACCCATTTTTAGTCAGTTCTTAATTGGAGCCTAGGTCAGGCACGCAATTGTTTTGACAAATAGCACCGTCAGGGTACGTACTAGACGCTGATGTCCGTTACCATGGCGCCTCTCTGTTCGAACACGTTTGGTGGCACCCGAGTGAATCATTTTTGCACAGCCACGTCCCTGTTCGGGGAAACCAGCCTAGGAAAAGGGAAAACAGGGCCATCACATGTCTTGCGAGACCTCCGCTAAGCTGCGGCATCCTCGGCACAGGTCCCCGTTTTGCTTGGATTTGTGGCGCTGGGAGTCAGGGTGCCGCCTGTCTGCCCCCGGCAAGACTTTCTTCACAAGCTCATCAGGTAAATGGGGCTGAGCGGCGCGTCATCCTGAACCGGAGTACCGTCGACTCCAGTCTAAGCCCGCTGGCGTGGGTCACAATGGAGTTGTCTCGGCAATCTTCGCGATAAGAGATCGACCTGAAACTCGGAAGGCTTCTCGCCGCCTCGTCCCTACCCGGCATATAACCGCATTCCCCACTCGACTGTCCTATTATTCCCGGACTTCTTTAGTGCGATGCCAGTCAAAATTGCATCTGCCGAATGGCAGGCTAGTATCCACAACCGGTCGAGGAGTGAACCCAACCCAATGGACAGCGGCGACCCTAGCGCCTTCTGGGGCGTAGGTCCCCCACGACGAGAACATGGGCTGGTGGTCCTTCATCGCGTCATCAGCTCTGGGGTTGGCGGGCATTGTCTATTTGACCCAATAGCCAAGCATCGTTTGTTCTTTGGAAAGATGGGGTTACCCGCATGGGTTGTTGACGGTCAAAAAAAGAACAAACCTCAGGCAGCAAGTGAGGGCGGGCAGATTTGGCTTGCCCGCCTCTTTGAGAGTCTTAGCGGAATATCGAGAGGTGATTTCCTACAAGAATGGGGATCGTCTGCATGAGATACCTAAAACGGCGCCAGGAACATGACTCGGAGTACCTCACTGCCTGCTAGCTGCGTGGCTGGTGTTGCGCGCTGGCAGCGATGTTTGATCCGGATACTTCGGTGCATCGGTATTCAACGAGATATTGCTTAGAGAAGATTTTCTTATATATATTTAGGCATTACGTGCATGTCGTGCGACAGAACCGCTTCATACCCCTAACGCCTCCCATGAGATGTTCATCAATTTTGCCAACCATTCCTTTTGCTCCGAACTCCTGCTTAAATGCATCCAGATGCAGGATACAAACGATTATGAAAAAATGTGACCGTAAATACATAATATCCTAGGTTCGAGTTTGATAGTAGGGGTATAATAAGATACTTCCAGTCGTTCAAAGATCCGTGGCAGGGTTTCGACGGCGGGCGGGGAAACTTTGCTCAGCGAAGGTCGCACGATTGTCGTCAGTATCACAGAGTCCCGCAGCGAAAGTGAAACCTTATCGTCGTGTAAAATTGGGATGTGAGATCAACCAGCGAATGAAGAGCTGCGGCGGAAACAGAGAGTACTCTCGGAATTAAACTGCGGCCCACAGTCATAGTATTCGTCCGAAACGGCCACAAAGCAGCTGAGACCGTTCGCGGAGGAGGTGCAAGCCGAGCGGATTCGTGACTATTTCTTGCGAGGTCGGCAACGCGCCGACAATTTCCTCTGATAATTATCTTCGTTGATATCCAGAATAACAGGACCGTGAATCTGCTCGCTGGAGTCTAGAGCTTGTTCGCTAGCATCCGGAGGAGACGACCTGTCGCTATAGAACGGTACCACGTCAGCGTGTGTCAGTGGAATATTAAGGTGCCATCGCGATATCGTCGAGAGGCTCGTGACTAT
>Ga0247774_1001621_pt1 | contig 11264 bp, 9 predicted proteins | sample UWRJL001104B6_FD_179933 | JGI IMG/M metagenome (GOLD analysis project Ga0247774, IMG submission 179933) | Plant litter microbial communities from Arlington Agricultural Research Station in Wisconsin, United States - UWRJ-L001-104B-6 | ecosystem: Environmental > Terrestrial > Plant litter >... | reverse complement strand
ATCAAGGAGACTGTCGACGCTCCATTTGACGGCCGTGTTGATAATTTTTTCAAAGGTACTGAGGAAACCGCTACTTTACTCGACGTTGATGGCGAATGTGCCGTTTGCATAGTCGTCATAGTACTGTCGGGTGATGCTGCCATAGTTCTTGTCGTTAATCTGATCCTAGGGATCGTCTTGGTCGACCTGCCTCCACCAAAGATGTGACCCGTGACGTGTCCGGCATGGACAAGGGTGATAGGTGCTAAATTCGACCCGGCCCGCGGTCGGAGTACTCCGACGATGCCGTAATCGTAGTCGTCGGCTCCGCTATCGTGACCGTTACCATTCCAGCGGATCAACCCTGACTCCTTGAGAGTGACGGTGCCCCAGTCGCCGAGAGCGGCAAGGCCGCCGCTAAGAATATTCTGGCTAAACGACTTGGTGCGGAAGTCCTACCAGTATCGGTCCCCCACGCCGCCTTCCGTGGCAGCGGGCTACGTCTCCGTGGTGCTCGGATCCCGAGAGACGGCTGCGAATTGGCTGTTCGGCTTGCAGCTCCCACTAGGCAGACCTTAAACGCCCCAGCTGGTCATGCCGCTGTACCAGTAGGCATCTATCGGCCCTCCTATGGGAGTAATCCAGAAGATCTTCTCCGTGTCTTGGTTGCGATGAAGAGCGCCGATGCCCCAGGTTAGCGAGGCTGACCCCTCGCCCGCTAACTGGTACCTCGACCCCGGAAGAGAGTATTGGTTCCACTTGGGCACGTCCCAGAGATATAGACCATGGATACTCCCGTTCGGGGCGACCCACCACACTTTCATAGCCCGAGGCTCCTTCGAAACGGACGTTAGTCCGCTTTTAGCGACTGCTCTACCAGGAGGGGCGAGCTGGTAAAGCCTCCAGTTACTGCCATGGTCGTACCAAAAGGTCGCCTCGACAGAGCCCCTGGGCGAGATCCACCAGAGCTCCATATGGCTCGGCGCCCTACTAAGCGCCGAGATCTTGGTGCCGAGGGCGGCGGACCCGTTCGGCCGAAGTCGGTACCGCCGCCAGCCCTTGCCGTCGTCGTAGAAGTAAATGCCCTCGACGAATCCCTCGCGACTGACGAACCAGGCTTCCATGTGGGTCTTGATGCGCGAGATGAAGGCAATGCCGCCTGGCGTGGCGGACCCCGCCGGCACCAGCTCGAAGTAGTTCCAAGAGCCGTACCAGAAGTAGCCCACGATGGCGCCGTTAGGCTAGATGTAGAACATCTCCATGTGTCCTGGCAGCCGGGACACAGCGGCGATGTCGCTCCCGTCCGCCAGGGTGGTGGGCCCGGGAGCGACATCGTAGACTCCCCAGCCGACCATTTTTCGATTGTGAGAGCGCAGCCCATCGTCTGACAATGGATGGCCAGAGATTGATGATGGCCTTGGCTTAATTGGGTCAGACGCAACACGCCAATTTACCATCCGGGCTTAAATCAGTCTTTCTATATTGTTATTCCACGGAATTGTTCAAAAAACGTACGCGTCATTTCGGGGTAGAAAAGCTCGAGAATTCGTTTCTGTTCGTTCTTTTTCGGGTATACCTCTATAAAGATGGCGTCGCCGCCGCCAGAAACGCCATATGTATAGGGAGCCCGGGGGCCGAGTTTTGGCCGATCCTGATCCCGGCCAGCGGAGTGGCGGCGCTGGACATCGCCACCAACCCGAATCCCGGCTTCCAGATTTAGGATTAGGGTCGACAGTGCTCCCTGGAACCGTAGAGCAACCCGCACCACCACGGAGGAGAATCATCATCATTAATGAAGTGGTCAAGAGGGCCGCAGCAACTGGCCGGACAGAGTATGTATGATATTGCCCAGCAAATGGATGTTGAAAGAGGCACGGCTTCTCTGGACAAGGTCATCAAAGTTTAAATCTCAACGGACGGGAATTGCATGGAGACCAATCTTGAGCGTCCGTGTTAATAGATGGCTTGAGTAAACACCCCCATGCTTACGAAGGAAGATCAATGAGACTCCGCAAAGTGCCTCGTGCAAGCCACGACGTTGTGTGAAAATGTTACCCCTCAGCAAACACTTCAGTGGTTCAATCTCGACGCTATGAATCAAACCAGGTCAGCACCAGAAGGGAAAACTAAACTACGGAAGCTGGGAGCGAGGGAAGAAAGTAAACCCCGTTATAAGAGTTGTGTAATTTACCACTTGCTGCATCCCATTGTCCTAATATAGGACAGGGGGGAGGTTTCAACTCTTTCCCAGGTCTGAATACGGTCAAAATAGCAGTAAAATGACACAACTTTACCAAGCCCAGAGCCCCCTCCCTTCGTCATGCCGTGTACGTATGACTCCTCGATCAGCTGACACTTCCCATCTGCCTCCAGCTCGCATAGAACATAGGGTGCTTTGCCCCCAAAACAAACAACCGACAAGTCTCCAACCCGCACGCTGCATGGTCCGAGTCCAACATCCCCTTCTCGGTGATAAACAGTTTCCGCATTGAACATGTGTGATAGAATGCATCCAACAGTCGCTGACTTTCGTCCACACCGGCAAGCTAGTGCTCTCCTGCGGGATCCTGTCCATTCAGAGACGATATAAACTTTCGTGCGACTGCAACTATAACGAGCACCAAGGAGAGATATTGTTCCGCAAATTGACGGGGCAATCTAGCTTGAAGACCGAAGACCTCTAACATGCCCTTCAATGCCTTAAGCTCCGCGGTCGCGGATACCTAAAGTGGCAGAGTGGTAAGGTAGTCCATGTGCCCGAGAAGGAACTTATGTATGAAACGTTTCGGTCCTTCCGAGCGGCTCCGGTTCCGGACCTCGATGATAGCAACGCGATCAATGATGTCGCCTCGTACGACAAGTTCAGCGTCATCATTAGCAATAGTGGACTCTGCCTCGGTGTCACCGCACGTCTTGGAAAGTCCATGCTGTAGCAGAATCGGATTAAGGATGGTTTCTGTGGTGGTTTCGGGCCGCAGCGACCAGTCTGGAATCCAACCCAGTAGTGCGAATTTCTTCTCCGGTACAAACGTAGTTCCAGCGCTAATCTTAATGCAGACTAGGGACATTATTATGGAGCTCCACAAATAAATACAAGATGACGGGATATTTAACTTACCAGAGTCCGCCTGGCAAGGTCCGAGAGCGTGGGATTGAATAGGGATCGTGCCCCTCTTGGGGTTTATGGTCTGAAGTCTGTACAGGCTCAAAATTAGTCAGACGATTTTGTTCCTGAAAGCAGGGATAGGTAGAATAAAGAATATAGGAATATACCGTGGGATGTGTTTGTATTATCTCTTGCCTCAACCCCAACGTGCCGCAACATCATTCATCGGTCCCCGGAAAAGAGGACTCGGCGGCGTTTGCAGTGTTGGGATACCTCGTCTCTTCCGCCAAGAAGGCTTGGATGGTTTGAGCTCAGCCTCTTGAAAGGCAGGGAGATTTCGCAGGTATTCCTCCACCTCCACATGACATGCTTCGTGTGCTGTTCCGGCAGCTGACATATTGTCTCGACCCAAGGCGTTGATATTTACTCCGTCGCCTGACGTACATAGGATTTTGACAACGTCAAGATGGCCATTTTGAGCGGCTAACATCAAAGGCGTCTGGTCTGCCCATGCACCGCCGGCGCACTTGGAGTCGGCGTCGGCCCCGTACTTGATCAAAAGTTGGCAGATCTCGGACCAGCCCCGGTCGGATGCGTGAAATATGGCCGTGGTTGAAAATGGGGGCAAATTCGCAGGCGACCGGTGCTTTTTGACAGCCGAATCACTGGTGCGGATTCGCGAAAACGAGAACCGAGACGTTCGTCGGGGGGGAGGCTCTACGAGTGTCTGCAGGGATGTTGTGGAGTTGCCGGAATCGCTCGGAGATGTTCGCTGCGGATGAGCCGACATGGCCACCAGTAAACTCTCAACCATAGAAGTACGTCCGTTTTTCGAAGCCAGACAAAGTGCGTGATCCAGATCTTCCCAGGAATGGGACGAATCATGTTCGTTCAGTAGAAGATCCAGAACCGCCTGACTCTTAGCAACAACAGCGCGCGACAGGTTGTGTATTGGCCTCCGGTTAGGGAATTGAGTAGCGGCCATCTCGAAGTAGTACTTCGCGGACCTTTCCCATCGAAAATGACGGCAGCTATCCAACCCTCTGTCCTCTGTGCCGTTAGGCTGATCCCCGGATAACTGTCTCACAAGAAACTTTCGGCTCTTATTGGCATGTTCAAACTTAGCCATTAGGGCTTTAGACTCCTCATCAGCCGAAGATGCTTCGGCAATAAGCTTTTCCACCTCTTCAAGTATCGATTTCCTTTGCTGTTGCTTTTCCTTACGCTCATGCTCGTGTTTGGATTGGAACTGTTCTTTGCGGTGTAGGCTGGCAATTCTTTCCCTATAGCTATCCTCAACCGACCCGATTTCCTCGTCGTAGTCCCGATTCTCTTTCTCGAGTTCCTCTTCATACTTCCTTTTTAGTTCCTCGAGATTCCGTTCGTGATCGACCTTTAATTTGTTGAGACTTGTGATACGTTTTGCCTCTTCCTTTGCGCGGCGGGTTTGGAAATCTCGTTGTGATTCTTCCTCTTTATTACCACACGAGTCGATCGCCGTTTCGGCTTCTTTCAGCAATTCCTTGTGCTTGTCTAGCCGGTCTTGAATACGGTCGGTTGCGGCTTTCGCTTCTGCAAGCTTATCGTTCGCTAAATCCTCGGCGATTGCAGCCTCGATTAATGAAATCTTGACGCAAAGCTGCTTGTGCATTTGCAGGAAACCTGGAGCGGTCAGGCGCTGACCGTCCTGTCTCTCTTTCAAGCGAAGCGTCCATGTTTCCTGCTCTGCGCAACGTTCAAGCTGCATACTTGCATCGTATGCCACTTCTTCTGTGTTGGCACGAGGCGTAGTAGACTTGGTCACCGAGACTGATTCTTCAAAATCAAGGTATTTCCAAACCTTGGCAACCTCTTCTAACCCCATTTTCCTAGGTAGCGTATGGAGGCGGTTGTCGCAGTAGACAGAAGTCTCGCTTTCGTACACAACGCGAGCCAGGAAATCGTCGGAAATCATACTAAAATTGCGAAACCTGATGTAATAGACGCCTTCTTCCGCCTCACGGGGTCGACATGTTTCGATCATGCTAGCCTCCGCCTTCCAGTTGCCGCTCGGCCAGATCTCTTTGATCTGTAAGCCGCTAGGTAATGAGTCTGGAGGAATGAAAATCCAGTACCGTCTGTGGTTCTTAGGTTGCAGCATGCTCGATCCCTCCGCCAAGTGGATCATGCTTGCTGGCACGGTGGTTCTTCGTATCAAAATACACGGCAGCCCCCTCACCCTGGCGTATGTTGGGACTCCATCATCTTCCCCGTGACGAACAAGCGGAATTGCGACCACCTTCCCCTCTCCAGTCCCTGGCCCGCAGCTCAACTCTCCATATGTCACAGGTCCCGATGTTGAGCGGTGCAAAGGAAGGCAAACCCGCATGTACCCTCCAGATTGTCCAGAATCAAATATCATCGTTCTGCCCTGAGTAAGCCGGCAGATCGATGCGGAACCCTCGAAAACTGAAGGTCTCGGTGCCAAAACCCCAATTACTTGAGAATCACCACCTGGTTCTGCATCACGTTCAATTTGAGACGCTTGGCTGAACGACCATGCAAGTATCGAATCGTCATGGGGCGTTTTCCTGATTATTGCGTCTTGCAAATTGGCAAACGCAGTCGCTTCACCGATTCCATAAGTTGTTGTAAGATGAACGCCAAAGATTCCAAGCAGACAATACGCACTATCTTCCTCTCGGCTGGTAGTTCTCCCTGCTGCCCAAGCCATTCGTTGTGCGACGCTCGCTTCGTGCAAGTGGGCAAACTTGGATAGGAAGATTCGGGGGATTCGAGTTGCCTCCTCTATTTGCCCGGCGAGCTGGTCACTGGTCTTTGTCCCAAGGAAGTTCCAATTGGCGTCGTAGAACTCGACTTCAATGGGAGCAAGGAGCTCCTGCAGCGTCCAGCCTCTTCCAAACCACCGACAAGATTTGAATTCCGCAGGCGTGAAGGGCGAACGAAGATCGGAGAGTAACACGTAGCAGACCCGTGACTTCTCGTACCATCTGAACATTGAATTTATGGCTTCTTCAACCTCAGTCTGGCTCTGTGTGTTGAAGCAGCATGTGTCGATCCACACATATTTGAGGCCCTGGCTTTTGGCCCGCTCACAACAGCCTTTGAGCTTCTCGGATTGGATTCTCGCACTGCCGATGTCGCCGTCCATACGCATCACGTCCTCAAAGGACAACTCTTGCCCCGGCTCCTCCCATGTATGGGATAGAATGGCATATGGCGTCTGTTCAGGATCGGGGTCGCGTGTGAATTGTTCAAGGCACAGGGTGTCGACATTAATCAGCCTCATTTTCGACTCCTGTGTTTGGTTATCGTCGAGGTATGCGCACAGAGGTTGGGGCTGTCAGGCGGATTTGTATCTGTTTACAGGTCAGAAACGAGAAGGCTGGATCTCAGGAGGGACTAGCAGTTCTTTACGTTGCAGGGGTGTTGAAACTCCGTAGTCAGCTGCGCGAGGACCAAGTTCAATAGATAAGTCGACAAGGTGTCATTGCGGACATGCACCGTACCTGGTCTTCTCTACCTCTCGCTCCTCTTCTAGTATGGAATCACTTAACACGGGCAAATTCGGCCGAAACAGACACTGCAGATGCTGACGATCGGATCGTGAGAAGTTCGGATTGGTCCCATCAATGCCCTGTAGAGTACGAAGGCAGGTCGAGGCTGGATTGTTACAAAATAATACGACAGTGCCGGAAAAAGAAACTAGTCGAAAGAGGGGAAAGAGGAAGGAACAGCAATTCGTGACGAGCTGCTCTGGAGCCTTGTGCGGCGCCGTAAATACCTCACGGGACACATCATCACTGGCACCTCTGAGAGGAGCTGAATCATGTAGCGACCGCCAATGGAAGTCCAGAAGAGACCTGTTTCTATCTGTACAAGCTGTGGTGCATACACTAATGCCTAGAACGGGAAAGCGTATTTTGAATTCCCTATGACTGTCAGCAATTACGGATACTGTGATTTGGTTGTTAGCATTCAAACCGTGACAGACGACAAAGGTGGTTGTAAAGCGCGGTCTAGAGATCACCGCTCACCCCAAGTTGTCAGGTGAGTGAGACGGACTCGCCTTGATTTCAAGGGCGCAAGAAGATGCAGAAAAGAGCTCTGAAATTTCCGTCTAGTCTGGAAATGAGGGGTAAAAAAATGTACCTTTTATATCCTCCATCGTCAACTTCGATTGGTGACGGGGTACCTGTTGTAGGTTCAGTCGAATCTGCGCGTACTTCTGCACTGGTGCTGGCATTCCCGTTTTGCGATGGATGGTGTCAGAAACGCCTGGACAATTCTGTACGTCGCAGCAGTCTTCAGATATCAGCAGGTAACGATGCAGCAGAAGATGAAGGCAATTGATGCAGCCGGCAGGGCAAAAGTGTATATTTGACGTCTCTGATTTCGTTGTCGTTGTCCTCTTTTCTTGAGGCTGAAGATTTTTCGCCTTTTTGAGGCCTACCCGTCTCCACTATAGTGGAGACCGCTGGTGCCTCTTTCCTGACGGCCGCCCGCAGCCGTCTACATCTCCAGCGTTTCCAACAGATGGCGTCTGAGGCTCAGCAGATACAGCAGTCGGTTTCCTTTTCTCATAGCATGTGCCCGACGCCGCAAATATAATTTATATATCGTGTTTAATCGCCGGTAGTTATTAGCATCGCATTCGAGACTCCAACCCGAAGCCGACACGAGTCATGGACGTCCAGAGATTTCTCCCGGAGGCCAATTTGCGCTAACTGCCTTGATCACGGTGTATTTTAGACCAAGCCTCTGTGTTGATTATAGAGCTGCGGGGTCTGGGGCCTTCCCCACCTTTGCCTTGGGCATCAACGGTGTGCCTATTTGATAGCTGGGGTTTGGGTGCAAATATCCGCAGAGATCGACTGTCGAGGGTCTTAGGTAACCATTCTGGCAACTTATTAGAGTCATCGCTCCTAACACCGCTAGAAACATATAATCGCTGTCCCCTTTATGATGGCAGACGAGCGCCCGACACTCAATCAACAAATTGTCTTGAGTCTGTTAACTGAAGCGGTTAACCCGTTTGGGGAAGAAAAATTCCATCCATGGCAAGCCGAATATTACCAGTTCTCGCAGGGGCCTTTGCTTAGGATCTGGGACCTGTTTTCAGGAATTCGGCTAGTACAGGATGGTCGCATGATGTCAAAGGGCACCAGATATGCGCCTCGATAATGTGGAATCACGCGTAGACTCTTTGGCCAAGCATCTCGACCATATTGTCTGAATACCGGGACCATATATATCATTCACGATCTCTTCGACCACAATTGAAGAGCTTGCGTGGAAGATGGTCGCCAGACGAGGCGCTCAGACTCTCACGGCCATTGACCCGAACGGCCGAATAAAGAACACTTTGCCCATTCTTGATGTTGCAGCTGAGATGGACCATTACAAAATTTGAGATCCCTATGGCAGGTCAAACGAATATTATGTCAACCACTACGTTTACCTGTGGCAGGTTATGGAAGCCGAGATTGTTGGCCACTGGGATTGGAGCGACCTGGCAGACAACGAAAAGTGGTATCAAGAGATCATTATACCTGCTTTCGAGAATTTCACTGCAACTACATCTAGAGCAGACAGTACGAATAGTCCGATGGCTGGATTTGGGACCGAGTGTGCAAAGGAGGATATGGATGACTTGCCCAAACTTGTGAGGAGAGAGTGTGCGAAGCGTTCAACAATTTACTTAGGCACCTCCCATATTTAACCCCGCCGATCGCCATACCCGCCATCTCTATCCCTTGGGTGTCACCGCGTGCGGACACTACTCTCACAAATGGGCGGAGCAAAAAACGAAAAAGCCGTTGCGCAGATGACGAGACGTCAGAGAGGCCGCAGAAGAAAAGTGCGCCGATGCTGGTAAAAACGGCCGCACAACGCGTAGCTTTAACAGACGCACAACGCGTAAAGTTAACAGTTGCACAATGGGTGCAACCCCTGAAGAGGAAAAAGAAGAAGACATCGGCGGAGAAGGGTGCTCTGGAGCTTAAGCGGGATCATTCCGACTCTTTGAAATTCGATTCGAAGGATATCACGATAAACGTGTCGGTAATATCAACGACCTGTTTGCTTTCGCGAAGGACGTTGGTTATGGTGGTCAATGGTTGAGGAAGAGGACGCTTGCCGAAGACGACCATGAACGACTTGCATCGGAGCATACGCTCATGTGAGCGTTTCACGCAGAAGAGTAAGTGGTTATATATATAGTTAGTGCTATGTGGATTGGGTAATGTAGCCATGAACAGCTAAGAACCGCCTGCACTGGCTTCTCGGAGCCGAAACTGATGCTGCATCGAAGAGAGGTCGGCGGTAGGCTCGCAACTCTTATAAACGTTTGAATCATTTCTATTTTCTTTGTCAAGGAAGGGTCTGGGGGGCATATTTCTTTTATATTCTTTAATTCATTTGCCTTGTCGTTGTGGAATTAAGCGTTTCTCAGAAGATGTATATATTGCAAGACTCGATGACATGGGAACTACTTCCGCCTTCTTTCCAGGTGATGGCTGAAACGCGGGTCAGACCTATTTCTCAATTCCTTGAGTGTCTTACGACTATTCGCAAGTTTTGGATAAGAGATAGCTTTGTAAGCAGAAGACGAAGAAGTGATAGATCAATCGATATGGTCGAACTCCGTGGGATTCCGAACTTATACCGGCCCTGGCAGCCATTATCAGCAGCCTGGAATAGACCACCACTGGATTGATGAAACAAGATGTGAACGGAACCGATATTGAAACTGTATTTTCGTGAAGATGGCCGTTTCTATATCTATAGTTTAAGCTCTTCGATTCAAGTCTATACGCCAGAAATGACCTTCCCTCTTCCCCAAACCGGCAATTCGACTGCCTTCCGTGTAGCTTCCACGCCGTCGTCTGGGTTCTCTGCCTCCGCGGTTCACACACAGCCTCCTAAGTATAACTCCTAGGTTGTTTAAAATAGCGTGGTGATTCACCTCACTCTTCAAACGCTATCCTTGACGAAATATACTGGTATGTCGGTGGCACCCCTCTCTTGTGCCCTGCTATACTCCTGGTATGTAACAGCTGCTAATCGCGAATAAGTTACCGTGATCTTCGACTCCCACCCCATTGCTAGCTCCTCTAGGATTTTAGTTATTAACCCCAGAATCTGGTAGCGGCGCTGTTCGTGTGATGGACCAACCTGTATATTTGCAATTAATTCGCCGTACTACCGAAGACATCGCACATGGACTGGAAAAGGAGAGTAATCATTCTGGATCACGAAGAACCCTCTTGGACCACGAGCCAATTTGTTACTGAAGGCCGAGGTTCAACGCCGTGACAGTTCGGCGACAGTAGTTGCTGCTTTTTCCGAAGACTTCAAATGCATGAAGGAACGCAGAAGAGCTTGGACTAGCTATCAACTACTCCGGCCCATTCGCCATTATTGAGCGAACCCACGCGGCTTAGCCTGCTCGAGGTGCTGCTGGTGTCACCTTCCAGCGCCTGGTCTTTGCCATCCCTACCTCGAGTTTAGTCATCCCAGAAGAGAGATCTTTCCAACACGAGATAGCTAAACACCACAACGCCGACATTACTAGTTTCGTAGACGTACTTCACCATGCGGCTAACAAATATAATAGCGCTATGCCAGGGTTAGTGATTTTAATGCAAAATCCCTTGACTGGGTTTCGTTGCAATCATCGATGCCTCCAGAGGATTGCTTTCTGATAGTCCCACGCCTAGCTATGTAGCCTTTGTTTACTAGATATAATTGGTGGTATTCCATAGAACCCCCTCGTTCGCCAACATTGTGAATTTGTCGGGTGGCAATTATGCAATCCAATCGACTAGGTTCCCGGCAACCAGGTGACACCTTGGCAGGGGCCCGCTGTGGACGACAATGGTTGCAAATGCGGGGTTCGGCCTGCCTCAGACAGGCTCCCGCGAATCAGAACTGGTTCCGGCGGAGATTTCCCGTGCAGATAGTGGCATTATCGTGCCGGTGGAGCGCTATATTCTAGTCGAGTTAGTGCTGAGAAGTGGCGTTCAATGTGATTTGACAGCTTGGGTTTGAGACCAGCTGAAAATTCCCGATGATGTGAGTCCGAGATATGCAGCGCTGTAGCTATCAGTAGTTTGCAGGAGAGCAAAGAGGCGGAGACGACAATTTATCAAGGCGCCCACGAAGAGACAACCACGCT
>Ga0247774_1001620_pt1 | contig 11267 bp, 14 predicted proteins | sample UWRJL001104B6_FD_179933 | JGI IMG/M metagenome (GOLD analysis project Ga0247774, IMG submission 179933) | Plant litter microbial communities from Arlington Agricultural Research Station in Wisconsin, United States - UWRJ-L001-104B-6 | ecosystem: Environmental > Terrestrial > Plant litter >... | reverse complement strand
CAACTTCGACTACCACTTTAAAAATGCCGCGTCAGGATAATGTTGTGAAGAATCGGCATGGCTTGAGCATCGGGAAATGGGAATTACTGGATTATAGAGAGAGACGCATTTAATATTTTGTTGTTTACTGTTGCCTTACTTTGTTCTTTGTCACGTCTGGGGCTTGGAGCCCCGTGGGTGGTGCGCCGCAAGTAGACGAGGCAAATGTTCGTTCATAGCAAATACTAGGGCCGAGGAGAAGAATAGAGCTGAAATGGCAAGCACGTTACTTCAAGGCTCTGGCTCTAACTGCGTAGACATTTCCTTCAGATTACTTCAGTCTCTCCAAGCTTCAATCTGACCTCCGCACCAGCTCATACGCTCCATTGTGTGCGTCTCTCTCGCCCTCACGCGATCTCTCTGCCCCCCTCGCACTCACCAAAGCTCCAGGTCTGTCACGGCCCCATGGCTGGCATCCCCCACCAGCCTCGCATACTTGGCCAAGACGCCCCTCCTCACGTGTGGCAGCTTAGGGGTCCACTCGGCCTTCCTCCTCGCCCACTCGTCCTCCGAGACGTCGGCAGAAATGCGATTCTCCACCGCATCAATCGTCACCGTGTCTCCATCTCGCACCAGCGCAATGGGCCCGCCGACGGCGGCCTCGGGGACGACATGGCCAACGATAAAGCCGTGGCTCGCCCCGCTGTACCGCCCGTCGGTAACCAGGGCGACGTTCGTCAAGCCCGCACCCATGATGGCGGCGCTGGCGCGGAGCTGCTCGGGCATGCCGGGCCCGCCCTTGGGGCCCTCGTAGCGGACGATGAGGACCAGGTTGCCGCCGTCGTTGGTGATTTGGCCGGCCGTGAGGGCATCGTCGAGCTGGTGCTCCTTGTCGAAGACGCGAGCCGCCCCGGTGAAGGACAGGCCTTCCTTGCCCGTAATCTTGGCGACGGCCCCGCCGGGCGCGAGGTTCCCCCTGAGGACGCGAATGTGGCCAGTTTCCTTGATGGGGTTGTCCAGAGGCCGGATGATTTTCTGGCCAGGGTCGAGGGACGGCCAGTCCTGCACGTTTTCGGCCAGGGTGTTGCCCGTGACGGTCATGATGGAGCCGTCTATCATGCCGGCCGCGATGAGCATTTTGAGGACGGCGGGCGTCCCGCCGACGTTGTAGAGATCCTCCATAAAGTACTGACCCGACGGGGCAAGGTCGGCCAAGAAAGGCACGCGGTTGCTGGTACGGTCGACGTCGTCTATGGTCAGGGGCACGTCGGCCGTGTTGGCCATGGCCAGAAAATGAAGCACACCGTTGGTCGAGCCGCCAAGAATCATGGTCAAGACCAGGGCATTCTCGAAAGCAGCTCGGGTGAGGATTTGGCGGGGGCGAATGTCCTTTTCCATGACAACCTTGATCGCCTCGGCCGCACGCTCGCACTCGCGCGCCTTTTCGGCCGAGAGGGCCGGGTAGGAGGATGAGCCTGGAAGTGTAAGCCCCATGGCTTCTATGGCGGTGGCCATGGTGTTGGCCGTGTACATGCCGCCGCATGCCCCTGCGCCGGGACAGGCATGCCGCTCAATGTCGCTCAAGACGTCGGATGGGGTGCGGCCGGGCTCTCCAGCTCTGCACTTGGCGTGCAGCTTCCCGTAGTTGTAGGCACCTGACGCCTCGTAGCATGTGCTGATGTTGATGACGTCTTCCAAAAGCTCCGAGTGCCCCTTCTTGATGGTGCCGCCGTAGATCATGATGAAAGGTCGATTGTGCCGAGCTGCCGCCATGACGACGCCAGGCATGTTCTTGTCACATCCAGGGAGTGAAATGTTGGCGTCGTGGTGCTGGGCGCATGTTACCGATTCGATGCTGTCGGCGATGATCTCGCGAGTTTGAAGCGAGTATCTCATGCCTGTAAAGGTCAACACCGAGCCGGTAGAAGCCGGAAGGCTTGAGCAAGAACTCCACCAGGCTTACCTTCTCCTCCCATGGTGATGGCGTCAGAGACCCCTACCGTGTTGAACTGCCACGCCAGCATGCCTTGCTTCTCGACGGCTTTTTTGACAATCTTGCCTAGATCCAGTACTGTTTCCTCCAGTTAGGTATTGAAGCCATCTCCCCGAACATGTCGGGAGAGAAATTCGAGCAGATGGAGAAGGGGGCATGCTCACAGTGCATGCTGCATGAAGAGGTCAGTAAGCCCAAGTTCGTCTCGTGAGAAATTGGAGTCAACACAGCATACTTGCACGGATTTCCTTCCCACCACACGGTCGAGACACCCACATGAGGGGCATTCTTCATCATGTCCTCATCCGGGACTCCGGCGCCGTAAAGCATTGCCTGGGCGCCAGGAAAGTCATGACCGTTGGTCAGGTTCTGTGACCATCTGTTCAGCTTCCCTCCGGGCGGTAAGCAGTTGAATTCGATATAATCGTGCGAGTCATCAGTCGTGTGGACTCGCTTCGTTTCGACTGCCATTGCGCTCGCCATTGCTGTCTGCCAAGTTTGAATGCTCTCAACCTTTCTGTGCAAGGTCAGGCCCGAGGATGAAGGTACAGCTTTAGATTCTCACTAGATCCGATATCAATAAGCCCGGAATGGTCTGGAGATGATGGTCGGCAGAAACAGGGCAAGCCTTTTTGACATGTGCAAATACCCCACAAAAAGCATGGCATGGCTAGATTGAAGAGGCTAGAGGCCAAAAGGCAGGAATTCCATCTTATAAGGCTTCGAGAAGGACTTTGTTTTCATCCGACAGGTGCCGTATTAGCTCGAGAGCTCCCCACTTCTGTCCTCTTGAGCAGGGAAAGCTCCTTTCATTTGTCGGGATTCGTCCAATCCAGACCAGCGCAATGTCATGCTGGAGAGTCTCTGCCGGTGTCGCTTCCGATCATCGTCGAAACTTTTCAGTCCAATCATCCTGCTGAAAGCGCGGGATGATAGGGAAGTCATGGGGAATCATGGGGGTTAGTCCTGGAGGATGCGGTCGTCATTTGGTAAGAGGCATTGGCCCCCCGGAAGAGCCGTCCGTTTCTGCGCGTGCAATAACCTGCCTAGGTGCACCTACGTATCGACACTGGACCGACTTGCATACTCAGGACAACCGTTCAACGACATGATGATAGCGGATGTTCAATGGGCTAGCACTGCCGAGAAGGCTGGATACGTGGTATGCAGCTATCGGCTCTAAGGTGGCTTTGTAGGCCGATACTCGGGGCGTTCTGGCGCGAATCCATCCTCCTGAGGCTAACCCCCAGAAAGACACGCACTGCAGGCTGTCCTGCAGCTCGTTTGGGGGGGCAGTGACGGCAGCGCTGCCCGCAAAGCCATGAATCACGAGACAGTGACAGCGATGCGGGAATATGAATTTAGGGTTGGGGTAGGAATGAACGGGATATGCCCTTGGCAGACATAGTGTCGGCCCATCAGTCGGACCAGCTGCCAACCGTTTCCAAGACTGGGACGGCAATGTTTAGCAATGCACTACGAAAAGCTTGTTCTACGTTGACTTCTTCGGTATAAAACGGTCGGAATATAGTATAACCAAAGGTCCCGTCATCTCAAACCCAAATCTGTAAATGGTACGAAAGAGGTCGCAGCTTCGATATCACAGGATATCCAAGGCATCCTGGACGAAGCAACGGAACATGCGCAGGCAAACAATGGGTCTCGATACCGGCCGTGCACGGTTCATGTCTCCAAGCTCAAGCGGCTCGTCAGGCTGCGGGGTACAGATAGTGGAGACCGTATCTTTGAAGCTTCCCAAGCCTCGCCCTCCAGGTGCAGAGGCAGCCCGTGTCATGATCTTCGTCATTGAGGACAGCAGCATCATGGAAACTCCCAGCCTTAAGGTGGAACGGTCCAGGTGCAATGAGAAATCCAGGTCTAGTTTTCTTAACACTAGCCGCCACTGGCAGGTCCAGCAGGCTAACCCAAAGCAGCTCCACGCAACAATGATTTGAATTGAGCAAACCTACTTCGGCCTCCAAATACCTTCTTGCACGCTGCACATTCAAGCCTCCCAATCGAGTCCAACTCAGACGATAGGCCTTAGACAAATACCTCGACACCCTTCCTTTATCTTCGCTCGAGTCCTATTCTGATGACTAGCCGAGATACGGCCGCCCTGAGACCGCGTCCTCGCTTTCAAGTAAGCCATCATGCCGGACTCGAAGCGCACGCCGGGTACCGGTTCGGCCTACACGATCGGACGATTCAAATATCCCCGGGATAGATAGCATATGCTGCCGATTTTGCGTCCACTTCAAAGCGCTGTCACCCAAGCCTATAGAGAGTGTTTCGGTTTCCGAGAATGACGCGGCAGACTTTGGCAATGCCATTACCCTTGCATTGCACAGAAGCTCGCGCTACTGTAGAAGTCAGCACTAGCTAGTAGATACAGGTCGGAAATTCTCATCCGGCGGATCGGTCCCGTCACATTGGACGAAGACAACCGTTGCCACCCATGCGCGCTCTCTGTGCCTCGGCGAGAGACGGAGAATTGGTGGCCAAAGCCCCCGGGTGAAAAGGAGCTTCCGGGTGCCTTCGGCGTCTCGTTCTGGCTTCTCGTCAAGCTTTTCCCGGTGTGGTTCGTGGGAAGATCAGCGCTACCACGGCTACGGCCGACCGAACGACGATTTGTACATACTTAGCTGTTGAGGATTGCTTCCTCCGTCCCCGATAGTTCCTCGTCGCCACAACCTCCAGCTCCGAGCTCTACCCTACACAGAGGGTGGCCTAAGCCAAAGTCGCGCTAGTAAAACAACATGGCTTTCACGGCCCCCACTCCCAAGGCTACAAAAAACACCTAAGGACACAACTGTGGAATAGCCACCTTCATTCGTGCGGCATCAAGGAGTAGGCTGAGGTTATACGCAAGGATGTGAGCGCCGTCAACAAGCAGCCCCATCGGCCTCTCGAAACGGCCGCAGGGTGTCTGTGGGTGCCGATCCGGCACAGAGCGAGTTGGAAGACGAGCGACTGCGCAAGGGATGGGGCAGTTTTAAGGAAAGGAGACTCGACTTGGGCATGATTAGTGTTTACAATTGGGGTATTTCGAGTTTGCCGCTAATTGGACAATCAATGACTTGCCTTGCCTGGCATTCTCACAGCAGTCACCGATGAAGGACTTAGCCGTGGTTGGGCCCTTTTAGCAGTGATCAAGACACGTGCCGGTTAAGGTCGAATGTGGACCTCAAAGTGGGGCGGAGATATGCAGGACGAAAGGAATATTCTGTGCTCATGGAATCAAGCGAGACCCTGTCCCACCTCTCGCGCTCGCGCCGTTTCGGACCTTAAGGGTGCGGTTTCGAGATGTCAGGGGGTCGGCAGTGACGCCAAAGTGGGCATTTGAGCGGTTCCTTTCCATGGCTTCCCGTCCCGTCCACATTAGGCCGCGATCCGTTACCTCGCAGAGTCACGCACCGCGCCAAAAATAGCGGCACAGATTTTATCGCTTCTCGCCAACAAAACGTGACATTCAAAACACCTATTCTTCTGTTTGTGACTGTATATGTGTGTGCACCGAGCGGAGGACAACCCTCCTCGGAGCCTATAGTACAAGGTAAATCTGGAGTCCCAAAACACATTTGGTCGTGGTATCCATGCTTTCCCATGCGAATATGGTGTTCGTGACATCATTGCCCAGGACGTTTGGTGAATGCCCATCCGCACACCTCATCTCGTCCATTGGACCTTCGGGCCCCTTGTTTGAGAGAGAAAGACCGTCATCCATCTCATTTGTCGTGCAAAAATCAAAGTCCCCCCCGTTCATAACTGACGAAAAAGACCCGCGTGGCGGAAGGCCACATGGTCAAAAGATGCCTCGTGCGCCGAAAGCTCCAGAGAAATCCACCAAGAAAGATCCAAACAAAATGAAGAGGAAGAAACATGATGCTGACAATAGTAACTTTTCGTTGCTGCCATGGCAATGTCATGCAGGCGCGGCAGGTCAGGTCATGACGGGGCGGGGGGCCCCGGTAGAAGTCGAGTAGAAGGAGTACTTAATACAGTCCATTGAAAGAAAGCGTAAAACGATCCTTCTGCCGAGCTGAATATTCTGCCATGGCATTCAGGTACGGCAGGCGGCGAAAAGAGCAAAGTCGCCGGCATGGCCGACATGTTGAGTTGCTGATGGTCTCTTAGCCAGCGGCAGGGATGCTCGTCCGTCTGTCATCTTCCATGGGCCGGCGAAGGTGCTCCTGCGGCGACCGCGGGCTCGTGTCAATTCCGAGAATAGCTGAGATGCGAGTCTTGTCCTGTGGTCTGACGCTGTACTCTCGGTCCATGTTGTCCGGACTGGCGACGGGAGTGATGGGGGTGGTTGTTTGGTGTTGAGTGCAGCAGATGCCCGATTTCCAGGCTTGTTCCAGCACCATTGGGTTCATGCCCGAACCGTAATCAGCAGCCACAGCAGCCCAGAAGCTGCCGCGGTGAGCATTGTAAACAGCTTGGAGACGACCCATGTCCACATGCGTGTGGTGACCGGCAGGAGGCGGCAGAATCGAGCAGTCGAGGCGGAGAGGCGGTGTGGTAGGGTGGCCAAGTGGTGGGAAGGTGGCCGAGGGCAGGGCAGCGCTATGCGGCTCCGGGACGGGCGTGGGATAGCCACGAGTTGGCGACGTCGTTAGGGGCGGAAGCGTCATGGCAGCCGGCTTGGGCAGAATGGCGGGAAGACGGGGCGAAACGTGGCTGCCCATGATGCTCGGCAGCTGAACGCCACCGTTGGGGGATGAAGGTCCATAGCTTCCCGAGCTGCCCGGAGGCGTACTCGATCGAGACATGGGCGACTCGCGGATCGGCGACGGAACCGTAGTCGGCATGATGGGCGAGTGGCCAGTCGACGAACCGGACGACACCGACGTGGTCCGCTTCCTTCGGTTGCTTCCGTGGCTAAGCTGGTGGAAGTGGAGTCGGCATGCGAGCTCCGTCTTCTTCAAGTGGGCAGCAATGTGCTTGTACGGCATCTTCTGGAGTCGAGTTTGCAAGAGGTACACCTCCTCTTCCTCACTCCAAGCCCGACCGCCGCCTGTTGAAGCAGCTTTCCTGTTCTTGGTAACGCCGTATTCATGTCGATCCATGGCGTCGCTCGTCGGCGTGTACGGGGCCGCATGCGCATGAGGCGCGAGGGGAATCGTGGGAGCCATTTTGAGATATGGATCTTCGTGAGCTTCGTCCCTCTTTTTCTTCAAGCTTTTTTCCCTTCTCTCGATTTCCAAATCGGATCGAACAAGGTCCCGAAAAGGTTTGTGGTAAAACAGTGCAGAGCCTGGCTGCCAACGAAGTGAATTGGGGTTGTATAAATGGGTCGGTCGAAAATGAGCTAGACGGCGACTGGTTTCCCAGGTTGTCCTTTAATCCGCGAAGAAAGTCTTTCTTCAACTTCTGCCTCTTCAAAATCTTCTCGTGACAAGAGAAGTGGAAACTTGATCCTTTGAAAGAGACGGCAGGAAGACACGGAGAAAAGAAACAAACCAAAAAGAACCAAACACTGGAAAAAGTGACCAAAAGGGTTGCTGTCAAGAAGAGAAGGTCAAAAAGGCCGTTTTAAAGCGATTATGTCCAAGAATCGTACTTCAAATGAATGTAAGCAGCCAAGCCAGTTGGGCAATGAAAGAAAGTAAAGTCTAGCTGCGGAAAGAAGAAAAGAAGGAAAAGTACGCAACAGCGTCTTGGACACGAAGGGATACAGAAGTGAACCCAGGTGAGGAGAGGAAGGAAAGGAAGAAGAGGTGTAAACAGTCCGGAGGGGGGACATATCGAAGGATATAATGAAACTGCCCATCGACGGGCAGCACATCCACAACACATCCAGATCCCTCCCAGAAACTCGCAAGCTCCCAGCCCGATTTCCCGTCTGCGTCCGTCCGCGGTCCGTCTAAGGTTGCCCCGCGAGAAGAGCCTCAACTTGGACCCTTTCCCTTTTGAGCTGGCCCCTTCACTCCCCAGTGGCTTGGCATGCTTTCGGGATGAGGTGCATCCAGGACCTAAATGGACCTGAGCCGGGACATGAGCCAGGGTCTTGTCTTGGTGTGGATGGAGTGGTTTCCGCTCTCTGGCATGGGCCTAGCCCTGTTACAGACGACCGTCTTTGCTCTTTGCAGACTGCTGACATGGAGAGCACGGAGCCATGTGGGGAGAAATGGAGGGTGGTTTTGGATCTATGTGACAGGTTGGGGGGCGGGCCGGGGGGGTGGCATAACGTTTGGGTTGATCCGTTCTGGTGGCTGTTGGAAGCAGGTACGATTCCGTACCGAGCCAAACCCCCCAAAGGACCTGCGCTCGTTTAGCTTTTGCGACAATCGATAAACCGTATCGACGAAAGAAAAAAAAAGGGTAAGTCCAAAGGTACAGTACGGAGCAGTAGCAGGTGGGCAAATGGCAAGGCAGGAAATTCTTGGGAGTGTACTAAGTGGAAGGTACGCATCGATCCAATTAATTCTTGTAGGGCAGCCCGCAGAGCCGCCCCACCACTTGCCACATCTCGCTATTCTCCAGCTATTGTATATCCGCATATGTATGCGGCCCCATTCTGTTGGACGTGGCAGAAGGCTGGGAATGATTAATGCCCTTACTAATAGCGTACCAGTATTGATCTGCACGACGGCTTGAGGAGAGGGATGAGGCATACCCGTCCTTCTATGAAGAGTTCTAAAGTCCCCTCAGCAGCCGCCAGCAGTCGGATTGCGAGACGGAGACGGGCCTCGGCCACGGCACATGACAGGACTGCCCAGGCATCTTGTTTGGTGGCTTATTCGGCAGCGGAGGCGATTGTTTAGTTCAATCTAGCCAAGTTTCCTCCTTTCTTCGTGCGCCCTAGCAAGGCGACCCTGACCGAGGCGTCAGGAGTCGTGACGGCCGCTCGACAGAGCCAGAAAACCCGTCAGGAACCCGAGACACTCGAGGTACCGTCAGAGACAGTAAAACAGCCTGCAAGCAATGTAACATGCAAGCATTTTTCTGGCCGTCGATTCTTTGTCCCAAAAGGGGCCTTCAACATGGCCGGCCTACGAGCTTGGGACGGGTTCCTGACGTTGATGTCTGAGTTGCCGTTGGGGTTGCGGCTGCTGCTTCATGTGTCGCAGGCACGCACCGCAGCGGGCACTAGTGCCACAGACAAGGATTTTAATTGGCCAATTCCTGTTCCGCCTCCTGAACCTCACGCCTCCCCACGTCGTCCTGCAGTACCCCTGAAAAGTGTACCTGGACTGCCAAATTTGCGTAAAAGTACAAGAGTGGCATGTTTACCTTCTAGTCTGCCACTTTCTGACACAAGGCCAGCATCTCAAGGCGACTGTTTGGTTTGAAGTCTGCAATCGAAACAAGAGGCTGTTTCTCCTCCACGTTTTTGCAATAGCAACCATGTGCAATATTTTTGGAGTCGGCGGGGGTTTCTTTTCGTTCAGCGCCTTCGTACTCTGGAGTGGAGCCTGGCAGGAAACATATCACGCCATCCATTGAGGTTTCGCACCGAGTGTTGCTGCTCACCAGTTCAGTCATATTTGCCTCCACCTTTGCTGACTGTACACCACTTCACGCACCACCTCGCCTCCGAAAGGAGGGCATGACGCAATTCAAAAATAGCGCAAGCGGCTGCCCTTGGCTCTGCAAAGCGAACCACCTGGCCGAGCGGTAGCAGCCTTTTAGAACGGCAATGCCACCTAGCCCAACCGCCAAGACGAACTCCTTATGGTTCCAAAAAGGCCCAACAAGCGACTCGCCGACATTCAACATTCCTTGGACGTCAATCGTGGAAAATAAGAGACGATCGCTCGCTCATCTTCATCCCAAAATTTCAACGTCAGAACATCTCCTTGAAGTGATCGACGCGTCTCCGCTGGGATCTGCTTTTGCCATCTGTTATCCATTTCGTCCGGCCCTGGGCTTTGGTCCCTTGAAACTCGCTAAAGCGCTGGCGTAATTTCAACCATTGTGCGAGAGGCTCAAGGCTCTATCATCCATCTCGAAATCGCCCCCTGGTCTGTTTTTGGCCTGTTTTTTTCCTTCCCCCTCTGCACTTCAGGCGACAATGACTGGTGGCGGCACAAGAAACAAACAACCCGTAGACGCTGAAAATACCCATGATCTCACCCAAACGCCGATCTAGGGTCTCGGTAGTGGCCAGGCTGCAACAACTGGCCTGCTACGGCTTCAAGAATAGCCAGTGTCCCAGGACGCGCCTTTGCATGTGGCCTCCCAGTAGTCTGACTGTCTCAATCATGGCAGAATCAGACGCAAAACAAACTTGAGCGGCTGCTGATGTAGACGAGAAACATGTGGACGTGGTTTCCGAGTCGAGCCAATGGCCGAGCCTGACAATGCAATCCAATATCGACAACGCACTTTGGACCTCGAAGAACCTTGTGCCTCGTGCTTTCTTCAAGCACAATTTCGGTGGATCTGCTATCCGCTCAACCTCTCGACCCGACAGTGCACCATGACTTCGTTTAGATTCTGAAGTGCACTGGGACTCATTGGTGCGCGTCAAGCAACCTTCGTGCGTGCATCCATCTCAGGTACCATGGTGTCCGGAACCTGAGCTTGCCGAGACGGCCAGGTCGTTTTACTCATATCTCTTCCATTAACGGGCTTGGCGATCCTCGCCGTTCATTTTGCTCTGGAAAAATCGAGCCTTGTTCCACAAGTGTTCTGATGTGGGCAAAGTTCGTGGTTAGGTCAGACGAAATGCATCAAGATCGTCGTTGACAGGAAAACCTGGGATGGAAGCCAACAGATGAAGGATTTTCTTCATACCAGGACCAAGGAAGGAATGACATGGCATGGGCGAAACGTCACGAGTCGTAGTAGATCCAAAACGGTTTTCTCTTTACTTCGTCCAATGCGGCTCCGCAAGCATGTTAAACGCAGTCGAGATTTTTATACAATAGAATGACAATGGGATTGTTCATGGAATCACTTGAGATCAGCATCCTTCGCATGAACCTCCCGCCACATGTTGTGATGGTGATGCTGCATCGCCGTGAAGTCAACGAGCTTCCATGGTTTGGCATCGGCCACGCCAACACATTGTAAACAGCCGCAGAAATAGTCTCGGAATACTGCTCGGTACAAAGCGCGGATTTTCTGTGTCCGTAAATGCTGACTGTGAGATTGTTCGTGCACGATAAACGACGGCGCGGGTCGCATAGCTGCAAATCTCAAACGACGTCCGTCGCTGATGCCGGCATCCTGCGACCTGCATGGTTTCGTTCCCCGGTCCAACTGGACGCGGTGCATTTTGCATGAAGACCAAAGGCTCCCCGGCCCGCGAGAGCTGCTTTGCTGCAAAAAAAAAAGAGTTGCA
>Ga0247774_1001619_pt1 | contig 11275 bp, 11 predicted proteins | sample UWRJL001104B6_FD_179933 | JGI IMG/M metagenome (GOLD analysis project Ga0247774, IMG submission 179933) | Plant litter microbial communities from Arlington Agricultural Research Station in Wisconsin, United States - UWRJ-L001-104B-6 | ecosystem: Environmental > Terrestrial > Plant litter >... | reverse complement strand
TGGCGGGTTTCTTTCCAGTAAATTTCAAGTCAGCCCTGACAAATACGCCAGTTGGATCGGAGCTACCGTTGGTCTTGAGGTGCATACTTCATCATCTGAATCGAGCTGGCTTTCCAGCTGCGCGATTCTGCGTTCGAGGAGATCGATATACCGCTGCTCTAAACTTTGTATACTCGTATCCGACGAGCGGGTAGCCTCTGTCTGCAAGAGGGCGGTTAGTCAAGCACGGAGAAGTTAATGCGAATGAAGCATCGGCGATCGCGGCAAAGTCTTGCACACGTACATCCTCCATCGACGAATTTTCCGTGTCGACGGTCATTGCGATTGCCAAGTCCGCGTGAGATAAGGCTCACGGTCTCAATCCCGCCAATTTTGACCCCGTACCCGTCGGTTATGGGGTGATGGGTGAGAATTGATGGCCGACCAGAGTTCCAACATGGTGGCTCAAATGGTGAACTAGGCGCCTACGGTGCATAAATACGGCCAGCCAGCTGGCTTCCGGCTGTTCGGACCCTGGTGCCCTTTTCCCACACCCCGCAACGGCCTGGCAGGGTTGCGTCCGGTTGTGGCTATGTACACCGTGGGGGCCGCCAGGCGAATCCTGCCTGATGCATTCTGGCTGCCTCCGTGGTCTGCTACTTGCTTTGATTGGTCCATCCAACAGCTGCTCCACTACGGCACTGCTCCTTTACGAAAACAACTGGAAAAACGGCATGCTTTTTGAGCGCGGACAGGGCCTAAAAAAGCGAACGCAGGTTGAACAGTCCTCGTACCATCCATGGTGGGTTTCAGCATGCCCAGTGGCTCGCAGACGAACTGTTGGGGGGTCAGCTCGTTATGGCCTAGATTGATTGATTCAAATATGCCCCTCCCTCACCTTTGGCTGCTGGCCTAGTACTCCATCACGTCCTGGACCCAACTTCCATCACCCGTCACCCTGGCCCTAGACACTTTGGCCCCCAATGAATTCATGTTGTGAAATCTTCCGCGATTCGCGCGACAGGTAAATTCGCCCTCTACTCGTATTCGGCCACCGCATCCTTAGTTTCGTGACTGATCTGGGCTGACCCGCCATAAGTAATCTTGATCCCGCCCGCGGCTTGCTCGACGAGAGCCAAAAATGGGGTTCCAGACTGCTTGCGATCGCTGGACAAACCCCCAATTTCCAGTTAACGTGGAAAGAGCTCCAAAGCCAGATTGACGACCTCCAATCAAGCATTCCACCGGAAGACGACCAAGCAATCCACAATGAAGCGGCGTCAACTCTTTCTGGCGCATTCACAGCCAGGAGAGCTTGGGGCCGACGTCGCAAAGCCACTGTAGCTCGGAAGACCGGATCCTGGGTCCAGCACTGGCTCACCACGTTTGGCCAGTTTCTGTCAAATTACTCAGGTATCGTGGAGGTCATGAAGGGTGCCGATCAGCAATTTGGAGGACTGGCATACGGGACACTATCGATTTTCTTGGCGGTTCCGATACACAAGGATACCTATGAGAGGGACATCGAAGAGGCGCTGGATGAGTTTGGCTTGTCATTTCCGCGACTGCAAAATCTTGAGAAGATTTATTTCGACGAAAGTCCGGCGTTGAAGGGGCTGATTGTGCGTATATATGTGGAGATGGTTCATTTCGCCCAAGAATGCATTGATTACTACTGCAAATCTTCTGCTGGTACGTCCTCTGAAATGAAAAGCCCATTTTTGAAAACAATATATATATATATATATATATATATTATGCCTCATATGTAAGGACTTTCGCTGCTTATGCTAACCAATTGTAACAGGTCGAGTGAAAGCAGCGATGACAAGGCCTCCGAAAACAAATATCCAAGTAAAAATCGGCCAGATCAGAAGACTTCTAGCGGAGACGAGATTCGAAACGGAGGTTTTGATGCAAAAGAGAATTGCAGATATCAGGGAGGATAACCGACAACTGCTGCTGCAAATCGAAGGTATGTTGCTTATGATCCTATTGAAGAACAGGCAAAGAAAGCTGATACGTGATATAGATCTTTGTGGAGCAGAACGGGAAAGAAAGGGCCAGGAAATCGAAAGGTCTCTACGGAGACTCGAATCTTCTCTTCAGATTCCATCCGACGACCCGCACACCGATACCGCTGGGTATAAAGCTCTCCTGGACCAGGCATTCCATGACTTTGTCAACATTCACGAAAAACCGTACATCATGACTTGGGGTAGGTTTTCAGAGGATGCGATGTGCTCGTCTTGGTTGAATTCCGCGACCTCTCAGGTCCTAGTTGTCTCTGGAAAGACCAGCGATGAGGTCAACCATACGACACTAAGCTGGTTGTCCTACGCTCCAACCTTGTTCGCGAATCGAGTGGAACAAGAAGGAAAGCCCCTGATCACGGCCTATTACTATTGCCAAACAAAATCAACACTCCCTCCACGCCATCGGCCTCTTTTTAAAGACGTGCTGAAATCATGGATGTACCAGATCGCGGAAGCCGCTCCTGACAGCTTTCTGGGCTGCATGCAAAACCTGGAAACAGCCTTCCCACATGATTCGTGGCGGAGTGACCGTGTATTGGAGTCTTTAGACAAGCTTTTAGGTACCTTCAAGGACCTCCTCTCGGAGCTGGAGGAGTGCATACCTGTGACGCTACTTCTTGATCGAGTGGATCAGTGTCGGTTGCACTCTGATGAAGACAGGCGCGGAGAATATTCTGCAATGGACACCGGCTTTATCATCGAATGGCTTGTGAAACTGGTGCTGGCAACTCCGAGACGAGTGCGAGTCCTACTTACCAGGCGTCCCCCTGTCGGGGAGCCATGCTTTCTGAGCCCAACCATGAAAAGGGCTACGGATCAAGGAGTGTATCGTGAGCGAAACCATTGGGATCAGTGGTAGTAGATAAACGTATTTTATTTTAGCGAGGAAGTTGATTAGCAAGGCATAATCTTTTCCGTACCCGGCATACCGGTCCGAGTCGGCTTATGCCGGTGAGTGGGCCTTCGACGGCAAAATTTGCTCAGAAGTCCAGAGGGATTTTTGGAATTCTGCAGCGTAGTAAAACACCCCAAAATCCCGATCCATCGTTCAATTTCTAGTGTCTCTAGTCTAATAGTGCCGTCTTTCGAATCACCGGAATGGATAAAGAGCACCATTTGGATATCCTCGGACAGCTTCCGAGCCTCGGCATTTACACGCAAATATCCCTATGCTTTCCCGCTTCGGACGACCTAGACGCATCGCTCGTGGCTTCCAGGCTCATCAACGGTCTATCGCAGCTCTCAGTTACATTTCCGTGGGTTGCAAGCCAAGTAGTCAACGAAGGAGCATCGAAAGGCAACACGGGTGTTTTCAAGTTCAAGCCAATCGACAACGGAACCTCACTCTTCATCCTCCGCGATCTTCGGAACGATGTCGGCACAGGCGCAATGAGCATGGAGTCTCTCAGGCAGGCCAATTTCCCCTTCACAATGCTAGACGAGAGCGTCGTCGCGCCCCGCCACACCATTCCTGGAACTTCCGGAGAGGCATTAGGCCGCACTTCGCCGGTTTTCATGGCTCAGGCCACCTTGATTCGAGGCGGTCTTCTGCTTACCTTTGTCGGACATCACGGCTCGATGGACATGACTGGGCTGGGCCAAGTCATGCACCTCTTGTCAAAGGCATGCCAACACGAGGCATTTACGGATGAGGAAATCTCTTCTGGCAATATCGCGCGCCGCACTATCATTCCGAGCCTTGATGAGCCCGATGACCTGGAACAATTTGTCGCCAAACAACTTGTCAAGCCTGGAATCGGCCTCGCCCCGAATTCTCCATCTGCAAAATGTACCTGGGCCTACTTCGCCTTCGGCTCCTCCGCCCTACAAGACCTCAAAGCTCGCGCTACCAGGGATCTCGAATCCGGATTCGTCTCCACTGACGACGCACTTACGACCTTTATCTGGCAGTCTGTCGTCCGGTCCCGACTTTCCCGCCTGGGCGAGGATTCCAAGACAAGTCTGGGCCGAGCCGTCGACGTCCGCAAATATCTCGGCATCTCGGCAGCTTACCCCGGTATGGCTCAGAACATGACTTATCACACCTACGTCGCGCGGGATCTGGCAACCGAGCCTCTCGGCCGCATCGCGGCGGGTTTGCGTCGCGCGGTGGACCCGACGACGACGACCTTGGGGCGTGACACCCGCGCGCTTGCCACGTTCCTCGAACGCACCCCGGATAAGACAGTTGTCTCGTTCGCGGCAACGCTGGATTTGTCTTCTGACCTAATGATCAGCTCTTGGGTGAAGGTGGACTGCTACGGGATGGAATTTGGTCTCGGGATGGGGAAACCAGAGGCGGTGCGTCGGCCGCGCTTCATTCCTTTTGAGAGCTTAGTGTACCTTCTGCCGAAAGGGCCTGATGGAGAGATTATCGTGGGACTGTGTCTTAGGCATGAGGATCTCAACAGACTGTCAGCGGACGCAGAATTCGTCAAGTACGGTGTTTATATTGGCTGAATTGTCTAGAGAGAATTATCAACATAAGGCCGCACAGTTAACCGATCTACCCCATAATGACACCAGTTCAGCTCTCTCGCATTCTCTCTCCGCTTACATCAAGGCGATGTCAATATTGTTCCCATACCGGGAAGATTATCAGTTAATATTGTGAAATGGACAAAGGTCCAACTCACCATTTGAAATTGGAAGAGTAATCACGTCTTCCAACTCCTCACACTCGGGGGCTTTTTCAACATTGCAGCAACCGTGAATCTCATCGAGTTTAACTATTGCTGTTTGAGTTCAATCAATCACTTAGCATTCCCCTACGCAGCCATTTTTACAAAGCCTTGGTCTCCAGCTGCAACCGGACCGATCTGAACCGTAGTCCTGTTATAGTAAGCGTTCTTTAGCTCACATTAAAAATTGTTCGCACATGATGACATCGTCCGACATCATTGAGGTGGGCACCTCCGTCCTCATTGGTTCAGTCACCGACGCCATCGGCGATCTGTCAACGACATGCCCCGCATGTCGATTGTGGAACAGCCCACCGGCATTCCTCTCGACCAAAGACTCGCCGACGGCCTACATCCGCATGAGCACGTGCGGCCACCGCTAGAGGCATTCTTTGACGATTTGAAATCACTACGGTGGGATTGCCGTTGGCGGTGGCATTCGAGCGAATTGAGACCCATTGGGTTTCGTCATACATTGGCCAACAGTTGCCGATCGGCCCCGAAAATGGTACTCTGTGAACCAAACTTCGACCCTCTAGTCAGTAGAGCTTGCACTCATTGGGAGCTACCCCGCATTGAACCACGTTCACCAACAAGCAATGCCGAGCTCCGAATGCAAGAGACGGCTGGATTCGATGACTTCAGAGAATGCCACAGGGGCAGGCGAATTCCAACGAGTCAGTGGGGAGGAGGGAGGGACATGGTGGTCCAACTTAAAGAGTGCATGTGCCCCAGGTGGAAAAAATCACCCTTTCTCCCGAAGAAAAATGTTTATCTAGAAATTCCACGTTGACATTGCCAATTTTCACAAGGAAAGTTCGTGTTTCGATCCAAAAAATGGCCTCGACAAATGAAGGCGCGGTTCCGACCAATGGTCACCATACCAACAACCTGGAGGCAGGGCACGCCCATACGCATCACAAGGGCCCAGCTGGGCATTTGATGCCGGACCCGGCACTGGCTGCCAGAAGGGCCAACCCGGGACCGCTTGGACTCATCGGCTTCGCTCTGACAACTTTCGTTCTTGGCCTGTACCAATGTGGTGCTGGGTAAGTTTGCCACGCAGATGCTGTCTACCGTGAGGCCGGGGCTCGATTTCGCTCTGCTAATCAACAAAGTCTCCCTGATTCTGATCCTCACGGCAATGTTGGACCCGATCAAGCCGTCTTTGGACTGGCCGTGTTTTTCGGCGGGGCAGCCCAGTTCGTTGCTGGTGTGATGGAATTCGCTTGTGGTAATACCTTCGGATGCACAGTAAGTTCTCGCAGATATCAAAACGCAGTTTCGACGAGGCGGTGCAAGAATTGAAAAAAATTTAATAATAAAAACAACCCTAACCGCAACGCGTCCAGGTTCACTGCTCTTACGGCGCCTTCTGGCTCGCCTTCGCCATGTTCCTGGTTCCGAGCCTCGGTATCAAGGAAGCCTACAACGGAAACGAGAAGGCGTACTCGTTTGCCATTGGCATATTCCTCATCCTCTGGTGTATTCTAACGCTGGTCTTCCTAATAGCGGCCTTGCGCACGAGCTGGATCGTCGTGGGTGTCCTCTTCTTCCTCACACTCGCCTTCTTCTTCCTGGCGCTGGCCGAGTTCACCCTTACGTCGCACGAGACAGCCTCACGTAGGCTGAATAAGGTGGGCGGGGTGATGAGTGTCATATGCGCCTTCTTGGCTTTCTGGGCCGGCGCGGCGGGCGTCATGACCGAGGAGACCACCATGGTCAGAATTCCGCTGTTTGCCATCCGGAGAGGGACGAGGAGTACCGCAACAGCATGAGGGATCAGTTGGATGAATTGCAGCTCTTGAGTTGGGATAGGCTGCTTAGCTGTTCCCAAAGTGGGCTGATAAACTACGACTTGGGAATGAGGACGAATTACGGGTCATCTGTCGTTTCATGTTTACTGAACGTTATCACGCTTGTTGCCGTTGTGATCAAGTCGGCTCATGGTACGTTGCTAGTCAAGGGGCTCTGGTCGGGACTCGGGAGACTCAGAACTGAGATTCCAGGTAGCTTGGATTGCCAAACCTGGCCACAACTTCAAACTGAAATTAATAATTGAGCAATTATGATGCCTTAATAAACATCCAGTCCGTTGGTGTCCCAGAATTTCCCGAAATTTTCTAAATGCGGAGTAAGGTTTGGAATGTTACTAAATGTGCGTTACGTACGCCAATTGATATGTCAAATCAATCGTATGCAGCACTAACTCGATTTTTCCGACTCCATAGCGAGATTCAATGTGGAGTGCGGCGCAGCACGGCAGTATTTGACCGGCACAAAGAAGGAAATCATGCACCTGCGGAGCAACCCCGAACTTCCACGTGATCCCCTCGGCACGGCTCGAACTTGTGGTGATCTCATTGGCTGGTCAGTTAGCTGACCTCGCCAGAAGTTCATGTCCAAGTCCCGGGTATTATGGCTAAGTGGATAACCTTCTGATCCGCTCCCCAACATATTAAGGTAGGTTAGACAGTCTGCCCCGCTGACGGATTCAAACTAAACTGGCCAATGGATATACCGAGCTAGATTGAGGCTTGCCGCGGTCCTGCAGTAGAGCTCCCCCCTCCGAGCTCGCAAACACCGCCACCCGGACTCTTCGGGATTGCGCGTGCAAACGCTGCCGCCATGGAGTAAATTTAATATATCGGGTTAGTGCGATTGAATATATTGACATGGAGGCCTTCTTGCTGTGCCTCAAATGGCTTTCTGTCCCCGGCTGGACCTCCTTCCCGCCATGGTCTGAATCTTGCTCCCATCTCTCTGCTGAGAGAGTGTTGCGTCGTTTTCGACGACGGTTAGAAACGCCATCCATGACCGTGTTAGCGAAAAGCACGACGCAAAACCACTCGGGCCTCCGAGACTGCCCAACGACGTCGGGAATTGGCCAGCAAGGTGACGATGCCCGAAAACGGCAAGGGAATTGAATAGCCCTAGAATGTCCAGCAAGATGACGGCGAACGACGCTGCCAAGGGCAAAATATCGACAATTGATGATATAGTCCCGCCTTCATACATGTCGCAAGAATCCAGTAGAAATGCAGAAGATCGAAGCTCCTCCACGTGGATAGTGACGTCGGAGAAGGGCGACAGATCGGAAAAGCCCACCGTGGAACACATTCAACTCGCGGATAGCATTCGGAGTGTTGGGCAAGGCGAGTCGCGAAGCTTCAGAGAGAATATTCTGTCCCTTTATCATGTTTGGTACTGGGAGCTTCTCAGCGCGGCGCTGTCATTTGCGACCTTCATCGCCATCGTTGCAGTTTTGGCCACACAGGATGGAAGGCCTGTGCCAAACTGGCCAAGCCCAATCACGGTGAACTCGCTCATTGCGTCGTTTACCGTGGTTTTCAAGGCTGCCTTGATAATGCCGCTTGCGGAAGGTGTGCAGCTTCCCTCAATCGCCGGAATGCGGCTTCTCGAATTTTCTTGACATCTAACGTCGCACTGATCTAGGCTTGAGCCAGTTAAAGTGGTCACAATTGGCGCGAGAGCCGCACAGTCTGGCTGCTATGGAAGGACTCGATGCGGCAAGTCGGGGTCCTTCCGGCGCATTCTTCTTTCTTTTCGGCAAGACTTCGGTTTCAGACAGACGGTTGGTTCATTCCTCTGCTTGTGTCCCAGCGCCATTTGCCTGTCATATTGGGAACAGCGGTTAATTGCTCCTCCTACGCATAGTGCCATTCCGACCCTGGGGGCGGTCCTGATATTGGTGGCAATAGCGATCGATCCCTTCTCGCAGGCTGTTATCGACTACGCCCCGTGCCAACGGCCGGATGACACAGATGTGGCTCAGATACCAAGAACAAATCGGTGGAACTGGGTTAACACACTTCCCAACGAAACTTCGCATTGGTTCGAAACCAACTTCATTGCTGGCTTGCTGACCCCTCCGTCGAATACTTCTTCACTCATCAATGTCCACTGCCCCAGCGGCAATTGTACGTTCCCCGCCGATCAGCATGGATCGTCCTTCTCGAGTTTGGCAATGTGTTATTCTTGCGACGACATTACCGACCAGGTTGAGGAGCAAGGCGGGCAGTACAGCCTTCCCCCGTACCCTCGCACAATACCAGGCGATAGCTACACGCAATTTTTCACGCCTCCCGTCATGCCGATCAATCACACGAGCCAGGAGGACGTCGATTCGTTCTTTTCATTTTCGTCGGTAATGCTCAACCATCCTGGTATGGATCCCGTTGCCGGCTGCATACGAACAAACTCCACCTCGGGTGTGACAACAGGCTCAACGTTTGAAAACTGCAAATCCGAGCCATTTGCATTCAACTGCTCGTTAACACCGTGCATCAAGACCTATAAGGCATCAATCGAAAACTTCGTTTACCAAGAAACAGAAGTCAGCCGCGAGCTGCTGCGGCCGTCCCGATTGACAACTGGTTCCAGACACGACGACCCCGGGTGGAAGGATTGGTTGGGCTACTACCCAATGTACTCGTTAGCAACCGAGGAAATGCTCATAGATGGCACCTGGCACAAGTGCGAACACAGGGACCAGAACGAAACAGGCTACCCCGTCGCCGTCAATCGGGAGAAAAAGACGCTGGAGTGGCACCTCGACGGCGTCTACGGCAACGACACGGTCTTTTACTCGTGGAAGTGCACTTGGATATTGCAGTCGTTCCCGTTCTGGTGGACATACGAGTGGGTGAGGGGACAGATCAGCAACATCACCATGGATGACGGAGACATTCGAAAGAACGGCCCCCCGCGACACCAGCTCGACCCGACGTGGGCGCGCCGCCTGTACAACAGGGGCAACGCATCTATGGACACGGTGCACGAGCTGATGGAGGGGATAGCGGATACGATGACGGTGTACATGAGACACTACTCGCAGGAAGACGACGACATTCACTACTCGAAGGGCACCATTATGGTGAACGACACATGTGTGAGTGTGCAGTGGGAGTGGATGAGCTTTTTGGCAATTATGCTATTGTTGACGCTGGTGTTTTTGGTTGCAACTATTGCTTATTGGTACCGAGGCAATTGGCGCGAGGATTGGAAGTCTTCATCTTTAGCTGTTTTATTCCATGGTGTGGAGCCGCCGAGGAGAGGGCTGCTGCGACAGGGTGAGATTTACAAGGCGTCGAAGGACGTAAAAGTTCAGCTTCAAGGAGATGGCGATGATTGGCGATTCAAGAGGGTCGATGGCGACCCTATTCGGTAATGTCGGCAAACAACTGGTAAACCAGTGATAGTAAAAAACTTGTGTATAATTAAGTAAATTGAACAATAGCAGCTCATCGAGGTTGTTCGGACTGGGTATTTCCAAAGCCGGCTGGGAGGGTAGGATACTAATATAATTGGTCAAATAATGGGCCAAACATGTTATCTGGACAATAATGTGAGGCATAATGTTGAACCAGCTAAGATACATCACCAATGCGCCGCTTTTGGCAAAGGTGCGTGCACGCCGTCCAGAGTTTGGCTCACCTAGTACTTTCGGTCGAACCTAGGATGCTTCTGTGTTTCCAGATCGCATTGAGCAAAGACCAAAGCAAGGTGCAGGCACGGATCTCGGCTTCAATTCATTACCGCGCAATGCGACGATTAAGAGCTCCACCTCACCAAGAGCTGTCGAGCTTCGCCGCCACCGCCGTGGCTCTTCTCCGGAGAAGCCTTGTAACTTGTTACGAGCCGAATTCCGCAATGGCTGTTGCCGGTCCAAGCCGTCGGTGAACCCGCACTTTAGATGACACGAGCTGCCAACTGCTTGGCTGCTCTTCACATTTGCCAAGATCCTGGCGCCATGCCATAACGACTCTAACCATGGGTCGCGGTTGCTACCGGCCTGGCGCTATTGAATCCTTTTAAACCTAGTGCACTCAATAAGTGCTGGTATCTGAGCCAACGTGCATCGCTATTCACCGCTTTGGGAGCTAGGACAACGTAGGGCTTAGCCAGATGTGGATGTGGCGGGGGGCTAGCGTGTATCTTTTGGGTCACCCGCCAATCCCGACCGGTAATTCGGGGTATCCGCCTACAAATATGGTAGGAGTAACGCCAATCCGGGAGAGCTAGCAGGGGAAGCTCCCTTGCATGTCCACGAAGCTAATGGAAACACATCATTTCACGGTGAGAACGCCGTGAGGCTGCTGGAGCAGTATTCGAACGCGATCCTTATCTTGCCCATGTTGCGCCTCGACAGTCGCAAGATGGCGCGCCTCTCCTCGCTGATCCTTCGCTGCTTGCTTCAGTGTCACCTACCATTTTCAAGTCCGAAATATCCCAACGTCGCTTACAATGGCTTCGGAGAAGGGAGAAGCCGACCAACACGTCAAAGCCGTCGGCCGCGAATCGGGGTCGTCGTCCGCAGCGCCCGGTGACTCACCCACCAAAAAGCCTACCAAGAACCGCGTCCTCGACCTCTTCGGGGGCTGGTACTATGGCTGGGAGATCTTTGGCGTCATCGCGTCGGGCATGGCCATTGCAGCCATCGCCATCGTCACCAATTATTACGACGACCACGAGGCACCCGACTGGCACGCCAAGGTTGGAAACACAAAGAGAACCTTCCACCTCACCATCAACTCGCTTCTCTCAATCCTCTCAGTC
>Ga0247774_1001618_pt1 | contig 11278 bp, 11 predicted proteins | sample UWRJL001104B6_FD_179933 | JGI IMG/M metagenome (GOLD analysis project Ga0247774, IMG submission 179933) | Plant litter microbial communities from Arlington Agricultural Research Station in Wisconsin, United States - UWRJ-L001-104B-6 | ecosystem: Environmental > Terrestrial > Plant litter >... | reverse complement strand
CGGGCAAGATGCCCGCCCCACAAGAAAACTGATTCTTTCTTTGTGGAACAGGCATCTTGCCTGTTCTTGACAATGATACAAGATGTGAGTTAAGGCTAATTAAGCTTTAGGAATTAGCTGCAAGAAGGTATCGAAATCATTGACAGCTTTTTGATAGCTGGCCGTGACTTTTGCATAGTCAAGGTCTTTAGCAGCAAGATCGATGTCAACCAAATCGGTAAACAAACTCTTGGTCAAATCAACAGCTTGTTGTTGAGACTTAGGCAATAAACTCGCAGAGACCGTTTTCATGGTGTTCCGCAAGTCGCCTAGAGGCCCGTGAATGTAAGTTCTGGTATCAACCCAATTTCGCTTTTCAATTAGGGTGCCCAATTTGTCCATGCGCGATCGGAACTCTGTCAGAGTAGGAACATAGCGCTGAATTTGCTGGATTTGGGCTGTTGTATAAGTCGTTGGAACTTTTGCTTCGACACTGCTGCAACTAACCAGAAATGCCATCAAAAACGCCATCATCAAGGCAAAAATTGAACGGGGACGAGTCATGTCGATTTTAGATTTTAGATTTTAGATTTTAGATTGCTCGTTGCGAGCGGGCACAGGGCGGGTACGGGGTTGCTCGCGTTCGTTCCAAGGCTCTGCCTGGAAACGCAGATGCTTTGGCTCTGCTTCGCTGACCCAGCACCGAGACTTATGTACAAAATATTATTTTACCTCCTGGCGGCGCAGAAAAGTTATCAGAGCATCGCCAACTTTTTCTGACCAATGTTCTTGAGGATAATGCCCGGCTTGTTCCAGCGTGACTAACTCTGCATTTTGCAGGGAACCGACTAGCTTTTGAACTGGTTCAACACTCAGCCAAGGGTCTGTCAAACCCCACACAAATAAAGTTGGTCGAGTCCATGCTTTCCAGCCGGATTCAATTTCGGCCATTGACTGCGGCAATTGAATATTGCGAACAGTATTCATCAGCGATCGACCCGCATCCGAACTCTTCAAAAACGGGCGGCGGTAAACATCTAAATCTTTGTCTGATATCGTCTTGCCGCTGCCGCCTTCGAGAGTTCTGTCAACCAAAAGCGGGTCTTGCGTCATCATGTCGCCAATAAAAGGCAGCCCCAACTGCTGCATTTTCCAAGGCAATTTTATATTTCCTGAAACTGGTGTATTGATGACAGCTAAACGCTCAATTTTCTCGGGATTTCGCAAAGCGTATTGAATGCCTGCTGAAGCTAAAAATCCTTGGACAACGAGGTAAAATCGGTCTAGTTCTATAGCTTGAATAAAGCCTGTGAGGGCGTCAACAAAAGCATCGGGAGTATAGGAAAAGTCGCGCTTGTCTGGTTTTGTCGATCGCCCGTAACCCACCCAATCTGGGGCGATCGATCTAAATCCCTGTGCCGCCAAATCCGGCATAATAGCAGTCCAGGTAAAACTCTGGGACGGCAAACCGTGCAGCAGCAGTACGGGCGGTTTATCAGTTTTGTTAACCGGATTTGTTTCCCGATAAAACCATTGCAGCGGGCCTACTTCAACTATTTTCTCATCAATTGACATTATTTTATATCAAATCCGTTAGCATCGGAATAGTAAATTCGAGTTCACTGTTGACTGTTGACTGTTGACGCCGTGAACAGTCAACAGTCAACAGTCAACCGTCAACCGTCAACATCATTCCGGTGTAACCGGAAATGATATTACTGGTTATTTATCAAACAATAAGGCGGGGAATACCCGCCCTACTTACCTAATAGTTGGGTGCGCACAGAGTACCTTACCCAACTAATTACAGCCGCCCTTAGAAATTCATTTCAGCAGCTTGAACTTTTTCGACCTGTTTCTTCTTGAGAACCAGCATAATTTGAGCCAGCATGGTCAAAGCCACGAAAGCCATCAATCCTTTAACGCGATCGGCACTTTGCAGCACAATTTCCACGTCTTTTTGACCGAAGCCGCCCACATTAGGATTGCTCGTCAAAAGTTCGCCTGCTGCAACTGTTTGTCCTTCGGTAACAATCAGTTCGGGGCCGGCGGGAATCGTATCAACAACCGCTGCACCTTCGGCAGGTTGAATTGTCACTTGATAACCGCCATCTTCAGGTTGAGCAATCTTAGAAATGGTGCCAGCTACCGAAGCATTATAAACAGTATTATTGCTCTTGTCGCCAGTAGGATAAACCTGACCGCGGCCGCGGTTGCCTCCGACATAAATTTGGTATTTGCCGTAGTGAACCGACTTGTCTGTTTCCGGATTCGGCGACAAAACGGGGAATACCAATTCTTTGTACTGTTCTCCCGGCAGTGGGCCCACTAAAACAATATTTTCTTGGGTTTCGCTGTAAGGTTGGAAGTAAAGGTCGCCGACTTTTTCCTTCATTTCTTCGGGAATTCTGTCCTCGGGAGCAATCTTGAAACCTTCGGGCAACATCACAACTGCGCCCACATTCAAGCCGCCTTTGCTGCCGTCGCCGACAACTTGTTGCACGCTAGTATCGTAGGGAACTTTGACAATAGCTTCAAAAACTGTGTCAGGCAAAACAGATTGCGGTACTTCAACTTCAGTCGGTTTTGCACCGAGGTGACAGTTAGCGCAAACAATGCGGCCTGTTGCTTCGCGGGGAGTAGCGGGTGCTGTTTGCTGCGCCCAGAAAGGGTAAGCAAATGCTGCTTGGGGATATGCGATGTCGCTGGTGAGGAAAAATCCTGCAGCTGCGATCGCAATTAAGGCAGTTTTCGCGATCGTCCTGGCACTGCGGCGAAATATCGCAGATAAATTAGTTTGTGGCATTAGAGTATTCAATCTCAAAGGTCAGACAATTTTGGATTTTGGATTTTGGATTTTGGATTTTGGATTTTGGATTTTGGATTATTAGACTGCTTTAGGGATGCACTTATCTGTGGTTTTCACCATTCACCCCCAATCTAAAATCTCAAATCTAAAATCCAAAATAGTTTAAGACCACCAAGGTGCTTCGCCGGTGCGGAAATCAGTTTCTTTCCAAGTTGTAAAAGCGATCTTGTCATCTGCGACAGTGGCGTGGGCCAGGGCCAGAGACAAAGGCGCGGGGCCGCGCACCACTTTGCCCTCATTGTTGTATTGAGAACCGTGGCAAGGACAGATAAACTTGTTTTCGCTAACATTCCAAGGCACGACGCAACCCAAGTGAGTGCAGACTGCATTGATGCCGTAGTCGGCGATAGATAAGTCTTCTTTCACCACAACATAGGTGGGGTCGCCTTTGAGGCCTTGGGCTAAGGTGCGATCGCCCGCAGGGTGCGAAGTCAAATATTCGCTAACGATGATGTCGTTACCCAAAGCATCTTTAGCTGTCACTCCGCCACCGACTGCCCCACTCGACGGAGGAACAAAATATTGGACAACGGGATAGAGTGCGCCGAGTGCCACACCTGTGACTGTACCGAACGTCAGCAAATTCATAAATTGGCGACGCCCCATATCGGGGACATCGGGATTTCCAGCAGAAGTTTGAGCCATGACCTGCCTTTACGGTTTTAAGTTACGTTTGTTTGTTAGCTGTTAGCGAACCTGTACGTGCAGAGGAAGGAGGATAATTGCCGTTAATCTGCTCGCACAAATTTTAAGCCGCGAAAATTCCTTTTAAGAATGCGCCTTCCAGCCTTTATTAGAGTATTATTACATTTTTTGAACTTTGTCTTTTATTGTTTAATGGATTAACTCAGGAGCAACCATGACGGGCAAGGATTTACACCAGCTACTGCTAGAAAAATGGGGAAAGTCTTACGATATCAGATTGCGGCGGACGCGGGGCAAGATTTTTGTGCAAGTTATGTGGAAATATCTAGAACAGGCATCTTTTCCGATGACGGAGGCTGATTATTTCGAGCATTTGGATGCGGTGGCCAATTACCTCAACGGCTGGGGCAGCACGGCACAGGTGAGAGAATACATTGTAAATACTCGCGATCGCCCGCGCTTGGGCAAAGCTGTGAGCGTTCCCCTAGATTTGGGTGAAAGAGCCTCGGAGTGGTTGCTAGACGAGTTTTGAATCACTCAGTCGATTTTAGATTTTAGATTTTAGATTTTAGATTGACTCCACAGCCGGGATCTGGGGGAGTTTCCTAAAGTTTTGTGTCGCGCCTGGGCTGGATTAGTTGAGCCCAAAGTCCCGAAAATCGATCGGCGAGCTTGTCATACGACTTGCCGCTGGTGAGAAACTAAGCTGTGGCGCATCTAATCTGCACAGTTGTTTTGATTCAAAGTCTTGTGTGGCGGGATTTCCGGCCTGCGCTATGCGCTGTGGGATTTAAATGCTGCAACAGCTTGTGGGGCTTTTTAAATTTTGGGCGATCGTCCTTCATGCTTACCAAAATCATCGGAACCAATTTCTGTCAACAATTTCACCTACAATGAGTGTCAGATATCTTGTGAAATTTAGGAGAATGTTGTAATGGGTGTTGCACTGGGAATGGTTGAAGTCTTAGGATTTCCCGCTGCAGTAGAAGTTGCGGACTCAATGGTGAAAGCAGCCCGTGTTACTTTAGTTCGCTATGAGAAAATAACCCGCGCCTACTGGACAATTATAGTGCGAGGAGATGTTTCTGAAGTGCAAGCAGCCGTTGCTGCTGGAATTGAATCAGTTAAAAAGGTCGATGGCGGAAAGTTGCTATCGTATCACATTATTGCTCGTCCCCACGAGAATCTGGATTACGTTTTGCCGATCGGCTACACGCCTGAAGTGGAACAGTTCCGAATGTAATCAAAGTTTTGACAAAACTTTGGTGTTGAATTATAATTTTCAGGAATTATAGAGGCGCGGGCGATCGCGTCTCTATATAATACATTTTTGCTCGCCGATAATTAATAATAATTAAGATATTTTGGTTTTATTTGAGTAGAAGGTAGCCAGAACATGAATCTTACAGAGAAGAATCAACTAAATCCTAATCCTCAGAAAAAAATACCAAAATGGATTACTGTACTTGGAAAAATTTGCATATTATCCATATTAACTATTGGCTGTATCTTATTTTTATCAAAATATAACATAGCCGATAACATGACTATTCCATTAAAGGAATTTTCAAAGAATGAATACCCTGAAAATCCAGGCGACATCAGTAGTCATTACAGACAATATGCTGATCGGAGACTAACCCTTGTTAAAAAAGATGAAACTCATTTTGATTTTGTACTAGACCCTACTAATCCGCACACAGCTAAAATATCTTTTAAAAACATTGATGTGAGTTTATTTGTTCCAAAGAATCCAGATTGGGTAAAGAAAAATAAAAATTTAGAAACTATAGCTTTGGTCGATCGAGAATGGAATAGGCAACAAGTAAGTTTTAAGCCAGAATCAAGCAATATTGAAGTGTCAGGCGGTGACGGATTTGAAAAAAATAATTTAGTTTCTGTTGATTTGGCAAATAATTGCTTAAATGCTGGCTTGTGGGAGGTATTGCTATTTGTTAAGGAAGGAGAATTTAAAAAACTTTATTACCAAGGTTGGTTTACTTTCCCAATGGGACATTACAAAAACATATTTGAGAATAACAATAAAGTTTCTTACTGGGAAAATTGGTATAAACTAGAACACTGGCAAAACCCGGCGGGGACTCCTATAGATTTGCCAGCATTAAGACAATTTAGCTCAGAAAAAGAAGTTCCGGCCCAGTTTCTGGCAGATGAGAGATTTATCACATCTGGAGAGCAAAACAGGAAATTCAAATTAGTTTTCGGTGATAATATTTTAACCTGGGAAGAATTACAAAATTCACCAGCTAAATTTGCATCTTTTGTTCCTCCAGGTCGATATGATGTAAATAAACCTTGGAGCAATGAGTTTTGGAGAATAGCAAATTTTGAAAAAGCTATTTTGAGAGATGTGAAATCTCCTGGCTCTAATCAAATTTTGCAGGAACTCGAACTAATATTCAAAGACAAAAGAACAGGTGAAAAAAATAGGTATATAGTGAGTGGATTAAATTTAGATAAAATTCCTCAGCTTGCTGTAAGTGACTATTCCAAAGGCTTGTATATGCCTATGGGAATTGGCATACCGCCTTTTTTTCAAAGTTATGAAGATTTAAAACAAGCTCCTCCTTTTCAAAGTCCTTATTTTAGTGTTTTACTTGACTCTCAAAATAAATGGATCAATCATCATGAAACTGCAATTGATGGCGTAGTGATGCATCGAGATCGGGATAATCCAGAATTACTACATTTTTATCTCCTCACCTACGAGCGTCACAGCTTACTCGGACACTATATAATTACAAGCAGATAAATAGGGAAATCTGATAACCCTGAATGTATAAAAACTTCAAGGTTTTGAAATATTTCTACTGGTATTGGAAGCGGAGCAAGCAACCAAGATCAAACACGGGTGAGTAACCAGGATTTAGTATCAGATATCAACTTGACATCCCCGATTTCTTAAAAAAGTCGGGAACTCAATATTCTTTAGTTTAATCAACGCCCTAAAAGCTTCACCAAACCAACCCCGCCAAAATACAAGGCGAGCACCGCACCTCCTAAAAGACTTTGCGTTAAAGGGTCAGTAGAAGGCGTTAACACCGCTCCCAAAACTGCCGCTCCCAGGACTACATACCGCCAGCCCGAGAGCATTTGGTTGGAAGAAAATATGCCCAAAACACCGAGCAATACTTGGACGATCGGGATTTGAAAAGCTAAGCCGGTGCTGAACATTAACAGCAGCACAAATTTAAAGTATTTGTCGATCGACCACAACTCCTCTACAACATCCGCTCCATAGGTAACAAAGAAGTTAAGCGCCGCCGGAATCAGAGCGATGTAAGCAAAGACTAACCCGCCCAAAAATAGGAAACTCGAACCGAAAAACACAGGCCCGAGCAACCTGCGTTCTTTGCGAGTCAAGCCGGGGAGAACAAACATCGCTATCTGGTAAAAAATAAACGGACTGGCGATGAGCAAACCGCTGTATCCGGCTACTTCGATAGAAACAAAGAAATACTCGCCGGGAGCTAGTTGCAAAAACTTGACGGGCCCGGCCGGTACTTCTAGCAGTTGCACGATGGGTTTAACTGTTAAAAAGCAACCGATTACAGCGATTGCTACTGCAATTAGCGAGTAGAAAAGTCGCTGCCGCAATTCTTCTAAATGGTCGAATAAAGACATTTCAACTTCGTCAGGAAGTTCGTCTAGAAACTCGTTTTCTAGGTTGCGGGCACCCATCGCACCGCCTGCGATTGGTGCAATGCTGTTTTCCGGGCTAATTGCTTCGAGGTTGTTGTCGGAACCTTGTTCGGATGTCTCCAAGTTTGAGGGCGCAGTCATAGGGATTTTTGATTTTATTTAGGTTTTAGGTTTATTAGTCTTGGACGCAGGCAGATTCAAAAACGCGGTTTAGGGGTGAACTTCTATCGCTCACAACCAAGATTTTGACTCTTAACCGGGTTTTTTGGGCAAGCGTCCTATTTATGCAAACTGCGGGCGATCGCTCTTTTACTTTAACTCCAACCTGGCATTTTTTGGTGGACTTTTGCCACGTACCAGGTATAGTCATCGGGCTGGGATTCTGACTCGGCTTTGAGAAGGCAGGTTGGCGATCGCGATCGCGGTCATTTTCCGCTTCCCAGTACAATCAATAGTATCAGTAGCCGTAGAAACTGCCGCGCTTGCCTTCTTTTTTGCCTGCCGCTAAAACATCGTCGGGCTTGCAGTTTCCGGCAAAAAGTTCGTAAACTTGCCGCCTCACCAATCAGGCGTCATTTTTAACGGCAAGCAGCGAGTTTTTGGCGAGGGTTGCACCCGATTCTTTGGCAATACAAAAGTAGCGCCAAACGGTTTCCTCTAGGTCTTTATCGTTGACTGTTAAGTCGATTTTAAACTGAGATGTTGCACCATTGTCAATAAGCTTTTTATGAACAGGCAAGATGCCTGTTCCACAAAGAGTGAATTTTCTTGTGGAACAGGCCGGAAAGCCTGTTCTTGAGAATGGTGCAAGATGTGAGTTTTAAACTGTTTTGCTCCCGGGAGCCAATCAGGCGGCGCAGTAGTAGGGAAGTCCGCGCTGCCACAGGTAAGGTATAATGCGCGAGTAGAGTTTTTCGGCGGTGTCGAACTCGGCCAAAAACTCGGCAATTTGTCCTAGTTTAAATTTAACCATCCCCGCCGAATGTAAGCTTTAGTTCCTGGCGGTGGCGATTGGATTCTCTGCTTCCAGTCAGAGAGTTCTGTTTCTAATTCGTTTTGGTTAAACATGATTTTTTTAACTGTCAATGCCGATCGCAATTTTGCCGACAGCGCGGCCCGTTTCGCTGTAAGCGTGGGCTGCTGCTACTTCTGCTAAGCTGTAAGTGCGATCGACAATCGGCTCAACTTTACCGGATTCTATTAACTCCCGCAAAACCCCTAAATCGCTGGGGTTGGCATTGGCTACAATTAATTTAGCTTTCTTCCCCGATACAAACCAGCTCGTTAACATCGGTGCGAGGTTTTCGACACTGGGCAAAGTCGAGATATAAACTCCCTCCGGCTGCAGCACCTTTTCGCATTCAGCAAATGTTCTTGTCGCGACCGCATCCAAAATTATATCATATTTTTCGGGCTGTTGAGTAAAGTCAATTTCTGCGTAATCTAGAACTAAATCTGCTCCCAAACTCTTGACAAATTCTCTGTTTTTAGCACTGCAAACTCCAGTTACTTCCGCGTTCATTGCTTTCGCAACTTGCACGGCAAAACTGCCGACTCCGCCGGAAGCGCCGTTAATCAATACTTTGTTTCCTGCTTGAATTTCACCCAAATCCCTGAGCGCTTGCAAAGCAGTTAAACCTGCAATCGGCACTGCTGCTGCTTCTGCATGAGTGATGTTTTTAGGTTTAATTGCCGCACTCGATTGTGGCACGACAGCGTACTCGGCACAAGCACCGCCAGTGATGGGATTTAAGGAAGTATAAACTTCATCTCCTGGTTGAAAGTTGGTGACTTCCCGGCCGACTTCCACCACAACTCCTGAGATGTCAGAACCGACTATTCGAGGAAAGTTAAATCCTGTCAATAGTTGCAGGTGTCCTTGCCGGATTTTCCAGTCTACGGGATTGACGCTGCTAGCGCGAACTCGCACTAACAATTCGTTGGATTTGGCGATCGGCTTGGACAATTCTCGGTACTGCAATTCCTCGGCGGAACCGTAGCGATCGAACGCAACTGCTTTCATGGCAAATTTTCCGGCCTATTTTTAATAAAAGACTCAATCCTGTACAACAATTAGACCACATTCTATCTAAATGTGACAAAGTAAATTGAGTCAGCCTTGTAGCAGCGGGCGATCGACTCTTGGAAATCGACCGACTGGGTTCCGGCGATCGGCAATGGGCCCGCTGCCTGAGTGCGATCGACTAGCGATTAAAATTAATAGGGACGGGATGACAGAGCCCATAACCCTGAGCATAATCTACTCCCATCTCCCGCAATTTTTCTAAGATAGTCTCGTCTTCCACAAACTCAGCTATAGTTTCAACATTCATCGCATGGGCTATATCATTAAAGCCTTCAACGAGTGCTTGATAAATCAAATTATGACTAATATTATTGACAAAAGCACCATCAATTTTTAGATAATCAACTGGTAAATTCATCAGATACGCTCATGAACTCAACCCACTGCCCAAATCATCTAAAGCAAAGCAACAGCCCATCTTTTTGAGTTCGCTCATGAAATATCTGGCTTGCTCAAAGTTCGCGATCGCTGCGGTTTCCGTGATTTCAAAACAAATGGTTTGTGGGGGGATTTGGTAGCGAGAAAATTGTTCCATTAAAAACCTCATAAACCCATTGTTACCAATGCTATCGCCAGAAATATTGAGCGTATATAGCAATCCTCGCATCATTTGTGAATTTCTTACTCCCGAACCGCTGGTTCGGGGAGGGTTGGGGTGGGGTAAAAAATTTACGACTCCTGCAAGGATTGCTATACAAGTCTTTACTAATAAATTGTTGCCCAGATAATTTATGATAATTCGAGAAAAAAGTTTCGATTAGCCAACAATCGATATTGGCGATCGATCCATAACGCTCGGCGGCAATAGACTCATTGGGAGCCACTATTTCTCCCTTTTCGTCTAGCATTCTTAGCAAAAATTCATAATGCTCTACTGATGGGTTAGAGGTAAGCTGTTCGGGATTTAAATTGTATGTCAAAAAACAATAAAACTCTTGTGGGGTGGGCGTCCCGCCCGCCCTGAATATGCAATTTAAATGCGCGACAGCTTAATAGAGACAATCTTTTGGGAGTAGAGACAAAAACGATTGGTTTCCAACGCTCGGCTGATTTAAGAAACCACGTGCCTCTCACCGCGTTGTCTAATTAGTTCCTCATCATCTAGACAATAAAAAACATGAACGCAGTTGCGACCTTTGCCTTTGGCGACATAACAAGCTGCATCAGCTGCCCCCATAACCTCAATCAAATCTTTGCTGGTGTTGTTAATGGCAACAACTCCAATACTGACCCCGATGAAAAAGGTTTTGCTATCCCAAATAAACCGAAACTGATGCACTAGGTCTTTGAGTTGTTCGGCAATCTTAGCTGCTTGAGAGAGGGGACATTGAGTAAGCAAAAGACCAAATTCATCACCTCCCAAGCGAGCCAGTGTGTCATTAGCACCAACTTTCTTTTGTAAAAGTGTAGTGATTTGGCGCAGTAGCTCATCGCCAGCAGCATGACCTGCGGTATCGTTAACGAGTTTGAACCGATCTAAATCTAAATAACACAGAGCGTGCTGCTGATTGCTATCTTGATAAGAGACGATCGCCTCAATTAGTTGCTGCTCAAATCCTCGACGGTTGATTAAACCCGTCAGAGCATCGTGAGTGGCTTCCCAAGAGAGTTTACGAGCAAGATTGCGCGATTCGGTAACATCATGAAAGACGATGACTGCCCCGATAATTTGACCTTGGCGGTCTCGAATCGGTGCTGCTGAGTCCTCAATGGCATACTCCGTCCCATCGCGCGCAATGAGAACAGTATCCTTAGCTAAGCCCACAATTGGCTTCTCCAACAGAGCCTTGCCGATCGGATTCTCTACTGGCTTTCGCGTTACTTCATGGACAATTACAAAGACAGCAGACAGGGGGAGTCCCTGAGCCTCATGAGCCTTCCAGCCTGTCAGTTGCTCAGCGATAGGATTGAAATATCGCACATTACCTTGAGCATTGGTAGTAATAACTGCATCACCAATCGATTGGAGGGTCACTTGAGCTAGTTCTTTTTCGGCAAAGAGGGACTCTTCGAGACGTTGGCGTTCTTCGATTTCT
>Ga0247774_1001617_pt1 | contig 11283 bp, 7 predicted proteins | sample UWRJL001104B6_FD_179933 | JGI IMG/M metagenome (GOLD analysis project Ga0247774, IMG submission 179933) | Plant litter microbial communities from Arlington Agricultural Research Station in Wisconsin, United States - UWRJ-L001-104B-6 | ecosystem: Environmental > Terrestrial > Plant litter >... | reverse complement strand
AGCTTCATGGTCTACGAACGATCCCCGAGCTTCCGCGAGATTGGTGCGGGCTTCAGCTTCGGTCCCAACTCAGAGCAGGCTATGCACGCAATCCACCCGGGCATCCACGCTGCCTTCAAATCCGTCGCCACACCAAACGAAGCTGCGTACTTTCACTGGATGGACGGATTCGAGACTGGAGACTTGCTGTTCAAGCTAAAGGTTGACCGCGAGCTTTTCCAAGGGTGTCGGAGGGCGGATTTCCTGCAGGAGCTTGTTAAATTGCTACCGATGGAGAAGGTGAGACTAGGGTCCGAATTCGTGGACGTGTCCGAGCGGGATGATGGCCAGCTGTGTCTTCACCTGGCGGACGGCACGAACGAGACGTGCGACTTTGGTCAGTATCTCCGGCCCCTGGCCGTAGGTCTCCAAGAATTGCAAGCTAAATACACGAGCACAGTTGTGGGTTGTGACGGAATTTGGTCCAGAGTTCGTCAGACAATGCTGGGGCGAGATCATCCAGCCGCTGGTCCTGGCTTCACAAACGCAGTATGCTATAGGGCCCTCGTGCCGATGGAGAAGGCAAGGTTGTCGATTGGCAGCGAGAAGACGTCGTCGCGATTCATGTATAACGGACCTGGCGGCCATGCGATCACTTACCCAGTCGGCCACGGCTCTATGCTCAACGTACTTGTCGTGACGATTGATTCTCTTCCGTGGCACGAACCTCGGGGCAAAACGACCTCGCGGGGGAGCAAAGAGGAAGTGGTCAAGCTGTTTGAATTCTGGCACGCCACCGTCCGCGCGATTGTAGACCTGCTTCCTGATGAGCTAGAAAAATGGGCAATATTCGATCACTTCGACAACCCTGCGCCGGCATACAACAAAGGTCTGGTGTGTCTTGCCGGAGATGCCGCACATGCAATGGGACCCCATCTCGGTTCCGGCGCCGGCATGGGACTTGAAGATTCCGCTGTATTGTTGCGCTTGATTACGAGAGCCAAAGAAATTCAGAGCCTTGGATCCGTGCCATTATCGAGGGCGAAGTTACTCGAGGCCGCGCTACAGGTGTACAACGATGTCCGATACGATCGAACACAATGGGTGGTTCGGAATACGAGGGAGGCATGCGATATGTATCACTGGCAGCATCCCAATGTCGGAAAAGCTGGGGACGATTTCGGAGACAAAATTGAGACGAGACTGTACACGGTTTGGAACTTTAAAGTTCAGGACATGCTTGACGAGGCTGTGCAGAGGTTTGATAGAATGGTGAAGCCGAGTCCGCGAGGGCAAGAACGAGAAGTTAAAAGTTTGGGTAACTAGGGAACAAACTTATCATATATCGTCTACAGCCATTCCATGGAAACCCGCAAGAGGATATCGAAGCCTAGTGTGGCCTTCCGGCTCATCTCGACGGAAAATGTTCCCCGCACAAGACCAGACTTTAATCAAAAATCTCGATCTCGTCGATTTTACCCGACCGTTTTTAATTGCGGTTGCGTGTCTAATCCTCGTGCTTCCGATTATGTAGTCGCCATGCTAGACACGCAAAAGCCATTCCATTCGAACGGCTTGACAATCACTGACGCCAAGGCAAGGGGCGTCTTCAATAGTCTAGATCTTCCGTCGTTAGACTCCTATCAGCATGCACCTTACGTCTTGCATTGTGTTAGGTCTTGCGGCACTGGCAGTTGCGTCGACAGCCAGGCCCATCCTCCTCGAAAAGGCCTCAATTCTGCAAAGATCCGAAGACCTCAAGGACGCATACGACTATGTAATCGTGGGCGCCGGTACCGCAGGGTTGACGGTGGCAGACAGGCTTTCTGAAGATGGCAAACGTAAGAGTTGAGCACACCAATTCCCCTCGATTCCGCTAATAATCTGCTGAAGACACCGTTCTCGTCATCGAATACTGTGGTCTGGTGTCAGACGAGGTGTCGCGGCGAGGCGGTGGTCGGACCTTCAACGACCCAGCGATCAGCTACAACATCACGTCGGTAGAGCAGCCGGGAATCAAGAATAGGACGCAAGCTGTTCGCATCGGGTGTTGTGTTGGAGGTAGCTCGGCCATCAACGGGATGGTCATGGTTCGAGGAACAAAGCCCGAGTACGACGGGTGGGCTGAGCTCGGGGGGCCAAATTCGACATGGAACTGGGATGGTATCTTACCATACTTCAGAAAGGTAAATTTCAATAGGAATCGGCAAGAAATTTTGACTCGAGCCCTTCGTGGTTGGGTAAGGTCATGCACCATCTGACAACTCTGGGCTAGGCAATCCATTTTACCCCGCCTGTTGACGACGTTGCGGAGGTGTTTAACATTACCTGGGATCCCAACAACTGGGGGTCCGATCCGGATACTCGTATTTACGCCAGCTTCCCGACGTGGCAGAATCCAACTCTAATCCCAATCTACAAGGCGATGGCCAAGATGCCAAACGTCGAGCTGCCCATCGACGGTGCCGGAGGAAAGAGCGGTCTCTTCTGGCACCCGACATCGGTTGATCCCAAGAATTACTACCGTTCCTACGCCCGGACGGGCCACTACGACAGCATTATTTCTCGGCCCAACTTTGAAGTCATCACCATGCACAAAGTGAAGAAAATCGACTTTGACGGAACCACGGCGACAGGCGTTTCATTCTTCGAAAGGAACAATCCGGATCAAGTCTTGGTTGTCAAGGCGAAGAAAGAAGTCATCGTTTCAGCCGGCACCGTTCATACCCCACAGATTCTACAAAATAGTGGCATTGGACCAAAAGACTTGCTCAAGGAAGCGGATATTCCCGTGTTACTCGAAATTCCCGGGGTCGGCCAAAACTTCCAGGACCACGCATATCTAAGCGTCATATACCGATGTGAGTTTAAGTTCCCAGGTCACCCATGCAACCGCTATCGGACCTCTCTCATTGACAAACGCCCCGCGAAACTAACGAACGTTTCTTCGCCAGATACGAATGGCACCCCGCCCGTTCCGGAAGTTACTCTAACAGGAAGCCAGAGCACCTTGGTCGGCTCAAACGTCGGGGCCTGGATCCCCCTGAGAGCCGTGTCAGAAGACTACGAAGAGCTTGCCAGTCGATACGAAGCCCAAGATCCGGCAGAATACCTCCCTGAAAATTCCCACCCGAGCATCGTCGCTGGCTATGCCGCCTTTCAAAAACTGCACGTCAAGCTGCTTCGCGCCAAGGACACGAACCTGATGTGGATGCCGCTCGGCGGCGGCGCAACCGGCGGCGTCATCATGTCGATGCATATTGTCTCCCACGGAACTATCAACATCAACCCCAAGAACCCACACGCCGAGCCGATTGTCGACTACCGCGCTCTCTCGAACCCCATCGATCTCGACATCATGGTAGAGAACATCAAGTTTGTGCGAAAGTTCATGAAGAGCCCCGACTTTGCCCCGTACGTGCCAGTCGAAACGTCGCCGGGTATTGACGTGACGGGCGAAGAGCTCAAGGAGTGGGTGCGGCGGCAGATTATCCCGACGAACTTCCATCCCATTGCCACGGCGGCCAAGAAACCGCTTGATATGGGCGGCGTTGTCGATGAAGAGTTGCTTGTCCATGGGACGAAACACCTCCGCGTCGTCGACGGCAGTGTGATGCCGCTTCTTCCGGGGGCCAATACCCAACAGACCGTGTACATGCTGGCCGAAAAGGTGAGTCGCCCAATGGATTCCTAATCTCCTGGATGGTGAAAATTTGCTAACCTAGACGTAAAATTGAAGGCGGCGGACATGATCAAGGCCGCAGCCTAGCGATTTTCTCAAGATGTGAACCACAGTGTCTGAACCGGCAGTAGAGGCAGATCCGTTCTCTTGCGGAGTATGGTTCGAACCTGAACAACAGGGGTTTAATAATCTAAGAGTTCACAATTGGTTGGCGACCTAATTAAGATGGGTTCTATTAATAGAGCTCTGCCCTGACTAGCTTTTTGCACGTCTCAAAGACAATCGCGGAAGAAAATATGAGCACTTGGCAAGTGATCCTCATGTGGCTTGGACAGCATTTTGCGTGGACCTTAGCTCGGTATGTGGACCCATTCGAGGCGCAGCGCAACCCCAAGGCACACAGCAAGGATTGGTAGCAATTGGCAGCAGCATCTCTTCGTCGCAACGAGTGAGGAGCCATGCCGCAACTAAATGGGGCAGGTCGTACCTTGGTACGCTGGTGGCACATTATCCATCGACCAAGATCCGCCGTCAATCCGCCCTTGCTGATCTGCGACCATATGATCAGCAGAAGCTAGCGGGAAGCCATAATACAGCCATACGATTTTCCCGTTTAAGACATCATTAGCGACACAGGGAGAAGAATAACCGCTTCAGATTGTCCGCTCCGCAACTCTACCGACCTTATTAATTTAGCCCTGGGGTCTTCTACTCTTTAGCTGCTAATGGTCGTACTAAACCAGCGCCATCGCAGCGAAACGCAGTGAAAATTATTAGAACTGGCGCCAGACTCTCGATTAGAATAGCGAGAATTGTCTATGACAGGTGAAGCTTGTGTTTCGCCTCACCTCAATCCTTCAACGCGATTTCCCCAGCCTCCGGAATCGGATGCCGGTGCCATTTCATTCTTCCATGCATGGAAGTCCGTAAGCGCCGCCTCGTAATTTTCTAGAACCGCAGAATTCTGCATTGCTGTTAGGTCGGACGGGCGGGTGGATGTCGGGGAGGCTGAGACGTAAAATGTGACGTGGATTGAAGTTTTTAGCTAGCCATAGCCGCGGGCCGCGCACGAGCCGGAGGAACGCAGACTGAGGCTCTGTTGATCGGCTACGAATCGGTTGTCGTACCTTGTTACGCAAATCGCACTCCAGGATATCTAAAGGTCCGAGAAGAGATTAGCTGATCCCTTTAATTTGCCGTTGTATAAACATCGTGATGTTTTCTCTCCAGTCAAGTTCCCCGCTGGAATTTCCACAACATAACCAACCTTTTCAATACAGTTTTCTGCCCATCCCACACGGAAATTCGTTCTGGGTTTTAGCTTTTATCGATTTTTAACGCGATGGCGTCTCTACTCAAATTCCTTGGTGTTGCCTCAGCTTTGATTGTTGGAACAGCCGCAGCATCATTTCCTCCTTCCCCGGATGAACTCGATGTGACGGTTGTTAAGTCAAAGGTTTTTGACGGGGCCTCAATATCGTACAAGGAGGTAAGAACAGCTTCATGAACTGGGGGGCTACGGCGTTGAAGGCGTCCGACTAACGCTCGGCTATCAAGACGAACATCTGCGAGACAACAAAAGGCGTCAAGGGCTACAGCGGCTATGTCAATCTCCCACCTTCACCAGAAGACGGCCGACCCTACCCGATACACAACTACTTTTGGTTCTTCGAAGCGCGCGAGAAATCCGACGAAGCGCCCTTATCACTATGGCTACAAGGCGGGCCTGGCGCCCCGTCTGTGGTGGCTGCGCTCGGCGAAAATGGCCCTTGTTCCGTGAACGACGATTCGAAAACGACGACTCTCAACCCTTGGTCGTGGAATAACAAGGCCAACATGCTCTACATTGACCAGCCAGTTCAGGTCGGGTTTTCATACGACGTCCTTACCAATGGCACCATCGACGAGGTGTCCTCGCCCTTCATTGTGGATGTGAAGACCACTGCGAAGAATGGAGTGCCAGAGACGAACCTAACATATATTACCGGCACGTTTGCGTCGCAGGATCTCCAGAGTGCGCCAAATACCACCCTGTCGGCCGCAAGGGCTATGTGGCAGGTGATGCAGGTGTGGATGCAGGAGTAAGTCCTGTCGCCTCTTGCCCAATCATCTCATACCAGCGGCATTAACATGGGAATAGATTTCCAGAATACAAGGCAGAGGATGACAAGTTCAGCATCTGGGCCGAATCGTACGGCGGGCACTACGGCCCCACCTTCGCCGACTATTTCACGCAGCAGAATTCTCGTATCGAATCCGGCGAGATCTCTTCCGGCGCGAAGAAGTATGAGATCGAAACATTAGGCCTGATGAACGCCTGCATCGACATCGAGACACAAATGCCACTGTACCCCGAATACGCTGTGAACAATACATACGGCATCCAAACCATAAACGAGACTGCGTACAAGGCCGCTGCCGAAGCGGTCCCCCAGTGTCTGAGCCTGGCCAAGGAGTGCCGATCTCTTGCCGATTCAAAGGACCCCGAAGGCTTGGGGAACAGCAAGGAGGTCAACAAAGCTTGCAGCGACGCCTTCAAGTTTTGCTTTGGAAAAGTCAATGGTGCCTTCCAAGCTTCTGGGGTGCGTCTTTGCGATTAATTGTTCTCTCCGCTAGGATGCGATCAAGGAGCTGTGGCTAACTAGGGGTGCAGCTATACCAATTTGACATTGCGACGTCGGCACTCGGGTCGTTCCCTCCAAAGTGGCCTGCAGGTTACCTCAACACTCGAGAGATCCAAGAAGCTCTTGGCGTGCCCGTCAACTTTACCGGGAACTCGTTCCCGGTCGCAGCAAGTATGAGATACCCCATGATATTGGCCGACGAGAAACGGAAAGGAACTAACGGGCGAGATAGGCTTTGATCTCACGGGTGATTTCGTGCGCGGAAGCAACCTTGAGATTCTGGGGAAGCTCGTCGACCAAGGCGTCAAGGTGGCATTAGTCTACGGTGACAGGGACTTTCAGTGCAACTGTGCGTTTGGCCCCCACACCCAATTCGACCGACGACGAAGAAGCTAATAGGTCTCCTAGGGCTCGGTGGCGAACAAATCAGTCTCGCGGTGAAATCCGACCTCTCTAGCAACTTCAAATCCGCCGGGTACGCCAACATCAGCACCAACGCAGACTACACGGGTGGCGTCGTCCGCCAGGTCGGGGACTTCTCCTTCGTCCGCATCTTCGACGCCGGCCACGAGGCGCCCCACTACCAACCCGAGACGGCCTACCAAATCTTCAACCGCGTCATGTCCGGTCAGGACGTCGCGACGGGCGAGGTCGCCGTCGACGAAAGGTACGCCAGCAAGGGCCCCGAGAGCAGCTTCGGCATCAAGAACAAGAAGCCGGAGCCGAGGGCGGTGCAATGCTACTTTTGGGACATGATGGAGACGTGCACGCCCGCGCAAAAGATGATGTTCCTGAACGGGACGGCCATTACGGAGAACTTCATCTTGGTGGGGTACAAGGATGCAGACGGCAATGAGGTCTTCCTGGATGGCGGCTCGGGGGCGGGAAATGGTGCTGATGGCTCGGGGGCGGGAGGTGGCCCTGGTAGCTCGGGCGATCCGAGGAACGGCGGTAGTTGTCTTGGAGCAGGGTACGCGGTTGCTGTTGCTGTTGCGGGTATTGGGCTGCAACTTACATTATTTTAGTCAAAGACATTAATTGGGAAAATATCTACATTTACGGCAGATTTACGAATTAGGCAATTACTCGGACGATCTGCACTCCTAAGCACTCCTCTGACTTGCCTCAATATTTCCCGACTTTTCGCTTTCACCGCGCGGCTACGTTGATGAGTGGCGGGCATTGGGGTGAGAAGCTGGAAATGGAAATGTAGGCTGGTCGATAACCATTCAGCGGGGCCTTCGTTTTCGATCTCGAGGCAGCAACGCCGCACTAAAAGTGTAGTTGGCTACCTTGACTGTGTAGCATTTGTCTCTATAAACTGTCAATCCGTCAAATACGACATATTCTACCCTGGAAGCAGGTAAGACCTGGCGGTAAAGGGGGTTGCCAGCTTATCTTGCGAAGACCGCAAAGACCGAAAAAGCCAAAGTTTATGCCATTGTATTTCGTTATATTCATGTTGTTGATAAGCTCAGAGATGTACAATTCAGCCCATTCAGCGGCACCGTGTCGCCGTTCAGTTCTGTAATTGCCAGTTGCAACCCGCACCCAATCCACCTCTCCATATCCCCCTGTGCACACGCCAACCCATCCGACCCCTTGTCGCACGACAGCGGCTTAAAGAAAGGCATCTGATCTTCCACAAAAGCTGTTCCCATAAACCACACGGGACTGCTGCTCTTCCCGTTCTTGCCCTCGATCCCCGCAATGTATGGCCCCGTCTCTTCCGTCCCTTTGCCCACGATGCACAGATGGCCGGTACTTTCGACGCTGAACTTTGTTGCCTTGTCTCCCTCCGACGTGAATAGGATGCCGTTGCCGCTGTTCTTGAGGTACCACCCATCCCAGGGGACGTCTCTTTGACTCAGCTTCATGGTAAAGCTGCCCGATTCACCACAGCTCGTGTCGGGTTCGAATGTCGCTTTCGGTGAAGATGCAGTGCCCGTCCCGGTCGCGTTAGCCCGCCCAGACGCCGCAGTTCCGTTGGCGGCGAGGAATATGAGGGGCACGCCATCGCGAGGAAGAACGACTTTCGGGAGTTGCATAACAACTACGAGTCAATATTTGCACTGGTTAGAAACCCGCTCGCTCTTCCAGCTACAAAATTTCCAAATTTATCTAATATGAAGCGGGGATTCGGTCTGTCACGTACCGGGACCTTGTTCCTCCCACTCCTCTTCGTACCTCCCAAATGGCAGCCTTGCCATAGCGACTCTCACGAGGCCAGCCGTTGTTATTGTCAACCAGGTCGTACGCATTTTCGACAAGCAGAAGCGTCGGATGTCGCTTTGTCGTCTAAAGTTTTCGGGACACTGCCTCACAAGACATCGAATTGGGAAAAGAGGGAAATGGAAGTGTTTCAAGTGGTTGTCGAGAGCCAAGTTTTGAGCCTAAAGTCTGTAATTTTGCTGGGTGCATTGAATCTGTGACATCACCGGAGACGGTGCTCCCGCCCAATCAGATTCCCTTGGCAAGGCATCAAGGCTTTCCGCATTAGGGTTCGGAAGCCGTTCCTGTGGCTTCTGCGCAGTGTCAGCACTCCAGTCGTGTCACCACTGTATCAATTGCCTACTACTTGGGTAGGCTGATACAGATGACTGTGACTGGTATTATGTGCTGACTTTCTTGTTCCTTGAATCTAACTGTGGGGGCATCTCCGAAGGTGCAGAGTTTTTCGTGTCCCACAAAACCCTAACCCTATACGGAGTGGTGCTGTGCGGAACCACATTCCGAGTCGGCTCCGGAGGGCAACAACCCTAGCCGTAACCCTAATCCCACCCGCATCTTCTCGATTATTTTAGACTGCGCCACGGTGACGTAGATAGAGTTGTCTGGCTTATCCACCCCGCAATGCGTTTGATCAATTTCCCACTTTGTCAACAACCCCAAGCGGCTTTGGAGTAGAAGGCGCAAGATGAGGAAGTATTCAATATGAGCGGCATCGATATTCTTAACTGCATTATTTACGGGTGAGTGTCCGACTTGGTAGTGTAAGGAAGTTTGATCGGAACTGAACCGCACTAATCCGCACTACCAGGGCCCTTGGCATAGCAGCAGCAGCGTCGTTGTATCCTCAAATACATCGAATAATCATCCGCCATGATTCTGGAGGAATCTCACTATTGTATCTCCTGCTACTTGCTGTCTCAGCTACCTACCAGGTGACTCTGTACACCCTCCATCTACTCTTCCATGTCCACCTTCGTCCACGCCGAGGCGGCACGCCGCAAGCCATCTCTGCAGGAGAGTGGCTTGATTTCGCCCTCCTCTTCGCCGTGTTCATCGGAACCAGTACCTTGTGAGATCCCATTACGTACGCTTACGCCTTTTTGCCATCGCAACTGACCCAGAACATCCCGCAGGCTTCTAATCGCCGTTTCCCGGCCACCGTCTCGTTTCTTTGAAAAATCCGTCGTGGTCACCCTCTACTTCACCTGCGCGGCGTTTTCCTTCGCTCCGCTGACTGAGTCCATCTCCAAGGAGCCAAGGCAGCCGCGCGGCGGGAACGACCACTGGATCCTGTCCACCAACGACTTTTACATCACGCTTACTGTGCTTTTCGGCGTCTTTCCCGTGTCGTTGTACTGCCAGTGGTTGCTGATGCACCAACGACCGGTTCCCAGGGCACTGAGCACCCGGAGCCTTGGATGGCAGGCTGTCGCGTTCGGCTTGGTAGGCGTCTCGTGGTCTTGGAGGTCTCTCGACACCGCGCTCCGGGGCTGGTCCGGTTGGTATTATCGCGGTGGATACCTACTGCTCCTGAACCTGATGCTTGCTATTGTTCAAGGAGTTTTGTGGCTCTACACGACCTGGAGACTGCAGCTGGGGCTGTCTGAGGATGGTGACGTAGAGGAAGCCACCCCACTTCTCCAACGGCCCGGTTTTTAGACAAAGCTAGCCTCATAGTTACGCTGACATATTCCTCCATTCCCTCTTGCCTGCAGATGGTGCCCAGTTACGAAGTACTTCCTAGCCTCGAGATCCGACTGTCCTATCTGTGTATCAACCTGTCCTCGCCGGCAATCATCCACAGAGAGTTCTCGGCCCTTCAAACAAGTATGTTTTCCTGAATATTGATAGTTACATCACGTATCGATAAACCTTCCCTAGAGAACACTGTATTCTAGCCGGTCTGTTTGTCTTGAATAAGGAGCACCCGGCAAGAGGGGCGGGAAACGCTCCGCTGGCCTCGCGCGGTTGTTGTCGTCATCCACCAACCTTGGACGACACACTGGTAAGCTGCATACTACTCGTTGTGAATTAGCGATTGATATCTGACCTAAATTACAGTAAATCAATATGGAGTTTATTTTATGGAAAATTTCCTAGTCTCTTCCTCGTTCACGCCTCAAACACAAATAACGAAGAGAAGTCGAACTGAGCGAGTTCCTAGCCATGACAGTCATTGCCCGCCTTCTCAAAACTCTCTCTCAAAAAAGAAGGCGCTCGTTGAAGAGAGGACACAGGGGAAAATGGGTTGGTCATCCTGCCCCCAGATATGGGATTGGAAACTTCAGTGTCCACGTTAGTAGAGTGCGTAGTGTGTTTGCTGCGCAATATATCCCTTGCATACATGTCTATCCCATACTCAAACCCTATGCTTCAATGTACTAGGCTTCTAAGAGGATCTGAAATTGGGAGGGCTCATGTATTTCTCAGGCGGAGGAGAGGGTGATTGGTGGCGGGAATCGCCCCGGAGTTTTGGATTAGCGAGTGCCTGAATGATTGGGTGCCCCCGCCCCTCCACTGGAATGGAACCGAAAGTGCCAGACGCAGGTGTGGATGCCCCGCGATTTTGCGCATCTTTGCAGCGCCTTTTAATTCTCCTCGACGCTAATATTATCCAAAAAAGTTTCATGTGCCGTCCACACCTATCATCCAAACCAGGAGAAACACCGCTCATGCCCAAAGAGAGGTCTGCAGAAGGAAAGAGGAAATTTTGCAGAGCGAGGGTCGTTGCATTCTTATGACATCAGCATTTTGCATTACTCCCAA
>Ga0247774_1001616_pt1 | contig 11285 bp, 11 predicted proteins | sample UWRJL001104B6_FD_179933 | JGI IMG/M metagenome (GOLD analysis project Ga0247774, IMG submission 179933) | Plant litter microbial communities from Arlington Agricultural Research Station in Wisconsin, United States - UWRJ-L001-104B-6 | ecosystem: Environmental > Terrestrial > Plant litter >... | reverse complement strand
TGGCGCTGGTGACGGTCTCCCGGTCGCGCTTGACGTCGCTGAAGCCGAGCAGCGCCAGGAGCCGGTCGGCGGGCGCGTGCGCCAGTGCGAGCGGCTGGTGCTGGGTGAACCCCCCGTGCGCGCGGGGCGTGTAGTGCGTCTCCAGCGCGTCGATGGCGTCGAGTCGCAGCTGCACACCGCCGGCCGGGCTCAGACGGGCGCGGATGCGCGACTTCGCGAACGCCTCGGCGTCGTCGGGAAAGAAATGGACCGAGTCGCCGTCGGGCTGACTGTGCAGGATCCGGTACCGGCCCTTGATCAGACGTAGCATGATCGCCCCCTCCGCGCGGCGTCGGATACCGCCGCGAACGTGCCCCCGCGCCGGCGGCGGCCCGCCGGCGCCTGCGATCGGCCGAGTCAAGCAGCGAACGCCGGCGCGGACCCGTATCCGCGCCGGTCGGCGCAGGTCAGAGACTGGCAAAGGTCTGTAGGGGTACAGTCGGCGCGATGATCTACCGGGAGATGATGCCGCCGACCGGGGGGCGAGCTGGAAGACTCACGTGTTCCCGCAGGTGGGTCGTATCCGGATTGCCCCGACGTGACCATGCAAGAGCCGTAGTCAGTACCATCCCTCTATCAGTGTCAACGGTGCCGTGGCGATGCGGCCGTACGGACACCCGGAGATGAGAAGCCCGCATGAGTGACAAGATCGCGTTCAGCACCGCCAAGGCGCCCAGGCCGGCCGCGGCCTACAGTCAAGGCGTACGCAAGGGTGGCATCCTGCAGGTCGCCGGCCAGGTCCCCGTCGACCCCGCCACGGGCCTGATCGTCGGTGAGACCGTGGGCGAGCACACCCGGCAGGCGATGGACAACGTACGGGCCGTTCTGGAGGAGGCCGGGTCCAGCTTCGACGACGTGGTGATGGTGCGGGTCTACCTCACGCGCAGGGAGGACTTCGCGGAGATGAACGCGGTCTATGAGGAATTCGTCCGCGAACCCTTCCCGGCGCGTACGACGGTGTTCGTCGGGTTGGCCGAAGGCCTGCTCGTCGAGATCGACGCGCTCGCGGTCGTCGGCTGACGACCGGTCCGCGAGACTGCCCACCGAGGTGACACGCTGGTGACACCCACACGCTCCTCGTCCCCCCACATCCTGGTGGTCAACGGCACCAAGGTCCGGCGTCCGATCTTCGTGCTCGGCGCGCCCCACTCGGGCACGGACCTGGTGGCACGTGCCATCAGGCAGTCGACCGCGTTCCACCTGACGATGGGCCGTCCCAACGTGGTCCGCACCGTCTACGCGTTCGCCCGGCGCCCGTCGATCGCCACCGAGCGCGGGGCGGGCGCCGCCCGGGTGATGCGCGACGCGTACGCGCAGAGCTGGCAGGTCACCCCCGACGGATGCGGCGAGTGCCCCGGGCAGTGCCGCGACCTCGGCCGGATGAGCCCGGACGGCACCTGCGCCGACCCGCGCGGGATCCAGCGGTTCGCCGACGCCACGCCCGATCTGATCTACAGCACCGACGTCATCCTGGACGCCTTCCCCGACGCGCAGCTGATCCAGGTGATCCGCGACGGCCGGGACGCCGTCGCCGGGATGCTCACCGACGAACGCTGCCTGGCCTGGTTCCGGCCCGGGTTCGCCAACCTGGACGAGGTGTTCCCCAACGCCTTTCTCGGCGTCGAGGACGTCACCGAACGCATGCGCTGGCCGCGTGCGGGCGTCGCGGTCAAGTGTGCGCTGCGCTGGCGCGGCTCGATCCGGCTCAGCGCCAAACTGCGGGCGCAGATCCCCGAGGACCAGCTACTGACCGTCCGGTACGAGGATCTGGTCACCCGCACCCGCGAGCTTCTGGGCGACATTTCCGATTATGTGGGGCAGCGCATCGCGAAGAGCGCGCTCCACGGCCTGAGCGACGACGACATCGGCATGTGGCAGGAGCACCTCACGCCCAAGCAGGTCACCCAGGTCGAGAAGATCGCCGGCGCCGAGCTGCGCCGGCTGGGCTACCGTCCGAGCGGTCGGGAGTAGCCGGTGATCGGCCGTTCGGCGTAGCTCCAGCCGATGACCAGCCCGGCCGCTCCGCACCCCACGAGGAGTGCGGCGAACCGCCGGACTCCGCGCCATGTCCTGTTCATCACGTGCTCCGCGGTTGAGAGATCGCCTGTCGTCTCCAGGGTCGGCCGGGAGTACGACGGCGGCGTGGAATCGAGAATGCGTCTGAGTAAAGTCCGCCGGGCGGACGCGCTTGCCGGCCCGGCCTACTTCGTACGCCAGCGCGGCCGGTTCTCACCGGCCTTCTTCGTGCAGGTCAGCTTCGCGCCGGTGGACGACTTGGCGGTCGAGCCCGCGCGCGAGCAGTACTGACCGGCGCGGAGACCGCCGCGTGACGGCGCCTGGGAGTACCAGCGGGCGCGCGCGTCACCAGGCCGTTTGAGGCAACGGGCCCAGGCTCCCCCGGACGTTCTGCCGACCGTGCCGGGGGCCTTGCAGTAACCGCCGACCCGTACGGTGCCCTTGGCGGTCGCGGTGGCGACCGGTGCCCGCGTCGGGGCGGGACTGCGATGGCGGGCCTTGGCGGAGGCGCTCGCCGAGGCGCTCTGCGCCACGGTCGCGGCCTTCTTGCTCCCTCCGCAGCCGGTGAGCGCCATGGCGGCGCTCAGGGCGGCACCCGTCAGGACGAGCGAACCGTTCATCTGCTCCCCCGATCAATCTGGCCCCGGATCGCCGGTCAGGGACTGAAGTAGTGCTGCATACGGGCGATCCGGCCCTGGCCGTCGAACCACAGCTCGAACATGTGGGCCCGGTCCAGCAGTGGACGGCTCCGCCGGCGCAGCTCCAGCAGGCCGTCGTTGAGCTGTTCCGGAGTCAGCCGGACCCCGCGTACCCAGTCGGTGACGCCGTCCTCGACGACCGGCGCCGAAGCCCGGATCACCGCGCCCGGCGCGAGCGTCAGCGGCACGTAACGCCCGACGGCGGCCGGTCGCACCGTCTCCGGACCGCCCGGCTGGACCTTGCGGGCCGGCGCGAACAGCACTCGCCCCCGGATCGTCCCCGCCTCGACCAGGCCGAACACCCGGGAGCGGCCCGCGTACGCCGCGCCTGGGTCTGGATCGGCACCGGCGTGTCTCACCGGGGCGACGAGCCCGCCCGCGAAGGCGAGTGACACGGCGGCCATCACCCAGTGCGTACGGGCGATACACGCAGTGCTCACACGCTGGGTCTACCCGTGCCCCCGCGGCCTCACTCCTCCCCCGCTCCTCACGCCTGAGGGACGGGGTCGGCCTGACGCGCCTGGCCGGCGAACTGGGTGTGGTACAGCTCCGCGTACAGCCCGCCGCGGTCGAGCAGCTCGTCGTGCCGACCGCGTTCGACCACGCGCCCGTCGTCGATCACCAGGATCTGGTCGGCCTCGCGGATCGTGGAGAGCCGGTGCGCGATGACGATCGAGGTACGGCTCGCGAGCGCGGTCTTCAGCGCCCGCTGCACGGCGGCCTCCGACTCCGAGTCCAGGTGCGCGGTCGCCTCGTCCAGGACGACGACCGAGGGCGCCTTGAGGAGCAGCCGGGCGAGCGCCAGACGCTGCTTCTCCCCGCCGGACAGCCGGTAGCCGCGGTCGCCCACGACGGTGTCGAGCCCGTCGGGCATGTCCTCGACCAGGTCCCAGATCTGAGCCGCCCGCAGGGCCTCGGTGAGCTCCTCGTCGGTGGCGTCCGGCCGTGCGTAGGCGAGGTTGGCGCGGATCGTGTCGTGGAACAGGTGCGCGTCCTGGGTCACCACGCCGACGGCCTCGCGCAGGGACTCCAGCGTGGCGTCCCGTACGTCCTGCCCGGCGACGCGCACCGCGCCGTCGGACACGTCGTACAGACGGGACACGAGCTGGGTGATGGTCGTCTTCCCGGCGCCGGAGGGCCCGACCAGCGCGGTCAGACTGCCCGGTTCGACCCGGAAGTTCACCCCGTGCAGCACTTCACGGCTCGGTGCCGTGTCGGTGCGCGCGATCGACTCCAGCGAGGCCAGGGAGACCTCGGCGGCGGCCGGATAGCTGAAGACGACGTCCTCGAACTCGACCGCGGGCGCGTCGGCGGTGGCCGGCAGCGGCGTGGCGCCCGGCTTCTCGGCGACCATGGGCCGCAGGTCGAGCACCTCGAAGACCCGGTCGAAGCTGACCAGCGCGGTCATCACGTCGACGTGCACGTTGGACAGCGCGGTCAGCGGCCCGTACATGCGGGTGAGCAGGGTGGCCAGCGCCACGAGCGTGCCGAGCTGGAAGCTGCCGTTCACGACCAGCGAGCCGCCCACGCCGTAGACCATCGCGGTGGCGAGTGAGGCGACGAGAGTCAGCGCGGTGAAGAACACCCGGCCGTACATACCGGCGATGACGCCGATGTCGCGCACCCGCGCGGCGCGCTCGGAGAACATCGCCGACTCCTCGTCCGGACGGCCGTACAGCTTGGCGAGCATGGCGCCGGCGACGTTGAAGCGCTCGGTCATCAGCGAGCCCATCTCGGCGTCCAGCACCATCTGCTCGCGGCTGATCTTCTGCAGCCGCCGCCCGACCCACTTGGCCGGGAAGATGAAGATCGGCAACAGGACCAGCGCGATGAGCGTGACCTGCCAGGAGAGCACGAACATCGTGATCAGGACGAGAACCAGGCTGATCACGTTGGAGACGACCGAGGACAGGGTCGTGGTGATCGCCCGCTGCGCGCCGATGACGTCGCTGTTGAGCCGGCTGACCAGCGACCCGGTCTGGGCGCGCATGAAGAACGCCACGGGCATCCGCTGGACGTGGTCGAACACCTGAGTGCGCAGGTCGTAGATGAGACCCTCGCCGATGCGCGCGGAGTACCAGCGCTGGGCGAGGCCGAGCACCGCCTCGAAGATCGCCAGCACGCCGACGGTGGCGGCGAGCGTCATCACCAGGCCGCTGCGGTGGTCGAGGATGCCCCGGTCGATGATCGCCTTGAGCAGCAGCGGGTTGGCCACGACGATCACGGCGCCGATCGCGCTCAGCACGAGGAACAGCACGAGTTCGCGGACGTACGGGCTCGCGTAGCCGGCGATACGGCGAACCGTCCCGGCCTTGAGACGCTCCCTGACCACCGAGTTGTCGCGGCGGAACGACATCATCACCATCCAGCCGTTATCCGGCATTCCCACGGTGATCCTCCCCGGAAGTTAAGGCGTAATCATGTAAGCATGTCAGTTCAACATCCTGTCGGCAGCGCTGATTCCCGCCGACATGACCAGCCTGCGCCACCACGGGAGCCGCCGTCACCCGGCCCTCGGCCGGACCCGGCCCGGCCATCCGGCCTAGGCCGGATGGATCAGTCCTGTTCGCCGGCCAGCTCGCGAAGGAGCACGACCTGCTCGCGGGCCTCGGCCGCGGCCTGCTCCTCCAGCGTGTTGCCCGGGGCCGCCCGCAGCAGCCGCTTGGTCGCCGCGGCCGTCGTGGGCCGGATCGCGAGGATGGCGGCGACCAGGTCCTCGACCGCCGTGCCGAGCTCGGCGGCGGGCACGACCAGCTCGGCGAGGCCCAGGCGTGCGGCCTCCTCGGCGTGGACCGTACGGGCGGTCAGGCACAGCTCCAGGGCCCGGGGCACGCCGACGATGTCGACGAGCGGCTTGGTGCCGGTCAGGTCCGGCACGATGCCCAGCGCCGGCTCCTTCATGGCGAACTTCACGTCGTCGGCGACCACGCGCAGGTCGCAGGCCAGCGCGAGCTGGAAGCCGCCGCCGATGGCATGGCCGTGCACGGCGGCGATCGAGACGATGCCCGGGCGGCGCAGCCAGAGGTAGCCGGCCTGCAGCCCGCGGATGAACTCCTCGTCGCGCGGGCCGAGGGCGTCCTCCCCAGGGACGCCCTCCGCGGTGAACAGCCGCAGGTCGATGCCTGCCGAGAACGCCGGGCCCTCGCCCCGTACGACGACCACCCTGACGTCGCCGGGGAGCGTGTCTCCGATCCGGGCCAGTGTGCGCCAGGTGCTGAACGTCAGCGCGTTGCGCCGCTCGGGCCGGGCCAGCGTGATCGTGGCCACGGCACCCTCGACGGCGAGGCGCAGGCCCGCCTGCTCGAAATCGGCATCGGTGAGAGAGCCGTCCGCCATGACCGTCCTTCCAAGGGCCGCGTCGGCGGCCCGGTTTCCGCCGCCGTGCCCGACCCTAACGGGTCGGACACGACGAGCGTCAGACGGTACGGCGCACGGAGCAGAGGGGAGCAGGCGTCAGAGACAGCTGTGAAGCCACAAGGGCCGCACGACGGCTTCTCAGGCCTTCTTTCCCCGCGTCGCTCCGCCTCGTCCGCGCAGGTTCACGCCGGACTCGGTGAGGATGCGGTGGATGAAGCCGTACGACCGACCGGTGGCGGCAGCCAGGGCGCGGATGCTCTCACCGGAGTCGTAGCGTTTCTTCAACTGCTCCGCCAACTTGTCTCGCTCGGCACCGGTCACGCGGGTGCCCTTCTTTAGGGTCTCGGCCACGAGTACCTCCCGTAGTGATGTGGTGACCGCTGCGTTATCCCCCGCCATGATCAGACATTCGAGCGCGATCGGCTACCCACTACGCCAGAAAAGATCTGCTTCCTTGCGCAGAGCTTGCTTCGCAGGTCAGGCAAGTGCCACGAGATCGGAAAATTCGTCACTCCAAATGTCTTCCACACCATCGGGAAGCAAGATCACTCTTTCCGGTTGGAGCGCCTCGACCGCACCTTCATCGTGGGTCACAAGAACGATCGCTCCGGCATACGTCCGAAGCGCCGCGAGGATCTCGTCCCGGCTGGCCGGATCGAGGTTGTTCGTGGGCTCGTCGAGCAGCAGGACATTGGCGCTGGAGACCACCAGAGTCGCGAGCGCGAGCCGGGTCTTCTCCCCTCCGGACAGCACGCCCGCGGGCTTTTCGACGTCGTCTCCGGAGAACAGGAACGAGCCGAGGATCTTGCGCACCTCGACCTCGGGGAGGTCCGGGGCGGCCGAGCGCATGTTCTCCAGGACCGAGCGGCCGACGTCGAGGGTCTCGTGCTCCTGGGCGTAGTAGCCGAGGCGTAGTCCGTGCCCGTCGACACGCTCGCCGGTGTCGGCCTTCTCGACGCCTGCGAGCAGGCGCAGGAGCGTCGTCTTACCCGCGCCGTTCAGGCCCAGGATGACCACACGACTGCCTCGGTCGACGGCCAGATCGACATCCGTGAAGACTTCCAATGAACCGTACGATTTCGACAAAGCTCGCGCCATGAGCGGCGTTTTGCCGCACGGGGCGGGTGCGGGGAAGCGAATCCTGGCCACTTTGTCGGCCTGCCGCTCGTCCTCGACGCCCGAGAGCAGACGCTGGGCCCGGCGCTCCATCTGCTGGGCCGCCTTGGCCTTCGTGGCCTTGGCGCGCATCTTGTCGGCCTGCGTCTGCAGGGTGTTCGCCTGACGCTCGGCGTTGGCCCGCTCGCGCTTGCGGCGGCGCTCGTCGGTCTCGCGCTGGGTGAGGTACTTCTTCCAGCCCACGTTGTACAGGTCGATCACGCAGCGGTTGGCGTCGAGGTGGAAGACCTTGTTCACCACGGCCTCGAGCAGTCCGACGTCGTGGCTGATCACGATCAGGCCGCCCTGATGGGTCTTCAGGAAGTCGCGCAGCCAGGTGATCGAGTCGGCGTCGAGGTGGTTGGTCGGCTCGTCGAGCAGCAGCGTGTCGGCGCCGGAGAACAGGATCCGGGCGAGCTCGACGCGGCGGCGCTGACCGCCGGACAGGGTGTGGAGCGGCTGTCCGAGCACCCGGTCGGGCAGGCTGAGGCTGGAGGCGATCGAGGCCGCCTCGGCGTCGGCGGCGTAACCGCCGAGCACGTGCAGGCGGTCCTCCAGGCGGCCGTAGCGGCGCACGGCCTTGTCACGCTCGCTGCCCTGGGTGGTGGCCATGCGCTCCTCGGCCTCCCGCATGTCCCGCATCACCTGGTCGAGGCCGCGCGCGGACAGGATGCGGTCGCGGGCGAGGACCTCGAGATCGCCGGTGCGCGGGTCCTGCGGCAGGTAGCCGACCGTGCCGGAGCGGGTGACCTCGCCGGCGGCGGGCTGGCCCTCGCCCGCGAGGATCCTCGTGAGGGTGGTCTTGCCGGCGCCGTTGCGGCCGACGAGCCCCACCCGGTCGCCGGGGTTGACGCGGAACGACGCGCCGTCGAGGAGCAGGCGGGAACCGGCTCGGAGTTCGATGCCTCTGGCAGTGATCACGTGGAAACGCTCCTGGGGGGCGGGCTGGGCGACTGCGGACGTCGAAAAGGGCGCCGCCGCTGGCCATTCTGGCCCGGCCGCGCCCTCGGAGCGCCTGATCAGCTCGCAAGCATGCACCCAGTCTAGGGGAAGCCCGTCCGTGATCACGACCCGCCGCCGCCTGCGGCCGCGCCGGCCCCCGCCGGACACGGCGTCTGGGCCTGTGGGCAGGCCCGCCGAGCACCCTGGTCTCCCGCAGGCATGCGGCCAGGCCACGGTGCCCCACCGACGCGCCGACCGGCCCCCGGACGGCGGCCCTGCGACGGCTCATGCCCTGAGTCCCCCTCGCGCGCCGGAGACGCACCGGCCCAGGTGATTCAAGGTCCGCCGCACGGGCCCTTGGGCGAGCGGCCCCGTGGGTGTCCGGCCCCCGGCGGGCGGGTCACGGCGGTCCGCGCTCGCGAGGCCGAGCCCCGAGCCGCCGTACGGGCCGACGGTTTCCGGACCAGCGCAGGCGGCCCTGCGGCCACGTGGCTGAAGTCGCGGCGCCCCCGGGCGCGCCGTGGAGGGACGCGGCCGAGACAGACCATGATCAGCGCTCACGCGCAGGGATGGCACTGGGTGCCGGGCGAGCCACGACCGGGGGAGCGCTCCATGAGATCCCCGGCAGACGTCGCGGGGTGACCGGCGCGCGGCCGGATCGCGAAAATCGCGTACCTGAAGTCGCCGCACCCCAGGCCCGCCGTGGAGGGACGCGGCACAGACAGACCACGACCAGCGCTCACGCGCAGAGATGGCACTGGGTGCCCGGCGGGCCGCCTCCCGGGGAACGATCCATGAGATCCCCGCCAGACGTCCCGGCGTGACCGGCGCGCGGCCGGATCACGGAGGTCGCATGCCTGAAGTCGCCGCACCCCCACGCGCACCGTGGTGGAGGCGGACCGACGGATCAGCCGTTCACCTGGCTAACGCGGCACCGGGGCGCCGCCCGGCCCCGGCAGGCGCCCCGCGTGAGCGACGCGCGGCCGGATCCGGCCGGATCGTGGAGGCCGCGGCGGCACGCCTCACGGCGGTGTGCAGGGCACCGGCACTACCTCGGCGGTGCCGTGCCGGACGCCCGGCCGGTCACGGGGGTTGCGTCAGCGGGCGCCGCGGGGGAATGCTCCGGGCGTGATCCGGGAGCATGTCCTGGCCGGGTATGTCGATGACTCCGGCGGCCGCGAGGCGCTGGCGCTCGCGCGGACGATCGCGGAGGTGACCGGCGCGCGGCTGACGGTGGCCGCGGTCCACTCGCCCGAGCGCGCCGCCTCGGTGGTCGAGGCGCAGACCGCGCTGGACCACGCCGCCGCCCTGCTCGACGGGCTGCCGGCCGACCTGGTCGCCCACGAGAGCTGCAGCGCCAGCCGGGGGCTGTCCGTCCTGGCCAGCCGGACCGGCGCCGACCTCATCGTGATCGGGTCGCCGGCCGGCGGCGCCCACGGCCGGATCAACCTGGGCGGCACGGCGGACCACCTCCTGCACGCCGCCACCCAGGCGGTCCTGCTCACGCCCGCGAGCTTCACCCCGTCCGGCGGCCCGCAGCGGATCACCGTTGCCTACGTACGCCGGCCCCAGTGCGACGAGGCGGTGACCACGGCGGCCGAGACCGCGGCACGCCTGGGCGTGCCCCTGCGGCTCGTCACCCTCGCGGTCGGCGGCGCGGACGAGGATCCGCTGCGCGATGACCTGGCGCTGGCGATCCGGCTGGCCGGCGCGTCGTCCGGGCTGGCCGCCGAGGAGGTCCAGGCCGTCATCGGCGAGGGCGACGATGTGGCCTCCGCCGCCGAGGACCTCGACTGGGCCGAGGGCGACCTGCTGATCTGCGCGAGCAGTGAGGACGCGCCGGTCCACCGGGTGTTCCTCGGCGAGACGGCGTTCAAGCTGGTGCGCGCGGTGCCCTGCCCGGTCGGGGTGCTGCCCCGAGGGCCGACCTGACGTGTGCGGGCGCGCAGCGGGGGAAGGCGAGTAGGCAGGGACATCCTGGTCCGGGGCGGCGCACGAGGGGGCGAGGCCGCGTGGAGAGCGAACGCGACGAGACGGAGCTTCGCGAGGAGCTGGGACGGGTCGAGACCGATCTGGAAGAGCTGCGGGCGACCGCGCGCCGGCTTCGCCAGGAGGTGGGCGAGCGGTGGTTCGAGCCCACCGACGCCACGGAGCGCGCCGCGATGATCACCGCCGCCGAGGAGCAGGAGGCGTTCGCCGAGGCGCTGGCGGCCCGCCGCGACGAGCTGAGCGAACGGCTCGGCGAGCAGAGCTGATCACCGAACCCTCACGTGCCGGGGTCATCCCCGTGATATGACGATCCGACGTGGACATTCCTCGCCGTGATCACCGGGGACGGCCGGGGTCGCGGTCCGCCGGAAGCGGACCGGATGGGGAGCCCGGTGGCCGGCCGGCCCCTGCGGAGACCGGATGTGATCGGCGTCGTCACCCCCAGGGAGAGACATGACCAAGCTGACGGCCAACCATCCGAACGGAAGCCCCTGCTGGATCGACATCGGGGTCCCGGACCTGCGGCGGGCGATCGACTTCTACACCGCGCTTTTCGGGTGGGAGATCAACGAAGGGCCGGCCGAGTACGGCGGATACTCCATGTGCCTGCTCGACGGGTCACCGGTCGCGGCCATCAGCCCGAGCCAGGACACCGACACCGAGTACTGGTGGACCGTCTACTTCGCGGCCGATGACCTGAACGCCACCGTGAAACTGGTCAACGACAACGGCGGCACCACCGTCATGGAGCCCATGGACGTCATGGGGCAGGGCCGGATGGCGATCGCCGAGGACCCGTCCGGTGCCCGGTTCGGGCTGTGGCAGGGGCAGGCGCACACCGGCGCGCAGATCGTCGGCGAGCCCGACTCGCTGTGCTGGTCGGAGCTGACCACGCCGGACAGCGCGACGTCGCGCGCCTTCTACGCCACGGTCCTCGAACGCCCCGTCGAGGACATGGGCGTCGCCGGCTTCGACTACGCGACCGTCAACGTCGGCGAGGACAGCGTCGCCGGGCTCTGGGGCGTGCCGGGCGAGGCGGCGCACTGGACGATCTACGTCGCGGTGGACGACACGGACGCGGCGGTGGCG
>Ga0247774_1001615_pt1 | contig 11287 bp, 10 predicted proteins | sample UWRJL001104B6_FD_179933 | JGI IMG/M metagenome (GOLD analysis project Ga0247774, IMG submission 179933) | Plant litter microbial communities from Arlington Agricultural Research Station in Wisconsin, United States - UWRJ-L001-104B-6 | ecosystem: Environmental > Terrestrial > Plant litter >... | reverse complement strand
TCAACAATCAATCAAGAAAGTCAGCACACATCAGTCATTGTCATCCGTATCAGCCTACCAGTTATGCGTAGGCTACAGATACGGTGGTGACACGACTAGGGTGCTGACACTGCGCAGAAGCCACAGTGTTTCTGACAGATTCCAACAACGACTTTAGGGTTGGGGGTTACTATTATGACGCCGCGCACACTCAATCATTGCAGCCAACGGAACCTTCCTCGAGGCTTGATATGGATTGGCCCAGTTGTTTCCGAGAATATAGATTATTTTTCTTTCCCGGGCAGCTTGCAATGATCAAGGCGCCAGAACTTTTCATGTCGGCATCCACCCTCGCCGCTAGAATCTGCCAAGGAGCGAAACCATTCACCCACTTTCTAGTGACTAGTTACATAAACATGGCATTCATTGAGACTGCGGTCGTTTGGGTGACCTAAAAGTCCCTATTTGAAGCGGATAGATTTTGCGTAATGTACTTAGGCGTGGTTGTCTTGGGATTGGCGGATGTTGTCGCAACTCGTAAGGGCCGGATCCACAGCGTCGTGCTAGCTGGCTAGAAAGCTGGCATGGCGTCCGTGGGGACGATTTTGGCAGGCTGCTACTGCGGCTCCCCGCTGTCGAAGAATTCGATCATGTAGGTGTTCGACCTCATGCGGGAGAGCATCTTCATGGCGGTCATGACGGTGAACCTGTTCTTGAAGGACGTGGCAAGGGCTCGCGCTGCGCTGGCATCCTCATCATGTCCCAGTCCGTAATCATGGTGCAGAAAGCATCGACGACAGGTTCTCCCATGGATGGTGCGTCGGGCTATAGTGCAGCAGCAGACGGCAACACTCGTTAAGCTCTCCACCTTTAAACTCCAGGGCTGTCTCGCCAAAGTCTTCAATAAAGCCGACGTCGACCAATACTAGCCGGAGAATGTTGTGTTGCTCGTCAGTCATGGATGCGATAACTTGACCCCCGACAGGAAAGACATGCCTGCTCACGTCGAAGCGCCTGATGCCTAAGTAATTGGGGCCGGTGACGAGGGGATGGCCGTCTTCGAACGCCGACATCCACGAAGGGAAGTCGGCCGGCAGCCTGCCCTTCCTAGCCATGTCACTAGCGAGCAACTGGACGTTAGAGAGTTTGTCTGTTCGTACAAGATGAACGCTAAATTACGCAGCGCATTGGATAGTCAAGGACGTTGTCCCTGCCTGGCAGGGGCGGCCGTAGAGAGCTCGTCGCCTGTAGGTGGGACTTGTACTCGGCCTGGATGTCCAGGCCCGGCGCGCCATTGACTCGCGACACTCGGTTCGCAACCCTGAGCAGGGAGTACAGCCCGCACTGTCAGATATCCAAGCCCGGCTTACAGTACCTACACCCCTTGGCTTGTGTGGGTCGGCTGCCCTGGCGCAGCTGCGCCCCAGGTGGGTCCCGCCCCCACGGTCTTCGAGCTGTAGAATGGTTACACGCGCCGGAACCTTATCTGTGGGGCGGGTCAGGCACCATTAACTCTACAATGAAAACCATTGAACGCTAAGATTGGGCCAAATCTCTAGGATCAAATCCGGTCCCCTCGCGCGTAAAAGCGCAAGGGTTCGCACTGGCTGCATTCGGAAACATTGATAGGCGTCTAACCCCATAATTAACCTCATCACCGCCTCGTACTAGGTAGCTGGCGAGGCTGTAACCAAGCCACGCATAGCCCTGCGTTACTGTCCCGCTTCTCGTTCAAGCTTCAAATATGCAGTCTGCTCATTGAGTGTGCGAGACGCCACTCGCTACCTGTCTCGGTGATATGATTGCCACCACCTCGAGTAGGTCGGGGATACATTCGAAAGGACAATATGGCTTCAATACTTTACTAGTATGCCTCGCCTGATCATAGACCCGTTACGGGCGTCCACATTTCCAAATTCATGGCCCATCGTTTTATGCCTCGCGATAATTGTCCAGTTTCACCACAGCCGATGACCCAAATCCCGTCACTGTACCTGCGGAGAAGCATCGTTCTCAGTAAGCGCAGATAATACTAGTGTGGTATGACCTGTGGCTATCTCCTACGGATGATCTACTCCTTACACGTCTCATCCTAACTAGCCTCTAATTTGGGCTATATTCTAGTAGTATGGAAATATGCGCTACAATTCTCTTGGAGGGGTGGCCTTTAGCCAAACTCTGTGAGCGACGATACGTAGCTCTCTCCTGAAATTGTCTCCCCCACTTTGCAGCGTTCCGCTTTGCAGCTTGCATGTTTAGAACAACCGTACCATAATTTCCCAGTCTTCCAGTAGCTTGAGTTTGCTTGGCCCAACTGCGCTCCATGCTCCACGAATTGGATCGTCCACAGAAGCCCTAACGATCCAAACACTATCTAGAACTTCCCAACTCCCTGTAGCCCCATACGGTCTTCAGGATCATGGCGCGTACGTCTCCAGAAGATATTCAACAATATAGGCTAGATCGCACGGCGTGAAGCCCAGGATTATACCGCTTCGTTTGCATCGAAGACAAAATACTGGTCACGTGGAACTCTGACTGAAACAGTAGGGGATCAAAAAGGTTTCCTCTAACTTCCAAGAGCAATCGTCTTGAGCTTCGCCACTTGCCCCTAGCGTCTCCCGCTCAAATTCATATAGAATTCTTTGATTCTTTGTCAACTTAGGATTTCTTACATCTCTACACCCCTCTCTAGATCATAACTCGGTCCGAAGACTTGATTTAGTCTTGCAGCGCACTACTGGCCGTTCCTAGATACGGATTTAATAGGTAAGCATTGTATTTAGCAATTATAACGAGCTCTCTTCCAGCTCTACGTTGCATATTAAAGCCTCTCGTTACCTAGATGATGGCTGTTGTCGCGTTGTTTCTATCCAACTTTAGGACTGAACCCCTTTGAAGCCAAGATCGTTCGTCCTTGTACAATTCGCCTCAGTGTCCACTTATAGCAGCGGAATTCTCCTTGAATTCTTTTTTATCTTCCCCCAATTGACATCAAACGTTGCATCCCCTCTCTGACTCCTCTCTCAAATGTCTAGCAACTGAATTCTTCTGCGTAAGCTCCTCATAAGCTGTTGTTCCCCACAAGGGATGTTGTGTCCCTCGCCAACACACTTGCTACAGCCAGTGGACCTTTCCATAAAGGCGATTTCTGCAGTTCCGTCGCTTTGCATACTCCATAGCAGGGCTTTTTTCCCTTCCGTCTTTGCTTGTATTTGAAAGTATAGTGACAAGATGACAAGCAACGTGCCTGTAGCCAAACGGATATCGGAGGACTTGTTGGGCTTAGATGTAGGGTTTTCTCTTCTAAAGGTACGGGTATGAGTAGCCATAGTCCTAAGCCTAAGACTGCAGTCCTCCTCGTCCATTATTCGATACAGAAATCAAGGGCCACTCGGTTCCATCGACCGGGCTATATCTCGTGTGAGCTCGAATTGATTCATGGACCGAGCGGATATATTTCCAGCAATCAACGAGATGTGACTCTCGGAGTCGACCTGCCAGAATACCTTGATGCTCCGATTCGGAGCCGTGAGAAGGATCTTCACCACCGGGCCTGAGCGAGGCTTTGTTGTAACTAGCTGCTGTAGTTGAAAAATGATCTGACAGAACTCATCGTCCCAGCCTTTCAGACTGGTTTCAAAAGCCGAGATTCCGTCGAGAATGATGAAAACAACCGTTTCCGGAGGCAGCTGCCCAATCAATTCCTGAAACAGCACCCAGAGGGCGCCGAGCTCCTGGGCCGCGACGTTTTGCAGGAGACTGTGGTCAAGTCCCGGGAAGGAAACCAAATCGGTTCCTCTTGCTCCTGTTGCAAGGATGAATTGGGAAATGAGGCAGCGGAGCATCCCCCGCGGCCCGTCATTCCAGTCTCTCGAGCTCCCATGTAGACCACAGAAGTACGTAAGGGTCATGATACGTCCCTGTGATGCCACCGTCCTTATCAAGGAAGCACATAGAACAGACAGCGGAGAGATTTTGGTCTCTGCAATGTCGTCTAGGTACCCATTGACAAGTATCAGATCTGATTTAGGGGACCGGGTTTGTACCCACAACCGAAAGCGATCAGAGACAATGAGCCAGCGTCCGCGACCTAAGGCCATTTCACTAAGACTCGTAGTCAATTTAGAGATTTTCTCCAGATCTTCAATGAGATACATTGGATCCTCTATGCCGAGTAGCAGGTAAAGGTCGTCGTATGATACGGTGAGGACGCCGGAATCGTGATGAGGGATATCTAAGACAGCAGAATAGGGTTAGTTCCCATTTCAATTCTCGAGATAACTATCAACTGATTCGCGTACTTGCAATGCCACGCTGCGGATTGGCATTTGTAGCTGCAAAAAGCCCTGTCTCGACGAGGCTCTGCAGCACAGCTTTTAGCGTTTGAGCCTGGACATTTTGCGCGATCTGGGTAGTTGCAGTCTCGAGTTTCTCCTGAAACATTGCCGCCAGCTCCTGCAAGTGCTGCATTGTTGATTGTTCTCGAGAAGAGGCTCGCTCTTCGCTTTCGACTTGGGACTTTCGGATCTCAAGAATGCTACCCGCCACCATTTGAACGCCAAGATGGGTGTCTTCCACCGTTGCATGGACTCTTTGGGTCTGCTGCAGGTTTGCGACTACTGTACTAGCAAGGAGAATATCCACTCGGCCAGAGACTCTGGAAGCTGCTCTGGTAACGGCATCGAGGCAATTGTCAATTATGGCAGATTCGTGTTCTGGATGCTGTTTGAATATTCTGGACGGCACTGTTGACCAGAGCCCCAAAAGGATGAGAGTCTGATCCACCAATACATTTTACGAAGGACTTACATGAGCCTTTATGCTGTCGGAGCAAGATGCTAATGAGCTGGGGGATTTCATCCATCAATGTGACAAAAAGGGTTTCGACACAACCCCTCAGCGGTGTGTCCCTAGGATGAATGTTTATGGCCTCGCATGCCGTGGAGAGGGTGAGAGGAATGTCCTCAAAGGCACGCAAAATTCTTTCTCGGTTGTCAATTCGTTTCTTCATTAGCTGTGGGTCAATGTTGGTCAGTAACTCGCTAGATAATAGTCAACACGATAATTAGGGTCCTCACTTTGAAGACAAGACTGAGACCGCCTCTTAGTACGCTTAGCCCATTTTCTTCAGGGATCATGGCCGCAAGCGAGTCCAAAGTAGTAACGATGGCTCGGTTTCTTGGCAATGAGCGTAGACTGCTTGATTGCTTTGTTTGGTCGTCTTGACTTGCTTTAGCCGATCGAATCAACTCCATGACATCGTCCCAAGAACTGCCAGATAGAAAAGCCAGGCGCAACTCCTGGTCTCCTGCGGCGTCGACGACATTCTGTAGGGCTCTGTGACAGGATCATAACTGGTAAGTAGGTTTGCTCTATAACAATACATTCCATGGTGCCCAACGCCGTCGGGACTCTTGGAAGAGAGTGCTTCGTTCCGTCTAGGCTAGCTCGTACCTACAGGCTTGAATTCCGGCCTCTTGCACGAGCCCATTGGTGGCATTTTCCTGTTGGCGCGATGTGTCGGTGCTCCGAATTTGAACAGGGACCATTATAACCCAAAGAACCTAACCTACCAGTGAAGCAAATTAGCGTACGAATCTCTGTTTGCGGACTGAGCTGTTTGCCTGCTGCCAGATGGCGTGCTGGGAGAGAGGAATACCGGTGAACCCGGGGAATATCTTCGCAGGTTGGTCTCTGGAGCCACAAATAGAGGGTAGGTTAAATAATGCACTACCACCCATAAATCTGCGAGAGAAATTGGCCTCCAGTTTGATATGTGCTGAGCAACTGGGCAAGTCCTTTGGGATTTGGCAGCGAAAACACTCGGCGGCTGTCGGATTGATTTGGCGCCTTCAGGTTTAGGCAACCATGGGACACGGCAGGATGTAGAGATTCGGATTGTGGCGGTGGTTGGCTGGTGCAGTCACGTGTCGAACGAGGGTGGGGGGCAGTGCTGCAAGTACCTCGGGGTTCCCAAATCCCCAACCTAGCACATGACGCTTCCAATAACTATCCAACAAGTTGCTTATGCAAATTCTTTCCCATAATTACAGGGCAGTGCGGGCTAGCTCAGCGATATATCACGTATTGTAAGATTGGGAAGTGGTCGCAACCGCGGAATGATGGAATCTTCACAGGGAGATGCCCGCCCTGCGGAGAAGGTGTCTCCAGCTACTTTGGCGGAAGACCGCCTTCTCGACCGACTGCTTGAGCGGTTAACGATAAGACTTGAGCAGAGTCCATCTACCCGATCACAACGTGAAAACCATCCAACCCGTCAAAATTTTCGATCGGAAGACAAAAGGCCAGCGGCTCTAGACGACAGCGATGCCTCTCTGGGCAATGAAAATGCAGAATCCGCCCTAGGAATTGATGAAAGAACAAGGCCGCAGGCGCCTCCGAAGCGGGTGGTTGGGGTACGGGAGGCGAACTTGGAGCAGTACATGAACCGGTTCTCAGCCAATGAGCCTATCAATACGATTGACGTACTGGTGGGAGAGGATTTGTCAGTGGAAATTCAGCAAGAGGAAGAAAAACGAGGACGGAAAATGAATGGTGATCCAAGGGATACGGCGGACCAAAAAACGAAGTCGGATCCAAAAACGAAGACGAATTCAAAACACCAGCGGCTCGCCACTTTCGGCGAGGTATTGATTCAAAGAATCAGAATCCAGTCCGATGATCTTTTGCGAACCATTTCCCGGGTTACAAATTATTCTTGGGGACAGGCACCTCTCACATTTGTACGGCCATTCACATACTTTATTCAGCATTTTGACGCCCTTAAGTAAGAACTCGATCGCCTGGAAGCTTGTGTCAATCATAGCCTTCAAATTGGCGGGACCTGCAACACATCAACTTCAGGTGATCAATCTCTCTCTCAAAAAAGAAAGGAAGTGATTGGCGAGGGAGACAACGTCAGGGATGCGATCGTATCACTGAACCCTGACCTTAGCCCGATGGTTTTACGTGAACTGCGATGTTTCGTGCAACTTATGGAGAGAGTCATGTCGGAACACAAAAAATTTGAAACCTCGAAAGAGTATTATTTCCGATTCGATCAGATTCCAAGCTTATACCAAGTTGGAGACTTGGTATATGTCAGAACGCCGTTCAGCTTGCACGAGTCCAACTTCTGTCATTCGCTGGCGAGAATATTTCAGATAGATCCTCCCAGAGCTGCTCCTCTTGCGCTTGGAGAATCATATGGCACAGGCCATAGCACCTTTTACGCCATTCACTGCTACATGTTGGACTTTGATGGGTTTTGCTATGGGGCAACGCTCAGGACATTCACCATGGCCCCGTTTAAAGGCTATGGCCCCATTCGATACGAGGCTATTTACCCAACTCGATATACCCACAACGAGTCCCAATTGCTTCAGAAAGCCCAGGATATCGGTCGCAAGTTCTGTCAGTGTGTTTCGACAATGCACATGTCATATTCTGGAGTCGCATTGGTCACGAACCCCCTGGGTGAAGTGATTTGTGGCTCGGATGGTGCGCCATTGCGGACACGACATATCGAGAGCGACGTAATTGTGGATTTTCGGGAAGCTCTAACTGCTGAACCTGCTTTCAAAATTCGGTTCTTTGAGCTTTGGACTGGAACTAGTCCCATTGGCTTTGGTGAGCGGCTGGCGTCAGAAGACCTCATCATCACATGGTCTAATATCGACCGCACAAAAGAGATATTCTCGGCGAGAGAAACGCTTGCGATTCCACGAGACGTACATGAAAAAGTCTCCTCCCAGTTTTGCCTCGAAAATCGCTATTTGCGTCAACACTTGCGGTCTGCCACTGAGCCCAGCGAAGACGACTTGGTCCTTCTGCCCCAGCGCGTTTTCGGATACTCCATCCGCGATGTGTTCTTTTGCGGCCTTGATGTGCGAAACCTCAGCCCGGTAGCGACTCGGCCGAATGCATTTGACGGGCTGCAGTTGCCGGAAGATCACAAGGAATCAATCCTCGCGGCCGTTAAAACCCACCTTCGGAAGCGCCAAATCGAAGGCATGATTCAGGAGGCTGGAGCGCAATCGGTCTACACCCAAGACTTAATCCCCGGAAAGGGGACTGGCGTCAACATTCTGCTCCACGGGGAGCCAGGCGTCGGGAAAACGGCAACGGCCGAGGCGATCGCACACTTGACAGGGAGACCTTTGTTACGAGTAAACTGCGGACTTCTCTCCACTGAATTTGTGGATACGATCCTTCACCTTGCCCATCGCTGGGATTGCATCCTTCTCTTTGATGAGGCTGATGTATTTCTCGCTGCACGGAGTGCCGCCAAGGCATGGGTTGACAACTCCAAAGTCTCTGGTACGTGCCTTCAACTAACCTAACCCCGCCGACGCATCGGTGTCATTTATGGGGCGTCATAATCTAACAGAAGTTGATTTCAGAGTTCCTGCGAGCCCTAGAGTTCAACAACGGCATTCTGTTCTTGACCACGAATCGCATTGGCAAGATTGACCCGGCCTTCTCATCTCGCATGTCTCTCATTCTTCATTACAAACGTCTCCAAACAAGCGCAATTGACGAGATCTTTCTGGCCAACATTAAGCGTCTCCGCGAAGCAGAGAAGCAGCAGCAAGAAGCGAGCGGCGAGCCACCGATCTATATCGTGGAGCGCGATGTAATGCGCTTCGCCGCCGACCATTGCCGAAAGCACCCCCGGGGAAAGGGCGCCTGGAACGGCCGGCAGATCCGCAACGCCTTCCTCATGGCCGCGTCCCGAGCCCGACACGAGGCCATGCGCGCCGGTGACGAACCCGGCTTCCAGCCGCAGCTGCGGTACAGCCACTTCCAGGGGGTGGAGAAGCTGACGGAGGAGTACAACCGCTTCCGCGTGCAGCTACAAGGTGGGGATGACTCGCGCAAGGCGTTGCTGAACGAGGAGCGTAACGACGAATTCGAGAACGATGAGGAGGTTGAAGAGGCAGAAGAAGCGAGGCGGGTCGCAACTATTAGCCGGCTGGACCTCGCGAAGATGATGTACGTAACGCCCCTAGCACAGGCGCCTTTGGGTTCGTTGACGGACGGGCGGGTTTCCTCGCAAGCGAGCACGCCTTCACGCCCGGTATATGGCCAGACGCGGCGTCATTCACCGTCTTGGGGCGAGTCTGCAAGTGGCTCATCCGCTTTCGGTGGGGCGGCTGCTCTGCCGGGCATGTTGGGGATTGATTCCACGGAGCGCTCTCATTTCGTGTCCCAAGGACGCTCTCAAATTAACGACCGACAACGAACGACGAGCGACGAAAGACTGCCGCGGGAGTAGGGTTTAGCGCGCCCAACCGAAACGACCATGATGTATTTATTAGGAATGCGGGCTTGAGAGTCATGGCATGGTGTGTTTATACAGTTGGAAGTGGAACTGGCCCTTGGATTTTGTAACCATGCCCAAATCTCAGAAAATACTACTTTATACCCAGTAGATATTATGTCCGAACTGTCATTGTTTGATGATAACTAGAAGTGGCTCTTAGCTTCCTAACTAACGCTATTCTGCACAATACCATTTCAAATGGCTTGCATGGCATGGGTATACTTGTCATTGCTTCCATCGCTGAACCCTTTTACCAAGGCGGAGCTAATTGCTGGCACGTACTCTTGCCATACGTCATTAATTGATTTTGCTGATACAAAAGGGGTCCAAAAGTCAAGGAGCGTCTGCAAAGTGTCCCATCAATAATTAAAACATGCAATTTTTCGCTCGCCATGAAGCAACGAGCGTTTGGACAATATAATAAAACAAAGATATATATGGAAATCCTAACTTATTAATATCTAACTAGATATTATATAAGAGCAAGGCTCCCCGGGCATCTCGAGAAGGCGAGCAAGAATAGAAATATATGAGGGCACGGTACGTTATGAAATGAGTGGCTGTCACATCAAGAAGTGGTAGAGACATCGAAATGGAGCCAACAAGACCAGGACTACGACGCGCAAGAACCCACCCCCCGTCAGGCCCACCGAAGAGACTCTCAAGAGTGGATATCAACACCTCGTGACTATCTTGTAAAATTAGGGGGGAACAACGCACTTCATTAATTTCAATATTGTATTGTGTCCACCCATCTCGGATACCTAACCGAGGTACCGGATATCGTTACTTTCCTTCGTTTGCTAAATGCCTCTTCTTCTTAGAGCCGAGTGGGTAGGTTGCGTGTCAATCGGTTACAAAAGACCGAGGACGTTCCACTGTGGGAGGGATGGTGTCATTTGGACTGTACCAGATAAACTGTTTGGTCGTTGCCCGAGCCAGGAAATAGGTTACTGTTCATCCAGTAGTTTACCTCGCTCGGCATTTCTCCTGTACCCCGCAAAATCGGGTCGCCCAACCGAGAGAAAGCATGGATCGCTTGAGGTATCCGCACGGGTGTGGCGCAAGGGCTCACTTAATCAGCCTGTAATATTATGTTGGCTAATGTTCTCCACCCAATCATGATGCCGCCACCCCAGCTCCAAGAAACCGCTTTGTCGTACTGCATCACCGCCCATACCCATTTCGACAATGCTAATTATTTTAATAATTAAAGACTGGAAAGTGGGGTCTCCTACCCGACGATGGTGCTGCTAGCGCCTTAGATATCCTCTTTTGACACGGACTGAGCGTTGTTCTGGAAGGCTTACCGCTGGTGTCTGAAGAATTAGAATGCAAACCCCGCAATGAAGCGCACCAATGCCAGGCACATAAGCTCTGGGGACGCATATTAATAACACATCATGTGCATTGACTTGGCTCTGCTGGGACGCTTGGGAATATCCATCTACAATCATTGAGTGGCGAACCCGAGAGGTAGGAGAGCTAGATGATGCACCTAGATATACAGGGCCTACTACCACTGGGCTTCGTCATCTTTTGCTTGGCGAAAGAAATCGCCTGCGAGGAAATGTCACCCACCCACCATAGCCGCCTACGTGTATTTTATGCGTGGTAGTGGTTTTCCGTGTCTGCTCTTTGCCATGGACGGCTCCGTTCTCCATGCGCCAAAGTAGAAATATAGCGAGTAGAGGTTGAATCACGTTGGAGGACCAGCTGAAAGATGAGGTTCAACTAGCATTGGTCCTTTTTAGATACCTAGGTAGGAGGTGGTGTCACTGTGACGGCATCACTGATGGGATGGCAGTTTTACTGGCTTCTATCCGAGTCTTTTAGAGACACCCTGAGATTAATTCTCTATACAAATCCTCCCTTCCTCGAAAGTATATTTTTCAGTGTCACGAGATGCAATATCTCTCCCCAGCCATGTCTTATCTCGTTAAAACGTTAACGGTGACCGAAACCCACCCTCCAGTTATG
>Ga0247774_1001614_pt1 | contig 11287 bp, 7 predicted proteins | sample UWRJL001104B6_FD_179933 | JGI IMG/M metagenome (GOLD analysis project Ga0247774, IMG submission 179933) | Plant litter microbial communities from Arlington Agricultural Research Station in Wisconsin, United States - UWRJ-L001-104B-6 | ecosystem: Environmental > Terrestrial > Plant litter >... | reverse complement strand
ATCATTACTAAGATTGACGGCAAGAGCACAGAAGGCATGGATACGAATCAAGCGGTAACTTTGATTCGCGGCCAGGCGAATACTGAGGTGACGCTGACTATTTTGCGGGAAAGCAAGGAATTAGAGTTTAAGCTCAAACGCGCTAAAATAGAAATTCATCCAGTGCGGAAGTCGGTGCAGAAAACTCCCATCGGAGAAGTCGGCTATATTCGCTTAAATCAGTTCAGTGCGAATGCTGTATCGGAAATGCGATCGGCAATTAAGGATTTGGAACAGAAAAAGGTGACAGGCTATATTTTAGACTTGCGTTCCAATCCCGGCGGGTTGCTGTACGGAAGTATTGAAATTGCTCGGATGTGGCTCAAAGAAGGTACGATCGTCTCGACGGTCAATCGAGTAGGCGAGGCCGATCGACAAACTGCAAACAAAGCAGCCATGACAGACAAACCGTTAGTTGTACTGGTAGACGGCGGTTCTGCAAGTGCTAGCGAGATTCTTTCGGGTGCTTTGGAAGACAACAAGCGTGCTGTTTTGGTGGGAACAAAGACCTTTGGTAAGGGTTTAGTTCAGTCAGTACACGGCGTGGGAAATGGTTCCGGTTTGGCGGTGACAATTGCCAAGTATTTTACTCCCAACGGCACTGATATCAACCACGCCGGGATTGAACCGGGTTTTAAGGTAGAACTCACCGAGGAGCAAAAACAGGAATTGAGGCGCGATCGCGATAAAATTGCTACCACAGCCGATCCCCAGTATGCGAAAGCTATGGAAGTTTTGACAAAGCAAGTTACTGCTAAAACCGGGAATAATAAGGCTGAGTCGAAACCAAATGCTGCGCCACCTAAGTCGGCTGCGGCGCAAGCAAAACCGAGTACAGCACCTTCTAAATCTAAGTAGAAAACCTGTGTAGGGTTTCAGTAAAAAAAAGCATTCGGGGGAAGATTTACGGCTAAAAGCCAAGATTTTCAACTCGAATGCTTCGCTATTTTTTGCTATCCGTCATTGCGAGTCATCTCAAATCCGGTAGCATCGTCGGGCGTAAAATCCCGTCAACAGTCAACCACGGATCGTGCAAGCGGACTCGATCTAATTTATCTGCGTTAATCTGTGTTAATCTGCCCTCATCTGCGGTAAAAAAAAGAGAATGTAAACCGCAGATGACAAGGGATGGACGCAGATTCACGCAGATGAAGATTTGAGGTCAGCTTAGCTTTCGCGATGCGGAGGAAAGTAATAGTAATTGGTCATTGGGGCAGGCATTTGCCTGCGCGAATTAATCCGATGCGGCGGGCGATGGCATCTTCAGGCGAATCGTAAGGACCCCACTTTTGAATAATACTTGGGTTTTGTTGTTCGAGTTGGGCGATCCTCTGCGAGGGCTCCGCCAACGGCAAAATTTCGCAATTACCTGCAGGACGTTTGACAATATAAAATTTTGGTGTGGCCGTCATAGATCGATTCGTCAAATAAAAGCTGGATAATAACTAAGCAATTCGCTCATTATATCAAGTAGGGAAACGGCACGGCGCCCTGTCCAAGGCGTGTCTTAGCATTAAACCCCCAGTCCGACAGTTGTTTTAACCCCTGCGGGACTGCGGATTTAACCGCCTGGAGTAAATAAGAATAAAAAAAAACTAACACTTTCGGAAGATGCCACAATATTTATCTATGATAAAAATATAGACATTTGTCTAAACAGTGCATTAAACCGTTTCAGAAGCACCGAATTATTCTCATCCATACCAAAAAAAACCATGCACTTTTTCGCCAAAACAATCCCCGAAATTCAACCAGAAATCATACCAGTTAAAGAATCACCGCCAGAACTTGTTACTTTCGATGTCGGCGGGATGAAATGTGCCGGCTGCGCGAAAGCTGTGGAACGCCAACTCATGCAGTATTCAGGCGTCATTTCAGCTTGCGTTAACTTGGCCGTAGAAGTCGCGACGGTTGAGTGTCAACCGGGGGCTGTCGATGCAGAGGCTTTAGCGAAAAAGTTGACTGATAATGGATTTCCCTGTCAGTCTCGTTTAGGTGAAAATCAGCGGGAAGCAGAAGCGGCAACAATTGAACGGCGACGGCAAGAAATTAGACAGCAAATCAAGGAATTGACGATCGCCCTCATCCTAATTATTCTATCCGGTTTAGGTCACGTACTCGGCACAAAAGCCCCAATTCTCAGCAATATTTGGTTTCACTGGGGACTCGCCACCCTAGCTTTGCTGCTACCGGGCAGCCCGATTATCGTTGACGGGTGCCGCAGTTTGTGGCGAAATGCACCCAACATGAATACTTTGGTAGCTTTAGGCGCTGTCACAGCTTACACCGCTAGCAACGCGGCGCTGCTGTTTCCACGGATGGGATGGGAGTGCTTTTTTGACGAACCGGTGATGCTGCTGGGCTTTATTTTGTTGGGCAAAACTCTCGAACAGCAAGCCAGACGGCGCGCTGCATCAGCTTTGCAAGCTTTAATCGCATTGCAACCGGCGAAAGCCCGCTTAGTTGATTTTAAACTCCCGAGTTTAGATTTGCGATCGGAAGAATTGCCTTTAAATTCAACATCAGAGGTCTACAATCCACAATACATTGAAATTCCAGCCGATCGCGTCCGAGTCGGAGAATGGCTGCAAGTTTTGCCCGGGGAAAAAATACCAGTAGACGGTGAAGTCTGCGAAGGCAAAACAACCATAGATGAGTCGATGCTGACTGGCGAATCAATGCCGGTTTTGAAGCAACCAGGAGATACAGTTGCGGCGGGAACTATCAATAAATCCGGGGCAGTTGTGATGCGCGCAACTCGCACCGGTAAGGAAACAACTGTAGCTCAAATGGTGGCTTTGGTGCAGGCAGCCCAAACTCGCAAAGCGCCGATCCAAAATTTAGCTGATACTGTCGCGGGATATTTTGTGTATGGGGTAATGGCGATATCGGTTTTAACTTTCCTATTTTGGTATTTTGCCGGCACTCATATTTGGCCTTCTGTGCTTTTAGGGCAGGGGGCAATGAATATGGGACACGGGGCAATGGGCATCGGGCATGGGGCATTGGGCATCGGGCATCGGGCATTGGGCATGGGAAATCAATTATCAGTTATCGATTACCAAGTACCAATTATCCATTATCAATCGCCTTTGCTTTTGAGTTTGAAATTGGCGATCGCAGTTTTAGTCATCGCTTGTCCTTGCGCTTTGGGACTGGCTACCCCAACTGCAATTTTAGTCGGTTCTGGCATCGGGGCGGAGCGCGGGCTTTTAATTCGCGGTGGTGATGTTTTAGAACGGGTGTATCAATTAGATACGGTGGTTTTTGACAAGACTGGCACTCTGACAACCGGAAATCTCACACTCACAGATTATTTGCCGATTTTCCAGAATTCGGAGTTGGATTTGAACTCAGATATTAATGTTGGCAACAGGCAAGATGCCTGTTCCACAATTGATGGGGTTTCTGGCAACAGGCAAGATGCCTGTTCCACAATTGATGGAGTTTCTGGCAACAGGCAAGATGCCTGTTCCACAATTGATGGGGTTTCTGGAGACAAACAAGATGTTTGTTCCACAATTGATGGAGTTTCTGGCAGGGTTGACTCAAAACTGCTGCAAATTGTGGCGGCGGTGGAAAGGGGCGCTTCTCATCCCATCGCCGCAGCGATTTTGCTGGAAGCTCAACAGCAAGGTTTGCCGCTGCTAGCTGCTGAGGATTTCTGCACGGAACCGGGCTTCGGGGTTTCTGCTTTGGTCGAGGGCCGGCGGGTGTTCGCGGGGAATGCCGAGTGGATGAGCGAGCAGGGGGTCGCTGTGGCGACGCAATTGTCGGGGTCAATGGAAGGCAAAACGGCGGTTTACGTGGCTTCTGGGGGCGTTTTGCTGGGGGTAATCGGGCTAAAAGATACTCTGAGGCCCGATGCTAAGGCGGCGGTGGAACGTTTGCGGGGCATGGGATTGCGGGTGATGATGCTCACCGGGGATACGGCGTCGGCAGCGGCGGCGACGGCGCAGCAGCTAGATTTGACGGCGGCTGATGTTTTGGCCGGGGTGCGGCCGGAGGGGAAGGCTCGGGCGATCGCGACTTTGCAAGCCCAAGGCTGTAAAGTCGCTGTGGTGGGGGATGGCATCAATGACGCCCCGGCTTTGGCTCAAGCTGATGTCGGTATCGGTTTGCACTGCGGCACTGATGTAGCAGTTGAGACTGCTCAAATTGTGCTGATGCGAAATGCTTTGATGGATGTTGTTGAGTCGATCGAGCTGGGGCGCGCTACTTTCAACAAGATTCGCCAAAATTTATTTTGGGCTTTTGGTTACAATACTCTGGGAATTCCGGTTGCAGCGGGTATCTTGCTGCCTGCAACCGGAATTATACTCACTCCTGCGGCGGCCGGGGCCTTTATGGCGTTTAGTTCTGTTAGCGTTGTTACAAATTCTTTGTTTTTGCGCCGGGGATTTCGAGGTTAAATTTATCCCTTGCATATAAAAATCGGAGGTCATCAGCCATTAGCTAGGAACTAATGACTAATGACCTCACTCAAGGATAGATATCAGCGCCTGACACCATCCGTCGAGAGCAAAAAAGTTTCGACGTTAGTTCGATGCCCCAGATTCGTCTGTGGAGTCAATCTAAAATCTAAAATCTAAAATCGACTGACTGATATGGCTACAGTGCCATACTTTCCAAGAGTCGCCAATTATTGTTGTTCATAACGGAACGGCTCACTAGCTCGAACATTTGACGGCAGTGGTTGTTGGTTTGCAGTGGCAGTTCCTCGTTTTTAATCACGAAGTTCATGCGAACCTCTGAATCGCTGGCCGTATTTTTCTCAATTAGGACTTCTGCGGTGACAAGTTTGGCAATCGAAACTTGACCGGGGAGCTCGCGAGCCATGAGGGCATCTCCTGTATTGTAGATAATATCAAGATTGCATGACTCTAAAATTTCAATCAGGGACTGACGGAGACGGTCGATCGGAACGGCAACGATAAAAAAACCAGTATAGCGAGCCATAGACAACTCCAGCCGTGAGGCATTTAGACTTTATTATCATACCGAACCTAGAAGAGATACACAGAACAATATGGATTTATTTTATTCAGGTGGAAAGTTAGGGCAATGAAGGGCAAACTTATCGTGTTTGAGGGGGTTGAAGGTGCGGGTAAAACTACGCAAATGCAGGGGCTGATACATTGGCTGCAAGCAAGTTGCTTTCTCAGAGTCGGGTTGGTGGCTACTCGCGAACCGGGGGGTACTGAGTTGGGAAGGGGACTGCGACATTTGCTGCTGAAACAAGATGCGGGGGAAGTGGTATCCGATCGAGCAGAATTACTCATGTACGCTGCAGATCGCGCTCAGCACGTCGAAACTTGTCTCAAACCCGAGTTATCGAAGGGAACCATTGTTTTATGCGATCGCTTTACTGACTCTACGATTGCTTATCAGGGCTACGGCCGCGGTCTTAACTTAAATTTAATTAAACAGTTGAACGAAATTGCCACCGGCGGCTTGGAAAGCGATCTGACTTTGTGGCTGGATATTAATGTGGAGGCGGGTTTGGCGAGGGTAAGGGCTCGGGGAGGGTGCGATCGGATCGAGCAAGCTGATTTGAAGTTTCACCAACAGGTGCAGCAAGGTTTTGCAGAGTTAGCCGCGGAAAATAAATCTCGAATTGTCCGGATAAATGCCGATCGCCCTGAATATGAAGTCGCTCAGGAAATCCAAGCTATTGTAACTCGTCGGTTAGAAGCTTGGGGATATTTAAATAATACCAATTCTGAAAAATAGTGCTACATAATCTGTAGGGAAAGGGCAATGCCCTGTCCGGCTCCGGCAACTTACAATTTAACATTTTTAACTCTCAACAATTATTTAGCAGTTCGTTAAAACACAATAACCTTTTGGTATTATTAACAAACATGGATTATTTTACCTCATTAATCGGACAAGAGCGAGCAGTAGAATTGCTAACTCAAGCAGTCGAGCGAAACCGAATTGCTCCTGGTTATTTATTTGTCGGCTCTAACGGCATCGGCAAAAGTTTAGCGGCTCAGTGTTTCATAGAGCTTTTTTTTTCAGCCAATCTTCCCGAAAGGATCTCGATAACCTCCGTGCAAAATCGCGTGAGGCAGCGAAATCATCCAGACTTACTTTGGGTTGAACCAACTTACATGAACCAAGGTAAACGGCTTTCGACAAAGGAAGCAGAGGAAGCCGGTTTAAAGCGGAAAGCACCGCCACAAATTCGCTTAGAACAAGTTCGAGAAATCGCTGAATTTCTCAGCCGACCACCGCTAGAAGCAGCGCGTTCAGTCGTAGTTTTGGAACAAGCAGAAACAATGGGTGAGGGAGCCGCTAACGGCTTGTTGAAGACATTGGAAGAACCGGGAAAAGCAGCGCTAATTTTAATGGCTCCTACAGTGGAAGTTTTGCTGCCAACTTTGATTTCCCGTTGTCAAAAAATCCAGTTTTCTCGGCTGAATCCCCAAGCAATGGGACAAGTTTTGCAGCAAGCGGGATTCGCGGAGATTTTATCGCATTCCGAGGTAATGGGGATGGCTCAGGGAAGTCCTGGGGAGGCAATCGCTATTTGGCAGCAACTGCAATCAATACCCAATGATTTGCTGCAAAAGGTGAAGCAGTTGCCTCAAAATCTGCTGTCTGCTTTGGAATTGGCCAAGGAAATTGATAAAACTTTAGATACTGAATCTCAGTTGTGGTTAATCGATTATTTACAGCACTGTTACTGGCAGCAATTTTTGGCAGGGGGAATTAGTCGATCGCCCTTAGAGCCCTTGGAAAAAGCGCGACAATATTTGCTAAACTACGTACAGCCACGATTAGTTTGGGAATGCACACTGATGGGGATATGTCAAGCATAACCTAGTGCCAAGTTTTCTCCCAACACCATGAGTAACACAATGGAAAAAGCCACATTTGCCGCCGGTTGTTTTTGGGGAGTGGAACACAAGTTTCGCGCCGTTGCGGGTGTTGTCTCGACTGCTGCGGGCTACACCGGAGGTCACTGGCCCAATCCCTGCTACCTCGACGTTTGCGCCAGAGTCACCGGTCACGCTGAAGCCGTGCTGCTAGAGTACGATCGATCGCAGGTGAGTTACGAAGCACTGCTAGATGTATTCTGGAACTGTCACGATCCTACCCAAATCAATCGCCAAGGTCCCGACAGAGGCGAACAGTACAGGTCTGTGATTTTTTATCACAATTGGGAACAAGAAAAAGCCGCTCGCCTCTCCAAACACAAATTGCAAAGTTCCGGTAAATACGACAAAGATATTGCCACCGAAATCAAACCTGCTGGTAAATTTTATATGGCAGAGGATTACCACCAGCAATATATTGAGAAGAAGCGGCTTTCGTCAGAAGTTATTAGTTAACAAGTAGGCAGACGGGACAAAAAATAAAATATCTCAGGGGCGAGTAAGGCAATGATCTATACTACCCGCCAGTTTAGGATTAATGCAAAACCCGGCATCCCCTAGGCCATGTTTATTGCTACCTAGTTAGTAATAAATCATTAGTCATGAGTCAGAAAAAGATTTATTAAACCCACTTTCTGCACCCTCCACTGTCACAATCGGTTGTTGCGGAATTTTGTGAACCCAAATGGTAACTTTTTATACACACAAGTGGGAAATTAAACTTGCGATCGCAACTTCAATTTTGCCAAACTCCGAAAATTCGTAGTGTGACACTTGGCTGGTGCGGAATGCGGGATTAAAAATTAAAAATTAAAAAGTAGAACCCCGATCAATAAATTCGCTCTTGTTGTAACAAGGCTAAGGAGGGAAGATCCTTTATCATCTTCGTAGATTCACGAAGGAGGCGAACAAACATTCGCTACACCCCTTGGTACCTTATCATCGGGAATCGTCCAAGTCCTAGAGTTAGTCGTACAGCGCACCACAGCCCTCCCTCCCTTCGCTACTCGCACCAGATCCCCCAGGTAAAGATTTTCCCCCACTTTCGCCGTCTGGTAATTTGACCCGTTCTCGCGCTTCATTTCCACTACTCCCATCGTTTCGATCAGTTGCGCTAGGGGTGCTGGTTGAACCTGCTGTTGAGCCTGAACTCTTGTCGGTGCGAAAACCACGCCACTCTGAATAGCGGCTATCATCAAAGTGACTGTAATTGGAATCGATACTGCAAGTTTCATTGTGCCTTTCCTTTGCTCTTCAAGCTTTTAGTTGCTAAGCCGATCCAGTGATTCTCATCCTGGTCATATAGACTCGCATATTGCAGGCACTGTTCCCACGAGTTTTTGGCATCGTTTTGCTTGTTTTGTTTCTCGAATACCTGGGCCAAGAGACAATGAGCCGATGCTAGTTTGTTATTCAGAGAAATTGCTTGTAGCAATGGAGTCTCTGCCTCTAAATAGCGTTCTTGATCGAGCTGTATCCAACCTTGATAAGCCAGCATCGTAGCTTGTTTATTGTTGTTGTCATTTTCTTGTTTATTGTTGTTGTCATTTTTAGTATATGGCAAGCCTATATACAACCAGCGCTCGGTATCGGAGTACTGCTTTTTTTTCAAGTAAACATAAGCTAATTCTCTCAGCACATCAAATTGTTTATCGCTTAAAGTAGCCTGCTTTTTGAGTACCTTAAATTGTTTCTCATTCAAAGCAGCCACAAATTTTTTAATTCTCCCATCTTTTTTTGGATTCAAGGAGTCTAATTTGGATAAAATCTTAATATCTCTCTTACTCATATTGTAGGGCGTTCTATCCAACAAAATTTTGAGGGGTTCCAAAACTATCTTCAGCCACTCATCCGCTCGATCGTATTTTTTCTGTTTTAAGTACAAGCTAGCAATTTCATCGGCGGCTTCTATCTTATTACCCTTCCAAGCAATTTTATAATTTTCAATCGCTTTATTGTAATCTGCCAATTCCTGATAAAGTCCGCCTAACTTATAATAAACTTCCGTATTTTCAGGATTGAGTTTAAGGGCGCGGTTATAGTTCTTCTCGGCTAGGATAAAAAGACCTGCGTCATAAGCCTCATTCCCCAGCTTGATATAGTGCTTATCTGCAATCAAGGGCAGAGAAAACCAAAATAAGATTAAAATACCTAAGAGTAAGCCAGCGAGAAGGCAAATAAATTCATCCCACAAACTCTTGTCAACTTTAAAGCTGGTGAGGACATATTCAATGCCTTCGCGTCCATTTTGTGTCAAGGCACCTTGACCTGCAAGTAGTGTTAACACAGTGGGGGCGATCACTCCAAATACTCCCCATATATCAGGGCGACCAGTTAAAAATCGCGTGGAAATATCGGCGACAAAAGCGAGGGAAGCGGTGAGCAGGACTAGAGAGAATGCCCGCCATAACCAGTCAAAGCGATCGCGCCACGGTTTCGGCGTAATCGGGTCAAGCAACCACCACCATTCTTTCTGGGGCGGGTTCAAAATTGCTTGCCATTCGGTTAATTTAGTGACTTGGTTAATATAGCTCGTCTGTGTTTTTAAACGCGCATCTAATTCTTTAACGGCTCTAATCAAACGTCCTGGGTTTGGCTGAGACTTGTCTTCCAAAGCAGCTTGCACGGCGTTGCGTGCCGTCAGGACATCGAGAACGAGTTCCACCGACAAGTCTTTGCCGGCCATTTCTATGGCAGCGATCGCTTTCTCATACCGATCGACAGCACGCTCTAGTCTAGAGGCAGTCTTGGTTTGATTCATATTACTAGCCTGGGAGAGATCTACGGCGAGTTAGACAATAACTCACTACTTATCTGTATAGATGTAGAAATTGACACTCCCGGCGCCTGAAGGCGCGAGGATTCTTGCTTCGGTCAGTCGAACTTATCTCTGTTTTGCTGCCACCAACCAGTAGAGATCGGTCTGTCCCCAAGCGTTAATTTCGGTGTGCCCCACCGTATTTAAAGTGATTCCTGCTTGCTTCAATCCTTTCGCCAAAATGTGAGAGCGAGGCGTTGTGATCCCGATCTAATACCGCGCCGCAACCACAAATATGGGTTCTAGTTAATAGCATTTTTTTGACAGTATTGCCACAGGCTGAACAATCTGGGGAAGTGTACACAGGAGCAACAGCGATTAGTGTTTTACCGTATATTTTCCCGAAATATTGCAACCATTGAGCAAACTGATCCCATGCTAATCGCTAATTGACTTGGCAAGCTTGTGATTTTTGACCATATTCCTCACTTGAAGCTCGACCTAGGCTACAAAATCGCGCTTATTTTACCGCGCCGGGCGTCGTCTTTATGGCGAAGTCTTTACGCTGCCTGCTGACCTTCAGGTGTTTTCTTGCCAACTTGTCGATCGGTTTCTTACGATTGCTAGAACCTTCTTTTTTCGAGAGATTCGTTTCTGCAATCGTTTTAAAGCTTTTTCACTTTTGCTAAGATAGCGAGGGTTAGGAATCGTGTTACCATCACTGTCGGTGTAGAAATGGTTCAACCCTACATCTATTCCAATGGCTTTACCAGTCGGAATAAACTGCTATTTTCGTTCCACATCGATACAAAACTGAGCTCCGTAGCCGTCAGCGCATCGAACAACTCTAACTCGCTTAATCTCGCTGCATAAAAATGCAAATCCCGACTGCCGACTAACTTGAAAGTTCCAGCAGCAAAACCGTCCGTAAATGTTAAACATCTTTTGTCAGTAGAAAGCTTCCAACCTGATGTCTTGTATTCGGGGAGGAGCGAGAGTGTTTCTTAAAATGCGGGTATCCTTTTTTGCCTGGTTTCTTGGCGAAAGCAATTAGCGAAAAAACGTTGGATAGCAAAAATGGTACGTTCGTGCCGTAGCTTGACGCGCCATCGAGTTAAGTCTGCCTGCCCATTCAAACTCTTTAGCCATAATGGCGCACTGTTTGTACAGGTAAACTAGCTTAACTCCTTGATTGTGGATCCAGTATTTAAGAGTTTTATTTCTGACAAATTGAGCTCTCCGAACCATTTCGTTGATGACTCGGTATTGCTGTGCTTTGCCTTTTAATTTAAACTCTAATACAATCATGCACTTATCGTATTACACCTATAAATCACTGTCTCTATAAAATGTGTTTACTTGATAATTCTTTACACTTTACGGTCGAAATTAAAGCCTGCCACTGAAGAAGGGGCTTTAGACCCACTATTTTTGGTAATTTCCGTACAGTTACGGATTGACAAAAAACAAAAAGCCAGAAAACAAAAAGCGCCCCTATTTCTAGGAGCGCTTTTTGTTAATCAAAAACTAAAACTTAGCCGTTGATAGAAGGAGCAACCAAAGCTACGGGAGTGACTTCACTAGCAGCCAAGTCGAGAGGGAAGTT
>Ga0247774_1001613_pt1 | contig 11290 bp, 8 predicted proteins | sample UWRJL001104B6_FD_179933 | JGI IMG/M metagenome (GOLD analysis project Ga0247774, IMG submission 179933) | Plant litter microbial communities from Arlington Agricultural Research Station in Wisconsin, United States - UWRJ-L001-104B-6 | ecosystem: Environmental > Terrestrial > Plant litter >... | reverse complement strand
TTGCTCGACACGGCTGATATGTATGGTGTCGGTCACAATGAAGAGTTGGTCGGCAAAGCAATTAAAGACTGTCGAGATCGAGTCATTATTGCCACGAAGTTTGGCAATGTACGCGGTAGCGACGGCAGCTTTAAGGGCGTGAATGGCAAACCCGAATATGTCCGCTCTTGCTGTGATGCCAGTCTCAAGCGTCTGGGCGTAGATACGATCGATCTTTACTATCAGCACCGAGTCGATCCAAACACTCCCATCGAAGAAACCGTAGGTGCAATGGCGAAGCTCGTCCAAGCCGGGAAAGTTCGCTACCTCGGTCTTTCCGAAGCCGCCAGCGCCACGATCCGCCGTGCAATGGCAGTGCATCCTATTTCGGCACTCCAGACTGAATATTCGCTCTGGAGTCGGGAGCCAGAATCCGAGATTTTGCCCGCCTGCCGAGAGCTAGGGATTGGGTTTGTGGCTTATAGCCCTCTGGGGCGCGGGTTTCTCACGGGCAAAATCAAGAGCCGCGACACGTTATCTGAGGGAGACTATCGGGCCGGGCTATATCCTCGCCTTCAAGGCGATAATCTCCAGCAAAATCTCGAGCTAGTCGAGCAGATAGAGCAGATGGCCGCCGCTAAGGGCATCAAAGCTGGACAGTTGGCCCTGGCATGGGTATTAGCCCAAGGCGAAGACATTGTGCCAATTCCAGGCACCAAACGCCGCACCTATTTAGAAGAAAACATTGCGGCAGCCGCTGTGACACTGACTCCAGCAGAACTAGACCAGCTCGCCAAAGCGCTGCCATTAGGAATTGCGGCGGGCGATCGCTACCCGGATATGAGCAGCGTCAATCGTTAGGATTTGGTCAACTCCCTAAGTGGATGGGGAGGGTCGGCACGGGGGCACGACAAGAGTCAAAATCCTGGTTTTCCTGAGAATGAAACAGCCCTCTTTGTAGGGGCCCTGCCCCCGTGCCCGCCCTCGATGTTAGGGGGATCTCCGAGTGAAAAAGACGCCCTGGCCTCCGCAATCTCAATCTTTTTCGTTGCCTTTTTTATTAAGAAAACCAGAGGAATAGAACTTAAATAAATCTAATTTTTTGCCTCCATGCCTTTAGCAAATGTTAAAAACAACGATAAAACTCAAGTCGATCGAGTTCTGAAAGCCTAATCAATCAGGAGAAAATTATGACAAATACGATCGGCCGCGAAATTCAGCTAGTCTCCCGCCCCCAGGGGATGCCCACCGCCGATAATTTTACGATCGTGCAAACAGAACTAAAGCCACTTCAAGAGGGGCAGGTGCTCGTTCGCAATCTCTACATTTCGGTAGATCCATATATGCGCGGTCGCATGAACGAGGGGAAATCCTATGTTCCCCCGTTCCAGTTAGGTAAAGCGCTAGAAGGCGGTGCTGTCGGCGAAGTCATCGAGTCGCGCGCCCAGGAATTCAAGCCGGGTGATGTTGTCACTTCCAACTATGGCTGGCGGGAATACTTTATAGCTGCACCCAAAGATTTGCATCAGGTCAACCGCGAGATTCAACCCCTCTCAGTTTACCTGGGCGCCCTCGGCATGACGGGCATGACCGCTTGGGTTGGGTTGAATTTGGTAGAGGTCAAAGCCGGCGATGTTATTTTTGTTTCGGCAGCCGCAGGTGCGGTGGGAAATGTCGCCGGACAACTAGCTTCATTGCGCGGATGCCATGTCATCGGGTCAGCCGGTTCAGAATCGAAGGTCAAGTTTCTGCTGGAAGAATGCGGATTCGATCGCGCCTTCGATTACAAGGTAGGCCCTGTCCTCGAACAACTCAACCGCGCAGCACCCGACGGAATAGATGTCTATTTCGATAACGTAGGAGGCGAAACGCTCGAAGCGGCGCTCTCGGCGTTGCGCGTGCACGGCCGAATTATCGCTTGTGGCAGCATCTCCAGTTACAACGAGGAAAAGCCCCAGCCCGGCCCTTCCAATCTATTTAATATGGTTACCAAACGGTTGACGATGAAAGGGCTAATAGTTACCGATTGGCTGGATCGCCAGAGTGAATTTGAACAGGAAGCGGGCGGCTATTTCCAAGCTGGCAAACTGAATAACAAGGAAACAGTGGTGGTAGGAATCGAGCGAGCGGTAGGTGCATTCATCGGTCTTTTTGAAGGCGAAAATGTGGGTAAAATGGTGGTAAAATTGGATTAGGTTGTGACTAATTGAGTCGGCACTTGCTTCATGATTTGAGCAAGTTGAAACCCTCGATCGCTTATACATTATTTGGTTTAAGAAAGTATGGATCTCCAACTATCCGATAAAGTTGCACTCGTCAGCGGTTCAACCGCCGGAATTGGACTAGCGATCGCCACGACACTTGCCCAGGAAGGAGCAACTGTCATTGTCAATGGCAGAACGCAAGAGCGCGTAAACCATGCTATCGAGATCCTTGAGCAAAGTGTCCCGAATGCCAAACTTCAGGGAATTGCTGCCGATTTGGGAACGAAAGCAGGAGTTGAATTGTTGCTTCAACAAGTGCCCGAAGTCAACATTTTGGTCAACAACTTGGGAATTTATGGCTCTCAAGCATTTGAAGATATCTCCGATGAGGAATGGATGAACATTCTGGAAGTAAACGTTATGAGCGGTGTTCGGCTCTCGCGTCATTACTTACCGCTGATGCTAAAAAAAGATTGGGGACGAATTATTTTCATCTCTAGTGAATCTGCCTTGAATATTCCCGCCGAAATGATTCACTATGGCGTTACCAAGACAGCACAAGTGGCGTTGAGTCGCGGTTTAGCTGAAACAACCGCAGGCAGTCAGGTCACGGTTAATACAGTATTGCCAGGGCCAACCCGTTCCGAAGGAGTGGAAACTTTCATCCAGGGACTTGCTAAGGAGCAAAATATTTCACCCGAACAAGTTGAGAAAGAATTTTTTACCAAGATGCGTCCATCTTCACTGATTCAGCGATTTGCTACAACGTCTGAAGTTGCTGCATTAGTTGCATTTGTTGCTAGTCCTGTAGCTTCTGCAATTAATGGGGCCGCCTTGCGAGTCGAGGGTGGAGTGGTGCGATCGATTGTTTAATAACAGGACTTACCTAACTCCCACATATAAGGTATTCTGCATTTAAACGATGCTACCCCAGCGACCTCTGGGGTTTGCACTGCAAAGGTTTCACGATTTCGCAATCGCTAATTTAGATGCAGAACAGCTTAGTAGGGTGCCCCGGAACTGAAAACCCTCGATATTCGTTGTAGAACTTCGTCTGAGGCACCCTACAAGTCAAATCCGGCTAAGTCGAGGAGTTTCTTCGGGGGAGTTGAGGTCATAGCCCGTGAGCTAATCTGTATAACATCGTGATTAAGGGTATTATACACAAGGTTTCCGTGTAATATTATGTGGGAAAAATTATCCGGAACAATTCTTAAAAACATCCTTATTTGGGATGTAATATAGAAACTTTCTGTATGGTTCATAGTTAGACATCCTTCTAATTTTTAATATTTGTTAAATGTGAGATTTAACAAATATTAAAAAAGTCTATTTAGAGTAAATTCTCGAATTGGAAAGCGGTTATGTACTTGATTTTTCAAGACTCATATGGCTGTTCATATCTGCGTCCAATTATAGATTTGCTTTTAATCAAAACTGTTCCAATCGATAGATGGCATTTAAAATCTTTGATTCTACTATTAAATATATCTAAAACTCAATAATAATGAGCAAATTGAGGTGAGAATAACTGCTAAATAAATTCTAAGCTCATGTGGTGGGTAATCACTTTTTTTTCTTGGGAATGGTCTAAGGATGGCTTGGATTCGTGGTTATCCAGAACTGTTTGTGTAAGTAATAGGACTCAGTCCATACCTTTTATTGAATTTACAGGAGAAACTCATGGAAAATACATTGTTCGATCGCACATTCCGCGACAGCGAAGGCAACATTGTTATAGCTCAGCCGCCAAATCTCCCACTGATTGTCGGGATTGTAGCTAGTTTGTTAAAGCTCATTGTGACAACAGAGGAAATTAATTTAGCGTTGGAGCTAGTAGCCTTTGGCTCTTTGTATACTTGGGCTTGGGAAGAATTATTTCAAGGCGTTAATTACTTTCGTAGAGCATTAGGTCTGATTGCGCTTGTTGCTCTACTTGCGTGGAAACTTCAATAAGTAGGTAAACATCAATAAATCCTATCGACCATGACCTTACCTCACAAATCTACGCAAACTCTTCTTTTGTTATTGGCATGACCACTCAAGTTTCAGAGGTACAGACTACCTCGCGCTGAGGCGATGAGCTTGAATCCATAGCATTCTCTCCTTTCTCTTTAATACCGCAATTGTCGCGATGAGTATTAAGATCGTTGCCGGTTTAATTCAGTAATTACCGCAGATTTCACCTTTATAAACTACCCCCCAGAAGCCGAGTTTCTTGCTGAAACCCGGCTTCTGTGTACTTCACTTATATTACCTGGAAAGTCCTGTATAATGCTTACTCAACAGCCACTCATGCAAAAAATCAGAATCGATGTCCAACGAAGCGTCTGACCGTCTTAAACAAAATGCTGAAAAAATTATGCGGATGTGGGAGAAGCGGGCGCGGGATGAAGTCGGTGCATCAACCCATCAAAATTCTCTTGTCTTGCAAGATTCCCTTCCTCTGTACTTAAACCAACTGGTAGATCAACTCTCAAACAGAATTGTCAGGACATCTGCCCGAATCACAGCCGACGAGGTAGAAAGCACCCGGATTGGCAAGCTGCACGGGCATGAACGGGCGGGGTATGCTGACTACTCTATGAGTCAACTCATTTTCGAGTATCAGCTCCTCCGTCAAGTAATATTTCAAGTTTTAGAAGAAGAAGCACCTTTGGAAGTGCGCGATCGAGACATTATTATCGGCTCCATTGAGCAAGCCGTTAATGACGCGGCCACTCAATTCTCCGAAACCCTGCGAGATATTCAAGAATTATTTATGGTGACGCTGAGTCATGACCTCAGAAATCCCATCAATGTCGTAAAAATGGGAACTCAACTGATTCTGCGGCGGCTGGAACGAGGAGATACCCACAGGGATGTGGCCGCGAGGATGCTGGGTGCGATCGATCGGCTGGATTCGATGATTCAAAACCTGCTGGATGCGAGTCGGCTGCGGGCAGGGCAGAGCTTAAAGATTGAATTTGAAGAATGCGATTTTGTGATGCTAGTCCAAGAGGTGGTAGAAGATTTGAGCTTCGCCTATGGAGAGCGGTTTGTTGTGGTCTCTGATTCTGATATCAGGACTGTTTGCAGCCGTAAAGAAATACGGCGGGTGATTGAAAATTTAGCAATTAACGCTGTGAAATATGGTGCGCCTAGTACGCCGATTACACTCACACTCCAGCAAACTGAAACGCAGATCGGCCTTACTATCCATAATGAAGGCAATCCGATCGCCCTAGAGGCTCAATCGATCCTATTTCAACAATTTCGTCGAACCATTTCTGCCGAGGAGCAAACCGGCTGGGGATTAGGATTATTTTTAGCAAAAAATATTACTGAGGCGCATCAAGGGACACTGGCGGTTGAAAGTGCAGAGGGCAAGGGGACAAGCTTTATTATCAACTTACCTAAGGTTCTTCTTTAGTTCGAGGCATATCGATTTTTCTTCAAGAGGCGGCAGATGCCATATTTGGGGACACTCAGCCTAATTTATACAAAGCTTGTTTGTGCAACGCACAGTTGCGCTTTGCCAATGGCTTTATCGCTGAAGCTTATGGGAAAGGAGAAATTTTTGAGCAATCGGAAAACATTTTTACCATCTACGGAGCAGAAGAAACACTGTTTTTACTCCAGAATGCTGTCAATTCATGCAGGGAGAAAATCTGCGTACTATCAAAGTAGGAACGCGACGCGTTTTGCTTGTAAAAGATACACATACGGTGTTGAAATATTTGTCAAACGGTACGCGTTTCTACTTAAATAATGCTAGTAATTTGTATGCTTTAAAAGTAGCAGAAGCTGCGAGACGCTCGAGCGAAACTGGGAGAAAGGTAGCGATAATGAGTAAGCCCTGAAAGTAACAGCTTAGTATAGAATTTATTTTTGAGGTAGCTTGATTGTGTTTTTTAGTTTATTCTGGGTTTAGTAACTATATATTATTAAATCAGGTTGAGGGATTGTTGTTTTGTGCTGGAGTTTTTTTTAGATGTCCGATCTATTTACCCACGGTTACGCGCTGTTGATTGGTGTTGGTAATACTGCTGATGGAGGCTATTGCCTTCCAGAAACAGTCACGGATGCTCAAGCGCTCAAAGCTGTGCTGACTGACGCAAATTTTTGTGCATATCCCAATACCCCCGATCATGTCCGGTTGTTAAAGGACGAGGGTGCGACTCACAGTGCCATTTTGGAGGATCTGGACTGGTTACAAGGATGTGCAGAGGCAGACCCAGAGGCCACGATCGTCATTTACTATTCTGGGCATGGTACTGACCTCGACAGTAATGCTTACTACTTACTCCAACATGATTTTAATGAGCAAGCCATTCCACAAACAGCCCTTTCAGCCGAAACCTTGAGTGAGAAGTTACGCAAGATCGAGGCTAAACGTCTCTGGGTAATCATTGATAGTTGTCATGCGGAGGGGATGGCTACCGCTAAGAACGATCTGCCAGCAGACTTTTTGTCTACAGCGTTGCCGAAAGGGGTGATTGATGCCCTGAAGCAGGGGGAAGGCCGGGCGGTGTTCACCTCATCACGAGGAAATCAAAGTTCTTGGGTGCGTCCAGATGACATCCTCAGTCTCTATACCTATCATCTGATTGAGGCGCTTCAGGGGGCGGCAAATCAACCGGGCGATCGCCTCGTCACAATTTCCAACGTCATGACTCACTTGGGAAAAACGGTTCCACAGAGTGCCCGTAACCTCTGTCACGCAGAACAAATTCCGTTTTTTGATGCAGCGACGGAGGATTTTCCAGTGGCAATGTTGCGCGGTGGCAAGGGACTGCCCAGACCAACCCAGAGTCCAGAGTTGCCTAGGGTGATGACAAATCAAGAGGTAATGACCCCTGCCTTGGCGATGGCGAGGCGATCGCTGGCTTTTCTAGAAGAACAGGCTGCTGGCTATGGAAGGCTGCAAATGCCTGGTCATCTGCGGATTGACCTAGAGGACAAACGGCGAGAGGTGGCAGAATTGGAAGCAAGATTGAAAGATGGGGAAGTCAATGGATGATTGCGCTGCTTTGGAAGAAACACTGGCTATTGCCCAAACGGTGCTTGCAGACTTAGAGAAAAAGGCAGCAGGCTACACCAGCCTGACAAGGCCGTCAAATCTAAATATCGAACTGAAGGACAAACGCCAAGAAGTTGATAACCTGAAGGCAAGATTAGACGCGGCACAATTAGCAAAGAAAGAGACTCAGCAGTCAGCTCAGTCCGAGATGAATCGTCAATCTCCGATGCGATCGCGAGTGCCAGATAGCCATTACATTGAACGAGATGAGGCGAAAAGGCTGTTAGAACGCTTTGCCTTAGCACTCAAGGAATCTGAGGGACAACCCTTGCTATTCAATATTTGCGGAACAGGCGGAGTTGGTAAAACAACGTTACTGGGGCGGTTAAAGGATGCCCATGCAGGCGAAGTTGATTTTCTGGAGATTTGTTTTGCAAAAACCCCTGATATCGAAACTCCCCTAAAATTGATGCGAAAGGTACATGAGCAGGCTGTTGAGCGTTTTGGAGGTGAAACGATCGCTGATTCATTCAAACAAAAGGATGAGCAGTTTGAGTCAACTCTATACAAGTTGAGTCATGAGTCAATTGATGGTAAAACAACTAGCAGCGAAGAAGCAAAGAAGATTACAAGCTGGTTTAAACGCTTCCTATGGCTAAACCTAATAGGTTTGACCTCCACCTCAAGTAAGCCGACATCTTTTAATTTTCCAGGGGTAGGTTTTTCTGCATTAGCGGCGATCGGAGAGGATGCAGACAGCTTGCAAGAATCGATCGAGCAGCGAGTGCGGAATCACCCTGCGACCAAAGACCAGCCTGAGCTACAGGCTCTTATGTTACAGCCAGTTTCCAAACTGACGCAGGCATTTGCTGAAAGTCTGATGCAATTTGCCCAAAGCAGAGGACGATCGCTGGTGCTGATTTTGGATACCTATGAAAAAGCACAGTCTTACCTGAATCAATGGCTGTGGCAGTATTTGGTCGAAGATACTGCGCTGTCTTCTGCACCAGTAAGGCTCGTGGTTGTAGGGCGGCGATCGCTGCAAGCAGATGAGGGTTGGCGCAAGCTCAACCAGGATCGGAAGTTGCTCCTTGAGGTGCCACTTAAGAAGTTTAGCAGGAAGGATACAGAGGAATATCTCAAGCAAATTGGCATTGAAAATGGCGGTATACGCGCCAAAATCTACAAGGCAACACAGGGATTACCCTATTATCTAGATTGGGTACGGAAGCAACGAGAGCAAGGTGAAGAACCTGATTTTTCCAAAGGAAACCAAGCGATCGCTAAATTACTTTTGCAGGGGATAGATACCCGGCATGAGGAAGTTTTGTATGTGGTAGCTTGTTGTCGATGCTTCGATCGGGCGATGATTCGGTATTTGCTTGGAAGGGTTGAATTAGGCTTACAACAAGATGCCGATAATGCAGAGGGTTACTTTGAATGGTTGAAAGACTTAGATTTTGTTGAGTTTACCAAAGGGCACTACCGCTTAGATGATGTGGCGCGGGATGTCTTTCGCAAATCCTATTTTCAGGAGAATCAAAATCTGTTTCGCAAAACTCATGCTTTACTAGCCAATTACTTCCAGAAACAAGCGGATGATCTTGTTACTCCTGAAATGCTTTTACCCGAGCAGTATGAGGATGACGGCTGGCGAGAACTGATGGCAGAGTGTCTCTATTACAATTTTTTTGGCAAGGGAAAGGCAGGACTCCAAAAATATATTGAACAGGTCTTTACAGCAGTGTATCTGGAAGAACCAGATGTATTTATTGCCCCTTTTGTCTTCATTCATGCAGAGCTGAATGAAGAGAACCATAATCTGCTTCCCAAAGCGACAGGCAAATTTTTTGATGATTCAAAAATGGCTCTCATCTTTGGCTGGCATTTTCTAGAAATACTACCGAGAAGCTACGAGATTAAATTTGAAGGTGACAATACTCCTTCAGAACAAGCACTTGAGGAATTTTCAAAACAAATTGAGGTATCTATTCAATCCTTGTTGGGTTCTGTTGGCGATCTCAAGGATAGTCTAGGCAAGTGTGCAGGACTGGTCTATAAGTCTTTACGTTGCAATACATTCAGAGAAAGAACTGATTCACTGTTGCAAGCGAAAATCCAGTGTGAAAAATTAACTCGCTGCCATCCGAAACTGATGTATACTCTTTTTTCAAGTCTCGGTGACTTCCTCCGAAGTGTAAAACTTTACAATGATTCACTGGATTGCTATCACAAAGCACTGCAATTAGACAAAAGTAATGCATCCACTTTTTTTGGGCAGGGTGTTGCTCTAGCCAATCAAAATCGATACGAGGAAGCGCTGGAAAGTTATCAAAAAGCGCTAGACCTCGATCCTGAATCTGTTGCTGCTTGGGTAAATCGAGGGGCTGCACTACGCAATCTAGAGAGATATGAGGAAGCGCTGGAAAGTTTGCAAAAAGCGCTATACCTCGATACTGAATCTGTTAATGCTTGGGTAAATCGAGGGAATGCTCTCATGGATCTAGAGCGATATGAGGAAGCGCTCGAAAGTTATCAAAAAGCGCTAGACCTCGCTCCTGAATCTGTTGATGTTTTGGTAAATCGAGGGAATATACTGAATAAGCTAGAGAGATATGAGGAAGCGCTGGAAAGTTTCCAAAAAGCGCTAAATCTTGATCCTAAATCTGTTAGGGCTTGGACAAGTCAAGGGAATGCTCTCATGGATCTAGAGCGATATGAGGAAGCCCTTACTGCTTGCGATCGAGCTTTTAAGATAGATTCTAAGAATGATCAAGCACTGAACTCTCTAGCACTAACATTAAGTCTTCTCAAGAATTTTGAGAAAGCTATTACAGCCATTGATGAAGCAATTAACTTAAAGCCTCAAGAAGTGCTACTCCGGGCTAATCGTGGCATTATTTTGGCAAGGGCTGGTCGATACATCGAAGCCCTTGCTAATTGTGAACAAGCGATTAAGCAAAATCCTAAGCATGAGAGTGGCTATTACGGTAAAGCCTGCTGCTACGCACTACAAGGTGAGATTGGACACGCTATCGATAATCTACAGAAAGCGATTGATATTGCACCTCGTTTTAGCCGAAACGAAGCAAAACACAACCCAGATTTTGACAGTATCCGAAATGATGAACGATTTCGAGCTTTGATGTAATTAGCCTCATTTTAATTTCATTGTGTAATTTTTATATATCGAGGTTGACTTTTTACGCGATCGATCCAAGTTTGAATAGCCGGAAATCTGGTTAAGTCAAATCCGCCTTCGTCAGCAACGTGAGTATAAGCAAATAAACCGATGTCAGCAATTGTATAGCGATCGCCCGCAAAAAACTCATTTTTTGCTAAATGCTGTTCCATCACCCCCAAAGCAGCATAACCCGGTGCTTGTTTTTGTTGAAGTGCTTCCTGATATTCTTGTGCTTTCCCTATCAAATACCAAAAACGAGAAGTAGCAATAAAAGGTTCGTGGCTGTACTGTTCAAAAAACAACCACTGCATAACTTGAGCCCGTTCAAATTTATGCGTGGGGAAAAACTCAGTTTCTTCGCTCAAGTAAAACATAATTGCATTCGATTCAAACAGAAATTTACCCGGTGCGATTTCTAACACCGGAATGCGGCCATTGGGATTTTTGACCAAAAATTCAGGTGTGCGGCTTTTTCCTTCGAGAATATTAATTTCTGTGCGATCGAACGCAATATTGAGCTGAGTTAACAGCAAGCGAACTTTATAGCAATTGCCCGAGGGGGAATACTCGTAAAGTTTAAACATGAGTCTTGAGAAGATTTTACGATCTTAAATTATCTCATAAATTAGATAATTTAGGCACGATGAGTTAACAGTTGTTTGGTAAAATTATTTTGGCGATAGGTGGCGATCGCCAAAACCAGCCACTTCTGCCAAAGTATAAAGCGGGCGGCCCTTCACCTCCTCGTAAATACGCCCTATATACTGGCCCAAAATCCCAATACTGACCAACTGCACCGCACCCAAAAAGAAAATCGCCATCATCACAATTGTCAAACCAGTTAATGCCGAACCCGGAGAGAAAAGACGCCAATACAAAACCAAAAAAGCCATTAACACAGATACAAATGCAGCAAATAAC
>Ga0247774_1001612_pt1 | contig 11291 bp, 8 predicted proteins | sample UWRJL001104B6_FD_179933 | JGI IMG/M metagenome (GOLD analysis project Ga0247774, IMG submission 179933) | Plant litter microbial communities from Arlington Agricultural Research Station in Wisconsin, United States - UWRJ-L001-104B-6 | ecosystem: Environmental > Terrestrial > Plant litter >... | reverse complement strand
TCTAGTATAAATGGGAACAGAAGACCAATACTATCAACCTGATTAGGCCGAAGGATGGAGGCGCTTGTTGCGCTTGCGACAAATCTTCACTGATTCTTGCGATCGCTTCTTTCTTTCCAACTCTATTCGCCATTGCCAAATTGCGGCCTGACTCGAGCTGCAAGAGTGCCCCATCAACACCTCCAAAAGTGTAGACGGTCGACGACTGGCGAAAACTCCTTAACAGAGGGTACATGCCGGCACCAATGATGTGCCGCTAATCCATCAATTTATGAAAGTGTCAGACCCATCGACCGACCCATCGCGCCCCATCTCGGAAGCCAGCCCGGTTCAGCAGCGGCCCCTTAACAAATTCCTCCGGCGCCGCATCCCTGTCACTGTCCAATCACCGGGCCTCCCAGAGCCGTGGGAGCAGGGTAGCCCTGTCGACGGCTGCAGCGGTCAACTTCCCCCTCATGCTGGGTTGGACCAAACGACGGCCCACCACACGCGGGCAGATGCAGTTGCGTTTTTGTGGCACTTCCTTTTGATCTTTTTTTTCTTTGATCTCGTTTCTAAGGCGCCCACCTCCATTAGCGTAATGCGACAAAGGCAACCCAAGGATAGAAGATGTGTGTTTAAATGAGAAAATTCGCGTCGCGACGCTTGGGCCTATTGGCGTAAATTGAAGCTCGGTGGGCTGGACATGGGACGGGGATTACGACTTCTAGACATGGGGGACAAGCATTCTCTACTTCCAGAACACGCGATGCACAAGCCGCACGAGATGATACCTTTGTGGATACGACTCTTACTTCCTAGGCTGGCAGCTGGGACCGAAGCGGGATTCTCGTCACATTGATGACCACCACCCGTCGCCCACCGCCCACCTCCCGGCATCACGCTCGACTTGTTCATCACCAACATCAGGCCCTTTTTGACTAGTCATAGCGGGGTGCAACCTCGATGGAATGGACTCCGTTGGAGAACTACCCGCAAAAAGACTGGACCCCGTCGTTTCCAGCCAGTGTCGCCAATGTCGCAGCGACCACAAGGAAGGATGCGATGGAGAGGGAGGGAGTCGCTTCGACAGCCCATCTCGGGGAGGCTGGAAGTCCAGAGCCCAGACGCAAGTTTCCCAGACAATCAAGTTCTCCAAGACGTCGTCGTCATTGCGCCTCTGCCGCCACACGTGGAACCCGGAGCGCAGCTTGCCATGCCATGATAGCTGCGTGCCGTCTGCGGCTCCAGGTGATCATGCTCGCTGAGGCCACCAGATGGTGCGTGCTGTCCCTTCGGAGCTTCTGAGATCTTGGTTGTTTCCTGTGGCCATGTTCTCGCATAAGGTACCGAGACGCCTATCGCCAGAGTCACAGACGGCAGTATCTTTATCACAATCACAATCACGCAACATAGCGGCAGAGAAGACGATCATATCCATGTGCCCATTTTCTGGAACTGTACACTGCTACGTACATGCAGTAATTGCGGCGATGGCTAGACTCGCTTCGGTAGGTAGCGGTACCTAGCAGGGCTGGATTAGCTAGGACATGGTCAAGGGACACACCCAAACTCCCGAGATTTTTCAGGGACCTTCGAGGAAAACGGCTTGAATGTCCGCTGACTCCCATGATCAGGCCGCCTCCAGTGAAAAGCTAGCCTCCTAGGACGAGGTTTGCCCCTCATTTCGTTGCCCTGTCCCTGTTATACTCAACCAGACTTTTTCAAGGCTAGAGTAGATTTGGGCGTCAACCTTCCCGCACCGTCCAAGATTGAGTTTGAGTTGATAAGCCTCTGTTGCCGTTCGGATACACGTTTCGATTCTCGAAGTTTGCCTCTTGGTACGGCGGTGGGGAATACCGAGGTCGCGGGCCACTCTCTGACCAAGGTTTCTCTGATTTCCTGGCACCAGCCTCCCAAAGCCAAAAGGGCTTTTTGACAAGTTAGGCACTGGCAGACGGCTCGCATAGGCGCCAATGCGGCCAAGGAACCAGCGGTCAGTCCCTAGGATGATCGGACAAAATGGAAACCGATGCACAAACAGTCAGTGATGAGAGAGAGCTTGAAAATTTATCATGTACCTGTCAATGCCAGCCAAATGAGCTCGTGCAGGCCTTGAGCGAATGTCTCCGGGAATGGCCGAGAGTGTACAAAGACCCTTTTCCTCTTATTATTATGCAGAGCCGATATCAAAGCCTACGAACTAAGCGGGTTTGGGCAGCACAATACTTCAGCAATAGAAATATGAATCCTGGCGTTTGACCGGTAATTTTTCGGTTGGTTCTTCGTTATTATTTCCAACCGCACAAAACGGCCTCGCCACCGCTCCGCCCTCAGGACAGGCATTGGCAGGAAAGGCGCTCTAAACTGCTCCTTCATTCTACCCCTAAATGAAACTTTCTTGCGGGAAGCTTGGCTTCCAAGCCTTCCAAGCCTGGAAGTCTCGGCCGGCACTTCCTTTCGGAATTTCGTCTAGAATTTTCTTGTTTACCGCATCAATCTCAAGCCGCTGCCGGACCTCAGGACGGCGCTCGCAATCTAGGAACGTCTGGTCCAAGCGCAAGCAACCATAAAGCGCTCGAATTCGGTACATACCGGAGCCCGGAGAACATATTTCGCCAGACAAGCGAGGGCAGGGAAATGAAGAGGAAAAAAAAAGTCCCCACAAATGTGCTCAATAATATGCTATTATTTTATGCTTGTTTGAGTGTGCTTGTACGTGGCGCAGATATGCGGTGGCTGGGCAAAAGGGGATGTTCAAGACGTTGTGGAGGTATGGGATTAAGATGTGAGAGGGGAAGCCGAGACAGGATTCATGCGGACTTCCTCTGGTTTCGTGGAGTAGATTGGAAGAGTGCACTGTGAAACCTAATGGTTTCGCTACCAAGTCCATGGCCGAACGTAAGATCTGAAGGAAGCACTGCGAGGTACTCCACCAACCTGCCCCCGTCGTATGTTGTTCCCTGTATCTGGTAGGTTTGTTCGTCCAAGGCAGCACAAGGTCGGTAGGTGCTTCATATAACATTTGTGTTGTTGGCATTGTTGCACATCTCCATGGCTCATCGGGCTACTGCCTCCCTATTCCTTCCAGGTAGAAGCAGTAAGCGAGGTTGACACAAGTTCCGAGAATACTATTACACCTCTCTAAGGATAAGCGCTGGGAGGCGTTCCAACACATAGTATAAGTTGTTAGAAACCTCCCTAGCTGGTGTGGTGGTTCTAACATCAGCGCGAAAATCTTAGGCATTGGCAAGAGTTGAAGCACTTCGTCCACTTCTACTTGAAAGGTCTCTCTCATATCGGTCATGCTTTCAGACGTAGGGTGAAAAAAAAATGATTCCTAACTTTCCCCACTGCAGGTGTGAAGACTTAATTGAGCAGTACGTAGTTGAAGGTTATTGTCCTGTGCTCCCCCTTGAGAGCCCTGCCATCAGAACTGTCAACGACTAGACGTTGGTACCTGAGAAGCTGTGGGTGCCTCGCTTGGAAGGATTTGGGACGTTTGGGACACAAGTCAACCCCAGGCGTAATGTGACAAGTTGAAAACGGCGTACTTCTTTTTGACGAGACTCGAATTTTGCCAGGCTGGCACATTCGAAACTTCAACATTTAGTGATTCGGCTTCTTCTCCTCTCCTCTAAGTTTCTAGTGGTGCTTGATGTAGAGTCGTGAGGGGACGGCGCGAGAATGGAACCCGAGGACAACAAGCTGTAGGACTATCTGAGTAGCAGCTAGCTGTTTACATCATTTATCGAGTGGTGCTACCCTTGTTTCTTCGGATTACTTCCAGCGTTCCCGGCCTTTTCGGGAAAGGGATATAGATAGACTAGAGAGCCTCTTGAACTTTATCCGTGTAAGCCAGCCTGCTTTAGAATAGAAGTCGAACAAATTGGATGCCCGGCTGAGATTGGCTCCCATGCAGCCTTCAAATTGAGTATGTTCTTAATACATAGGGCCAGTCCTTGTCCGTTAACGCCAAGCCATGATGTTCCAGGTATCACCGGTAATATATACGTCACAAGTCCTCATGGAAGAACTGCTCCTCGCTGCCTTCCTGCGCGTCTTCTTTCTTGCCCTCCTCCACTTCATCATCCACGTCCACAAATGCTCTCAACTCCCGCGGCCGGCCAGGCTCGTCGACTACCTCAATCTTCCAGCCGGCGTCGCCCGCCATATCCTCCAGCTTCTTGACCGTCTCGTCAATGAGCGCCGAGTCGACTCCCAAGTTATGAAGTGCGTCTTTACCCAACCGCTCCGTCAACCCCCCTTCTTCTTTGCTGCCCCGGCTGGCCACAATCACCACAGTGGGCTGCTTGCCCGGCATGTACCGGTGCGGTGCCTCCAGCGTCACGGCCGACGACCCTTCTCCGTCGGCGGCCAGGATGTTATGTCCGCCAATGACAATACCGCCAATGACAGGCGGATGTCTCGGATCGTCAGTGTTAAGAAGCTTGCCTTCTCGGTCTTTGATGAGTGACTCCCCCGTCTTGGGCAACTCGACGTCGGCTCCTTCCTCGCCGCTGCCAATCTTCTCGTTAGAGATGATGGCATGGCAGGTTATGGGGTTGGCCGTCATGGGCTGAGGCGGCAAGAAAGCGACATCGGCGCAGAGGCGAGGCGTGTGGACCACCATCAGGTAGGCACAGGTGGTGACTTCCTTAATCCACGCTATTCTGTCGTTCACCATGGTTGGAACGCAGTGGTACTGAACTTCAATGGTACGCTCTCGCCCCGTAAGATCGCAGATGGTGCCGCCATCTAGCCGCTGGACAAGATACCGCTGGTCACCCTTTACCTGCAGGTCGGTGTTTGGCGGCCGCGTCTGTTCCTGCGGGACCTGGTTTCGCACATGAGCATCTGTTGATGGGCTGTTTGGCGCCTTTCCGAGGATGTAATGCGCCGTCTGGGGGTCTTGCACCGGCGGTAGTCCGTTTGGGACGCTGGGTAGGGCGTGGTACTGGACGATTTCTTTGCCGTAGCAAAACCTGTAGCTCCACCAACCCGATATGAACTGCAGACAGTTTCCATTCATGTCCTTGAGAAGTTCCCACCCACGCTCCGATGCCCTCGCGAGCTCTCTTTGTTCTTCTGCCTTGGCCAACTCGGTCGCGGTTCGGTTCTCGGGAGAATAGTCTTCTAATATTGGTATCGAGCAAAGATATTTTGTGGGTGGCAGGTTCATAATCTCGTACTCGTATTGCGGTAGCGTTTCGTCCTTGTTACCGCTCGCGCCGCCAGCTTCTTGCGTCTTCTGGACAATATCGGATTGCGATGAGAAGCTCGCATCGTAGGTGTGGCGGCCACGAGATTCTTCGGCAAGGATATGCGCTTCGTGCTCGGAGATGAAGGAATCCGCAAACACGACCTCATACTGCAACGAGGTTCGGGGCTTAGTTAGAGGCCTTCTACTCGGGGGGGGGCCTTGAACTAACCTGAGGATAAGCCAGGAGATCGTCGTGGATGCTGAATCCCGGATGACGCGCAAATCCACGCCGAGCAGCGGCCAGCAGAAGAATAGTGTGACGGCGCATGATGCCGTAGTCTGTGGTCAAAACATTTAGCTGCTAGAGTCTGGGCTGATGCTCTTCCAATACTCGGTTTCAATAGACCTTCTGATTACGCAGTTCTGGAGCTTCCTCCAAGTGGCATCTTCGGGTTCTCCCGATAATTTTCCGGAGACGGAGCCAACCAATCACGTGCGTCAATTCCCATGATGCAGCAGGTAAAATGGGCTGTTGGCGACGATGGGTACGATGGACGCCTAATAATCCTGAGGACTCTCTTCAGACGACGATGAAGTAGGAACCCGCACGCTGGAGGGGCATTTGTCTGGCAGGTAGATTCCTGCCTCCCCTGCGTCTTTCCATTCTCGAGCGCGAATTCTCAGCATGGCAATCGTAGCTTGATGGAGAGCATTTTCGCCTGATGACTAATTGTTTAGGATCCATCAACCCAGTTGTTCAAGTTGCCCAGAAGAGTCGGTGAAGCTATCGTCAAACCATCTGGCGCTGGGTTTTGCCACAAAAACCGGTTGACCCTAGCATGACGGCACGAGTCATCATGCGCGATCCAATCCATCAAGGTTCGAGACACGATCCAGTTGTAAATTGCCCGAATCATGAGACGTTGCGGCTGAGCACCACAGATCTCTGCTGCATTGCTGCCCAACTCTCAAGTGTTCCAAGGTGAGCCGTTCCAACCGTCCAGCCAAGGCCTCGGTGAAGATGGTGTCGTGCTATCTTGGAGAAACGTGAGCCAGTCGTCAAAAGTGAAGCGGAGGACCACACCACTACGGCAGGAAAAGAACACTTGTCTGATGGAAGGAGATATCCTTCCCGACCGGGGAGGACTCTTTCACACTACGCCATTGGTCTGCCACCTCTCGAAGTACTCGGAAGCAGGTGAAGCACACATGTGCCGAGCCGTTGAGGGATTGTTGCACCAAGTCGGAGTTGAGGGTGGCTGCCATGCTGAATTGACATTTCAGGCAACGAGGCAAGCAAGCAAAGTAATATGTAGGACCGTTTTCCAAATCCACTTCAATGGAGCTGAGGCCGCGACAAACCTCCCCACCACCTTTCCTTCAGGTGGCAACCGGAGCTGACTTGGAATGTCTTTCGCAAGCAGGGCATCCAAGCTTCCACGAGTCACTTCGCCGCAGTCAGTTCTAGATAGAGAATGACGAAGCCATCAATGGACATAACGGCCGTGAAATAGGAAGGAACTATTAGCTGGAACAGGAGGCTTCTAGGCTAGTAGTTAGATAGCTTGACAAGGTGAAAGCTCGCCTAAGAAACAACTCCATCCAGGCAAGGACTGAACGTGTCCATGCATTGGAAGAAACCCGCCCATCTGGAATGTTATCCAGCTCCCGATCCAGCGCAGAGAGGCCCTCTGATCTTGGCCTGTGATACGACAATATATCCGCATGTCGCGAGGGGGGCGGTCCGGCTTGTGGCCGCCGTTCCAGATGTCCTAGAAGCGGATCCGGCCTCTTTGAATGGCCAGGCTCGCCAAGGACATGCATCAACCTCAAAGGATCTCACTAGCAGTACGTGATCAGAGACAGCCGTGCAAATCTATTGCATGCTTGGCGCAAGAAGTGGAAAATACCAGCAGCGCAGATGGCTGGGATCGGGCTGGCGAAGGAGGACCATGCATGAAAACCCATTCTTCTCTGGCACACTAACCAAATCTCCGGGGAGTTTTCTCAACTTGCCCAGGCTGTCGCCTTGGGCTGCGGAGAGAGTCTCAGCCAATCGTTTAAGCGGGCCAGTCGGCCTGCAAAATGTGCAGGGCGGTCTTAGTCGTTGGCCAGGGAGGAAAGTGATTGCACTTGTGGCGTGCAGGATGCATCGAAACGACAGCGAATGAACGAAGCGTGGTGGCCACGGTCTTGTCCATCGGCGCGGTCCGATAGGCTCGAAACTGGTGGGCAATGCTGCAAGAACAGGACATGTGCTCTGATTGCCCTCGCTTCCCCACGATGGCGTTGTAGGCTGACCTGGGTGGCTGCAGGACAGAAGTCGGCCAGGTCAAGAAGGATGGCGGGAGAGCGTTTTCAGAGGCTGTTCGTTTTTCCGACCGTATCTTGTGGAAGAGTTGGTGGCACCGCGGCTTACGAAATTTACGAGGTAGTAATTAATGGGAGTTACGGGATGCCGGTTGGCTCGGGCTTTTCGTTCGCACACCTGCGCCGACTTCCAATGACTATCATTCTCTTTGAGGCCCCTACCCCAGGAATTGGAAGTTCCAAAACGGCCGGCCCTATTTGGGGGATCTCTGACATGATGGAGTCTAAACTGCAAGTTGAAAGTGGAAATTCCAACTGCTTATCAACATTATCATCCCTGACCATACTCCATGTATGAGGTTGCGATTGTCGCATTGTCGAAGTTCTGACGAGAGAGAAAATGACAGGTAAGTTTTGAGTTGTAGCAGGCCTGGGATCGTGGCGGTCTTTGGAAAGTTGCGTAGCTTTATGGTTGTGGTGGAGTTGGGATTCTAGCAGTGGCGAGCCATCAACTGAAACGTCCTACTTTGGCAGTGTTCGGGACCTGTTCATCAGTGATCATCAATCACTGACTAGGTAGCACTGCTCAGCTAAATCCCGCCCGGCTATCCTCACACTACTAAGCCGGGCGTCTTCCTCTGACGAACGGACCAACTCGGGCAGCCGTCGTCATCCCGCACGAAACCAAGACGCAGAAAAAGGAAGCGCAGTGTCACCGAATCGGTTGATTCCCGCTGTCAGAGAGAGAGAGACCACCAGGCCATGTTCTGGCCGTCGCGTCTCAGACCGGCTCCCACTTTGTCTACACGCATTGTGACCCGACCGACCGACGCCCATCCCAATCAGGTCCCTGTCTATCATTCATTCCGGTTGCCCGCCTCCGCTCACAGGACGCACACGGTGGAGTCACTGGAGTGATTCCCCGAGTCCCCCACCAATTGGTGGGTCCTCGTCATCGGCTTCTTCGCTGGCACTGGGCAGGCTTGCTGGTCTCAAGGCAACCCCCCACCGCCGCGAGGTCCATTGCGTCTGCATGCTCTCCTTTGCAGGTTTTTTTTTTTGGAACTCTGCCGGTGACTTGTGTGGCTCATTATTACACTAGCCGCTGCAGGACTTAGGAAGTTGAGAGTTTAGCTTTTGCATAGCCATGACCCCGAATATGCCGAGAAAAGTCCAAATCGATGCCCAAGACGCCTGAAGACGCCCACTGAAAGAGCTGACGAAAACTAGCAGCTCAAGTATCGGCCTGCCTGGGGGTCACTGCTCACACCCCTGCTCTTAGTTTTGGGCTAGCGTGTACCTAATTCCCGCTCGCTGCAAAGTACAGCCATCTCCGGCACACAACTGTGGACAATCCGCCTTACTTTTTCGTTGGACGAGAGCGACGCCCCAATCTGCTGGTTGAGGCCTCAGTTTCTTATATTACTCTCGATCGCCTTCGATAGTTCCTCAGCGACCGTTTCGACCCATCATAGCCCTCCCATGATCATCCACCATAATCATCCGTAGTTGACCAGACCAGACCAGACCAAGACCAGACCAAGACCTTGTCCTTCCCTCCCTTCCTTCCACCCATTAGACCATTTGACCAAATACCCCGCGACAAACCTGCGTGATATCTCTACCTACACCTGATGAAAGTACAACTTCAAGTGGGGCACGAAGATCTTCAATATCTTTGATCATTATATCACCTCGTTCGCCTTTTGCAACCTTCATATTCGTATACTCTGCAGTATACTAGTCCACCATGGATCGCTCATCATTGGAAGACATCCACCGGGAGTTGCAAAAGAGAAAAAAGCAAAAGGAGATTATCGAAAGAGAATCGCGGTTTCTCGAGGAGCAGCTGAAGGCAGCGAAACTCCAACGATCCCTCTCTACTCAGGGCTCATCTTCGCAACAAGCGCGATATGCGAAGTTCACTGGAGCTAGGCGGCAATCGGCTGCGAGCATGACGCGCAATGCCCAGCGATCCCCCACCAGCCCTATGATGAATGTAAGTGTAACCAGCAACGACTCGATAGCTCTATCATCGATCGTCTATCTTTCTGTACTCTAACACAAAGCTAGCGATCATTCACGGTACAGCCCACGCCATCTACTATAGACATGTCCCCGGAAAACTCGATCACACCGATGCCCAGCATCCACGAGTTTAATGGCATCTCTACTGGCATGATGGATCGCCTCAGCCAGGACGAGCCTGCCAACGTCTTCCTGCTGCGGACAAGCTGTTCCGATGAGAAGGAATACCCTGCACCCGACTGTGGTAGTACCCCGTGGGAATTCCTTAGCAGCTATGGCGCTGAGGACGACTTGGCATCGGCTCCCACCAACTTCCCACCCTACCATGCACCCACAACGACGGCACCGCCGTCGCTCGTGTCGGGGGGCGAGTCGATCGCGACGCCAATGTCCAGAGGGTCCAGCTCTGTCGGTGGGTCGTATCTCCGACCGCAGGAACTCTCGCGGTCCGACTCGAACCTGTCCCCATCCTTGGAACGGTGGCCCAGCCATGAGATGTATGGCATTACCAATGATCAGCAAACGCAAAATCCTGGCAAGAATCTATTAGTTGGGAACGACATGCTCGCCGGCATGGGAGGCAGCTTCGCATCTCCATCCGAGTCGGTCCCCATGTCGCGCTCCATCTCCAACCTTTCGTCCTCGAGCACCAGGTCGACAGCGTCAAAGCAGGGGGAGCGCGCTAAGGAGGCCCATGAACGCCACATCCTCAACAGTCTGCGAAACCAGATCGCCCCCAAGCCATGCGGTGAGTCCGATGCGTCGGATTCGTCGTCGAGCCCTTCATCCAAGAAGGATGGCAAAATTCCTCTTGCCAAAAAGGAATACCGGCGGCCACAGCATGATCGTGTCATGTGCGACAGGTGTAACGACAAGCCTGAAGGCTTCCGCGGCCAGCACGAGCTCTCCCGCCACGTTGCGGCCAAGCACTCCGAAGTGGTCACCAAGTGGCAGGTTCGCGACCCCAGAAAGGTGGGCATCCAGACGAGCCTTGAGCCTGTTACACCGCTCGAGAAATGCAAAGCTTGCCAAGCACACAAAATGTACGGCGCATATTACAATGTTGCCGCACACATGCGTCGGTCCCACTTCCGCCACAAGTCGCGCAAGCAGGGCAAGAAGAATAGTCTTCAAGCACATCCGGAGAAGCTCGGCAGCGAAGATCCGCCCATGTCAGAGCTCAAGAAGTGGATGATTCAGGTCCAGGTTCGCGCCGAAGGCGTTGCTCTTGGAGACGAGTTTGAACCCGAAGATGACGAGGTAGACTTTGACTACAACATGAACATTTCTCCTTACCAATCCATACCCGACATGCCTTTGTCTCCCGACACTAGCACAAGTATTTCTTCGGCTTCGCCATATCTGCCACACGATTTGGGCTTTGGCGACATGCTGGATGCGGCGTACAACAGCCAACTTACTCCCAATTCTACTGCCATGGATTATGCAGCAGCCCTGGCCGAGGATTTTATGATGTCACAAGCTTCAACATAACCCGACACTCGTTAACGCTTTATTTCCTTTGATTATATCGACTTTTCGTGTGTTATCGACTCATTCCCCCCATCTGCTTCTCAGCAGAGATTTTGCTGCCTCCCACCGCGGCCCGACACCTACCATGCTTATCTCGACATGACAGGTGTCGGGGGGAGTTTGCAGAGAGACGGAGATGGAGCAGAAAGTGGACTTGAAAAACGAAAACACGAAAAAAAAAGCTACTTTATGACTTTACGAACGACACAACTCAGCAATGGGTGCATATTTAGCGAGG
>Ga0247774_1001611_pt1 | contig 11292 bp, 9 predicted proteins | sample UWRJL001104B6_FD_179933 | JGI IMG/M metagenome (GOLD analysis project Ga0247774, IMG submission 179933) | Plant litter microbial communities from Arlington Agricultural Research Station in Wisconsin, United States - UWRJ-L001-104B-6 | ecosystem: Environmental > Terrestrial > Plant litter >... | reverse complement strand
CCCGGGGACCAAGGGGGTTTGCATCGCTGCTGCACGCAGCGCCCAGACAGGATCTCATCATGGTCGGGGGCGGTGGGCTTTTCCAGGACGACGACAGCCGCGTGAAGATGCCGTACTGGGCCGCGCGCATTGCGCTCATGCGCGCCCTCAACCGACGGATCGTCGGTCATTCGGTGGGCGCCGGTCCGCTCGAGCATTTCGAGAGCCGCGCCTCCGCGCGGATGGCCTGCGAATCCCTGCGCAGTGTTTCGGTTCGCGACGGCTTTGCCCGCAAGTGGCTGTCGGATTCGATCGGACGGGACGTCACGGTGGTGCCTGATCCCGCGTTCATGCTCGAGCCGGCACCGGTTGCGATGGGCCGTGCATTGGTGAGCTCCGTCGGTCTGTCGCCGGACCAGCCTTATATCGCCGTCGCGCTGCGCCGCTGGTTTCATCGTCGCGGTGGCTTCATTCCCCACAAGATTCGCGCGGGCCTCGGCTTCGATCGCGGCGAAGGCAAGCACGAGATGGAGCGCGTTCGCTGGGACATGGCGCGCACGCTGCGCGCGCTGTCCCGGCGGCTCGATGCGCAGGTGCTGCTGATGCCGAGCTATCACAGCGCGCACGAAGGCGACGCAGGCGAGTGCGAGCAACTGCTCGCGCAGCTCGGCGGCGTGAAATCCGCCGTCGCGCGCATCGCCGATCCGGCTTTGTACAAGGCCGTTGCCGGCCGCGCCTCCCTCATGATTTCAGCCCGCATGCATCCGCTGATCCTGGCGGCCGGCATGGGCGTGCCCATCGTGGGCCTTGCCTACAACGGAAAATTCGACGGCGTCTTCAATCTGCTCGAGCGGCAGCATGGTTTGCTGTGGCTCGAAGATTTTCGCTGCGGCAGCCGCGCGAAACAGCTGGAGAAGACTGCGCTGGCAGCGCTGGGAGAGCCGAATCGGCTCAGGGACCGCGCAGCGCATCTCGCATCCCTGGCATTTGGAGCGACACAGGAGCTGGTGAGAGGGGCCACCGCATGAACGCGAAACAGTTACGACAGATCGTTCTCGACGCGGCGGAATACGTGCCGTTCTATCGGCGTCACTGGAAGCAGGCTGGCGTGGATCTCACGCGCATCTCTTCCGCCGTCCATCTCGAATTCCTGCCCGTGGTACGCAAGGCCGACCTGCTCGCGTGCCCCGCCGAAGAACGGCTCGACCGGCGTTTCCTCGGCCAGCAGATGCGCGGCGATTCGACCAGCGGTTCGACCGGCCAGCCCTTCGAAGTGCCGGTGGACAAGCGCACGTTGCGTCGTCGTCGCACGCGCTTCCTGCGTGCGCTGGTCGATGTGGGTTACATCCCCGGCGAACGGTTGATGCTGGTCACCGATCCGCCGTTTCCGGCTGGCGCGGCAGTCCTGCGCTGGACGTATGCGGACCTGCGGCTCGGCGAAGAGTCGGTGTTCTCGAAGTTCGCGAAAACGAAGCCGAACGTGTTGTATGGGCCGCTCAGCTCGCTCGTGCTGCTCGCACGGCGTTTGCTCGCGACGCCTACCGTGAAATGGCGGCCGCGCGTGGTTGTCAGCACGGCGGAGCAACTGACCGACGCGAAGCGGGCGCTGCTCGAATCCGCGTTCAACGCGCGCGTCGCGGACTTCTACGGCATGACGGAGCTCGGCCTCGTCGCGTATTCGAAGCCGGGGCTGCCCGGGTATCAAATGCTGACGAACGACTTCCACGTCGAGCTGCTGCCGGCGACGCCGGGCAAGCGCGGTGGGCTCGAACGGCTCGTCGTGACGGACCTCGGCGCGGGCGCAATGCCGCTGATTCGTTTCGACACCGGCGATCTCGTACGTCGGCCTGCGGAGCAGCCGGAGATCGAAGGCGTGCCGATGCGGATCGGAATGCCATACGCGACGGCGACTCTCGCGCGGTCGTTGGCCGCTGCTCCCGTGCTTGCGTTCAGCGGGCGCGAAGCCGATTGCCTGAAGCTCGCGGACGGCGCGTGGCTGTCGCCGTATGAAGTAACGCTCGCGCTGGATCGCGTGGACGGTATACGCCAGTACAACGTAGTTCAGCGTGACGACCTCAGCGTCGATCTCTACGTCGCACCGGGCGAGACCGAAGTGCCGACCGTGCTCGATCGGGCGCGGCAGGTGCTCGCCGGCGCGTGTGGCGGTCTTGCGCGGATCAACGTTCACCTGCGAGCCGAGGAACCGATGCACTTCGATCGCAAGCAGCGTGTCGTGTGCTCGCAGGCGATGGCCTGACCATGCGCATCCTTTCCATCTGTTACGAGTACCCGCCGGTCGGCGGTGGTGGCGCGACGGTTGCCGCTGCGCTGAACGGACAGCTCGTTGCGAACGGGCACGACGTTGACGTCGTCACGTCCGCGATGAAGGGGCTGCCTGCCGCGGAGATGGTCAACGGCGTGTCGGTGCATCGTGCGCGCTGCTGGCGTCGGCATCGTCACTACACGACGGCGCCGGAGCTCGCGACCACCTTGATGCCTGCCTGGTCGATGGCTAATGCACTCGTAAAGCGGCAAGCGCCGGACGTGATCCATGCGCACTTCGCCTTGCCTTCGGGCGTCGTGGCACGCCTGATAGCGCAGAAGCACCGCATTCCGTATGTGCTGACGGCGCACGGCTCGGATATTCCCGGCTACAACCCGGATCGGTTCGAGCTGCTGCATCGAGTTCTGCGGCCGGTCTGGCGGGCAGTGATGCGGGACGCCGCGGCGATCGTTTCGCCGTCGCACTTTCTCGGCGACCTGATCCAGAAGAGCATCGAGCTGCCGGTCGATGTAATCCCCAACGGGTTCACGCCCGACGACGCTTTCAAGGCGCACCCGTCGCGTCCCAAGCGCAACCTCGTGCTGGTGGTCGCAAGACTGTTCCCGCGCAAAGGGGTTCAGCATTTCATCGATTCCGTTGCTGCTCTTGGCACGGACTGGGACCTCGTCATTGCCGGCGACGGCCCCTATCTGCCCGAGCTGCGCGTCCGTGCCGAAGCTGCCAGGGCGCGGGTCCACTTCGCCGGCTTCCTTCCGAAAGCCGAGTTGCGCGCGCTCTACGAAGAGGCCCGCATCCTCGTTTTTCCGTCGATCCGCGAAAACTTTCCGATGGTGCTGCTCGAAGGCATGGACACCGGCTGCGCCGTGATCACGACTGATGCCGAGGGCTGCGCCGAAGTGGTCGGCGACGCAGGCGTCGTGATCGAGAAGGGCAAGTCCGCGCCGTTGCGTGCAGCTCTGGTCGAGTTGATGAACAACCCCGATCGCTGCGATGAGCTGTCACGGCTGGCCATGGCTCGTGTTGAACGCTTCCGCTGGTCGCGCATCGCTGCTCAATACCAGGATCTGTTCGCCGAGGTCAGCCGCAAGCCGGCCGTACTGTCGTCGCTCGTCCTGAATCGCCAGGCGCCGCACGGATGAGGCACGACGCTGCAAGCTCGCGCGTGCGCGGCTGGCTGCGCAACGTCAGTTCGGGCTATGCGGACACGATAGTCGGCGGAATCGTTTTCCTCGTGCTCACGCCGATTCTCGTGCATCGGCTGGGCACGGCGGCATATGCCTTGTGGGTGCTCGGGCACACCGTCACTTTCTATCTCGCATTCCTGGATCTGGGTTTCGGCAATGCGCAGGTGCGCTTCCATGCGCGCTTCGCCGCGCAGGGGCGAACGAAAGATCTGCGTACGACGATCGTCACCTCGTGTACGTCGCTGCTGATCGCGGGCGCCGTGGCGACGCTCCTCGGCGTCGGCATCGCGTTTGGCGTGCCGGCCAGCTGGCTGTCGATCGGTCCGTCGCATGTCGAGGATTTCCGTCTCGTCGTGCTGCTGCTCGCGATCGAGATGCCGATCTCGTTTGCCGCGGCGGGCGTCGAGAACATCTACGAGGGCGCGAACCGCTTCGACCTGAAGAACGTGCGCTCGATCGGCCTGCGCATCGCCACGGCGCTCGCCGAAGGCATCGCGGTCTTCCAGGGCGCCGGCGTGGTCGAGCTGGTGGCCATCGAGCTGGTCGCGGCGAGCGTGAGGTTGCTCGTCGACATTTTCTTCACCGCGCGCCTGATGCCGGGCTGGTGGCGCGCGTCCGCTCAGTTCAGCGGCCGCATCTGGCGCCGGCTGCGAAGTTTCGCGATATGGACCTCCGCCGATGAGGCGCTCACCGAGGGCGGCGCGCAGCTCGATCACCTGATCATCGTGGCGCTTTTCCCGCTTGCGCTGCTCACGCCGTATTCGCTGTGCACCGGCATCGCAGCCGTGATGCTGATGGCCGTGGAGCCGGTCGTGGAAACTTTCTTTCCGATGGCGAGCGGCATGCGCGCCAACGGGGGCAGCGCGAACCTCGCGCGCTTGCTCGTGATGGGCAGCAAGGTGGCCACGGCCATTGCCGCGCCGATTGCCGTGTTTCTTGCCTTCTTCGGTCATCGCATCATCGAGCTGTGGGTGCCGGAGGCGGCCGCCGATGTGCCTGCGGGCCTCATGCCGGCCATCGTTCTCGACTACGCGACGTCCATGTACCTGTGGACCGCCACGGTGATTCTCGTTGCCATCGGCCGCACCCGGCTCGCCGTGTATCTCACTGTGGCGGAGCTGGTGCTCGGGGTGCTGCTGATGTTCGTGCTGTCGCCGTACTTCGGCCTCGTCGGGCTCGCACTCGCGAGTTTCATCGCGAACGTCGTCGTCGGACTGTTTTTTCAGATTCCAATCACCGCGCGTGCTGTCGGTGTGCCGTTGAGCACGTTGATGGGTTCGACGCTGGGTCGTGTCGCGGCCGCCCTCGTGCCGGCCGTGATTGCAGCGTTTGCCCTGCGCTCGACGGTCGAAGACGCAGGTTGGGGGATGCTCATCGCCGCGGCGGCCGTGATCGCCGCCGTATATGGCGTGAGCTTGCTGCTGTTCGGCACGCGACGTGAAGAGCGCGCGCTGTATCTGGATCTTCTGAGGCAACGATGACGCTGGTGAAACTATGACACGGGCTGGCGCGCTGACGAGTCGCATCGTGACGGACATGGAAGGTTGGGAAGCTCTGCGGCCGTGGTGGGATGGCCTGCTGGAAGCGAGCCATGATTCCACGCCGTGGCAGACGTGGGACTACCTCACGAGCTGGTGGCGCAACCTTGCGGGCGATCGCAAGCTGCGCATCGTCGTCGTGGAAAGCGCGGGCGTGCCCGTGATGATCTTTCCGATGCAGATCACGAAGGAATGGATGATCGGCGTGCCCACGCGCCTCATCGAGCCCGTCTCGTCGATGTGGGACGTGAATCGTCCGCGCGTCGCCATCGGCGCGCACGACACGCGCGCGTTCCACATCGGCCTCGAAACGATCTGGGGAATCCGCAGCGAGTGGGATTCCTTCCGCGTCGAGGAGCTGCCGCTCGACGATCCGCAGGCGAAGGAGTTGCGCGGTTTCGCCGAGCGTCACGAGATGTGGTTCCGCGACGTGCTGTCGAGCGTGTGCCCGACGCTGCGCATCGACCAGGGCTGGGAGAAATTCCTGCAGACGCGCGGCCAGAAGATGCGCAAGAACCTGCGTGCCTCGATGCGCAAGCTCGAAGGCGAGGGCGCGGTCCAGCTCGACGTCTGCTCGACCCTCGACGAAGTGGAGCAGGGCTTTGCCGTGATGCTCGAGCTTCATGCGCGCAGCTGGAAGAAAAAGAAACACGTCGGCCTCTCGCTCTCGCCGCAGTTTCGCGAGTTTTTCCGCGGCTTTCTCATGGCCATGGCGGCGCGCGGCCGCGCCTGCGTGCTCGTGCTGCGTTGTGCCGGAAAGCCGGTCGCCGCCACGATTGCCTTCATGCATCTCGATACCTATTTCTCCACCGAGATCGTGCACGACGCCGCGTTCGCGAAGTTCTCGCCCGGCACGCTGCTGGAATCCATGGAAATCGAGCGGCTCATGACGGCGGGCACGTTCCGTCACTACGATTTTCTCGGCCGTTTCCTCAGCAACAAGCAGCGCTGGACAGAGGATGCGCGCGTCACCTCGCGCCTGTATCTCTTCCGGCCGGGGCTCTCGAACTGGCTGTTGGACCTGCACTACTTCCGGGCCAAGCCCGTCATCAAGCGCGTCTGGCGGCGGACGTTCGGTTTGTCTCGCGCCACGGCACAGGCGCTGCGTTTCGTTAAGAACGAGATGGCGTGAAGGCTGGGATTGGCGCCCAATCGGGCGCTGGAAGAGGCCTCAATCGCCGGGCGGCCATGAGGGTGCGTTGTATCAGCCGCTCTCCGCCGCCCGCGTTTGAGGGCTCCTTACTGCTTTCCGTGCTCATTCCGAATACCTCCTATCAGCGCGGCTGATCGCAACCGTCGGCTGGTGGGCGCATCTCCGGCCGCCGCGTGCTTCGGTCGCGGGATGTTTGGTAGAGTCCCCGCCCCCTCAAATCCCAGCGGTGGACCTTCCCTTGGCCAGCAATATCGAGATCGCCCAGGCGGCGAAAATGAAGCGCATCTCCGAGGTCGCAGCGAAACTCGGTTTCAGCGAGGACGACCTCGAGCCCTACGGTCGCTACAAGGCGAAAATTTCGCTCAAGTCCATCGAGAAACTGAAGAACAAGCCGAACGGCAAGCTCGTGCTCGTCACGGCGATCTCGCCGACGCCCGCCGGCGAAGGCAAGACCACCACGACCGTGGGCCTCGGCGACGCGCTGAACCAGCTCGGCAAGAAGGCGGTCATCTGCCTGCGTGAGCCGGCGCTCGGTCCGGTGTTCGGCGTGAAGGGTGGCGCGGCGGGTGGCGGTTACTCCCAGGTCGTGCCGATGGAGGACATCAACCTCCACTTCACCGGCGACTTCACCGCAATCGCGCTTGCCAACAACCTGCTGGCTGCCGCGCTCGACAATCACATCCATCACGGCAACGAGCTTGGCATCGACGTGCGTCGCATTGCATGGAAGCGCGTCGTCGACATGAACGATCGCGCGCTGCGCGACATCACCGTGGCGCTCGGCGGCCCGGGCAACGGTTTCCCGCGTCAGGATGGCTTCGACATCGTCGTCGCTTCCGAAGTGATGGCGATCTTCTGTCTCGCCACCAGCATCCAGGACCTGAAGACGCGTCTCGGCAAGATCGTCGTCGGCTACACGCGCGACCAGAAGCCCGTGCTTGCGAGCGACCTCAAGGTGCACGGCGCGATGACCGCGCTGCTGCGCGACGCGATGTCACCGAACATGGTGCAGACCCTCGAAAACAATCCTGCGATCCTGCACGGCGGCCCGTTCGCGAACATCGCGCACGGTTGCAACTCCGTGATGGCGACGCAGACCGCGCTGAAGCTCGGCGACTACGTCGTGACGGAAGCGGGCTTCGGTGCCGACCTCGGTGCCGAGAAGTTCGTCGACATCAAGTGCCGCAAGGCCGGCCTGCGTCCGTCCTGCGCGGTGATCGTCGCGACGGTGCGTGCGCTGAAGTTCCACGGCGGCGTGGACGTGAAGGAAGTCGGCAAGGAGAACGTCGAGGCCCTCATCAAGGGTCTGCCGAATCTCGAGCGCCACATCAGCAACATCCGCAATCACTATGGCCTGCCGGTCGTCGTGGCCATCAACGGCCGCGCCGAAGACACGGAAGCCGAGCGCCAGGCGATGAAGGACAAGCTCGATCACCTGGGCGTGAAGATCATCTCCTGCACCCATTTCGCGAACGGCGGCAAGGGCGCGCTCGAGCTCGCGAAGGAAGTGGTCGACCTGTGCGAGCAGCATCACGACAACTTCAAGTTCGTCTACGAAGACTCGCAGACGCTGTGGGACAAGATGAAGACGATCGCCACCAAGATCTATGGCGCCGCCGACATCACGGCCGACAGCAAGGTGCGCAAGCAGATCAAGGATCTGCAGGACGCGGGTTACGGCCACTATCCCGTGTGCGTGGCGAAGACGCAGTACTCGTTCTCGACCGATCCGAAGCTGCTCGGCGCGCCGAGCGGCCACGTGGTCAACATCCGCGAGGTGCGGTTGGCCGCCGGTGCGGAGTTCGTCGTGATGATCTGCGGCGACGTGATGACGATGCCGGGCCTGCCGAAGATTCCGTCGGCGGTCAACATCGACGTGGATGAGACGGGGAAGATCGTCGGGTTGTTCTGAGTCCGACGTGGTGATGCGAAAAAGGCCCCGCAATGGCGGGGCCTTTTTCATTCCGGCTCTCAGGGAATCTACGCGGAATCATCGCCGCGGTTGTAGGCTATGCAGCTCGTCCCTTCGCAACAGCGACTGAGCCATGGATCCGCGTGTTGTCGAGCTCCATAGCATCATGCCGATCGCCAACCTCCCATCGGTCATGGCGCACGGAATCCTCTCCTACGAGCGTGCGGCCAAGCTGCCCCACCGATCGGTGGCATTGCAGCCAGTGCAGGACAGGCGGGACAAGAAGCAAGTGCCCGGAGGGCTGAGGCTCCATCAATATGCGAATCTCTACTTCCACGCGCGTAACCCGATGTTGTTCAAGCGCCTCGGCGAGGCTGATGAGCTCTGCGTGCTCAGTGTATCCACTGCCGTTCTTGCTCTCGAAGGCACGGTGATGTCAGATCAGAACGCGGCCACAAACTACGTGCGCTTCTATAAGCCATCGCAGTGGGGCCTGCTGCCGTTCGACGATATATTCGCGATGGATTGGCGTGACCCGGATCAGGTGACGTACTGGCGAAAGAAGGCGAGAAAGTGCGCAGAAGTATTGGTCGAACAGCTCGTTGAGCCAGGGCTCATCTGTGGCGTTCGCGTCATCGATACCCGCGCGGCTGAACGGGTCCGCGCGTTGAGTTGCGGTCTGACTCCGACCGTCACGCCAGTGTTATTTTTTCGTTGATCGCTGCAGACTACGCCTATGTTCAGAGCAGTCATCGGGGATCTATTCGAGAGCCAGGCAGGGGCACTGGTGAACACCGTCAATTGTGTCGGTGTCATGGGCAAGGGCGTCGCGCTTGAATTCAAGAGGCGCTTCCCTGCAATGTTCAGCGACTATGCAAGTCGTTGCAAGCTCCGGGCCGTTCATCTGGGCGAGCCGTATCTCTACAAAGATTCATCGGGCACGCTGATCGTCAACTTTCCCACCAAGGATCATTGGCGCTCACCGTCGCGCCTTCAGGATATCGAGCAGGGACTCGATTACTTTGCGGCGCATGTCGATGAGTGGGGCATCAGGACGGTTGCGATGCCCCCCCTGGGTTGTGGAAACGGCGGACTGCAGTGGTCTGACGTGGGGCCGCTCATCTATCGCAAACTTTCCGGATTGCCTATCGACGTCACGGTCTACGCCCCCTACGGAACGACCAAGCAGGAGCTGACAGAAGGTTTTCTTGCAGGGCCCTCCCAGATGAGCCTGGATGGTCGGGGTCGCGCCCAGGAGAAGCTCAATGTCAATTGGATTGCCCTCCTCGAAGTGCTCCGCGATCTCAGCGCGCAGCCATATGCGAATCCTGTCGGTCGAACGATCTTTCAGAAGATCTGTTATGTGATAACAGAGATGGGAGTGTCGACCGGGTTCCAGTTCGACAAGGGAAGCTATGGCCCATTTTCGGATGACGTGAAATTAGCGCTCCACGATCTCGCAAACCGGAACTGGGTTCAGGAAGCGCCGCTGGGTCGCATGGTGGCTTTGCGTATCGGTCCGCAGTACGAGCAGGATCGTTTGAAGTTTGGTGATCAAATAAAAGAGCATTCGAAGAAGATTCAAAAGACCGTCGATCTCTTCAGCCGCATCAAGAGCACCGAGCAGGCGGAGGAAGTTATGACGGTGCTCTACGCCAGCCGTCAGTTGAAACGGTCCAGGCCAAACGAAGAGATCGCCGAGCAGGAACTGTATGACTTCATTCTCGACTGGAAGAAGTCATGGAATAGCGACGAGAAGAAGATCTCTCTGGCCGAGTCGATTCGGAGCCTGGTGTTACTCGGATGGATGCGGGTCCGAATCAGTGATTCGATGATCGCGGCGGCATAACTGGATCGCTCCGAAGAGGCCCCGCCCGTGCGGGGCCTTTTTGTTTGGCTCACATGTCGGTTCGAGGCGCTGGATTTCGATCAGGAAGACGAGCCGCGACGTATGGCTCGTCACCTGGAATTCTTCGTGCGCCATTCCCTCACTGTTGCTTTGACTGTTCAGGCGCCGCAAGCCGTGCAGCCCGCCGATAGCAGGCGCAACGACGAAGTCGTCGTCACCGTGCCGCAGTTGGTGATCTTGCCGTACCGCGCGGCCAGCGTTCTCCCGCTATTCGCCCTTCGGCTTCAACGGGCGATTCCTGTATGGTCGCGTGAACTGGAACTGGTGAGGCACACGACCCCGTGATCGATCTCGACCTGGTACAGACGTTGGCCTTCGGTGGTGTCGCGCTGCTGTTGGGTTACGGCCTGCGGCGCGCGATTCCCGTGCTGGGGCGATACAACTTGCCGCCGCCCGTGCTGGGCGGCCTGCTGATCGCGGCCGCCATCCTGATCGCGCGCAGCATCGGTAAGGAAATGCCGATCAGGTTCGACACGACGCTGCAGGCGCCGCTGATGATCGCGTTCTTCACGACCATCGGATTCGGCGCGAGCCTCGCGTTGCTGCGGCGGGGCGGGCCGCAGCTCGTAGTGTTCCTCGCGCTCGCGGCCGCGTTCGCGATCGCGCAGAACCTGCTGGGCATGCTCGTTTCGGCGGTGTTCGGTTTGCATCCCTTGTTCGGGGTGCTGGCTGGCTCCGTCACGTTGACGGGTGGCCCAGCCACCGGGCTCGCATTCGCGCCGATGTTCGAACAGGCGGGCGTTCCGGCGGCGGCGTCGATCGCTGTGGCCGTGGGAATGGGCGGCATCGTGCTCGGCGGTCTCGTCGGCAGTCCGGCGGCTACGGCGCTGATCGAGAAGTACGGACTCCGGCCCGCGCGCATGGGGCGTTCGGTGACCACGGTCTCCGTCACCGCGCAAGTCGACGACGAGGCGATCGCCGTCGCGGCCGCCGGCGCGCCGGAAACCCTGAGCGCCGAAGACGACATCGAGACGTTCGCGGTGCTCAAGAGCGTCGTGATCATCCTGGTCGCAATGTGGGTGGGCGCGTGGATCAGCGCGAAGATTTCGGCGCTCGGCGTCATCCTGCCAGCGTATATCGGCGCCATGCTCGCTGCGGCACTCGTCCGGAACATCGACGACTTCACCGGCTGGATCGGCCTCTCGCACCGGATCATCGATGTGATCGGCGCAGTCGCGCTGAGCCTGTTCCTGGTGCTCGCGTTGATGACCCTGAAGCTGTGGGAGCTCGCAGCGCTCGCCGCACCGCTGATCATCAACCTGGTGCTGCAGGTCGTGCTCGTGGTGCTGGCAGTTCGCTGGCTCGTCTATCGCGCAATGGGCAGGGATTACGA
>Ga0247774_1001610_pt1 | contig 11308 bp, 10 predicted proteins | sample UWRJL001104B6_FD_179933 | JGI IMG/M metagenome (GOLD analysis project Ga0247774, IMG submission 179933) | Plant litter microbial communities from Arlington Agricultural Research Station in Wisconsin, United States - UWRJ-L001-104B-6 | ecosystem: Environmental > Terrestrial > Plant litter >... | reverse complement strand
CTGAGGCCGACAGCACCGTTGGCGGACACAATACTACCCGTAGAAGGTGAGTAGTGGCGTTCGTCGAGGTGGACATAGTAGTAGCCCCGACAGTAGGCCCACCTGGGAAGCCGTGGTTGCTACAGCTAGGAGCGAAATCGGTGTCCTGCCAGCCAAACTCTTGAGAAATCGTTTGAACGCACCGACGTGCTTACAATAGTACACTTAGTACTTCGAAGGGTTTCTTTCAATTTGCCGAGGTCTGAGATGGGGTCGGGCAGTGACGCAGAGATGCGGAAACGCAGGCACCATTGCCGCAAAGCAACGAGCGGCTCTTCGCTTCAGCACCATCAACACTTGATCACAATGTCGCCAAATCTTGCGCTCTCTACTAATAATAATCTGGTTCAGAATATGATTAACAGTAAGTTGCAAGGAGAGAAAGCACTTAAAAGATGACTAAATAGCCAGAATCACATACTCTTCTCTACACGCACAGTACGTCGAATCCGCTCGAACTTCCTGATCTTCGGATGACCATTACTCCTCCTATAGACTGCTTTGCGTAGCCTACATTCCACTGACCCCTGCGTGCATCTCAGTGACATGACCGCTTCCCCACGCAAAGTGTCCGGTGCCGACGTGACACAATTTGGCATCAGCAAAGACTTGAAAGATGCTAAGTGGATAAAGGAAGGTACGCAAAACGTCACACGAGAGTGTAATCCCGATCTACGAAACGAATATATACATAAAACATCGTACCTCCGATCCGATTAGTTGGTGTTAATAGACGAGATCGGAGTGGACAGAAGCATTGGGACAAGAGCAAGGCAGGGGCTCCTCGAGAGAAGCGGGCCTGTAAAATCAAGAGATTTCACCACGGCCAGATACTCTATATCCTAGCAGGCTATACTTAGGATGATATTGCACATTTTCTGGGGCTATGAAGGATCAACTTATACCGAAATATTTGAGGATTTTATCGAAGAGCTTCTTCCATACTGCGGCAAGCAGCCTGATCCAAAAGCCGGTTTGATTATTGACAATGCATCATTCCACCGCTCGGAGAAAATGTAGCAGTTGTGTGATGACGCTAAAGTGGTACTGCTCTACTTAACCCTATGCTCGCCTAACTTAAACCCGATTGAGGAGGTTTTCGGACAAATCAGAACATATATCAGGCGAGTTTGGGATGAGCATGAGGATTTCATCAAGGCCGATATTTCATCGTTGCAGGATGTGTGGCGGCTGTGGGTAATAGAAAGACAAGCGCGAAGGGTCATTTCCATCGAGTTGGGATCGCCATTGACACGCTAAGACTAGACTATAATTTCTACCATGAGTTGTAGTGATAAAGGAAACTTCCACGTCCCGAGCGAACCGTCGTCCCGCGCTCTCTAGCACTCCTCGCTCCACACAAAAACTGAGCATCGTTATCCTCATAAACAAGTTCAGGGTCAAAGCTTCTAACGTCGGGTCACGAGCCAGCTCGTATTGCTGCTTCTGGTCTTGGCTTCTGACTTTTGAGCAATGCAATTCACAATAAGACGTGATTGAGCACAGGAGAGTTTTTGCCTCGCAGCTGTGGGCGGTTCGCTTGTCGTTGTCTTCGGTGATCTCTAGGTTCGAGCTGTTTTCGGACGTTAGATTTGAGACAACTTCAAAGGCCCTTCTTTTAGAAGTAATGGTACAACGTCACGGGCTAACGGCCCGATGCCAGAGAGAGATTATCAATATACCGCCTTCATACGTGGCACTTGAATACCGTCGGTAGGCACACATAGATTATCATGAAAGGAGGTAGGTGTGCACACGTCGCGAGCTTCACATTCACATTCTTCCGGCCGCCATCGGTTGGGTTCAGCCTTGAAAATTCTAAAGATCCCGAGCCCGTGCTTTTCGATCATTTCTTGTCGAATATGGTAATTGTTCCCGCCCCATGGCTATCGGCTAGTTTCAGCGTCACGAGGCTGCGCCACCCGCATGACAACAGTAAAGTTGTCAGAAACGCTGGGAATGACAGTCCGTGAGACTCAATAGGAAACGGGTCTGCGGTGCAGAGCTTTCTAAGAGCGCGTGGACGGCGATGGATTAGAGACGAGAAAGACAGCAGAACACAACAAGAGACGCGGAATCAAGACCCCCAATTGCCTCAATTGGCTGCATCGTATCTTTCAATTGCCTTCGTCTAGCTACGGCTACGGCTCTGGAAATACCTGCCCGTGTTTCTGACAAAAGTCACCAGAATTGGTGTAGAAGCGGACGCATAGGATTGAAATAAAGCATTACTGACCGACCTGTCGCCCACAGTCCCGCGAGGACCCGATTGGAAGATAATGAGGAACTCTGGAATTCCGAAAATGACGTTTAAAGCTAGGACAAATTCTCATTACCTTATTAGATGATTTGGTGCAAGTTCGACGCGCAGTTAGCTCATTGGTCGCACCAAAGTAGCAAGCCAGGCGCCATGGGGCGGAGTTTGTGCATGTTTGTGCACTTCTCATTCGTAGAGAACAAGCGGTCAGGCTCTCAGTGGCTGTCTTCGTCCTTCCAGTCGTATGTATCGACCCTGCTTCCTTTTAGCGGGCACCATAGGTGCACCGAGCTTTGTCTCGAAACCTCCGCTATAAGAACACTACAAAGCTCATGGGCCTCCATCAGGCCATCTACCCATAACAGCAACTTAGGCCACTCCGCAAAACTCTCAATTTCTCCTCGCCACATACTAGGACAAAACTCTATTTCAGTCAGGTTCTTATCCTTCTACCCCATGGACAAGATTCAACCAGAAAGCTCGTCACGAAATGGATCGTGGTTGGTGGAGGAAGGGCCGTATCAGCGCAGAGTAAAGAGACTTTCCAGGTCGGATCCTGGTCTCCGCCAGCCTGACGAGAAGCTGAAGAAGTTTGAGATTCCATGGGAAGATCGGGCAGTGAGAATATGGACAGTCGAATCCATTGACGGCACGGTCCAGAGACGATCCATTCCTGATCCACAGGGTCTTGCCGATGACTTGCAACTGTCCGTTCCGGAGAGAATCAGTCGAAGATCCATATACATGTTCGAAGGAATGAACAGGAAAGTTGCGACAATTCTCGGAAATAACTTTAACATGCATCCTTCCGTGTTTCTTGACTACCTCCGTGTCTGGCATTTCACTCCGGTCTCAGTCGGCTCCACGAAACTGGCCAGCAGCCTTGTAATGCAGAGGCACGTCTGCATGGCGTATCCAGAGCTAGTCGCCCTTCCGGAAACCGTAAAAGGAAACTTCAAAATCAAGTGCGAAGACACTGGCAGACATGTTGGTGTAACGAGGACGAAGGGCAAATTCGACAACGTTGGAATGATACGCCGCAAATGCGTCATCTGGAATTGCAAAGCGATAGGCCGGGACGAATGGACTAGTATGTTGGATTCTTACCTTGGTATTTCGTGGAAAAAAATCTCTCTGGCCCTGACATGTCGTATGCAGGTATTGTGGTATGTGATCCCCCTTTACGAAGGGTGAAAGTACGTGACGATGGCCTATTTAAAGGGCGGTCTTTCATTGTCCCAATCAAGTCTCCTGGGCTGGGATACATTGATTTTCTGCCAGAAGACGCGCAGGCTCAAACGGGTGACGGACCAACCCGAACCAGCCTTACAGAGGACCTCAGCTTTTATCTCATGAATTACTCTCACACCGAAGGCGTGAACTGGGACACGCCGGATGTCGTTTTGTTATTCGCAAGGAAAATTGTAGCGAGCCACTATGCGCGACTCTTTGACTACCTTCGCAAGACAATCATCAAGTACCAAGATTTCATGCGAAGACAAGTCGACTTTAAGAGCTTAAGCCTCGAAAAGGTGGAAACGAACTGGAGCGATACTCAAACATTGGTGCGGCGACTCAATGAGCTCTTTGTCGATCTCGAGGAGATATTGGTTAGCCTTGGCATTCCACTCGAGAGGCCTAATCCTCAAGGCATTTCTTCGTGGCAGGACGTCGACGCCGACTTCCAGATGCTCTACCACACCTCCGGCTATGCTCGGCGATGGGCCGAAGAGATGAACTCGGCCATGACAGGTCTGACCGGAATCGCGGGCAACCGACAAGGACTGCGCGAGCAGGGGAGAGCTAGGCATCTCACGGGGCTGGGGCTGGTTTTTGTTCCATTGACATACATTGCGACACTCTTTAGCATGTCTACTGACGTTGCTCCGGGTGGTGGAAGGTTCTGGTTGTACTTTGCAATTGCGATTCCTTCGGTATTGGTTGTTCTAGTAGCGTACCAGTCTGCGACCTGGGTCGAGAGGTATTTTGGAGGCAGAAGTTCTGATATTGGGTCTGCAGCTTAGCCGAGCATCGAAGAAGGCCGACGGACTCAAGACCCTCGACCGAAGCTGCAAAGAAGTGTGAATCTGTATGTGAATGGCGTGTGCTGACTACAAATTCTGATCTCAATATCGGAATCAAGTGGAAGCCTTGGTGTAGATAGATCTCGCTTGGTGAGTTTTATTGATACCGAGATATCCGCGTATTCCGTCCCAATTCGGTTCTCGTGGCGATTAATAATAAGGCCATGATGGTCAGTCAGTAGGAAGACGGGCAGCTGAAACTACTCGTGCTCGTCCTCGACCAGGCTTACAAGCGCCTTAGTCGACTGCTTCTCGAGTGCTTTAGGGACAACTTTGCCCACCAAGCTTAACCAACATTTTTATGGCCGCTATATCCAGCCCCTCCAAATACAAACCTTAGCCACTCTAATATTAGAGTAGCTGAATATGAGTATTTTAAGCCTGCGCTATTAGTACTTAGAGGTACTGATAAGTACAGCTGGCCCATGCTGGAAAATCCCTAAGAGCGCACAAGAGGACACCCATTTCGCTCCTAGCTGTATTGAGCCTTCGCATTAATCTCGCAAAGTGAGACCGAGATGTCGAATAAAAATAATGTGTGGGAGGGAAGAAGGTAGATGCGATGTCGGTTGATAACTGCTTCGGTAATTCTGGTCGTCGGCATCCACGTCTTTGCCCATGTGCAGAGTTGATTGGCCAAGGAGGGGCGAGGCTGTCGTGCTGAGGGGCAGCAGCAGAGGGGCTTGAACGCGGTTCGCTGCAGTGGGGCTCTTGCTTCCCGCATTTGAGATGGATCGTAGGAGACCCGTCATACCTACCTACTTCGTATTGAAGGCTCCGATAACACCTAATCAAGAGACAGAAAGTATTTAAGCTGCCTAGCTTCCTATCGACTCTCTGGAACGCGAGGCCGGTCATTGCAGCCACTTCAAGCTGAGGTTGACTAGGTCCGCCCCCTGCAAGGCTACCCTTATCCCGCTAAACCCCACCTGGGCTGGTCCTGCTGCTGGAGCTGAAACCCGCTGCGCCAGAGACGTCACAGCGTCGCGAATCGATTTGCGACCTCGGTGTGGGGCGACTGCCGTTTCTCATCTAGCCACCAGACGCAAAAGCTCGGTGCCGGCCGAGCAGTTATCCCTATTAACTCAATATCGATACAGATCCTCCGGACTCCAAATATTCGAGTTCTCTTCAACTTCATACCCCCCAGCAGCACTTTGCAAGCTTCACCGGGCACAGCAGCACGCCGCGGCATACCCAAGAAATCCTAGCGTCAAGCGCGGGAAGCTCCCGCAACCGCCCGCCCGTCCGCAGCAGTGCATCTGATACAGGACCCCGCCGCCGATTCTCGGGCGAAGCATCATCGTTTGACTTTCGTTCTTTTTCTCCCCACTTCCTGGTAAGGGAGCGAAAAGGGCTTCCAAGGGACTCGAATTTCCCTTTCCGGCAACAAAAACCGAGACGAGAAGGGACGAGGCGACGAGAGAGAGCAAAGGACGCACCGGGCAAACCAACAACCCTCGCCTAACAACCGAGAGGAGCAGGACACCAGAGGGAACCCCGAGCGATATTCCACGATGGCGGCGGCGGTCCAGGCACAGGATGCGACGGCTGTCGCGGGGAAGCAGGAGGAGCAGCAAAGCGACGGGAGCAAGCTGAAGACGTTCATAATGATTATCAGAAAGTAAGCGCTTTTCATGCCTGTAGATTTCGTCCCACTTCTGCCCTAGACACTTGAAGCTCTCGAAACTGCGACGCTGACCCTTGACGTCGGATCCTTGACGTCAACGGTCGCACGATGCTTCAATTTATTCGATGTTCGATTGCACGTTCTGCCGTTCCACGATGCAGGCTCTCGTAGCCGCCGCCAATGCCAAGCTTGCCGCCCGCTCGGATGGCTCGAGTCAGAACGTGGTTTGCCGTTTTACAAGGGAGTTTCATGAAGCTAACAGCTTGGCTCGATATAGATTTGTTGGCGTGGCGGACCTCGCGGCAGTGCGCTTCTCCCTCCCGTCACAGCTCCTCGAGCCGACGCCGAATCTCGAGTACTGGAACTACCTCGATGCGCCGAACGCTTTTATTGCTATCGGGACGTCGGACGAGCCGTTGGATCGGATGTTGGAGGTTTGTCGATTCTGGTTCACCAAAGATTTGAAATATGCAAAGGGGAAGCCCTGCAAGCCGTACAATTCTTGTCTGGGCGAGTTCTTCAGGGTGAGTTGCCAATAACGCGGCGGGAATAAAGATGGCTCTTAATAGGAGAACTGTCGAGGAATCATGATGATGGGATGGAAGGTTGACAGTCCTGGCAGTGTAACTGGGAAACGGAAAATAACGCGCCCATAATATCGACCGCATCGCTCCGAGAAAAGGGCGGCGGCAGCACGAACTCAGGGCCGGGCTCATCCGCCTCGTCCGTCAAGTCGACAAAAGATGCCAATGCCTCGGCCGTCTCCCTCTCCGTCCCTAAGCACGGCGCCGAACCTCGCCCGGAGCACCTCGTCCGAGTCTCCTACCTGACGGAGCAGACATCGCACCACCCGCCAGTATCGGCCTTCCATATTTCCTGCCCCGAACGGGGCCTCACTGCCCGCGGCTTCGACCAGATCACCGCCAAGTTTACGGGCACCACGATCAAGGTGCAGCCCGGCGAGCACAATATGGGCATCTTCATCACGCTGGAAAAGCGCGACAACGAGGGGTATCGGCTCACGCACCCGGCCGCGCACCTGGGTGGTCTCTTCCGGGGCAGCCTAAGCGTCACCGTCAGCGAGACGGCGTACATTACCTGCGCCGACACAAAGATCAAGGCCATTCTGAACTATACTGACGAGGGGTGGTTGGGAAGGACGACAAACAAGGTGGAGGGCGTAGTATTTCGGTACGACCCGGACAACGACGACAAGACTCGGATAGTCGACGTCCCCGACGATGACGTGCTGGCGCGGCTGAGCGGGCCGTGGAAGGAGAAAGTCAGCTTTACGTTAGGGCCCATGCCGGTAGTAAGATCGTGCCCCCCTCCCCCCTCCTTTACAAGATTCATATAGCTTTCTAGCTACGGCTCTCTGCTTTCTCCCACTGCTGTTGTATTGGGGAACCACGGGCTAACAAAAACTCACTCCTCCCCATCAGAATTCCCACCCGCCCTCTGAGCAGTACACCATCATCGACGTAGGCCCCCTCCTCGTGGCGCCCAAATCCCTGCCGCCGCGGGAAAAGCAGCTCCCGCACGAGTCTCTCCAGCTCTGGAGCGGCGTCACGGACGCCATCCACGCCCGGCAGTTCTCCAAGGCCACGACCGTCAAGATGGAGCTCGAGGAGGCGCAGCGCGTCAAGGCGCGCGCGCGCGAGGCCAGGGGCGAGACGTGGAAGCCCGTCTTCTTCCACCAGGTTACGGGAAACGGCGGGCAGCCGGAGCTGACGGAGAAGGGGAAGGAGGTGTTGAGGAGGGCGCAGAGGGGGGAGTGGGACATGGCGGGTATTTTGGATGAGGAATGATGTCAGGTAGGATGGGGGTGGTGTGACTTGCGTGTATTTGTGCATGTGTGTTTGATCTTTTAGAATAGAGAGGGCTGAAGGGGAACGGCTCGTTGATATTGTCTAAAGTGTTTTTGGTGAAGGATTCTTTCTCTCCCTCGCGGCTTTTCCCTCTGGGGAGAACATGTCAAGGGAAAGCATATACGACCGGGCATGGGCGTGGGCTGCTGCGGCGGTGCTGTGGCGAGCGAGCATTCAGCATTTTCTTTTTCCTTTTCGCGCTGCCATTTTATCTGAAATCGTGAGGGTCAATTGGTAATACTAGTAGCTGATTAGGTCGGCCCCTTTCTACATATATAGTACTTTGGGTCATACATACCGCTCTGGGGATTCGGTACATTGCATAGCTGTTAGGCTGACTTGAACTTCTTTTGACCTACCCAATGCACATTGTAAATCTATTCTGCTAGTCTCTGGGCAGAATATGTAGACAAACCTCAAAGCCAATCAGTAGATTGGCTTCAATACAGTAGGGCTAAGCTATTAGCCGGAGCACCAAGTTGTCATCCTGAGCCTACTGAAGTGGCGGCCATTAACGCCCGACTGCGCAAGCTCACACCAGACCGGAGGAATGGCCTACGAGTATAGAGAGATATGTTTTCATTAGTAGAAACTGAGGAAAGCTGAATAAATGTCACTCCGTTACTACCCCTTCTTCTATGTGGCTAGTCTATCTCATACATAAGAGTGGAACAAAGTAAGGCGAATGAATACATCACAGCCCAATCCAATCTGGCGGCCTTCCTTCCATGCTTTTGTCCTCTATGCTTACCAAGGCATAAAGATTAGTATCTCAAGGCAGCCGTCCTCGAGGCCAAAAAAAAGGCCCTCTCCGGCGTATTCACATCGTACAAGACCAAGATCTATGGTCAGAATTGCTTCCCATAAAAGGGGTTTTTGTCCTCTCTCCTCTTCTCAGTATCATCGGTCCCTGTAGGGCACTCAAGCATCCACAAATTCCTTGACGTCCTTCAACCACCGCATATACTCCTTCTGCTCCTTGAAATCAACATAGTCCGGAATGAACACCGCAAGTCCCTGTGTCACGCCCCTCTCCTCGAGGTAGTTCTCAATGAGCACCTGCAGATCCTCATCCAGCGTGGGGAAATTCGGTCCACCGTATCGGTCCGCGCGGCCGTGACTGGCGGCCGGGTCGACGGCGAATGCGAGGGCGGCGGACGGGTAGTGGTTGACATAGTCGATGACAACCTCGCCATCCTGGGCCGTGCACTCGGCCGAGAGAACAGCCTCTGTCTTGGACGGCTTCTCAACCGTGACGGTGAAGTGAACGGGCGGCGCGGCACCGGGCAACTCGTCTCCATCGGCTTCGCCTTCTTCGCCCTCGGCTACACTGCTGTTGTTACGCTCAGATTCGGAAGAGCGGGAGTTGACGGGCTCGACGCCCTCTTCTCCTTCGTCGCCGTATGCCTCGTCTTCGTCGAACTGTTCGTCAAATGGTGATTCGGAGACGCTGAAGGCGACGGTGATCCTGGAAACGATGGTTAGAGATTTGCCCTGCTCTCCGGTGTTCTCTAAGATTGTGGGACGTAGATGGTGATAATAGAGCCCCATTGGACACTAGACCACATACGCGCCAGCAACCGGATGGTGATTTTTCGCAGGGTAGGGATAGGGGAGCACTTACTTCTCATCACCGAAGGTCCGCTCAAGCTTGACCTCCTGACTCCCCTTTGCATCCACAACCTTAAACGGGCTATTCGCCAGGAAATCCTTGATACTCGCGGGCACCTGGTCTTGCTCGGCCATCTCATCTTCAAACGACAGCTCGTGCTGCAGCTTGGCGCTCAGCTCGGGGTCGATTTCACCGCTTGTTGCCTGCGCTCGCATGACGCTCGAGGTCGAAAACGGTGAGGATGCCAGTCGCGGGAGGTACGAAGACGACAGAACTGGTGCGCGGTAGGATGCGCGAGCTGCAGGGAGATTCCGGAGGAGGAATGCGGAGGATGTGGAGGATGGCAGCGCAAGACGGGGGAGCGCGCGCGTCGTGCGCGCTGCGGCGCGGAGTGAAAGCATTTTATGGTAATGAATTTGTTCTGGAGACGAGGAATTGCGATTGATGGTGGAAAGAGAGTAGGTATTTGCGACCCTGGTTTTGGATTGAGACTTGTGCTGGCTTGGATTGGAAAAGTCGTAAGGTGAGGTATCAGCTATGGAAAGCTTCTGATTTTTTTCCTTTCCGGATTCTTGCGAAAAGGAGCTCTGAGAGCCGAAAATTTGCCTCTTGCGCACAGACCAAGAGGATGACTAAGATATCGAACCCTCGTATTCTCGACGACGAACACCAAGTCTATCAACCAACAACCCGCATCACCAACTTACCTTCAGCTTCTTGTTTCAGACTAGCAGTCTTGAATAAAATCCGAATGAAGAATTTAGTTGATACTCTCTCAAATTAATTGATCGCCATCATACTATCTAAGGTACGTATTTTAGTACCTAACCAAACGCCGCGCAACCGGCTCTGCCGGCCGAATGAACTACTAAACTGAGCAATCCCTTCTCAATGGAATACCTCAACGCCTGCCCTGATGCATGTGTCCGAATGATATATATCCCGTCCGCAATGAATGCCTGAATAAACAACCCCTTTTCACCTCGAACAAGTCTATACCTGAATACAGCATTTGAATCGAGAAAAATATAAGTATATGTACGGTAGGGCGCCGTTGTAGTTATTTTCCTGCAATCTCTCCAGCAAACCGGATTCCCATCGGTGAACCTCAGCCCTTGCATTGGGAGAGTTAACGGTGCAGAAATCGCGACAAATCCAAGCGAACTCTGAGTCCGGATTTCTTACCCTCGGGCTCATTCTCGGCGTCATAATCGAGGAGAGGTAGCTGGTCTTCGCTACCGCCGATCATCGTCAGGGCTTCCAGCTCCTCAAGATCCACACGGGGAAGTGGTACAAAGGCTGGGTTGACGGGTATTGATGAATGACCTCCGTATGAAGCAGCCCTAGACAGTCTCTCATGTGCGGGGCGGAGGGGTGAACCGATGGATTGACGTCGAAGTGCGCGTGCGCCGATGCTTTGAAGAGGTGTCATGAGACTGTTGCTAGTTGACGGCGTTTCTCCGACATTGGATCCAACCAACGAAGGTGTGAACAGCATAGAGCTTCGAGAAAGAGCTGTAGAGGTCGTCGAGGCGGGCGATGGGAAGTCGGGGTGGGAACTGCTGCCGGTCTCTTCAAGTCGATAGAAAAACCTGTTTAGAGAGACCCGAGCGGGCGTCTCCTTCTTTGAGGGGGGAGGCATGATGTCCGTGTCATCCGTGTCTGCCGTCTCCTGGGTATCGGCTGTCTCACTGGTCGTGCTCTCTCGACTTTCAGCCTGGGTCGTCGAGCGGCTGCCTTCTCCACCATTGTCCTCAAAGATTGCAATGGACTTTCGTGGCTTGGCCGGGGCCTTAAATCCATCCAAGTCGGGGAGAG
>Ga0247774_1001609_pt1 | contig 11316 bp, 9 predicted proteins | sample UWRJL001104B6_FD_179933 | JGI IMG/M metagenome (GOLD analysis project Ga0247774, IMG submission 179933) | Plant litter microbial communities from Arlington Agricultural Research Station in Wisconsin, United States - UWRJ-L001-104B-6 | ecosystem: Environmental > Terrestrial > Plant litter >... | reverse complement strand
GTGAAATGCAAACGGGATCTAGATTCTAGCTTTGTCACTAGGAGGCATTCTTCTGTATAGCCGTTAGTAGGGTGGTAGTGCAGACACGACAGACACCATCCATTTCCACAATATGTCCGTTTGCTCCCGGCATCGCGCGAGTTCGCTGCCCGGTGGGCCTGTCACCCCCGCGGCTGTATGAAGATTCAAATCATTTATTTAGCAGCACCCTGTCCGTGCCATCCAACTAGTATCTATTGCCCCACTTCCTACCTCCTCCCCTTCTTCCCCTCCAGCTTCTCCCCCATCGCCTTCTGGACAATGCCGACCGCCTCCTCGATAACATCGTGGCCCCTCCTCCACGTATACAGCGCAACCCCCAGCCGATCCAACGTATCCTGCGCCCTCTCGAGCCTCGTCCGCCACAGCTGGAGCTTCTTGTCTAGCGGCGCCTCGTTCACGCTCGGCGCCGGCGACACCGTGCTGGACCGCGAGGAGCCCGATGGCGGCGGCGCGAGCGACTTGGGCAGCGGGGCGTCGAGATCGGCCACGTCTGCGTTCGGGGAGCCCGTGGCGGAGCGGCTGCGGACGTGCGCCCGGAGGCGCGGACTAAGGCTCCGGACGTTGGAAGGGGTCATGCGGCGGCGAGGAGGCGGCGGCGGTGGGGGTATGGGTTTGTTGGGATCGTTTGAGCTGGCGTTGGGGTTGAATTGAGGTTTTGTCTTGTGGGGAATTTCGGGCGGGGTCTGGGGAGTATTTTCTTGGCTTTTCACGGATTGCTGGGAAGAGTTGTGCACTTGCGACAAAGGATGAGACTTCTCGGTCACAGCGGGCGATGCCTTTCGAGAGCGGGGTGGAGGCGGGGCCGGCTTGCTTGCTGATTTGCCCTCCCCAGGCCCGCCGCTGGAGGGTAGGTGGTCGCTTGAAGGTGGCGGAGTGCTTCGCAGGGCGGCTGGCTTGGACGGCCGTGGCGGAGGTGCCTTGGCTGCTATATCCGGGGAGCTTACAGTCCGAGGCGGAGCCTCTCTTCGAAGTTGCGAGAGAGTCTCCGAATGGCCCAAGCTGGTCTCTTCTGGCTCATCAGCGAGGTCTATCAGGTTGGTTTGGCTCTCAGGCCGTTGGGAATCCGCAGACTGAGCGAGGTATGGCCTCGGGGGTAACGCTGGTCGTGCTTCCTCGCTTGGACCGTCTACCTGCAGTTCCTTTTTGTCAGCTATTGCCCCCCTCTTGGCAGCAGCAGGAATATCGAAAGACTTGTCGAAAAAGTCTGTCTGCTCAGGCGTCGTAACATCGCGTATGAAAATAGCCAGAATCCGCTTCGGGTTCGCCGCCGCAAGCTCCGTGTAAACCTCCAGGTCGGCCTCCCCACTGTCCCCGACTAGTATAAACTTTCTCTGCGGAAAGTCCAGCATCAACCTATCAAGAGTGCTCCTCTTCCGCTCCGCGACGGGCTCGAAAATGCCCTGGAGCATGCCGCTGTATTGCTTCAGGTGCAGCGAGCCCGGCGGCAAACCTGCCTGGAGAAAGTAGCTCGCCAGCACCGGAAATAGCTGCCACGGACTGTTGGAGCAATAGTGGATGCTGACGCCCAGTTCGTGCATGCGGCCGTACCACTCTCTCACGCCCTCGATATTGAGGTCGGCCAGGTCCCGCACGAAGGTGTTGCGGAAAATCTCGCGCGCGCCCCCCGAAATGTTGGATCGCTTGATGGTGTCGTCAATGTCGCTGATGAGGCTGACGCCGTCGGGCTCGATGATCTTGACTTCTTGTATTGCCGAGATGTTCTCGTTGGCGAGGACGCGGATGTGTGTTGGGACAAAGTCGAGAGCTGCTCGCGTTATGAAGTGGCCGACTTCGTTGGTGATGACCGTTCTTGACTGGGACTTCTCGTCATTGTAGAAAAATACTGTGATGGGGATCTGTACCAGAGGCGTGGTCATGAAGGGTGCAATGCGTGCCATTAGATTGGCATTTGCGACAGCGAGCTCTGCATCGCTCATCTCGTGAGCCGCAGCAGCCTGTCTCGGAGGCAGCGTCGGACTAGACGGCGCTGAGCTTGGCGTCTGCATTCCACTGCCTGACTTTGAGGGATAGATGCTCTCATGATCAAAATCTTCCTCGGCTCTTCCTGGTGCCTCGCTGTAGTCGCCGCGGCTTGCGGCGTTCTTCTCCTCCTGGCCGATTCTTTCGATTCTGGCCGCCTCCCTGGCAATCTTCTCCTGCTCTCTTAAATCTTCGTGATGCCGATGCAGAGAACCGAGCGTGTCCTCCGCGTTGGCCGCCACCTGCTTGTCCGGCCTTGGAATACCACTAAGCTGCCGCGCCAAGCCCATCAGAATCCGATTCTTCCGGGTCAAAGGACCTCTGTGCGGCGAGTAGAACCATCCACGGACGTCGACGTCCACGATCGCGTCCTCGTCCTGGTTGCGCTCCCACTCGGCACGCCAGTAGTCCTCATCCTGTATGGTGCCGTGCTGCGCATTGTTGTGGTGCTGATACGACGGGCCCCATGTCTTCTTCACATGCCTCTTCGCATACGACGGGAAGATGACCATCTGGTCGTCTCCGTGCACCGTGATCGCCACGTTGGGGAACGACCCCGGGATGGTAGGCCGCCCGAAGGCGTCCATATCAATCGACCGGGTCTGCGCATACGACTCCCGTATCTCCCCAACAGCCGCCGCTCCAGCCCGATACACATTGCCCGCCATCTCCGCCAGCCTCCTCCGCCTATACCCCTTCTCCCGTCCGTTGCCATCGTCCACGCCCTGTCCTCCACTGCTGCCGCCGCCATAGTAGCCGCCGGCACCGGGCGACGCCATCGTGGCCCTTGTCAGTATCTCTCCGCCGCCACCGTTATGGCCCCTAGCATGCCCCCCCGCAACCGGCGCGGGGCCACTGCTCTTGCCCGCGAGCCGTCGGCCGTGTCGCCGGACGACGTCGACGATGCGCGACCCCTCTCGCCGCCGCCGCTGGTTCTCAAGGATGTGTCGGAAGACGCGCGACTGCACGCCGTGTTTGACCCAGGGAAGGGTGTCGAGGCGAAAAAGGAGCAAGCGCTCTCGGTACCGATCGCGCACGGCCCGAGGGAAGAGGTAACGGAGGAGGGAGAACCGGTTGTGCGGCCGGGGGCGGAGACTGTGGCGGGGAGGCGGGAATCGCGGGAGGGGAGCCAGATTGGCGCGGTCGTGGTCTTCTGGGAATGTGAGTCCCGGATTAACCGAAGCTTCGAGTTGGATGGCGAAGCCGCGAGGTAACAATGCCGAATCGGGTATTGAGCTAGGGCTGGAACTTTCGATTTCTGGTTTGGACAAGGACTTCGACTTCAGCGCACCCTTGACAAGAATGGGCTTAAGGTATTCAATGTTGGCCTTGCACCGAGATTTGATTCACAGAATTTAGGTGTCAAGCTTTCAATGACTTCATCTAGGGGAGAGTCCATTTTCTTTTCGTCTCAGCCCCGCGATTTAGCAACTGCTGCAAATTCGGGTGGATTGCTCCGCACCTGTGGGCGTAGTCGACGGGCTGCAAAATTACGTCATCAGAGCTGCTTCCTGTCACAACGGTAGCTAAGTGAAATTATTTACACGAAAGCGTGTCCGTGGCCAGACCAGAATTCCCTACATTCCCTTTTGACTCTCTCAAAAACCATCATGCCTTTTAAATTTTGGTATTTCCCTTTCACTCTTCGCGTTGAGGCTCGACATGTAATGAAAACAGACTGGTTTACTTTCCCAGCATCTCGAACATGAACAATTACGAATTGGTCTCTCCAAGGAATCCAATGGCTTGGCATGATACGTACTCGGCCAAATCGGCCAACTGCACTTGCAGGTCACAATGTCTGCAGTAGCTTAGGCCATGGAAGATTTAAAGGGGTGATATCCTCGCTGTTGTTCGATATGACTTGAGAACATCATCTGGAACATCCTAGAATAGTCTTGGAGAATTTTGGTGATTTGGTAGCTTCAGATCCAGGCGGCTTTTCTTGCAAGGGCCACCTGTGGTCCCCGAAAGAAATAAAAAATGACTGGCTCTTGGTTCCAGTAGAGTTCCCAAAAGTATCTTAGAACTACGACCAGGCCCTGACCAGGCCATGATGATGAGTCTTGAGATCGGTAAGTCACATGAACATCGCAAAATCTCGGAAATTTGGCTATGGTTGCCCAGAGCTCCAAAATCATGCACTGCATCTTGCTTTCGATAAGATCTAGGCCCATTCCAGTTTGAATTCCATCCTCAGTAGTGATTAGTGGCGTACCGAGACTCTAGATACAGTCTACCGCCGTTTGGGCTTCATTTTGCCTTTAGCACCAACCCTACCTTTGTTCTTACCAACTCCTCCTCCCTTGCTCGCGCTCCCTTTCGCCTTAGGCTTCTTCAAGTTCAAAACTGCGCCTTTGCCCGACCTCTCTGCTTTCCCCTTCTTCCAGCTATGTCCCTCGGCACGTTCCGCTTTTGCATCAAGCTTTTTCTTATCCTTGTTGCTCAGCTTCTTCTTGTTCTTGGCCGCCTTCGGGCCATTCAGTTCGGCCTTGCCAGCGTCCTTGGCCTTCTGTTTGTCGTGTGCCGACTCAAACCACGTCCGCTTCGGCCGCGATTTGATCTCGGCCTCATGCTCGATGATGTTCTCACCTTTCTTGACCAGCATCTCCGCCTGTGACAGATGCTTCTCTTCTTTTTCCATCCGCAAAACCTCCTCGATCTCGTCCGACATGTCGTCGATCCGTGCTTGCCACTCGTCGGCCTCGGCTGCGGCGATGACACGGCTAGAAATCTTCGCACCCTGAGCCTTGCCGGCCTTGACGGCCGCTTTTACGACCTTGCGGTCTGGTTCTGCTGCGATGGTCACGGCGATTCCGCTTCGGCCAGCTCGAGCCGTACGACCAACACGGTGGATATAGATGTCCAGAGTTTGGGGCGCTTCGTAGTTGATGACTGTGTCGACTCCCTTAATGTCCAAACCACGCGACGCTACGTCCGTCGCAAGGAGATATGAGGCCTTGCCGTCTCGGAAAGCTTCTACGCCTGCAATTCTCTGCAGCTCGTTAGCATCATTTTCGAGCCCTCATAGACAAACTTATCATTAACGTACCTGGCTTTGGTTCAAGCTGCCATGGAGTTCCGCGCATGACATGCCTAGTTTGCCAAAGACGACACGAGCGTGATGCGCCGCTTTCTTCTGGCGAAAGAATATGATGACTTTGGATGCGTAGAGGTTCTTGCACAGCCAGACCAAGTATCCCATCCTCTTCTCTTCTCGGCCGGGTCGCAGCCGTACAAATTCTTGTGTTAGCGTCGAGACCGTCTCCCCTTGTGCGTCTACCATGAGCCGAACAGGCTTTTTGAGGCCCACTCGAATTAGGCGGTCGACCGACGACGTCATTGTTGCAGAGAAGAGCATAGTTTGCCGGGTTTTGGGGAGCGTGGTGAGAATTTCGTTCAGCTCATCAGCAAAACCGTCTTCGAGCATGCGGTCGGCCTCATCTAGCACAAGGATTTCAACGGCATCGGTTGCAAAGCTTGCCGAATTTCGCATGTGATCAATGAATCGACCTGGCGTGGCAATAATGACATCAGGTCGACGCTTTAGTTCCGCCTCTTGCGCCGACAAACTCAGTCCGCCCACAGCTAACGTGAACTTGACATCGGGGATGAAAGAGGCAAGCTTTGTCGCAACCGAATGGCACTGGATAGCTAACTCTCTAGTGGGCGTCAGGACGACAACACGGCTAGCCGCGACCTTTCGCGGTCTGAAGAGCAGCCGTTCAAGAACCGGAAGGATAAAGGCGGCCGTCTTGCCAGAACCAGTGACAGCGCCGCCGACCAAGTCTTTGCCCATGAGAGCAATTGGGATGGTCTTGGCTTGAATTGGTGTTGGCTTGACATAGCCGGCTGCGTCGAGACCTCGGAGAATCGGCCGCGATAGAGACATTTCCTGAAAAGAAATTTTTGCCTCCTTCTTGCCCTTCTTGGTGGGCTCGGCGCCGAAGAATATCCTCCGTTTGGCTTCTTCTTCCGCCTGCCGCTCCATATCATCGTCCGACTCCTCTTCGTCGGGGATTGGCTCTGCAATAGATCCGTTGTCCGAATCATCATCCTCGTCCAACTGGCTACCCTCTTCATCCTCTTGTGCTTCATTTTCTTCCTCGTCGGAGGCTGATTGCATGCCAAAGGCGTCGTCAGCGAGCACTTCGTCGCCGGCGTCATCGAGGTCGATCATGGTGTCCTCCTCGGCCTCTCCATGTTGCTCCTCTTCATCAGGCACCGGCTGCGGTTTGCCAACCTTGCGTGACTGGGATTTTCGCTCTTCCTGCCGCCGAATGATATCGTCAAGGTCCACGCTGTTTTTCCCAACGCCGCCCAGGGTTTTTTTGGCCCCTTCAAAGCCCCAACCGTCGAACTCCAGAAGCCCGCCCACATCTTCTGTCATGAACTCGAAATCTGGGTCGAGGTCACCATCATCGTCTTCGGGTTTCGTCGGTTCGTCATCCTCGATGGCTGAGACCGGCTTGGTCTTATTCTTGCTCGACCTTGCCTTCTTCTTGGGTGGCTTGGGATCGAAAAACTCTTCCTCGGCCGACACTTCGCCACCGTCTGATATTGTGTAAATAAAGTCGTCGTCAATCGACCGTTTATGTCTTCCTTGAGCCATCTTGCCCTGTTGCAGGCATGGACTCTGGCAGATTATTCCCAATCACAAGACGAGGGGCCGAGTTTGCGAGCCGCAGGAAAAAAAAAATTTGGCCTGGAAATTCTGCCGTGGCACTCTCCATGGTGGGGCAGGCGGTGAGAGGCATGCGTTTGCAGCCAGAAAACGTACCACGTGACTGCCTGGCGCGGGGCGATGTGCGGCTTCCACCAGCAACAAAAGCCCCCACCAGGTCGGTTGATTGGGTGACGACGGGAGATTTGGCAGCAGCGTCACTTGCGGGCAACAACCAAACTTCTGAGCCGCTCAAAAGGTTCAGGCAACTAGAACTTTTTTTTCTTCTACTGCCTCCTGCCTCCCAAGCCCGCGAGCCTCGGCAGCACTGCGATCGTTCATCTCTTGTACACATCATCTTCGGCATCATTCTGGCCACCCCATTCGGTCGGCATCAACGGGTCTTTGTCTTCCACTAGATCACGGCTTTTACGAAGCACGATTCAATACGATGGGTGAATCCAGGTAGGTCGAGATGCGTCCCGATCGCAAATCTGCCTCTCGGAATGTGAAGAGATTAGTCGACTGACTCCTCTTTGAACGCGCAGGCAGGAGCTGGTCGCCTGGCTGAACCAGCTACTTCAGCTTAATGTCACAAAGGTCGAGCAATGTGGCACAGGGTTTGTATCCCACTATCATTGATTATCCCCCGAGGGATAAGCGGCGCATCGTGTTCGGTTTCCTGACCTCGATACTAGTGCTGCCCTGTGCCAGGTCTTCGACAGTATCTACATGGATGTTCCCATGTCGAGAGTCAAGTTCAACATCAACACGGAGTACGCCTATATTCACAACTTTAAGATCCTACAGAGTATGTTCCTTCCCGTGCGGCGCGTCGCGCCTCTGCCTTCGCCTGCTCATACTAACCCAGCGCACTTACAGACACGTTCACCAAGCATCAAATTGACAAGCCTATCCCCGTCGAGTCCCTTGTGAAGTGCAAGATGCAGGACAACCTCGAGTTCCTCCAGTGGACCAAGAGGTATTGGGACATGAACTTCCCCGACCATGAATACGATGCGGTTGCCCGCCGAAAGGGAAACGCTCTCCCCGCGGCAGGAGCTGGTCCGCGGATGGCCAACTCGGCCGCCCGAAGAGGTGGAACGACACCCACGGCCGGTAGGCCTGGTGCGCCCCGCGGCGGCGGTACCGCCTCGGCTGTTCTGCAGCAGGAGAACGCCACCCTCAAGGAGACGGTCGTCGGCTTGGAGCGGGAGCGCGATTTCTACTTTAGCAAGCTGCGGGATATCGAGCTACTCATCCAGGCCGCCGTCGAGGAAGACCCCGACTTGGAGAAGCAAGATGATGGTCTTATCAAGCAGATTCAAAACATCCTGTACTCCACAGAGGAAGGTTTCGAGATCCCGGCCGAGACGGAGGCCGACGACCAGGAGACCTTCTGAGGAAGTATATACATGAGGCAGGACGAGCCAGTATGGTTCACGATTTGGATGGTATAATACTGGCGCGAGAGCGGCGACTCTATCGACCAGTCGAGGCACGAGGTGCTGCACCAGTTTGACCATGGTTACATGACTGGCAACTGATGCCTAATGGCCCTTTATGATATGGTAGGAATGACTAGTTGACGCTCGCTCTAGCTTAAACAATAGAGTAACTTGAATCTGGATTGACATGGGGTCTTACGACGGGAACCATGGCTGAAGAGTTCCGAGGAGTCGTGGAACGTAACACTACCTGCTATGAGCACCATCTTGTTGCCTCAACGGAGCAGGGATGATCTCTGCAAAGCCGCGGCAAGGTCCAGGATTCTGTTAAACCTTCTCTAGCTGAGCCATCGATTCTACGTGTCTGTGCCTAGCTGTTCTAGACTGCAACCTCGATCGTCTTAACTTTGGCCGACTTCGACATCATGCATCTACCAAGGCTGCAGCACGCGCTGGGGGCAATTCTGCTGCATGACTACCCGAAGGCCTAGATGACGGTTGAACCACAATAACGCAAACCAAACGGCAATGTCCCCAACCTAATTAAAACAAGAGGCGGCAATCCCGCTGTCCCCAGACTTTCGTGCCGCTTGCTTGAGATTACCCGTCTTTCATAGAAAAGTCCTCAACAAATCCACCATTTCTTCCGAACAAAGAATGCAGCCGTAAATTGGACCCTGGATTTTGAGACATTTCTGAGTCCCGCACTTGGATCATCAACTGCCTCGAAGTCAGCGACAAACGCAAGCCCAACCGCCGGAACAGGTCACCTGCACATCTGCAGTAAAGTGGAGCTGCCTAACGGTTGGATTCGGCCTAAAAGCCTCCACCTAGCCCACCCAACACTTGACAGGACCCTCATTTACCTAAGCTCTTGTTGTTGGATGACGGCGATGAACCTTGCGCCAGTTGCGGCTTGTCCACTCCTCCCCAACTTTAAACAACCCAAGGGGGAGATTTCTTCCTGCCATACTCTCACTACGATATCATCTCAACGAAGCTCTTAATTCACCAGCGCACACGAAATCATTCCAGACCGAGGTTTCTCGTCCCAATTCAAAGGCAGATCGCCACACAACCGAAATCTGCACGGTGACGTACACGAACACAACAAATTTGAGAGACGAACTTGGCTCGAAGTAGCTTTGCTAGAACCCACCACCCAGCCATCATGGCGCCGCCGGCCGAAATTTCGATCCCTTCGACTATCCTCTCCAATACCGAATCCAAACCTTTCACGCTCTACAACATCACGCTCCGCCTACCCCTCCGGTCCTTTGTCGTGCAGAAGCGCTACAGCGACTTTGCCACCCTGCACACGGCCCTAGCCTCTCAAGTCGGCGCTCCACCGCCAGCACCGCTCCCCTCCAAATCCTGGTTCTCGTCGACCGTCTCGTCGGCGGAACTGACCGAGGAGCGCCGCCGCGGCCTCGAGACATACTTGCGCGCCATCGCCGAGTCGCCCGACCGCCGGTGGCGGGACACGAGCCTCTGGCGCTCCTTCCTCTCGCTCCCCAGTAGCTCCAGCACCGCCAACTCGTCCGTCTCGGCCCATGGCATGGTCAGCACCGCGGCCGTCGGGGCGGCGGACCCGACGACATGGCTGGACCTGCACCGCGAGATGAAGGCGGCCCTGCACGGCGCGCACTCGTGGCTGGGCAAGCGGGACGGCGCGCACGAGAAGAACGACGCCAAGGCGGCCGCCGAGGCGGGCGCGCAGGCTAAGAGGGAGCTGGTCAAGGTCGGGACGCTGTGCAGCAGCCTGTCGGACGGGCTGCGGGCGATACAGGATAGCCACAGGCTGGGGGACGGCGAAATACGGAGGCGGAGGGACATGCTTGCCTCGGCGAGGGTGGAGAAGGAAGGGTTGGAGAAACTTTCGAATCAAGTATCTGCGGCAGCCGGAGCGCCTGGCGGTCGCAATAACGGCCGCGACGCATCGTGGGGTACCGAGAGGTCAACCCTCCTGGGCGGATCGCCGTCTGGATCGTCGTCGACAACTGCGACTAGCTGGCGTACGTCGGGACGAGTTTTCGGCGCACCACTCCCCGAAACGGACCGAACGCGCGAGCTCGACAACGGGCAGGTACTCCAGGTCCAGAAGCAAGTTATGAATGGCCAGGATCAGGAGATTGGCATGCTGGCGGCCGCTGTGCGGCGGCAGCGCGAGATGGGCATCGCCATCAAGGACGAGGTAGATCGGCAAAACGAGATGCTCGACCACCTCAACGAGGATGTGGATAGGGTAGGCAGCAAGCTATGGGTGGCGCGCAATCGCATGAAGAAGCTATGACTGCCCGAGGTGGCCCTGTCCCTACTCGTGCGGCTCATTCTACTCATTGTCGAGGTACTGGTCTGGCTGCACTGGGTTGGAATGCGGGTCATGGATGCTGTCGTGTGGTGCGTCGAGCTAGCACTTTACCTTGCCGGGTGCTGAGGAGTGGGGGAAACTTAATGGAAAGGCTTCACGAGAGAGATTGGACGTTCAAGAGAACGGAAACAGATGAGTCGAATGAATAGCTAGGCTGTATATCCTGTATATTTTAGATGACGGTCATATCCAAGGAGTTACAATTGTTTTCCCCGCACCAGGTCCAGCAGTTCTTGCCTCTCGGACTCTGTTCATTGCGGAATGGGAGAATGCATTCTACATCAAGACCTGGCTTCGGAAACTCGGTACAAGACGAGCTTTCAGGTTCTGCCTTTGTGCAAAGCACCCCAATCCGGCCGCGCGGCTCTGAACAATTCAAGAGTCTCCTTGGATACAGATAGGTGACGTCTCCTACCCCCAAACCCTCTTCCTCTCTTGCCGAATTTTCCCGATCCAAATATTTGCGTTAATGTGGTTCGAAATCAAGTCTTTCTTACAGGAAGATACTACTCCATAGCATAGAACCGCCTTGAACATCGTCAGTCCTCGTGTCTATCTTCTTGCCCGCTATCTCTGAGAAAACTTATTGACGGCCCATTGCAATCCAGAAGCGTATCGCCTGCGCGTCGCGCAAAAAGCGGCGAGGCTCGTAACCAGTGGCTATGACCAGGGCCCCCCCACTGTCGGAGCAATTTGCAACCCTGGAACAGGATGAGCACCTGTCAGCCAGTCCTTGACAATGTTCGGTCGCAGGTTGTTGGGGCCACCCGGGCACCGCGTTGGGAAGAGCCTGCATGTCGACGGACCGATCC
>Ga0247774_1001608_pt1 | contig 11319 bp, 10 predicted proteins | sample UWRJL001104B6_FD_179933 | JGI IMG/M metagenome (GOLD analysis project Ga0247774, IMG submission 179933) | Plant litter microbial communities from Arlington Agricultural Research Station in Wisconsin, United States - UWRJ-L001-104B-6 | ecosystem: Environmental > Terrestrial > Plant litter >... | reverse complement strand
CTTCCTCGTCCGCGGCCACTATGGAAGATATGGTGCCAACGGGAACAAGATATTGTGATTGGTTATCGGCCTCATTTTTATCGTAGCCTCTTTGTACATAGTCGCGAGGAATATCTAGAAGGAGGCCCGCCAGAAAGCCAAGAAGGATGCGATGAAGGCCAGTCGGCTAAAGGATGTGGAAGCTCAATATTCACCGTGAAAGTTGAACAGAGGGGTGAAAATGGATCTCGGCATTATCGGCAGGATAGCTGTCAATCATGTCTTATTGTTTCAGAAAATACCTGAGCACGACGGATAAGGAGATTTGTCGGTCTAATATATGTGTTTAACTACCTCCTATATTCTATGTGTTTGTGTGCGACGGTATTTTTGTTGCCCGCTTGCCTATCTGGATGTTCGGGACCTTAACATTCTTCTAAATATATGTCGAGTCTGCGCTACGGATTCGGTGTCTTAAATACACCCTTGGGGTGCAACATTACCACCTCTTTTCGATATGTCGGGGTGACAGCTTTCGTGGACCGCTGCAGCTGAAGCTTTTGACCTGTCTAGGTGAAATAGTTCCCTAGCAGAAGAATACTTCTTGACGTACGTACTGGTCCGCGCAACAATGTGTTGGCTGTCAAGAGTTGCAGTGGCAGTTTCAGACAGCTGACAGCGGTTTACAGACAGACGATTTAGGGTCATGTTCACCCCACCCAACACGCGAAAACCGTCTTGATTTCCATCTAGCCCATTCGCATTTCCAATATACCTGTCGATATTTATTCTGTCAATCTATGTTCGTATTTGAATTTGATTTGAATATAAAATGTCTAGCGAATATCAATACCTACCGCTTGACACCCCCACGACTCTTAGGCTTATCGAGGTTCTACCACCGGGGCCGGACGGTTTCATCGTTTGCATCTTGCGACAATCTGACCAGCACCAAGATCAAGATCTGAAATACTGCGCCTTGTCATACCAATGGGGAGATTCCAGCCCGACGCGAAAGATTCACCTCGGGAACAGCTCTGTCGATACTTGCATTCATGGTCTCCATGAAAACCTCTGGCAGTTTCTCCGCCACGTGTCGGATACAGACAGATCCGGCCAACTGTTTTGGACAGATTCGCTCTGCTTGAACCAGAAGGACCAAGATGAACTTCGAGTTCAAGTCCCTCGGATGGGAGACATATACTCTTTGGCGAGTGAGGTGCTCGTTTGGTTAGGACATGAACCGGAGTGCGAGGGGGCCTTGAGGCTGGTTTCGAATTGGCCAGGTGAGGTAAACTGGACCACAGCGGATATTGGAGACGAGAGAGCGATGGTGCGTGCCGCGGAAGCTGAGGATATGCGCGTTAAGGTTGCCAAAGCTGCCGAGAAGCTTCTCCTGCTCCCTTACTGGAGCCGGGTGTGGATTGTGCAGGAAGTGGTCCTGGCGCATAAGGTCACCGTCGCATCCGGCTATATATCAATGGATCTTGACGATTTCCAGGCGAAACTTGACCCCTTTCGAGACTTAAGGTCTGAATTCAACTACCTGCCAACCATCTGGACCCTTTGCAACATGAGGGCGAGAGAGGGAAAAAAGCAGCCGCTTTGGGAGCTGATCAAAGACTTCGAGTTGTGCCAGAGCACCAGGACAGTAGATAAAATTTATGGGTTCCTCGGGCTCGTGGCATCTGAAGGGGACCAGAATCCGCTCGGGGATCTTCTTGGTGTCAGCTACGAAAAACAGCCGAATGAAGTTTTCTGGGATGCTGTGTTTGAGTGCAGAGCACCGTGGAACGAGTACCCTGGGGTCTTAATCTCGCTCGGCCACCAAATCTGGCAACCAGGGCAGGTCGGCACTATCGACGCGGATATCGGCAGCCTAGAACGCTATGCTGCATCGGAAAGAACCTCATCGGACCACAAAACCCTAGCGAATGTGGCGCTACGTGTAGTTGATGCTATATACTCTCTTGCACTACGCGCATCTATCTCCAACGACGGACCTTTTTGGGTGCAGTTCATTGACAGTTTCCTTGAGACGCCTTCGCCATACAATGAACCTGGCCCGATAGCTAGACTACACAATGCCGGGGTTGTTGGACTTGCCGTCACAAGCAGGCGGGTGGAGACATACGACTCCTGGAAGCAGTATCGACTAGCGAAGGTACGCCAGGAGAAAAATTTGGGGTATATTTGGAGGTGCGAAAATCACCAGACTGTCGCGCAAATGGGGCAGGCCAGCCGAGTTGTTGAACGGGCAACCGGAGCTAAGTCGAAGATCTCCTGTGATCCGACCGATTTCTATAAAATTTGCGACAAATCCTCGCAATATTGCGGTGGATTGTCGCTTCTATTTTCACTAGAGCCAGTTGGTTTGCGCATTGTTATAAGCCTGTCAAACGAGGAGTCTCTAAGCGCGACACTATTCTTGACTGCAGTTTGAGAGAAACCCATTAGTTATACGGAGAGCGAGTAGAAATAATACTTAGTATCAAACTTTAACAAGTACCCAAGCAGTTAGCCACATTAGCGGAGCTGGAAAGGAGCGAAAGAATATATGACATCTTAGTAAGAGTTATATGTACTGGTCAAGGGTGTTGGGGATGTTCGTCGCAGGTGCGTATTTTGAATGAACAATGTACGCACCAAGCCTAGCCAAAAGCATTCAGTGAAAGCATGGTGCTTGGCAGTGGCCATTGGATAGTTTAAATTACTGAGCCCGTTAGGGCTAGGTTTTCCAGGTCTAGCATGATGTGAAACTTGATGAATATCATCAGAAAGACGGGGATGGCAATTCGAACGCCGCAGGCGTTTTCAAAGGTACGTAGGAGAAATGTCTGATGCAGGATAGGGGTTCAATTAAGTGTCAATTCCATGCCTCCAGCGAAGTTCGTTCTCTAGAAGGAATTCGAGTAACCAACTCCACGGTTGAGAAAGCTCTTGAAAATGGCAATTCCACTGATAGCCAAAGCCCGCAGACCGAGAGGCGTAGAACTCACGGCGGCGCCGTGCGGAACAACCGCAACGAAGACGAGGATGCAGACGAGAATTACGGGTTCGTTGTCCTGACTGGTTCTAGAATCGCTAATACTGGGGTATCTCAGTGGGAGCTTGTTGTATTTGCTGAGATTCGTGTTTTAAATATTACGTCGCCCGAGCAGCATAAGAGGCGTCGCCCTCGAAGAGGGTGTAGCCGATGATGGGTATGTGGTCAGCACCTCGATTGAAAAGTTGATTTACTATCTATTAATTAATTATATCATTCGTGAGCCAGATTATCGTATCTAGTAGTATACGGGCAGGTCCGACTCTTTTGTAGTCCAAGGATGATAGGGAAGGCCAAAGCACCCGTGTAGCAAAGAATATTTCACAGCGGGGAACCTAGAATCAAAAGGAAATGAGACTCACAAGGTTAACTCAACTAAATTCGGTTAATATTTCTTCCACATTCCCTCGTTAACCTCACTCTACCCTCCAATTTCCCGAATACTCGCAAATATACAACCACAACTGCACCCTTCCTTAGGAGTTACCATGCTCGAGAACCATCGAAAAATGCCGGGTTGTAGGGTGACTTACAACGCGATCATTAAGCGCAGGGTAAGGCAAGACTCTGTGTGACAACAAAATATAGAATTTGGATTCGTCTCAGATTATGAGCCGTTAGTGGGATTAGTTGAACTACAGAGTCTATCAAACCGAAGTACTCAGAGTTGGTATTTTTAACCCTAGTAAATCAATCAGACAACCAAGACCGCAATGAATAGCCATATCAAAAACAATTCAAGTAAGGATTCCTCTCAAGTTTTTTGTCGCCGCATGCATTGCGATGGATCTCCTCAGTTCAACTTCTCCAACTCCAAAATCCTTTCCGCCGCATCCCTCATCGTCTCATCCAGCGTCCGAAACTTCATGCTCAAAACCTCATTTCCCTCTTTGGCCTCAATCCTCGGCCGCACAACATCGGCATCCTCCCCACTCTCGGCAGGGAGGCGGCCCGCCAGCTGCGGCACCTTAGCAAGCGACCGCACGAGATCCGTATACGTCACGGTCATCCCCCCGAGAAGGAACCGCTTGTTCTTAGCACCATCGGTCGTCAGGGCCTTGACGTGCGCCTCGGCTAGGTCTCGAACGTCAATATACGACGGGAACGACGTGGCCGGGACGGTGGCATTGGAGCCGTCGAAGAAGGAGTAGATGATTCGGCTACTATAGTGCAGGTGCTTGGCGTCCTTGACCGGTTCAATCGGGGGGCCGAAGATGAGGGCCGGGAGGAAGACGGTCACGGAGAAAGAGGGCTTGGCGGTCTCGATGAAGTTCCAGATGGCAAGCTCGCCCTCCTTCTTGCCGCTGCAGTAGGAGTAATAGGCATTCTGCGCGGCGCGGGCGTCCTCTTGGGTTAGGTGGATCCAAGAGGAGTTAGTGAAGGGCCCGGCGAGGATTTCGTCCTTGGAGCCGGTGGTGATAGCGTTGATGGAGCCTGTTACGGCAATGGACTTGACGCTGGGGGCGTGGGCGTGCGTGGATCGGAGGAGGGCAAGGTTTCTGTTTCGCTGTTAGAGGAAATTTTCGGAAGTTTCATATCTTGGTTGGATCTTCGTACCCTTCCACGCTTGGCTTCAAGAAGTGCTCGTCATAGTCGGTGTTGCCCGGATTGTCGAGCAGGGGTGCAGCCACGTGAACGATCTGTTGCAAGATTAGACAGGTTTTTTGCACGGTATACGGCCTTGTAACCTACATGATCGAATTTTGTCTTCTGCAGTAGCTGATCCCAGCTGGCTTCATTGGTATAGTCAGCGATGACAACGATGTCGAGCGCCGCCTTCCACTCAGGGTGGAATTTGTAGATTTCGTCTGCTACGCCCTCACGGCGTACAGTGCCCGTCACATGATGGCCCTTCTTGATAAGTTGGTCGATGATGTGTGCGCCAACAAAAGAGTTGGCCCCGGTGAGAAGAGTATTAGGCATGATTTCAATAGAATTGAGGAGCTCCGATTCCGAGATTACAATTAGGTTTAGGGTTGGAATAAAAGAGGGGGAGACGCGACGCAAGTGGGTTCGGATCGGGGCGACCGTGGACAAGTATGGCGGGTAGAGTCAACCCCGAATGATGCGGAATTCGAAGCGGCGTTAAAGGCTTAGATTGGTTCAAAGTATTGGCGCGTAAATGTACGGTTCATATATGTGTTGTGCGTGATTGACGAGGATAATGAGTTGAAGAAGGCGGAGGCACCATTGAATATATACGTGACCCCCTCCCCCTCTTGTCTTTATAGTCGACGGCCATTTCAGGAACCCGTGCCAAAGGGGATCTTGAAAGAACCAATGTCGTGCCTGTTGCTAAGCATCCTAATCATTGACTTAATCCTTACGCTATCATTAAAATCATGGCTAATGGCTTCCTGCAGCGCTTGTCGATGCGCTGCATTTGTAATGCACCGGAAAAAAGACACTAAGATAGACTCTAAGCAGCCTATTGGACCCGCTGCGGGCAAATTTGTGGAATCGATGGCATGTGTTGGTAATGCCGTCTTTCGCTCAGGCCGTCATTGCCCGCTTTTCCGGCAGAAAGTGGCTCTTCCGATTTCCGCAGACGAAACGTCGAGATGATTTTGGTTAGCGCGAGTGGTCGCATTTGAGGTTCCTCATCCCGCTTTAACCTCGGCATAACCGTATATTGGCCCTAGCTAGCCCTCAGTCTTAGGTTTCTTGCCTATCCCTTTAGGGAAGTAGTCCCCCTAACCCTTCCAAGTCTAAATTTTAAGCTAAGGGCTAAAATACATATTGACTTCTCAAGATATTAATTCGGGGCAGGCAAAGGTTTAGCAATGGACTTGTACAAGGGAGGAGGGCAGAGTGGAAAGTAACAGCACGAAGGCTAGAGTTGGTAATCACAGGGTAAGTTTCGAGTGATCACTGGGATTTTTAGCTGGCCCTATCTCTGGCGCAGGATATTTCGAGAGGAGACTATTATTAAGTGTTCAGCATAATTTAACCCGATTTCGGTCTAAACATTCATTTTGCATTGACCACTGACGCCTATCCGAAGATAAGGCGTCTTGGTGATATATGAAACATGTCTAGGCATCACAGCAAACGACGGATGGGTTAGCGATCGATCCCTTCCGTGTCCGCATGCTTCAGAGCACCCAGGGGATTCAGGACACGATTTTCTTTGGTGAACCTATGGTTGCAGTACGGACCGCTCTGCTACTCTCCATATTTTATGGGCGATAACTGTCGATATAGCTCTTTAGCGAGGCGGACGTGGAGCGGGGCGATTTGTGGGCCGCTTTTTGTAAAAAGTGCCGCCGAATATGCAATCTCTTCCGGATATGAGGGTATAATCACGCATTTTTGAGGTGTATGCAGGCTTCTAATAGTGTCGAAATAGTGGCTTGGGGGTTAATTTGCTACTTTTGCTTGTATTTCGATATATGAGCGGTTGAGTGCGACAATTGATGAAGACACGCTTGAGTCGGCATGATGAGCAAATGTGGAGAAATCTCGAAAAGCGCATAGATCTTCGAAAGTATGGGAAGGACAGCAAGAACATGCAGATAACTACTCTATGCAATGGAAATGTTGAGATATTCCTTGGGATGAAGATTTTTAATGGAGAGGTGCCGTTTTCGTGTTTTAGGATGCGACAGAAATCGAAGGTGGTGTGGTGCGAGGCGGAAATTTTTCCTGCAGGTTTCAGTCTGTTCAAGTCGGTAGTAGATTACGATTTGCGTATTTCGACCTTAAGGAAGTCTTTACTCAAGCACCCCGTGTCAATTAAAAAGTCTAACTGTCCACCAATCGCCTCACTTCTTCTCGTATTCGAGTCCCACAACACTTTGCTAATGCAATCAGGACGGCCATTATGGGAGACCCTAGCCCCCGTCCAATACAGAGCTCGAACAAGAACATCGATTCGCCCGCGGCACGGCTGACTGGATGCTTGGAAACCGCCTCACGGCGCGCGAATTGGCTATACTTCGGTTTATAGTCGATATTACCGAAAGGAGAACTGGGAAAGACTTGTTTTAGACATCAAAACCGTACGTTCTTGACGGATTGATGCGGCAAGAAACCTTCTCATCAAGGACAAAACCTAGGGCTCGTGTCTAGCAGAGCTGAGGATAAAGGCAAATGAGTTTTGCTCGACAGGAAGCGCGCTAGTTTTAGAGGCGGGGTCTAGGGTATCCAAGTGTCGCTCAATTTTGGGGCATGAAGCTATCCGGGTTTTGAAGACGGCATCGGAGGAGATAAAGAGCTTCGTGGCGTCAGACGGAGTGTTTCCCAGTGTGGTTAATATGATACACCTTCGTTTTATCCCCTAGTATACCGCAGAACCGACGTACTCCCTGAGGGCGAGAAGATTAAGCTTTGTGACATTTGGGCAGACATGGGCCAGGGGATTCGGAAAACTTTGGAACCACACCCTCTTGTGGAGATGGTCATTAGGGATACATGGGTAATGACAGTCAGGCGTCCCTCATCTTTAGAACATGCAGTATACGACGGTCATGACGCCCTCGACTACTTCTTAGAGATAAATAGTCTCTGGCAAGCCATGTCACATAGAGAAAATGGGCGGAAAAGATGGCTCGAAGAGAAGCCGGGTGAGTTTCCGCCAACTTTTAGTGGCTGCCCTGCGATGTCGAGTTCAGGGCGCAACTGGGACAGACTATGGAGTGCGGGTTGTCAGTTACATCAACAACATTCGTAGCCGTGTACAGAGTCATCGAAAGTCTTATATCAAGAGCGATTTCGGGATGGAATAAGGTTTATATGCGCACCGAGCTAGACCTGGAGAATCCGAAGAAGGGGTGGAATGTTAGCTTCGGCCGCTTTGAATTGTTAAAGGCTTCACACTTACGAATTCCCGGTACCAGAAGACCAGCGGGCGACTGCTACTTCGACCTTGCTCAGCTTAACCAAGACTGGAACCCAACAGAAGATGCCGAAAGGAGATTTAATATGGAAGATATCATCTTGACGATGCGAAAGACACCTGAGGAGCTTTGGGGCCCCTCGGAGTTTTCTAATTTCTACAGTATACCGATCTGCCTTCGGCTAAGGGACTTTGTGCACCCCGAACCGGTGGCGCTGTTTACGCCCGAAGATTGGGTGGCGGGGAAGAACGTCGGCCGGGTCCTAACCCCCAAGTCTCCCAACCAGACCCCCATACCTGAGTGATGGTACGGGGAGCAGGGTATTGACCCACCGACTGCTCAGAAGAAGGGACCTGATCAAAATGGGTACTACGTCGAAGGGCCGCTCTATTTCATGGACAAACCAGTGCAGTTGTATCTAGACTACCGCAAGACGGGTCTCTAGTCTAATTCAAGATACAACGCATTTCAATTCACACCGGAAAGTCCCCTAGTATGCGCTAGTGAGTGGGCCCTAGAAGGTAGCTTTAACAAGCACAGTATTGCGTCGTCTATTTACTTCTTGCTATCGAAAATGTTACCGACGTCCGATTTTCGTTCTGCCAGCCAGTAACGTTCCGCCATAAAGACCATTTCGAGTGGGACACGCCCGAAGTTGCTTCTCTCTTCGCCTGAGATCAAGACAAGTTTCGCGATCACGAGGGGAGCTAATGGCGTCCTGGCGGTTTAGAGCGCGTAAGCGACCTGCGATTACGACAACACCTCCCTCTTTTATGGCCATTGTCCGCTGGGCAACACTCCTAGATGCAACAGGTGTCGGTCCAGCAGTTCTAAAACCGCAGCTCTTGATACAGAAGGGTTGGGCTGGTTGCCAATTTCGGTTAAACCTCAGCATGAAAAAAGCACACGTGAAATTTGGAACCAGCCACTGGTGCTCTATTTGGCCGTTAGCTCTCTCATTGGGCGTAGTGGTTCAATTTACGGCCTAACTAGTTGCAATATATACATGGGACAGTTAAATACCATACAGAGCTCTGACAGCCAGTATGGAAGTAAATAACGAATTATGCAGAGCCATACTACGCACAAACACTCCTCAATTTAGCGCGAAGTTGAAATTTTATCCGCGTGTTGAGTCGCCTGGAACTAGAAGTCGAATACTGCCTTATCCAAGCCTCGGCACATAATATCATGCTGCCATGTAACTTCAGGTCTTGTCAGCTGAACTCAAAAAGAATAGAGACTCGTCCGAATTCATTCCACTTACAAGCTGCCAATCGCACAGCCCTCAGGCGGACCAAAGCAGTGACCACCTCGACTAACCGCGGCTCCGCCCTCGCAACCAACATTACAGTACGTAACAATAGCGTGGTTGCCCGGATCATCGATTTCAAGTCTGTTCCAATTCGTGCCGGTGGGATTACTGTAACAAACTCCTTCCTTGCCACCCCCGATTCTATGTGCGCAATGGGTCAGCAGAAATTCAGGCATCGCTGGTGCCTATAGTACTGGACCATAAGCGTAGGGATACTCAAATACATACGGGCCAATGTTAATTGGGGGGAATGTTGCATCCGCCGGGGAGTTATGATCACATCCGCCGTTGGAGTAGACGCGGAATTGGAAAGCCGAGGCATTCATGGCGATTGCCAAGGCCAAAAAAATTTGACTTGTTGAAACCATTTTCAAGAAGCTTGAAATTGAAATTCTGGGTGGCTAGGCTGGAAACGCGTTAGATACGGTTGAAAATCAGGAAGAGTCAAGGTAGAATCTGTTGCTAGCGGAGGAGTGCTGTTTATATACTCACCACTTCGCTCTCAGACAGTCAACTCGGGAAGAAAGTAGGCTGAAAATTGATATTTAGCTAAATTGCTTTCTTTATATTACCCTTTAATACCCTTTTAACATTGTTGAGACCAGTAGACATTTTCTGCGTGAATGCTTGGAGTTTGCGCACGGCCTAGCTCGTCAAGAATATAGACGACACCTTCCGTACTTTGGTTCAAATACTATCCTAGTGATCGTAAACATTTTAAATTTCATTTGAGGGCCGGGAAGGTTGGCCGCGCTTGCACAAAAGTTCCTCTGTGGGATTGGGATGAATGGCTTTGTGCCAACCGAATCCATCCGGGGCCGCTCCTGGGCCGAAGCGAAGACCGTGCCGCGCCGTCGCGCGAGATATCTGCAGGTCAAACTATACAGCAGCCGTCCACAAAACAGAACCTTTCATTGTGAATTATTGTTACTGATGGCTTTGCGATTCGCTAACCAACTTTCGTACGGAGAAGTAGGCTGCCGGCCGAACAGCCTTTGAGGGTTGCTAGTTTTATCCACCTACTTCAGAGCGGACGCTCGTCTCCGACTGTGCAGTTCGCTATGCAGAATATGAGAGTTTGCGACTCAGCCACAGCCCCTTCAGCTTGGTGATCCCGCAAATTTACTCTTCTAGTCATACTTTCAACCTTACTGATAGCCATAAGCGATGGGGGAGTCCGGTGTCTTCGCGGGCTTATAAAGATCTCCCACACTATCCGTCATAGCACGTGAACTACAAATATGTTGATAAGAGTGACTTGAGAAACTGTGAAAGTCATAACCTCCACCTCCTCTAATTCCTCCCATCGCAATGCCACCCAGAGGTTAGAAATTACTACCTTCTCTCACTACTGATGTAGACTATCCCCATCACCGTTGGGTCGCCGTAAACATAACATATAATAAACTCAATGCTCAGGTCATCAGCGAAGGATGGTTAATTTACAACATGCGAAGACAAGGCAGTCATTCAAATCGTCTCATTACGAAGCGACCGGCTGCTAAGGCGCCAATATACATGGTGTAGTTACCTCTCTGGCTCCGGACTGGGTTGGCAGGATGATGGCTTGCTTAGATCGGTAACCGGGCTCGGCACGATTTCGCCCAGGTTAAGCTTTGGCAAAGGTCCAGTTTGCAAATATCATCAATTTAGGATTTCAAATCGCCACGAAACGCGTAGTGGTGCAGCAGAAAATGTGGCCGTTTCGCGGTGGCTCTCTTTCTCCTTTCCGTCTCTCCCCTCAGCCCTTCAAGTATTTCTCGGGCTCTGAAATGCGGAAATCCGACAAGATTAGGAATTTTACGCTGGTCAGAGTGCGAACCCGAACGGATTGTGTCAAAAGGACAGCTGTAAGCTGATGTCTCCGGCTGCAGACTGAGGCACAACTCCAAAGAATACTGGGTTGCAACTCCGGAGCGGGGTTAGAAACTTGATGAGATCATGGAACCATGCGCAAGAGCAAGAATCATAAGGAATGAGCTTGATCAGACAGACATCAAAAAAAATGACTGAATTTGTCGTCTCTTGACTCGTCCTGACTTTCGGACCGTACTTCTGACAGATTGGGTATCAGGGGCCAGGTGCCAAGCGTTGCTTCCCGGCATGCTGGCTGCTTGGCTGCAGGAAGAAAAGAAATGTGG
>Ga0247774_1001606_pt1 | contig 11333 bp, 12 predicted proteins | sample UWRJL001104B6_FD_179933 | JGI IMG/M metagenome (GOLD analysis project Ga0247774, IMG submission 179933) | Plant litter microbial communities from Arlington Agricultural Research Station in Wisconsin, United States - UWRJ-L001-104B-6 | ecosystem: Environmental > Terrestrial > Plant litter >... | reverse complement strand
CCTGCGGAAGAAACCACCGAATCAGACGACCACGGCGGCCACGGCGGCGACGACTCCGACGAGGACGACTGAGCGCTTCAGTCGCCCCCGGGGGGTGGCGGATCGGTCGCGTAGAGGTGGGTGATCGCGGCCACCAGCTGTTCCTTCTCCTTGACGGAGAGGCGGGCCGAGCCGTGCATCAGCTTGTATTGGAGCGGCGGCATCTCACCGCTGGAGACCTTCTCCGTCAGCTCGCCGTCGTCGGGCTGAGGCTTGTCCCATTCGGAGAAGTTGAGGGCGCCGCGTCCCTCCTCGACGTCGTGCTGGACCAGCCAGGAGGCCGGCGCCACCTTCGAGTACCAGCGCCAGTTCGTGAGGTTGCTGTGGCAGTCGTAGCAGCCCGCTTCGGCGATCTGGCGACCGGGCCCGGGTGGCCATTTCGCCGCCAGCGTCACCGGCGGGTTGCTGTGGGCGTGTCCGTACGGGACGAGCTGGATCAGCAGCAGCACGGCGAGAGCCCCCAGGCCCGCCAGCCTGAGCGCACGGCGCGGCACCGGCCACCACTTCCGTTCTTCTCTGGGCGCCGGCGGCACGGACAGAGCCTGCCCGACCCTCGGTAAAGAAGGCGTAAAACCGCCTCAAAGGAAGGGGAAAGCCGAGCTACCCGATCGCGACCATGCGCTCGATCGGGATCCGCGCCCGCGCGGCGATCTCCGGCGGGACGCTGACCTCGAACTTCAGCTCGCGCAGGGAGTCGCGCAGCTTCGGCAGCGTGATCATCTTCATGTACTTGCAGAAGGCCATCCGGTTGGCCTCGATCAGGTGCGCCCGCGGGGCGGCCTGCTGGAGCGGGTAGAGCATCCCGTTCTCGGTGGCGACGACGAACTCGCCTTCTGGATTGGCTTCGACGTGCCTCTGCATCCCCGAGGTGGAGAGCATGTGGACGCCCTCGGGATCGATGTCGCCGGCGGCGACGTACTCCATCGCCTGGGTCGAGCAGCCGCACTCGGGGTGGATCAGGAACTCGGCGTCGGGGTGCTCTTCGCGGGTGCGGACGATGTCCAGCGGCTTGATCCCGGCGTGGACGTGGCACTCGCCGTCCCAGATGTGGAAGCGGCCGCGGCGCTCCGGTTCCTCGACCAGCCCGGTCTCGCGCTCGACGAAGGCGCCGAGCCACATGTCGGGGCCGAAGAGGATCTCGGTGTCGGGTCCGTGCTCGGCCCAGATGCGCCTGACGACGTCGACGGCGTTGGAGGAGGTGACGCAGTAGTCGGTCTCGGCCTTGACCTCGGCCGAGGTGTTGACGTACATGACGACCAGGGCGTCCGGGTGCTGAGCCTTCCAATCCCGTAATTGAGCGGCGGTGATCGAGTCGGCGAGCGAGCAGCCGGCGTCGAGGTCGGGGATCAGGACCTTCTTCTCGGGCGAGAGGATCGAGGCCGTCTCGGCCATGAAGTGGACGCCGCAGAAGGCGATCACCTCGGCGTCGGTTTCGGCCGCCTGGCGCGAGAGGCCGAGCGAGTCGCCGAGGTAGTTGGCGACGTCCTGGATCTCGGGCAGCTGGTAGTTGTGGGCGAGGACGACCGCGTTGCGCTCCTGCGCGAGCGCGCGCACCTCGTCGCTGATCTCAGCGATCTCCCCCGAGCTCAGCTCCGGCGCAAAAGTAGGTTGGATCGTCGGGAGCTCCTGCATGAGCCCTTCTTTCCTGATGTTCGCCGGCGGGACGCGTCCGGACCGGTCGAATGAACGTGTAGGAAGTCTAACCGACGCAATCGCCCGTCTAGCCTTCTCGGCATGCCCGAGCTGCCGGAGGTGGAGATCGTCGCCCGTCGCCTCGACAGCGCCCTCGCCGGGAGCGAGGTGGAATCGGCGCTGGCGCCGGGGATGAACGTGATGAAGACCTTCGACCCGCCGCTGGAGGCGCTGGCGGGTCGCGAGGTGACGAGGGTGCGGCGGGTCGGGAAGATGCCGGTGGTCGAGTTCGGCGACCTGGCGCTGCTGGTCCACCTGATGTCGGCGGGCAGGCTGCGGGTCCACGAGAAACGCGCCTCGCTCAAAGACCGCGCCTCGCGGGTGCTGGTCCGGCTCGGCGACGGGCGCGAGCTGCGGCTGCGCGAGCTGGGGACGAAGCAGCGGGCCTGGGCGAAGCTGCTGCCGGCGGGCGAGGTCGCCGCCGACGAGATGGTGGCGAGCCTCGGCCCCGAGGCCTGGCCCCCTCCCCCGCTGGAGCGGTTCGCGGCGGCGATCGACCTTCCCCGTCACCTGCACCCGCTCCTGCGCCACCAGAAAGACGTCGCCGGGATCGGCCGCTCCTGGGTCGACGAGATCCTCTGGGAGGCGCGCCTCTCCCCGTTCAAGAAAGGGTCGGAGCTGGAGCCCGAGGAGGTCGAGCGGCTGCACGCGGCCCTGCACGTCCTCGGCGACGCGATCGACCACTACGAGGCGACGGTCGGCCCCGAGCTGCCGGAGAAGTTCCAGCTGCCGTTGAAGGTCCACAGGCGCGAGGGCGAGCCCTGCCCGCGCTGCGGCGCGACGATCGAGGCGGTCTTCTTCTCAGAGCACCAGACCAACTACTGCCCGCAGGAGCAGACCGGCGGTCGCGTCCTCAAAGACCGGCGCCTCTCGAAACTGCTCAAGTAGCGAGCTCGAGCAGCATCGAGAAATCGAGCGTCGGAGCCGAGTGGGTCAGGGCCCCCACCGAGATGAAGTCGACGCCGGTCTCGGCGACCTCGCGGACGTTCTCGAGGGTGACGCCGCCGGAGGCCTCGAGCGAGACGCCGTCGGGACCGCCGGCGTTCTCGTCGCGGAGGGCGACGACGGCCCGCATCGAGTCGGGGCTCATGTTGTCGAGCAGGAGGCGGTCGACCCCGGTGCCGAGGGCGTAGGCGGCCTCTTCGACGTCGCGGACCTCGACCTCGATCGCCTTCTCGGGCTGAGCGGTGCGGGCGGCGTAGACGGCCTTCGCGAGGCCACCGGCGGCGGCGACGTGGTTCTCCTTGATCAGGATCGCGTCGTAGAGGCCGAACCGGTGGTTGATCCCGCCGCCGGCGGCGACCGCCGCCTTATCCAGGTTGCGCAACCCCGGGGTCGTCTTGCGGGTGTCGAGGATCGTGGTGCCGGTGCCGACCACGGCCTCCGCGTAGCGGGCGGTCAGGGTGGCGATGCCGGAGAGGTGGCCGAGGAAGTTGATCGCGGTCCGCTCGGCGGCGAGGAGGGAGCGGGCGCTGCCGCTCGCGACCAGCACCTCGGCCGGGACCTCCTCGCGCCACTGCCCCTCGACGACGAGGTTGTCGACGTCCTCGACCCCGCACTGGCGCATCGCCTCGGCCACCACCGCGAGCCCGTAGACGACGCCCGGCTGTTTCTGCACGATCCGCGCCCGCGCCCGCGCCCCCTCTGGCACCGTCGCCTCGGAGGTGATGTCGCCCTCGCCGAGATCCTCGGCCAGGGCGCGTCCGACCAGCCCCTCAATTTCCTCCGCCAGTTCGATCATCGCGGCAGCCTAAATGAAGCGAGGAGTGCATTAACCACGCTATACGGGGCAAATGCACCTCTCGATCTCACGTTTCGTTTGCCGGGCACGTTTAATCCCACAGAGTGACCGCGTTGCCACCGTTTCAAACCGTCCTGGACGAGCATTCCGCCGCCGTGATGGCGATCTTGCGAGGGGCCGTTGGCAAGGACGGGGCCGAGGATTGCTTCCAGGAGACCTTTCTCGCCGCCCTGCGCGCCTATCCGAAGCTCGTAGACGCCCGCAACCTGCGCGGCTGGTTACTGACGATCGCCCATCGCAAGGCGATCGACCACCACCGCGCCAACGGCCGCCAGCCGATCCCGGTCGCCGAGGTGGCGGAGGTGGCCGTGGAAAACGGAATGCCGGAGCCCGATCAGCGGCTCTGGGCCGCGGTGGGAGCGCTGCCGCCGAAGCAGCGGGCAGCGGTGGCGCTCCGCTACGGCAGCGACCTCCCGCACGGCGAGATCGCCGCGGCGCTGGGCTGCTCGCCCGAGGCGGCCCGCCGCAGCCTGCACGAGGGACTGAAGCGACTGAGAAAGGAGCTGGCATGAAGACGGCAACCGACACCGCGATCGACAGGCTCACCGCCCGGGCGGCCGAGGAGGGACTGCTCGACGTCGCCTACGCGACCACCGACTCCCCCTTCGGGCCACTGCTGCTGGCGCAGACCCGGCGGGGCCTGGTCCGGGTCGGACTGCCCAACCAGGACTCCGACGAGCTGCTCGTCGACCTCGCCGCGCGGGTCTCGCCGCGCGTGCTCGAGGCACCCGCCGAGCTGGACGAGGTCCGCCGCGAGCTCGACCTCTACTTCGAGGGGAAGCTCGACCACTTCGACCTGCCGCTCGACTGGCGCCTCAGCGGCGGCTTCCGCCAGCGGGTGCTGCGGGCGATCAACCGCATCCCCTACGGCCAGACCCGCAGCTACACCGAGATGGCGCGCAAGGCCGGCAACGAGCGCGCCGTCCGCGCCGCCGGCACCGCCTGCGGCAGCAACCCGATCCCGCTCGTCGTCCCCTGCCACCGCGTCCTCCGCAGCGGCGGCGCCCTCGGCGGCTACGGCGGCGGGTTGCCGATGAAGCAGGCCCTGCTGGAGCTGGAGGGCGTCCTGGACGAAAAGTCCAGTACCTAAAGGGTTTCGCCGCCGGCTCCGATCCTAGGAGCCATGAGGAAACTCCCCCTCCTGCTCGCGCTGCTCCTGCTCAGCGTCCTCCTCGCCGCGGCCTCCGCGCACGCCTCCCTCCTGCCCATCCCGGTTCAACCGCAGACCCTCGTCGCCCCCGACGAAGAAGAGGCCGAAGCCTCAGAAGCGGAAGACGAGGAAGCCGAAGAAGAAGAATCCTGCGTCGTCGAAGAAATCGAAGAAGAAGAATTCTGCGAAGAAGAGGCGGAACCCCAGGGCAAATCCAAGGGCAGGGACAAAGGCGACGAGTGCCTGCTGAAGAACGCCAGCGCCGCCGTCACCGCCAACCCCGGCAAGCGCCGGCTGCGCCTCACCGTCCACTACCGGACGCTGAAGCCGACCGCCGTCAACGTCGAGGCGAGCCTGCTGGGCCCGAAAGGGACCGTCCACCTCGGCACCAGCCACGCCCGCTTCCGCCGCTCCGGCGTCTACCGCGACACCTTCGAGCTGGCCGAGAAGCAGATGAAGAAGGCGCTGACCGCGCGTGAATTCTCCGTCGATCTCCGCGTCGTCAACGCACCGCCCTCGTGCGGTGTCGAGCTGTCCGCCCACCGCGGCAGCGCCCGCAAGCTGAGCTGGTCCTAAGTCGCCCAGCTAAGGGGCGACGTAGAGGTCGTGCGGTTCCCCTGTGATTTTTTCGCCTTTTTCCCCTTTGGTCGCGGGTGCGTACCCCCGCAGGGTGAAGGTGCCGACGTAGGAACCTCCACTTCTTGGCCCGGTTCCAGAGAGAGGACATCCGAACCCGTCTTTCTTATTTTCGTAGGAGATTTCTTCGATGAATTCGAAGCTGATTTTCACCTGGTCTTTTTCGGGTTCGGCTTTCGGTTCGTTGACGAAGGTGACCGGTCCCAGGCCCTGGTTGATCGGTACGCCAGCGGCAGTTTGGTCGCCGATTTGCAATTCGCACGAGCTGGTGGCGATTGTGATCACGATCGCAGCTCCGGCCGGGCAGTCGAGATCGGCTTCGCCCGAGAATTTTCCTTCTCCCGTTTCGGCGCCGACGTGCAACCGATATCGGCAGCCGTTCATGGTGAGGGTGCCGGCGCTCGATTTCGTGACATGGCAAACGTTCGTGGAACTTTTGTATTCAGCCCCCAGGGGAATGCCTGTCGAAGGACCCGGCAATTCTCCACTGAAAATTGCTTCCGGGCATTCCATTGGAAGGCCGGCTTCAAAGGTGAATACATGTTCCCCCACCTGCTGGCCAACCAATTCGGTCGGATACGCCCCGGCCTCCAAGGCCGGCGTCACCACCGCGAAGGCGAGATCGAGAGGCGCTTTCGTCGCCGGATTGGAACCCGCGAGGGAGGTATTCCCTTCGTATGAGCCATCGGTTTTTTCACCGGTCCCGTTCAGAGGACAGCCGCTGCCGTCTTTGGACTTGTTGTATCGAAGGGTTCCTTTGACTTCGGGCTTGAATGTGACAGTGTCTTTGTGGGCTTCACCGCTCGGATCATTGAGGTATTTGACCGGGCCGAGCCTTTCCTGAGATCCGATCTGGACTTCGCAGGTGCCCGAGGTGATGACGATCTTCTGCCCTTCGGGACATGCGATGTCCATGAGCCCCTGGAATTCATTTTCTTTCAGCTCTTCCTGCGGGCGGAGCAGGTAGGCGCAGCCGTTCATGCTGATCGAGGCGGTCCCGCCGAGTCCGAATGCGGAGCATTTGCTTTCTCCGCTGCCGTGGTATTCGGCGCTCAGTTCGACTTTGCCGGTGGCCGCAGTGATTTCCCCTGCGAATTCCGCGGCCGGGCATTTGGCAGTCATCCCGCCTTCGATCGTGAACACGTGCTGCGTGGTCTGGGCGCCGAGCAGCCTGGCCGGGTAGCTCTCCGCGGTCAATGGGTGGGCGCCGGCGATTTGGACGAAGACGGCCCCGATCGCGAACGAGCCCAGGATTGCGTAGATAAAGGCGACGGCACGTCCGTTCATCGGTGATCTCCCCACTGAGATGGCGACTGGTCCCTGTGGCCGCAGTCTGGGCAAGTGCTTCGGCGAAAGTCAAGAAGGCACCAGCCAGAAGCGTCGCCCTCGCCCGCGCGTAATCTCCCTCCTGACGCGTTTCCGCTGCCCCCGGCAGGAAACCGCCGCTGCGGATGCGCCATTCCGTGCCCCACAAACAAGGGCGCCAGATGCCGCTCAGGCCGCCGGGAGCACCTCTTCGAGCCAGCCGGAGGCTTCGCGCAGGTGCGCCGGGTCGATCTGGTGCCCCAGCTCCGACTCGCGGTAGGTGACCTCGAGGCCGCCGTCCTCGAGCAGCTCGCGGGCGCGTTCGGCGAACTCGACCCCGATGATCGGGTCGTGGCGGCCGTGGCTGATGAAGGCGCTGGTGTCGGTACGGTCGGCCAGGGCCGGCTCCCAGCCCTCGACGGTGGGCACGAAGCCGCTGAAGGCGAGGATGCCGGCGACCGAGGGGCGGTCGGCGCCGAGGCCCATCGCGTAGCTCATCACCGCCCCCATCGAGAAGCCGCCGAGCACGGTCCGCCCAGGCCCCACCCCGCTTTCCTCCCAAAGCCCGTCGTGCAGCTCGGCCAGCGCCGCGCGCGCGGCCTTGAAGGTCTCGGGGTCCGGGTGGCCGACCCGCGGCACCAGGTACCAGTGGTAGCCGGGCGAGCCGGGCAGGGTCAGCGGCGCCCGCGGCGTCACCACCCGCAACCGCCGTCCCGGGTCGAGGAAGTCGGCGAGGCCGATCAGGTCGCGCTCGTCGGTGCCGCGGCCGTGGTGGAGGACCAGCAGGCCCTCGGGATCGCCGCCCGCCGCCCGTTCCAGTTGGAAGAGCGGCGCCATCTAGCTCGCCGACGCCGCCGCGGTCTTGTGCAGGTAGTCGCGGACGAACTCGTCGATGTCGCCGTCCAGCACCTTCTGCACGTCGCCGACCTCGTGCTCGGTGCGGTGGTCCTTGACCATCGTGTAGGGGTGCATCACGTAGCTGCGGATCTGCGAGCCCCAGGCGACGTCTTTGACCTCGCCCCGCTGCCTCGCCAGCTCTTCGGAGCGTTTGCGCTCCTCCAGCTCGATCAGCTTCGAGCGCAGCAGCTGCATCGCCACCGCCTTGTTCTGCGTCTGCGAGCGCTCGTTCTGGCACTGGACGACCACCCCGGTCGGGATGTGGGTGATGCGGACGGCGGAATCGGTCTTGTTGACGTGCTGGCCGCCGGCGCCGGAGGCGCGGTAGGTGTCGATCCGCAGGTCGGAGTCGTCGATCTCGACCTCGACGTTGTCTTCGACGACCGGACCGACGTCGACCTGGGCGAAGCTGGTGTGGCGGCGGGCGGAGGAGTCGAAGGGCGAGATCCGGACCAGCCGGTGGACGCCGCGCTCGGCGGCGAAGAGCCCGTAGGCGTTCTCGCCGCGGGCGATGAAGGTGGCGGACTTCAGCCCCGCCTCCTCCCCCGGCGAGGCCTCGACCATCTCCACCTTGAAGAGGCGGCGTTCGGCCCAGCGCAGGTACATCCGCAGCAGGATCTCGGCCCAGTCCTGGGAGTCGGTCCCCCCCGCCCCGGCGTGGACGGTGACGACGGCGTCGCCGGCGTCGTACTCGCCGCTGAACAGCCGCGCCTCCTCCAGCTCGGCCAGCCGCCGCTCGACCGAGCTCAGCTGCGCGTCGAGCTCGGCGGCCATCTCCTCGTCTTCGGCCGCCATCTCGGCGAGGTCGCCGAGGTCGGCGACGTCGGTCTCGAGCCCACGGAACATCTCCAGGCGGCGCTGCGCCCGGGCGTGGGCGGCCGAGGTCTTCGCCGCGGCCTCCTGGTCGTCCCAGAAGCCCGGCTTGCCCATCTCCTCCTCCAGCCGGGCGGCTTCGGCCTCTAGCCCAGCCGGGTCAAAGGTAGTCCGAGAGCAGGGACAGCTGCTCCCGGACGGCGGCCAGGCGAGGCGCTACGGGTTGCTGCGCGGTGTCGGCCATGAGTACAGGTTATTGGGAGATGCACCCGATGGTTGGGAGGGGGCGGGTGGGGCGCCTGGAATCCCGTGGTTCCTTTTGGACGCTATACGTCCAAAAGGAACCACGGGATTTTCCGAGCTACCGGAGCTCGATTGCGGGGGCCTCGGTCCCTAAGCCTCTGGAGCCCGGGCGGTGATGATCCAGGTCGAGGCTGGGGCGCTGACGCCGTCGGGGCCCTCGAACTCGGCGAGCGTCTCGCGCAGGCGGGCGGCGATCTGGGGTCGGATCTCGTCGACCCGGTCGCCCCACAACCGCAGCATCTCCCCGGCCGGGCCCAGCGCCATGTTGAACTCGACCGCCTGGTCGAGATCGTCGCCGATCTTCAGCGGCAGGTCGCTGCGCCGCAGCGCGATCTCCTCGAAGCCGGCGATCTTCAGCTGTTCGGTGACGGTGTCGGCGTTGGCCATCGAGAAGGGGCCCGGGCCGCAGGTCGGCTCGTCCGTCTCCTCGGGATGCTCGAGGTAATCCTCGACCACGAGCTCGGCGCGGTGGACCCACTCGTTGTCGAGCTTGCGCCGCCAGACCACGGCGCAGAGCCGGCCGCCGGGCACGAGCGCCGCGCGGATGTTGCGCAGCGCCGCGACCGGGTTGGCGAAGAACATCAGGCCCATCCGCGAGAAGGCGTAATCGAACTCCGGCTCGAGCTCCAGCGTCTGCACGTCGGCGCAGAGGAACTCGACGTTGGCGATGCCGGTCCCCTCGATCTCCTTCTGCGCAGCGACGATGAACGGCTCGGCGACGTCGATGCCGAGCGCGCGCCCCTCCCCACCGACCAGATCCGCCAGCCGTTGCGTGGTTTCGCCGAAGCCGCAGCCGAGGTCGAGAACGCGATCGCCAGGCTCGGGTGGATTGGCCCGCATCGCGGCTTCGCCGTGGGCGCCGAGGCCGGCCGCCGTCAGATCGCGGTACTTGACGAACAGGTCGAAGAGGGGGCCGCTCCAGGCCTCCGTCGCCTCGGCGTTGTCGGGAGCTACCGAACCCATCGGCCCCATCGTAGATCGATGACCGCCCTCAGCCAAGGGACGGGAGGAAATTGCCGGCCCGCAGCGCCTCTTCCCGGTCCTCGTAGGGGCGCCAGCTCAGCACCTTGTGCTCGCGCAGCTCGAAGGCCCAGGCCATCTCGTCGACCCCGGCCTCCCTGCCGTCCTCGTCCCAATGCCAGCGCCGGCAGATCAGCGCCACCGCGCGGCCGCCGCCGCCCTCGGTCCCGTCCTCGTAGAGCTGCTCCAGCTCGATCGTCTGCTGCACCCCGCCGGGTGCCCGCGTCGCCCAGACCCGCGCCGCCTCGCGCCCCTTGCGCAGGCCGCGCATCGCGTGCAGCTCGACCGCCGGGTCGAGCACGGCGACGAACGCGTCCAGATCCCGCTCGTTGAAGGCGCGGATGAACTCGCGGACGGGATCGGTCATGCGCCCTCAGGCGCCGTGGCACTTCTTGTACTTCTTGCCCGACCCGCACCAGCAGGGGTCGTTGCGGCCGATTTTGTCGTGCTCGTCTTTGACCACGGTCTCGACCACCTCGCCGTTGCCGGGATCGCCCGCCGCCGCCGCGGCGACGTCGGAGGCAGCTGCGCCGCTTGCCGCGGCAACCTGCCGCAGGGCCGAGGGCTGGTTCTCGAGGGTGCCGCCGGAGTAGGCGAACGTCGCTTCGCCGTCGCCGTTGGTCGCCGCGGCCGCCCTCGCTTCCTCGGGCTGGATTTCGATTTCGGCGCGGTAGACCAGTTTCGAGAACTCGTCCCAGATCGAGTGCATCAGCTCCTCGAACATCACGTAGCCCTCGTTTTTGTAGGCGACGAGGGGGTCGATCTGGGCGAAGCCACGCAGGTGGATGCCCTCGCGCAGGTAGTCCATGTCGAAGAGGTGTTCGCGCCAGCGGTTGTCGATCACCTGCAGCAGGATCGAGCGCTCCAGGTACCGCATCAGCTCCTCGCCGAGCTGCGCTTCGCGCTCGTCGTAGGCGTTCATCGCGTCGTCGTCGAGGGCGTCCTTCAGCTGCTCTTTGTCAACCGTCTCCGGCGCCAGGCCGCCGACCTCGATCGAGACCGGCCAGATCTGCCGCAGCTGCGTCTCCAGCTCCTCCAGGTCCCATTCCTCGAGCAGCTCCCCCGCGGTGTACTCGTCGATGAGTCGCTCGATCACGCCCTCGACTTCGTCGCGCGCCGTCTCCGAGATGTCGCGCCCTTCGAGGATCTCGCGGCGGTATTTGTAGACCACCCGCCGCTGCTCGTTCATCACGTCGTCGTACTCGAGGACGCGTTTGCGGATCAGGAAGTTCTGCTCCTCGACTTTCTTCTGGGCGCCCTCGACGGTTTTCGTCAGCATCTTCGCTTCCAGCGGGACTTCCTCGCCCGCCTCGTCGGTGGGGCCGAGTTTGTCGAGGATGTTGTAGATGCGGTCGCCGGCGAAGAGGCGGATCACGTCGTCTTCGGCGGAGAGGAAGAAGCGGGACTCGCCGGGGTCGCCCTGGCGGCCGGAGCGGCCGCGCAGCTGGTTGTCGATCCGCCGCGACTCGTGGCGCTCGGTGCCGCAGATGTAGAGGCCGCCGAGCTCGCGCACTTCCTCGGCCTCGGCCTTGCACTGCGGCTCGAGCTCCGCCGTCTTCTCGGCCAGCGCCTCCTCGTAGCCCTCGCTCTCGTGGGTGATCCCCTGCTTTTTCAGCTCGGCGATCGCGAGGTGCTCGGCGTCGCCGCCGAGCTTGATGTCGACGCCGCGGCCGGCCA
>Ga0247774_1001605_pt1 | contig 11334 bp, 11 predicted proteins | sample UWRJL001104B6_FD_179933 | JGI IMG/M metagenome (GOLD analysis project Ga0247774, IMG submission 179933) | Plant litter microbial communities from Arlington Agricultural Research Station in Wisconsin, United States - UWRJ-L001-104B-6 | ecosystem: Environmental > Terrestrial > Plant litter >... | reverse complement strand
CCCCGATCGAATTGGACGGGTCTCCACGCCTTAACTAGATTCAAAAGCTGGAGCCCTGATCTAGAAAATGATACCAATGCAAGTCATGTTACGACACTGCGACATTGCAAGGTTCGAGCCTGGACTTGAGCGAATTGGACGCCAACACTTTTAAGCCGACCCCGGATGCAGCTTCATAGTCTTCAACAGCATGGTTGGTCTAGACACCTTCATCAATCTCATTCGATTCCGCATCTTCGTCCCACAGGCTCTGTCAAGGAAGCGATGCCGCGACGGCCCACTGTCACCCCAAAATGTGTTGCATCGTCCCACCCTTGTTCTACGACATGCTTCGAATTCTCCCATCCTCGGTCGCAGAGTTACTGGGATCGATCCCAGTCGACTTCGCAGCCCGTCTACCGACCCTGGAATCTTGCGACCTCGTATGATAAGCCAAGAAGCCTGGATAGGCTGGTTTTCATGTCTACTGAATGCTGCAGAATCATTCCTGCATTCCGTTGTCCACCTAGGACTTCTTGACTGTCGAGGAATAGACCTAATGTCGTTGTGCGTGGACTACTATAACGTCGGCCCCATCCTACATTTCCGCCGACAAGGAATCTTGATTCTCCACGCACTTGCATCTGTATTCTCGGACAAGTTTCATTCACCCTTTCAATCGCCATTCGAGAACCGTTTCCTTCGGCCTCTCTCCGCGTAGTTGCAACTTTGTCGACAGATTCATCACTCTCTTAGTACCCATTGGTTCGATATTGACACTCTGTTCTCGATTCATCAACAACAAACATGGATACGAAAGAGGCGAAATACATTCTCCATGAGATAGAAAATGTCTCTAAGTCGTCGGTCACGCATGACGCGCCGAGTGACGTCGACGCGGCCTGGAAGTATCTGGACGGCCACCGAGATGCGCACGCCGACACCACCGCGTTGAAGGCTTTGAGGCGGAAAATTGACTTCCACATCGTGCCCATCATGTTCTGCTGCTATACCATGCAGTTCTTGGACAAAGTCATTCTCAACGTAAGTTCATGGATCCCAACCAGCCCCCAATGCGGCACGTCTCCGATCTTGGATGTACATGATAAAACTGACGGGCTGACGATTTAGTATGCTGCTGTGATGGACATACACAAGGACCTCAACCTCAAGGGTAACGATTTCTCGAACATTGCGACCTTCCTCTTCGTTGCTCTCCTGTGCTTCGAAATTCCCAACAGTAAGGCCATTAAAGGACCTGAGTAGGTGGGAAGACCAGCATCACTGACTCTCGCGCAGCAATCTGTCTCCAGATGGTCCCGGCTGCAAAGTGGCTTGGTGCAAACGTGGTGCTCTGGGGCATCGCAACTGCCTGTGGTGCTGCGGCGCACTCCTACGAGACGCTCCTGGTCTCCCGCGTCTTCCTCGGCATCTTCGAGGCCACCATTGCACCGTCCCTCCTCCTCATCAGCTCACAGTGGTACACCAAGGACGAGGCGGCACCCAGGTTCTCCTTCTGGTACCTCGGTCTCGGCCTCGGGCAGATCCTCGGCGGTGCCGTCTCGTACGCCTTCCAGCACGTTGGCAAAGGCAGCGAGCTTGAGGGTTGGCGCATCATGTTCATCACGCTCGGCTGCGTCACCGTCGTGATCGGTATCTGCACCATCATCTTCCTGCCCGACACGCCCATGAAGGCGCGTTGGCTGTCTGACAATGAGAAGGTGGCGCTTCTCAAGCATGTATCAGTCAACCAGACTGGGATCGACAACAAGAAATTCCGGATTGAGGAGATCTTGGAGGCCTTGCTTGATCCGCAGCTGTATCTTCTCCTGCTGGCCGTCGTACTGCTCTCCGTCTCCAGTGGCGTTGTCACTTCGTACTCGGCTACGCTGATCAGAAACCTTGGATACACCCCACAGCATGCTGCGTTGATGAACATGCCTTCAGGTGCCGTCAGCATCTTCTTCACTCTCCTCGTGGGGTTCGGCATCCGCCACAAGTCCCACCGGTGGGCCTGGATCATTGTTTGCATCATCCCTGCGTAAGCAGCCGTCCAAATCTATTACCGACGAGAGCAGCGCTAACACCCACCCAGAATCATCGGAGGCGCTCTGATGTCGTTCCTTCCCACGAGCAACAAGAAGGGCGTACTTGCTGGCATCTACCTTGTCAATGCCGTCGTCGCCCCACTGGCCGTGTTCTACCAGGTAAGCTCCCATGCGACACTCGGGTCTTCCAAATGACCAGCCTTCACTGACCCCACCGTAGTGGACCGCCTCCAACTTCGGCGGCGCCACGAAGCGGGCCTTCGCCGCGGCTGTCCTCTCCGGCTCCTTCTCCATCGGCAACATCATCGGCCCCCAGACTTTCCAGGCCCGCGACGCTCCCGAATACCGCCCCGCCAAGCTCGCGGTTATGGGCACCCAAGCTGGTTGTGCCCTTGTCACCTTCTGTCTCTTCCTATACTACGCCTGGGAGAACGAGAGGCGGGGCCCAATCCAGCAAGACGAGGATGCCTTTATGAATCCCGACGTCTGGGCTCGCATGACGGACAAGGAAAACAAGAAATTCAGGTACTCGTATTAGAGAAACATCAACGTCGCTGTCGCTTGTGCTGTCGGATATCTGTGGCGCAGTCAATCGGTCGCGCATGGAAGTGTGTTTGATCACTGGATGAAGGGACAAAAAAAAATGATACCAACTTTAGTTGAGCAAGTCTATTTCTCGTCAAGGATAGATTGTTGTTGTACAATAATATGAATGCAGATGAATGATGCCACCAAACGCCGACGCTCCCAATAGAAACTCGCGCGCTAACCCGCGTTGTGTTCGTTAAGTCGTGTATCCAGAAATAAGACAGGAGAGGGAAGGAAATCATGCGCCGTCGTCATCAGAAGTGTACACGAAATTGTGCCTGTTCCTTCTACCCACGGAGTGTGCCCTCGGCCTCAAATGCGGCGACTTGTCCTCCCCCCGCTGTCCAAGCAACCTCTCCTCCTTCAGCTCCTTCCTCTCCTCCCCTAGGTCCTTTGCCTCCTTGACAGTCCGCACCGCATTCTTGATCGCGAGGACCGCAATCCCAATCGACTCCAGATCCTGAACCGCCGCATGCCTCTCCATCCTCCTCGCCTCCTTCGCGTCGATAGTCCCTTCCTTGACGGCCTGCCTCCTGTCTCGCCGCGCCTCGTGTCCGCGGTACGTCAGGTGCGCCGCATGCACCGTCGCCACGACCGCCAGCCCCCCCATGAGCACTTGCTTGTGCTTGAGGTGCCGCGCCCGCTTCTCGTCCGCCTCCCAGTCCCTCTGCTTCTCCCGGTCGTCGACGACGTGGTCGTCGTGGTCGTCGTCCACGCGCGACCGGGACCGGTAGTGGTGGTGCACCGCCGTCCCGTCCTCGTACTCGCGCGAAACCCGGTGCTCCGAAACCGAGTACCGCCTCCGGCCGCGGCTGACGCTCCGGCCTCCGTGTGCCTCCTCTCGCTTTTCGACCTCCCGATCGTCGCTTCGTTCTTGCGACTTGGCCCGCGCCTTGTCGACGGCCCACTTCCCGGCCGAGACAGCTAGCGCGGTGCCGGCCAGCGCGCCCGTGACGGCGAGGAGGGTGTCATTCTTGGGTTTGGTCGAGGTCTTGTCCGAGGTGCTCGTCAGCGAAGAGGAGCCCGACGAGTACCCGCTGTCGGCCCGCCGCCGCGTGCTGTGCGAGCGGGAACGGCCGTGGGAGGAGGGGTTCGATGAGCTGTCGCGGTGCTCGCGTGTGTAGAGGTAGTCGGATTGGTAGTGGGCCGGTTCCTCGTGCCGGACTTCGCGATAGCCGGGAGGGGGGAAGTCCCGGTCAACGTACTCGACCGAGATGTCGGAAGGTGCCCGTCGGTGGGAGTAGCGCGGATCGTAGGCTGCCATGTCTGCAAGTGCTGATCGGGTTTGCTTGGCGGGGTTTAGATGGGTGGGGGGGAACGCTCAGGCGCTTGTTAGGACTGGCGGCTGCAGCTGTAGGCGGCGCCCTACGAAATGCTCATGCCGATGGAATAGAAAAGTTCAAAATGACAGCAGAAACCGAAGTGGCCTTACCGTCTAGTGATCGAAAAAACTGATCGGAAGATTTTCACAGATTCGAGGATTTCTTTCTCGAGGGCTGGCCTATTATTTCTTTTCTCCCTTCTTCGTTCTACGCCGCGATTCTGAAGGTGGCGGGGCTCGGTAGGCTGTGTGCCGGGCATTTCCTGCGCTGGCGGATTTCTTCCGACCCTATTTTTGGCGGGTACAGAAAGGGGCATTTAGCGGGACTGTGGAACACCACAAATCTGCCGACCAATGGGAGTGTCCCATTGACGCTGGATGCAGTCACTGTGGAACCCAAGTGTCGATCGATCTTTAGCGAGAGAAGCCTTGAGGGAGGCGATGCGCACTGCAACGACTTTTACATGTCAGCCAAAAATTGCGGCAGGGAGCAGTGAGCATCAGTGGAGAAGGACCTCCAAATTTGGCCGTCACCAGGATTCCTTCCAGGTAAGATTTCGAAGTAGTCATTTGGTCTTCTTACTTGCAGAGAGGAAATCGTGATGATTTATTTGGCGTCAATCCATCACCAACAGTGGGTCGTTTGTGAGACGAACGGAAGCGCTGGTGAGACATGGCCGGCCATGAGGATTAAGGCCGGAGGGGACGACGCCAAATCACACTGCTGATTAGGTTGTTGGTTTGAAATCGACAACCAACATATGTCGTGCCGACCCATGATTTCACCAACTGAGCCCCAAGATCTGTGCTGGCATACTCATGCCGCCTTTGGAGGATGTTGGTTCTTTGGCTGGCATTGTTGGACTTGCGGCAGTGTGGCGGGGAAAATATGCCGGCATCCCTTCATCGTCCTCCAGCGTGAATCCAGAAATTCGCTCGTGAGGTGGATTTTGGGAACTGAGCCAACGTTCTTCGTTAGAGCGTTCTAGCTGTTCCGTATGCCGCGGATATTACAAATAAAGGGCAGAAAGCATGCCGAAACAACTTTACATGTCGGTGACTTGTCGAGTGATACCCGTTCCGGTGCCTGTACCTACCTGGGCGGCCGCTTTGTAGAGTGCTCAACATGCCGTGCGGCACAGCGGCAGGTACGGCCCCGCATCTCGAGGCGATGCTCGATCGCCCATGTCAGCAAGTAAGCAAAGCAGCAAAGAAGCTCTTGAAACGTCGTGGCTGTGAAGACTTGAAACATGTTTTTCCAAGCTTCGGCTTCGCTGTAAATAGAATTCCGCTGATGCGTCTATGTGTTTTGAGGAGCAGCAAAAAAAGCAGGCGGTAGTATAAGTATCATGACGTATCCCCTTCAATCGCCACATCACAATGATTCTGGATGGTAATACGCCATTGTAAGGTCGTCCCAGATTGCCTGTACGTCTCAAGTCTTCCCGCCGCGTCAAAAGGATCCCACCAGAAATTAGCGCTGGAATCAGCCACGCTTTTCGAATAGGGCGCATGATCCTAGGGTTAGGGCTATTAGGTCTGATTCGAACTGGGGCACCATTCAGAGATCAGTTCCGAGGTTTATGCCGATGAACATCGCAGAAAAGGTACTAGTGGTGTCAAACAACATTGAGAACACAGGATCTCCGGCCAGTCTGAGCCAGGACACTACCGTGCTTTATTTATGTGGGAGATTTGAGGCTCCCCGTCAGGACTAAATAAAGTATATTCGCAGCCTCATTCCGCCGTATTCATTGCCTCTGCCACGTTATGACCGGGTCTGCTCCCCCTTTAGATTGCAGTTCTAAACCATACAAGTCATGAACGAGGTCTTTGCCCCTGGCGCCGCTCAATATTACGCCTTTCTTCCCTGCAGAATACCCAGAGAAATACTAAAAGGGGACAAGGAGTTTCAGCTGTCAGCTTGGGAAACCCAGGCAGGCAATTTCCTTACAGGTATGCTCCTTCGCATGCAGGAAACGACTTCCGACGGCCGACATCACCTGCGCCGGGAAAAGCGGCCCCTGTGAAACCATGAGCCGTGAGGCTGACATTGGCGAGGCTGTCAGAGGTGTTGTGTAACACGGGACGGGACTTCACGCTACCGGGGCATCACGGAGAGGAGAGTGGTGGACTTTTACTTGCGCAACCCAAGTACCCCCCCTTGTGTCAACTCGATACCAAATTTTCAGGGCTTGCGAGCAGTACAGTGTCAAGATTCCAATCACCCTTGGTCAAGGTAGCATTAAAAGAGTCTCAACTCGTTGTGCGCTGTATACTAATAGAGGTGCGAATACATGGCCTGCGTCTCGAGTAGACGAGGTTGAAGTATTGAATCTTGTCGTACTGCCCATTGTTGGTCATGCCATACACGCGGCGATCAATATGGAGTCATGGAGTCATGGAGTCATGGAGTCGGGAACGAAGTCGCCGTGTATTTTCATTGAGATCCTGGTCAATGACAATTCTATCTGTCAGAGTGACTCGGGTGTCCCGAAGCCGCTAGACTATCTTCACTGAGTGACTATTTGACATAGGGTTCGGAGGGCGAAGGGCCGACGAGCTCCAAGAGAGGTTCCCAATCAATAATGGCACCACATATTGGCATGGATAGGTTTCAAACGTCTCTGTGACGGGACCGCTTGTCCTACTGTCACTAGAACGCGGTCCGACCGGGATGGAAGACATGAATCGGCGGCAGCGGTTGGCGACGCTACCCTAAGGCTCAAAGACCCCCCGCTCTCCATCACGGGCCGTAGAGATTAGAGGCATCCATCGGCCGTGACAGCAGATAGGTAAGTGCCACCCTCGAACTAACCTGGCTGGTTAATACATGTTGGTGGCTGGTGGGAGTCGGCAGCTTCCCCAGCATCTGGACGCCAGCGAGCGCTGTCTGTCCTGTGCCAAGAACTTTTCGTCGCTCGCATTCGCCTCGAATTGATCCATGAATGTAATTTTTCGATTACAATTGGTAGATGAGTGTGATGGGTGAGTAGGTTAAGATTATGGCAGATACCTTTGACCATTCAGAACACTAGTTTTAATGATCAACCATGATCATAGGGACGCCAGGCTCGGGATGGCCTCCTAGCGACTTGAGTGACAAAGCCAGGACGCGGAACTCCAGAGCCGCGGTTTGCGAAGCGCAATACCGCTCAATAACGACTATCAGACTTAGAGCCAACCGTGATCCCCAAGGCGCTACCAATAAGAAGCGCTGCTGCCCGATTTTGGGGCTACTTCGCGTGCCCTAGACATGTGAGCTAATTTCGACGCAGGTAATTCACATGATTGCAAGCTAAAAGACACGCTGTGGCGCCGGGAAGCTAGGCCCGTCGTAGTGTCGCATGCGATCGGGGGCGGCGGCATGCGACGCGCCTCGCTATTTCAGCCAATGGCATACTGACATGCGGCACCTGCTCTTAGCTCGCCTTGATGAAGTTGGTCGTGTGACGAGTCTCCATTGATAAGCGCCGGTGACAGCGCTCAACCCTCTAACCGAAGATGGTCAAAAGATGTTATTGCCGCCTCTGGTCCCCAAATTAGGCAGGCATCGAACTGGAAACCCGTCGTTGGCATCCGTATTCAAGTTGCGCTCTGGCTTTCAGCTGAGTCTTCACCGGGTTCATCTGGTCCCAGCGGGGAGAGGTCTGTGTGGAATTTTAAATGCGTTCCACTCCGTCGGGTCAGTTGGGTGTGGACGAGGCTGACATTACGGACCCCCCAGGCAAGGGAGGAACCAGCCCAACCGCCTAGCCCGCACTCTTGAGATTTGCACAGTGAAGCGCAACCGTTGATTAGAAGGCATTATTCCAAGACGACAATAAATGTCTTTGAAGACCTAGGTCAACTGTATTTGCTTTCCGGTCATACAGAATCCAGCAGGCTCACGATACGAAGCAACTTCACTCAGTAGCGTTCATGAAACATGATAAGGCCAGTCGATTGAAGAAGAGAAAGTTACTATGTAGAAAAATATCCCCAACGGGAATAAAGGCCAACAACCCCAGACCTTAGCATGCTCCGAGACATCAATTTTCTAAAATGACAAATTTTAGAACCAAATCAACCGCCTCTTTCACCCAACCATTTTCAGTTACCGCCCTGACGCTCGTGGCGCGACCGAATTCGAGACACCTTTTCGCCAGTCAAATGAAATAGGCTGCAGGGTTGAAGAGAGAGGTGATGTCTGCCGTCGACTATTTCATTCGTTAGTCCGTCCGTGCACACCAGATGGGTTGAAGGGCACCAACTGCAGATTGCTTTCGTGGCGGGCTCTAGCGCCAAAATTGCGGCCGTCTAGCCGGCCTCGGAGCCGCCTCCGAAAGTCTCGTCCCGTGTGGCTAGGAGAGCCATCTCGGGTGATTCGCCCTTCACCGCCTCGCGCTTGAATACGCGCCAGGGCTGGGCGCGGGTATCGATTTCCTCCTTCGGCGGAGGAGACGCAGCGGCGCGTGGAGCGCTGTTTGCAACGTCGACCAAGATGGCCAAATCTTTGTCGAGCTTTTGAGGCATGGTGCAATGATTGAATTGTAGTAGAGGCGAACGACTCGGTCGTAACTCGTATCAGTTGTAAAAGAGACTGGCTTGTTGCGTGTAGACGAAAGATGGAAATGAAATGGCCGATGAGGGCGCAAAGAAAGGATATAATCATGTCTGTTCGCCGCGTGCCCTTTTATATGTGAGATATTCCCCGATGCGCACAGTTCACGACTTAAATGCCGACGTTGGCCGGGAAAAAATGGTAGAATTCTCCGCTCACAAAAAGCCAGTTGATAGTGAAACCGACTCGGCAGGCATCCGCCCTACACCATATTGGATGAAATGCTTCGCGAGGGATAGCCCCGTATCCGTGCTAGCGCGGGAGCACATCTCCAACGCTTGGGGCATGTCAGCCCACCGGCTTCAGAAATGTGTCAAGGTTGTGAAGCTATCATGGGATCTTGCCAGCTTGTTATTCAATGCAGTGATATTCCCACCAAGGAATTTTGTAGAATGGTTAACGCGGCTTTCAATACGCGGCAAAGCGCCCGCGCGGTTGGAGTCCGTGGTTATGGGACCCGTGCGTCCACACGGCACTTAATAGCGAGCAAATGACTCCGACTGTTTCGATACCTATTCTTAAGAGCGCGCTGCTTCTCTACACGTTCGGTACTTCCATTCCCGTTGTCGAGGCTTCCCAATCCGGTACGTAGTGGGCGGCCTCATACTCGGTCAACCAGTTGGCTCCCCGTCACCTCCCAACCTGTTGCTGGGCCGAAAGAGCGGGCCGCGTGTTGGTCCGCGATGTTGCTACGAAGAGCCACTCGATCCAACAGAGCTTGGCAAATTTTGGTATCACCAACACAAAGCATTGAAAAAAAAATCAAGTGTTGGCCGTTTTAGGCGCTAATGTGCGGTCATTTTCTGAAGACACGAAAAGGCCAAGCTGGTCTCATCCCTGGATATGTTCTCTAGGTATCAAAGGATCGGCGAACAAACAACACCATTCAAAAGGTCGCCGAGTCCCCGAGATATTCATTCATTCAAACGTGGCTGATATTAAGATGGATGCGCGAAAAGATTTTTTGTTCCCCGATATTTTGTCTCGTCATTGTTGGTTCTTGCTGTTGCATTGCTTGCTTATTCGTTCGGGCTCTGCCATCAAGTGTCGTGATGGATTCCTCGCTGAGTCTATCAGCAACTCACTCTACCAAGTTCGACCCCTCCAGTCTCCCCACGGTCGAGACTCGAGTGCGGTTTTACAAACTACTGCCTCTCCACGAGCACGAGAAGCCATACGAGTGTGAGTTCAGCGTTGATGCTGTTCAGGATGCTCGCAAGACCAATATCGAGTATGACGAGCGGGCCATAGCGGTGCGGGACGTCAGGGGTTTTGAAAGGTATTTCGATTTGGAGATTAATGGCTTCGAAATCAAGCAACACACAAGCGCCCTCGACCGAGAGGGCTTCGGTTCCAGGGATTTGCTTGAAAAAATATATCTCCCGGAATGTGTTGAGATTGTCCGTCAACGGTATGGCGCGAGCGAGGTATTAGTACTCGGATTTACCGTAAGGTTCTCTGTTCATCACATAGCCTTGGCATTACTGATTGGACGTGATACAAAGATACGAGACAACGTGAAGGGATACTCGCCAACGTTTTCTGGCGCGCTCCGTCCTGTCAAAGTTGTTCATGTCGGTATGTAATGTCCTGCTCTTCAATAGTCGCATTCCCTTGTTTCAGAGTCCTGCTGCTGATAGTTTACTCCAAAGACCAGTCTCAACGTGCCCTGCGGTCTCGCGTTGCGCAACAGCTCGGACGAGAAGAAGGAGAGAGGATACTTAGCACGCGGAGGTGTCTAATAATCAAGTAAAATCTCCTGATGTCTCCAAACCCTTAGCTCGTGGTTGTTCTGACAAGATCCTCAGCATCTGGCGCCCCATATCCGACCCTATCGAGGAATATCCTTTGTGTTATTGCGACGCACAGACTGTCGACCCGCTAGATTGCGTAGCAGTTGATTTGGTAAAGCGGGACCAGTACGAAGGGGAATCGTTATACTTGAAGTTCAACCCGACACAGCAGTTCTATTACTTATCAAGACAGCGTCCCCACGAAATAGCGCTGATGATGATGGCGGATTCCAATCCCGACAGCCGAAAGACTCCCTGCAAAGGTGAGATATCTGGTATCCTGTCACTGTCGGCGTTCACGGTTACAAAGCTAACGCCACCACAAGGACTACCCCATGCCGCGTTTCCACTTCCCCTCAATAATTTGAGTACATTGCCGCATCCTAGAGAGAGCATTGAGGTGCGACTGCTTGTCATTATCTGATGAGGGGGGAACTGGAGGAGATGTTCATACTCTTCAGAACGAGTCTCCACAGCAAATAGAGCTCGGGGGAAGGGCCACGAAAGAAGATTAAAAATAAGACCAAGTCAAGTCCAATTACGATGGTGGGAAAATGTAATCTCGGATGTCATGCTCTTTACTCTTTACCATAACACCATATAATTTTCAATGCAACTTGAGTCCTAACAAGACCGTCCTGAGCAACACCAAAGCTGCTAAGAAAATTTGGATTGGCTGGGTGGGTCTCTTACTATTTATTGAGTGCGTGTAACTTATTCTATCGTATTGTTACGAGATGTATGGGCTTCTGGTACTTTCGAGTCCCGAACTGCGATTTACTTGGGCATTCTCCGCATTTTGGTCGTTTCTTTGAGTCCTAATTCAGAGACACGCTCAGGTTAAAGAGTAAGCTCTAGCCATATATCCCTGGGAGATCCAAACCCTAGTCCTCTACCCGATTGGAGTATCAAACCGCGGCCAACAGGAGGGGTGTGACCAAAAAGACCTCCCAAAGGCAGCTCTTGTGACTGATTATGTGGTCTGGATTTTGCAGTTCAGGA
>Ga0247774_1001604_pt1 | contig 11338 bp, 9 predicted proteins | sample UWRJL001104B6_FD_179933 | JGI IMG/M metagenome (GOLD analysis project Ga0247774, IMG submission 179933) | Plant litter microbial communities from Arlington Agricultural Research Station in Wisconsin, United States - UWRJ-L001-104B-6 | ecosystem: Environmental > Terrestrial > Plant litter >... | reverse complement strand
TCTAGATCGTGAAGAGGGGGCTTTGGGGTTGCTACGGGTCCGCGAACTGCGAAGCGGAAAGATGAGACATGCGCATGAGTCCGGCTCCTATCAAGTGGCAGACTCTGCTAAGAAGTGCACCACCATGTGCCACGGAACGCTTCTTGTAAGCAACTTGTCTAAAAGGCGCCAAGGCAAGCGAAACTAGGCTAGAAGGCAAGAGTAGATGTACTTTGGAGTGGCCAGGGTTCGTCAGCCAGGACACTGTTTAATGTGCTCATTGTTGTTTGAAAGGCATGCAGTAGCACCCAGAAGCTGCTCGTGGGAGAGGGAGCTAAGGAGCCCTAGCTGAAGGGCACGTATGATGATGATGCATCGTCTAAGCAGTCTTGGAAATCAATCCTGCATGTCGTACCTACAGGAGCAGCCAGAAACCGAACAGGCCGACTTACAGTCCTCAGCTACCCTCCACCACCAACTTCAGGCAGAGCAGCTGATACCTCGGCGGCCTGAGGCGCGCCAGGGTCCTCCCCTTCCTTTGCTCTCCAATTTCCATGGCGAGGCGAGACGGCATGGACCACGGACCAGAAATCATGGAGATCTTGCACTCTTCGACCCGGACTTTTTGGGTGGACCATTGAAAGGCCCCGCTCCTGAAAACACTGCCCGAAGATCCCAAAACTCGAAAGTCTGCTTTAAATCGACTTTCTCCACGGCTAGAACGGATGAGTTGTACACTATCAAACCTCTGTACATGGAGCTTCATCTCTTATTCATATTATTGCGTTTCTCCATCGCTAATCTTGAAACTTTGCTACTACCGGATCGTTCAGTGTCTATCGAGATCGGGCCAAGGCATCATCACCCCTTTCCCCCCGCAAAATGCCAGGGTCATTTGACGCTAAAGATGAGAGCCTGTCGTAATGGAGATTCAACACCACCACGCAGTAATTAGCAGCAGCAAGTGGCAGACGCTGCAAAAACCCCCTGCAAAAGCCTGGCAACCCTCGAGCCTGCTTCGGCTGGACCCACTTTCCCATTGCCAAGACCTGAGTTGCCAAAGGCACGCTAATCCGCTCTCGCAAACACCTGCATTCACCTGCATTTGCAAGGCGGGTGTGGGGCTATTCGCCGCTGGAGGAGAGCCGGCGCTGCTTCTCAAACGAATCATCGCCGACTTCCCCACAATCTCTTTTTTTGTGCTCTCGTTGTGTGGCAGGAGCAAGCAAGCCTGGGACCGGGGCGATGCTGTCGCACTACAATACGGATGCTACACTGCGGACTGCGGACTGCGGGCTCGGCGCGCTGGGGAGAATGGCGATTGTTTCTTGCGCAGGAAACAGAAATCAATGATGCGGCTGCCTCCTTGCTTGTATCACCAGGACGTATCTCCCCATGCACAGTAACGGCCACATACAGCGGGGAGGAGGACATGGAAAATAATGCGGCACGCACGGGAGCCAGACCAAGTCAAGCAGAAGTTCACCATATATCGGGAGGCAGGAGTGAGGGAACTTTGCGGAATCGCCACCTGAGGAAAAATCGCTGCTAGCTACCTAGCTAGTCCCTACTGCTGAACGCGCAGTCGGCCGGCGCGTGTGCGGATGGAGCCACTCAAAACCAAGGGGCAGCACGAAGGATCCGATCAAGATGAGACCATAACGGCATGATATCGTGAGTTTTTTTTTTTCGCCGCTCGCTCGTTGTCATTCCAACCCAAGTTCAAATCGGAAGGGGCTAGCTAGTGCCAGGCGTCGTCATGGGGTCCCTGGTTGAGGTATATGACTTGCAGCAATGTAACTGTTTTGGCACCTATGCCTCACAATATGTGGTATGGCCATGGTCTCCTCCGAAGCTAGTACGCCACTACTCACTCAGAAGACAGAGCAGGTGCAGTATGAGGATTCGTCTTGGCAGCGCGGACTTCTGGTAATGCTACCTCCATACTTGGACTACGTATCGGACGAAAGCGGAAACCCCCGGCCGCCAGCGCGGATCGTCATCGTGGTGGCTTGTTGGCTGTACCCTTTTCTCTCTCTTTTATTTCGTGTGGTGCACAAGTAAAAGTGCAAAGTGTTAAGTGTGCGGGGGAAGCATATTGATTACATTGATCACATTGCAGGCTCAATCTCCGACAATAACGAAGAAAGAGAAAGAGAAAGAGAGAGAGAGAGAGAGAGAGATCAGAGAGATGCTGCCGGTGGTAGCAAACATTGTCTTCCGGGAGGATGCCCGAATTGGGGAGGGGTTTGATTTTCTCCCCGGCCCCACCTGGTAAAACTACTCTTCCACAGCATCACCCTCCGCAAGTGGATTGTTTTTTCCTCTCCCACCACGAGAAACGAAACAGGAGTTCTTACCTTCAGTATGTGTGGGAAGCACGGGCGGCACTTTAGGTAGTAATACCAATTCTGGAGAGTGCTAGTAGGTCGCTTCGAGTAATCCCTGGCGAGAAGCGAGAAGCGAATAAGAAGCACAGGGGGGGGGATGATATTTTTTTCATGGGATTGCTGCTGCCGAGACGTTTTCGTTGTCGAGGGGTGAAAGCAAAATAATTATTTGCGAGAACGGTGCAGGTATGCAGAAATAGTTGCTGTGGGTAGGGTCCTGATTTTCGATGTCAGGCATAGCCGATGGGGTAGGTGAGGCTCAGAGGCTGTCGCGGGTATGAGTGAAAAATATGTCGCTTGGCTTCCTTTGGTTAAGAAGGTGGCAGTAGCAATACAAAGAGGCTGCCTTGGGATCGCTAGCAGATGGGGTTGTGTACAATTTACCAAGAATTCTGCCGTTTTGAGTAGTGGTGGTGTGGTGGAGGTAGGAATGGTGCCGAGGATCCACAGAGACAAGACGGACGACTTGCTCTCCACTGGGCATTCGTCGTCTACCCCAGATAAGACCTCACGCATTCATTCGGCCAATCAAGAGGGAAAGCTTTGATGGTCTGGAACTGGGCTGCAACAGAGCCCAAAAGAGGCCCAGCCTGCTGCTTGCATTCTGCTGCAAAGCAGCGACAATCCCCTTCCTGGGTTCGAAGGGTTGGAACGCCGTGCGAATAATCTAACTCGAGAGCGTCGGTGCCTGCCTTTCCCCACGTTTTATTTATCACCCGTGCGTGACGAAACCGATGATTTGAGAATGCTCAGGAGGGATGGGAGACGGAGCAGGACCCTGATCCGCGCTGACCCCTCAGGCGTCCACGTTTACCATCATCAGGGTCCTTTTTATTTCTCGACTTGAGTGGCCCCAATGGAAGAGGAGTGCCAGGTTGCTCCAGCTAGCGAAGCTTCACAAGAGGTGCCAACAAAGCTCCTTCACGCCTCTTCCACGGGGAAGGAAGGATTGGCATAAATGATTGGTGAGGCAAAACCACAGCAAAAACGTGATGACTTTGGCCGCAGACACATTGCCATCGTCCCTGCTGCAGCCACTCTTTCCTGCATCTCTCGATCTCTCTTCATTGGAGAGTTGGTGCCGACAGAATCTGTGCAATTCAGCCTCGGGTGCTGTGGACGTTAATTTTCATGCTCCTCACTTCTATCGCTTTCTCCCCATGAAAAAATTAAAAATTAAAAAAATAGAAACGCTACGCAGCTAGACATCAGACTACCCAGTGCCGCGGGACTGAATCAACAGACCATGGGTAAATAAAAATGTTATTTATACGATCTGTATCTGTTAGACCTTCACCGGTCCACCCGCCAGCCAGGTCCGCAGGAAACCGGTGTGAAGAATGTTAAGATACCTTCCTGGGGGAGCCTGTTGGACGTTGCCCAAGCTTGAGATGAGTGGAGGAGTGGAGTCTTTCGGCGCCCAACAATCGACGAACAGGTCTTTGCTTTTTTGGTTCCTCCACTAACCCAGAAAGAAACGTTGTGTGGGGCGGAAAAGGTAGGACAAAGGCGATTCGCTGGGCGGCAGTGACAATGTCGTCAGGGTCTTTCGAGATATGAAGCTGTGCCTCCTTGATACTGCTTCTTCGATTCTCGGCCGCAGATGAAGGTGGTGTTGATCTACGCAGGCTGTTTAGGTAGTATTAAGAAGGAGGGAGACACAATACAGGTTGCTTAGTGATGTGAGAGAGGTTTACAAGGCGGAGGACGTCATTGTGCTTTTTGCAATCGAGCACCAACACTAGGAGTATAGAAAATAGCGCATGGTTATTTTACATTTGGCCATTACCCATCGAGAAGAGCAGTCTTGTTTTCATTTCTCTTCCGAGTCCGGATCAAAGCATAAAAGGTATCAGCAGTTCTCGAATCGGCATTCGCGGACCTATCACTTTCCCCAAGCTTCCTGACACCCTGTTCGGGACACACGAATCTGGAAGGCGAAAAAAAAAAAAAAGGCCTTGATTAAGCAGCGCTGGCACTCGGCAACACGCGGGACAGGACATTCCACATTCTTTCTCCTCTCTTGTTTTCGTTCCTGATAATGGAAAAATATTAACTAGGCAGGCGTGCGGGGGTCAATGTCGCTTGTTCGCGTTGTAACATAAACCGAGGAATTTGGTGGACCTGATATTTCGCGATCTGTCATTTTTTTTTTCTTGCGCAGTCTTCCTTGGTGGGGTAAGCGTGGTACGACACCTAGTATTACAGAGGTACTGTGCGGAGTACTACTACTATCGTCCTCGTCAACCGACAGAAAGCGTTGTCGGATGGAAGTCACCAGACATTTCTAATTGTGCGAAGTACTACTAGTATGGACATAATCCTGCGATAGTTCAGACGAGAGTCCGACATTGAAGGTCGGGGAATGAAAGCCCGTCCACCCGGATGGAGTTCGCAACAGGAGGAATGCGAAAACTTTCCCGATCCCCCACATAGTAAGCCCCACAAGAAAATTTGGTTGCAAGATATTCTCTACTTTGAACCCCCCCGGCCATCGAAGTGGATCGCTTTGAGATTTAGACAACGGTGGAGAGATATCCAGAGAAGTTTGAAACCCCGAAGTATCCGGGTGTGGGCCTTCCTACGACACTTACCTTTACGATCTGATATTTGAATTGAAAAATTACGGAACGAGGGGGGACGACCCCCCACTGAAGTGGGAATAAAATGGCCCTCGCTGCTGAAGACACACGGCCATATTGCCCAGAGGAGACGGGGGAAATTTACGAGGCTCCTTCCTGGAACAAACACGGTCACGCTTTATTTGATATCAAGGGCACGGTGTACTCCACCGCTATCAATATTAGGATGTCTTCTATTAATGGCATAGTACATAGTACCTTGAAACCCTCAATCGCAACTTGTGAGCACCAAGATGACGCAAGATGATGATACCTTTCAAACCCCACGCTTTTCAAACCAGGCCACGCCAAGCGCCCGTTCTCCCAACAAACATTTTCATAATTGCGGGATCATCAGGGTCTCACGGGATCCTGGCGGTCCTGCAGCGTGCGGGGCATCAGCAGGTGCGGTAGACCATGAACCACCACCCCTCGTTTCTGTAGAGACTGCCGATGTGTGATAAAACCCTGGTGCTCTACAGTAGTAATACAGTGCCCCGCAAGCGAATCCCCTCGATATAAATCACAGGTCATCATGGCCGGCCATCCGTAGTCTAGTATCCGTGCCTCCCAAGGGGAACTATGGTGCCTTTGTCAGCGCCATAATGAAGCTAGCGGAATGGAAGCCTGCAATCCTTCACCAGGGCCACATTTAAAATAACAAAATCCCAAATCAATAGGATCGCCAGGAACAGTTCTTCCAAGCTTCCACGCCCCGGTGCCGGCTCGGAGTTCATCCGTCGGTCCTCCGGGGAGAATGGAACAAACTTCTCCCAAAGCACTGACCAGGATGAGAGCCAGTCGCAACAGATGATAGTTCTCGTACTAGTGGTACTAGATAACGATCGACGTTCCTAACACCGTGCTGCCAGCAAGGCTGACGATCGACCGGAAAATGTCAGCACGCCCGTGCCGAGACACCGGTCGCTGGTCCACCGCAAGGCGGCCGACAACGACGAGGCAATTAAAATCTTTTTTTTTTCTTTCACCCGCATCCCGACCCGCCGGAGCTCGAAGCCGTGTGTGATCGTGAGGCCCCTTGTATTGTAAATAAAATATTCGTTAATACGTACCAAGACGAATGAAACCACTAATAAGATCGTGAGACTTTGTGACTTCAAGAGTCAGGTTGGTGTTTGAGTCATTCGTAGACTCGTTAGCCTCCTTTCGCACCTGTTACTTCGGATCGGATCTCATCTACTTCGTTCCTTTATAGATTCAATGTCTTTGAATACCGCTTTGCAGCGTTTTTCTCCTCAAAACTTGATGCGGGCACGAGTACTCCGAATCTCGCTTGGAGTCCTAAATTTTTTTTTCTTTTTGAACTGGGAGCCACGCGAACGGTGGCTTTCTAGCGCACACGCTTGCTGTCTCTCCACTTTGGTTCCCCTCGCTTATCGAAGAGAGACACATCTAGCAGTAGACCCGATTTTGATAGGCGGTTACGGTAGCCGGTAGAGACCATGACGTAGAAATCAGGTGTTATTTGGCTTGTATTTTTCGAACGTCGCCCAGTTCAGCAAACCCCAAAATCCATTGAAGATAGAGTCGGCACCTCATCCGGCCGAGATTTTACAAGTACCTGTCTGGAGTCTTTCCAAAACGGATAGCGCCATCGACAAAGTTCAGCTGCGACTGCCCCCCATTGGCGTTCCCCTTCTGGGCTGACCGTTCCCAGATAGGCGATGCCTCGGGCAAACGACCAAAAGGAGGCTGGCCTTCAAAGTGGAGCAAAAACCACACCACACGCAGAATTTAGGGCTTGCCGAGCATGCGTGCAGTGAAGGAAGCAGATGGTTGGTTGGGGCTACGTGGTTGAACATTGAAGAAGAAACCTCGGACGTGAAGCCATCGTGTTGAGTGGGGAACAAAAGTGACCTCATTGTGGCTTTCGATAAACGCAAGAGCTCTCCTCTTGCACACATACTTGGTTATGCCGAGGCTCCGCTCCCCATTGACAAAAACCAACGGCCGCGACGTGCAGGGTTGGCTGCATGTGTCTCTGGCCAGATAATATTTTACAGTTCAATGCTCCTGAATCATGCCGTCCTCCTTTCGTGGGGGGAAGGGGTAGGGGAAACCCGCAAGCCCTATGGAGATGCGGGTGCACCGAAAAAGAGGAGGTTCGTGGGAGTAGTATGCCAGGAGGTTCATCACGATGACTTTCGGCGTGGCCGCCCAAGACAACCGTTGAAGCCATCCCAAACGGAAATCAACAATACCCGAGTCACCTGACGAAAAGCGAGTCTAGGAGTCGTTGAACTGTCGCCTCGCTTGGCGTTGTCTATTGAAGATTCAGTCTTGGAAGGGGAACCAAAAGCAAAGCTTTAACTTAGGGAGACAGGCTGACAAAGCTCGAAAGGCATCTCAGCGCGCCCCAGCGCACCCGCCAGCGGGCAGACCGGGCGCTCCGGTGAGAGCATCGTGATGTTCTCCACCGAGCCCTACAGTAAGGTGCGGTAATGTATCTGGCTGGTACACACCAAGAATACAGGTCCAGCTGGATCTCAATGTGCTTTTTAGATGGTTGAAGCGAGAGATCCAACTGCAGATATAAAGTTTCTTTTTCTTGGCTTGTTAAACATCGCTAAGTTCACGTTGTCATTTGGCAGAACTCGCCCGCCTCGGCATCCGCTAGCCTCCCAATCCACTCGGCAAAATCGGACGATTGGGGCTTAAGGGGCTTGCACAAGACCATCGGAGTGCACGAACTAGCGGCCAGCACAGCCGTCTACGATGACAGAAACTGAGCGCAGATCAGGTTAGGACAGGAACTTGTGCAAACGATCGAATAGCAATGCAGGATGCAAGCCTAGATGCCAGAGAAATATTCGCAGGCACAGCTAGAGCGAGTAGTCAAGCCAAACGATCTGTGCTGATGTCAAAACGACAAGTACGGTTCTGAATAACAGTAAAGATAAAATAAAAGCCTAGCACCCGTGACGCGAGCAAGACAAGAAATGTGTCGACATCTCTACACAGCTGATATCTCACAATGAAAGAAACAAGCTAAGCAGTAAGGCGGAAGTGCGTTTGAAATGACTGGTGTATTGGAGGAATAAAAAAATGCCTGAGTTAGAAACTGCTCGTTTCATCTCACAAATCCTGTCAGCGTCAATGTACCTTGCAGCAAGGCAAAGCACACCAGTGGCAGATCCACCGGGCTACCCACGATAACATCATGCGGATCAAAAGGACCCCCGGCGGGCAGGAAAAATTAGAAACCGACTGGGCCAGTCAGCTGGCGTTTCCAGCTTTCCTTCACACCCACAACTTGGACAGAGGCAACAGGAACTTGTCTTTCGAAAGAACCATCAAGGACCCTTCTCGTCTCAAATTCTCAATCACCAACAATTGAAACCTGATACCATTCCAAGCATTCCTTATTTGAAGGGCCGTCAGCAAATTTCCTTCCACGTCCACTCTCAGCCGGGCGGGCGCGTGACAGATCACATGGCAAGCCAAGTGACATGGAGGCAGGGAGGTATTCCGAGCACCTTCGGAACAAATTACCACGCCCAGCCATGGGCTGCCCACCACCCAAACTGCGCACAATAGTGTGTTCGCTTGCTCAATGGCTTTTTTCAATACCGTCTGCACGAGGTAGATTGTATTGAAGTTGACATCCAATATTCAATCCCCACTTTCGTAATAAGATACGAGCATCCGTACTACAGATAGACTGGTGCTTAGATGCCGCTGCCTCTTCCTCTGCTTTGGTCATGCTTCTTATCAAACCATTGCAACAAATTTTTTAATTTTTTAATTTTTTAATTTTTTAATTTTTTAATTTTTTTTTTTTTTTTTTTTCAAAGGCGGACGGAATGGGGTCGTCCGCTCAGTTCATTGGCTTGGCCTTGAATGACGATGAGAGTGGTCGCGAGAGGATGTGAGACAAGAGAGACCAAATCAGCTGCTGTGAGGCCATTCCCTGCCGTAGTAGATCATCGTACCTCCAGGTGGAATTTGGTACCAGCGGGAAAAATCTGCAATTGGTCCCGTAGTGAACGAATTCATCACCGAAACAGATCCACGGACCTCTTGAGAAGAAGAAAAAAACAGAACTCGGACCGCTTTGGACACCACTAAACATTTGTCGCTCGCTTCCTTTATTTGCCAAAATTGGGTGCGCAAGGGGCAATCGAAGAATGAAGTTTGTTCAGTAATGAAAGGTCCTCTTCGCAAAGCAAAGGGTTTGCACACAAAACAGCCCGAGCGTCGCGGACACCACACACGCGGCCGCACGCGCGGAAGCACGAAATCAAACAAAAAAGGCTCGAGCAAGATCTTGGTTCGATGGAGAGCGGGACGGGAGAGCGGGAACTAAGCCCATATCCGTATTAGCACGATGTCGGTGACAAACCTCCGTTAATTATTTTCGTACAGGGGGTTTGCCTCCAAACGCAACGCCCACGAACGTCCATTTTCTTCCTCTTCTTGGGCGGCCTCCTCCTATGCTCTGAAGACCGGTTGGGGAAAAAAATATATCGCTGTTTTAATAAGAAGATGAAAAATACTATCGGAAACAGCCTGCCCGACCTGCTAAAATACTTGATACTTGCCGGTCTCGAAGCGAGATCTCGGTCTGCAACAAACCTTTCGATTTTTTCGGGTGGGATTGGCCTGCTGGGACCAGAGACGAAGATAGGTAGGCCGCCGGGGGTTAATAGTGATGGCCGACAAGCTGGTTTTGCCAGGCGCTGAAACTTTGCAATGGATAGGTATGTAAACCTTGCTTGCCTCGGCGGCAAAATTGCCTGCCGCCCGGTCACTGCTGGTCCGCGGCTGGAGAGTCTTGCATCCGACGAGACGTCAAGCTCGCCTATGAGCAACCTGCACGCCACCCTGCCGATCCCGCGATGCGCACAAGGAACAAGGGAAGAATGAGACGGGACAGAAATGTTCCTTGAACTAATAGTAAATTATGAGTGCTATGGAGTACTATAATTGTTCCAGGATATTTTATCTCGGTAAAACGCCAAGTCGGTCGTAGACGAGGTGCTGCCGTGCGCATCACGGAAAAGGGTATCATCGTGGAAAGGGAGGCAGTTGGGACTTGTCTGCTTAGTAGATCCACTGATTCGCTCAACGTGAAAGAGGGCATGCCAAAAAAAGAACGCCATCAAGTCGACGGCAGGACCACAGGAAGGAAAAGGGAAAGGGGTGGAACACTCGGAAATGCTGGGTTTTGTGCTTTTCCACACGTACCCTCTCTCGTCTAACATGCTCGCTCCGATGGACTGCTGCTCACCAGCAGTTGTATTATCGTTTGAACCGACGTTGCTGAAACCGATCTTCTCCTCTTCAGAACAGTTGACACGGGAAGGAGGGTACTCAGTCGGTGTGTGCACATCAGCCTCCTCTAGTAGGCCGCCTCAGTACGCGAGTTGATGCCGCGGGTTGAGAAAGAGTCAACGAAAGAAAAGGAGGTTGACTACATACTACCCACTCTCCACCACCTGCCTCCGTCGGCTATGAAGGCAGGACGAAGGAAAAAAAATTCTCCTCTATGAATTGAGCCAAGATTTCGTGTGGCCAGATGGCTCTCTATCCACTCCTCGGTCCCGGTTGGCGCCTGGACAATTCTCAGTCCCATCCCATCCCGTCCCGTCCCTCGCATGCGGCAGTGCTCGCTCTCATCCAGCCGTCAAGATTCTCTTGGTTCCAGGCGGTTGATCTGCGGACGGGACCAAGACGAGCTCGGGAGCGGCTCGAGATTGCAACAGGGCCACCACTCAAGACCATTTTTCCCTGTTTGCTGGACCAGGGCCTTGCCGAGGTGGCTCCAAGCAAAGCGATCTCAAAGGGTTTGATATTGACCCGTGCGGGAAGCTCGGCAGCAGCCAGCCACACCAGACACACCGGTGATATAAACAGAAAGCTTCACAATGAAAAAGACGGGGAAAAATCTGATAAGAGGAGATGAAGAACGAGGAGGAGGTGGTGGTGGTGGTTTGGGGGTCAAAAATTTGCATCGCTAAAATGCAAGGTAAAGCAGGGTGGCACGCTCGAACGAGATTGATCGTCTCTTGCTCTCTCCGCGTCTCTATCTCGCTGCGTGATGACATCCCATCCCCCCCACCCCATAACATATTGAATTTTTGGGGGTCACAATTGCAACACAAAGGGGGCTTTGGTAGGTTCTTTCCTGCTTTTCCTCCTTCTTGTGGACCTGCTTTTCGCCTCCCCTGCTTTGGCAGTCACCTTGGAAAACCTTCTCACCCTCCTCCTCCTCGTGGATTAAAATGTCTATCTTAACCGGAGATTTCGGAGAGTATCTCATGAACGGGGGTGTCCAATCCTGAAGTGGAGTCGAAAGGAGCGGGGCGGCGATGGTGGCACGGGGGT
>Ga0247774_1001603_pt1 | contig 11338 bp, 8 predicted proteins | sample UWRJL001104B6_FD_179933 | JGI IMG/M metagenome (GOLD analysis project Ga0247774, IMG submission 179933) | Plant litter microbial communities from Arlington Agricultural Research Station in Wisconsin, United States - UWRJ-L001-104B-6 | ecosystem: Environmental > Terrestrial > Plant litter >... | reverse complement strand
CGTTGGCGGCGCCGATCAGCTCTTCAGGGTTGGTGCCGGTTCGGGCGCCTTCGAAGCGGGACAGGAACGTGAACGGGGCGTCGAAGTAGCCGGTGCCGCCCTTCATCGAGCCGGTGCCCTCCTTGAGGGTGCCCGTCCATTTGGCTGAAGCTTTAGAGATGGCCATGATTGTTCACTCCTAGTTGGAAACAAATGGTCGCGGAGCCGCGCGCGACCACGAGACCGCGGGGGCCCGGATGGCGCCCCGAGGGGCAATACACGTAGTGCCGTCTCAGCGCTCGGTCAATGCGCGCAGATCAGCGGTCGCGGACTGCTCAGATCCAACCGCGGGTGGGCCGGATCGAAAATCGCCTTGTCTCGCGGAGAGAGCTGAGGATGACGCTTGAGCGAGCGCGCCAGCGCGTCGCGAAAGGTAGTGCTGGTGTCGATCTGGATACGCTGGGGCGGCAACGACAGCGGGAGGAAAAGGCTGTCCCCACCCGTCGCCAGGTAGTCGCTGGTTGCGATCAGTAGTGTTTCGCGGTCAGAAATCGGCTTGCCGCTGTCGCGCGTGAGCTTCAGCTCGACGCCGGACTTTCCACAGCGCGCGTTGACGCGGATCCCGCTCACCGAAATCAAGCCGTGTGCATCCTGCTGAAGGTGCTTCAAAATCACGGTCTTCAGCTCGGCGCCGGTCATGCGAATGTACGCCACCAGGTTGTCGAACGGCATGGCTTCGAACAACTGCCCGTAGCTCAATTGGCCCGCGGGTAGATCCGCGCGCAGGCTTCCGCCGTTCAATATTGCCACGTCCGCACCGGCGACCGATTCGCGCAGGAGATCCGCGAACAGGTTCCCCAGCGCCGACTCGATCCCGTGCTCGCAGGCCATGGCCTCACTGACAGTGCAGCCGATCGGTGCTTCCCGAAAGCGCTCCGCCTGGGCCAGCGCAGGCTCGATGGCCTGGGCAACGTCGAGATCCTCGGCGGTTGCTTCTCCCTCGTAGTCCGTGAGCGTGCACGGGCCACCCTCCGTGAGCTTCGGGCACAGCTCGTGAGGCGGGAAGATCTTGCTTTCGAGCACGCGGTGCGTCACGCCGTCCAGCCGCAGGTCGATGCGCGAGAAGGCCCTGCCGCGCGCGTAGGCCTCGACGATCGGAATGCCGTTCACGAGCTGCGCCACGCCCGCGTGCGTGTGGCCGGCGAAGATGGCGTCCACGCTGCCTGCGGGCAGGGCGCGCGCTACGTCGAAAATCTCCGCGTCCGGCTTACAGCTGCCGAGATCCGTGGGCTCACTGAAGTCCTTGCAGTCAGCCCCCGCGTGAGCGACGCCGATCACGACTTCAGCGCCCTGGCTGCGCAAATTGCGGGCTTCGTCCGCGAGCGCCTGCGCCAAGGGATCGACGTCCAAGCCCGCGAACCACGCGTTCATCACGATGCTCGGCGTCTCGTGCGTGAGCAGACCCACGATGCCGACGCGGACGCCGCCCACGTTCACCAGCACCGAACGCCGCAGCTTGTCCCAGCTCGGCGAACGGTGGCTGCCGCGCACGACCAAGTTCGCCGACAGAATCGGAAACGATGCTTCACGGATACGCGCGCGAATCGCGCCTTGCGGATCGTCGGAGCCCGGCACGGGTCCGAAATCGAATTCGTGATTGCCGAGCGTCGCGGCGGTCATGCCCAGCACTCGGTAGGCCGCGATCACCGAAGCGCCCTCGGTCAGGTTCGATTCGAGCGTGCCTTGGAACATGTCGCCCGCGTCGAGCAACGCCAGCGCGCCGCCGTCTCTTGCCCGTGCACGACGCAAGTTGTTCGCATAACCGGCAAACGCCGGCAGCGCGCGCAGCCGACCGTGTAAATCATTGAGCCCGAGAAAGCTCAGTAGGAACGGAGCAGGCGGCGGAACCGCTGCTGGTTCGGGCCGCGCGGCGCTGCTGATTGGCGGCTGGGCTCGGACTCGCGGCGCCTGAGGCTCGGCACACGCAGCACAAAGCAGGCCGGAAAGACCGACCAAAGTGGAGCGCGACAGCGGCATTCGACCCAAGGCAGCTGCGACGGCCTAGCTTTGTTCCAAGAGCCCGCGCAGCCTCGCAGGTGCGATGCGGAAATCACGCTTGCAGTACTCGCAGGCGATTTCCAAGACCTCATTGCTCGACAGCAGGTGCTCGAGGTCATCACGGCTGAGGCTCGCGAGCGCCGAGACGACGCGCAGCTCGTCACACCAACATTCGAAACGGACGGAGCTTTCTTCCAGGCGCGTGAAGGGCATGCCGTACAAGAGCTCGTCCAAAAGCCAGCTGGGCGTGAACGCGCTGTCGCCGAGCTGCTGGTCGATGGACTCGAAATCGCGCAGGCGCTCGGTCATCACCATCAGCGGGCCGCGCCCGACCTCGGGCAACAGCTGAACGATGTAGCCGCCCGCGCTGTGCACGCGATCGCCGTCGAACAAGGTGCCGATTGCGAGCATGGAAATGACCTGCTCGGAGGTCTGCATGTAGGACATGAAGGAATGCGAGATCCCGCCGTCCTTGGGCACCTCCACCACGCCTTGGTTGATGCGCCCGCTGCCCAGGGTGCGCATCAACTGCAACACGGCCCCCTGCCCGAGGTCGATCTCGCGTGCCCCGCCCTTGAGCTGGACCAGGCCCCGGGTTTGGCCCGAGGGGTGTGAATCGGCAATCAGGCTACCGCTGCCGTTCGAGCCCTTGATGATGCCCTGCACCCGCAAATTGGGGGCCATGGTCTCCCGAAACAAAATCGAACCGGTCAGCAGATCCCCGAAGTGACGGGCGGTCTGTCCGGTGACCCCCTGCGCCTCGATGGCGCCACGCACGGTTTCGGTCGTGCGCGCGGTGATGACGCGGAAGGCGCCGTCGTCGGTAATGGCGCGGAGTACGGTGTCGGGCGGCTCGCTCACCCCCCAAATCTAATGCTTCGAACCCAGTCTGCACAGCCCTGAGTTGCAGGTCCGGACCGGAGGCGTTCGGGGGCGTTTGGCGCGCGACACCTGGCGAATGTTCGCGCTATAAGAAGCGTCGATGAGCCCAAGTGAAGCCGAGCGTGCGACGTTGCTGGTGTCCTGCCCCGATCGGCGCGGCATCGTTGCCGCCTTGGCGCAGGTTCTGTACGGCCACGGCGCCAACATCTTCGATTCCGACCAACACACCGACCCGCTCGCCGCGCAGTTCTTCCAGCGCCTGCACTTCGACCTGACGGACCTACAGACCGACCGCGGCACGCTCGAACGCGCCATTGCCGAGGTGGCTGAACGTTTCGGCATGCGTTACGAGCTGCGCTACCGGGCACGCAAGAAGCGCGTGGCGCTGTTCGTTTCGCGCTACGATCATTGCCTGTATGACCTGCTGCTCCGCCACCGCGGCGGGGAGCTCTGCTGCGAGCTGCCGCTGATCGTCAGCAACCATCCAGACCTGGCCCGCGTCGCCGAACAATTCGGGATCGAGTTCCAGCTGATTCCGGTCAGCGCCGAAAACAAGGTCCAGGCCGAGGGCGCGCAGCTGGCCCTGCTGAAGGAGCGCGGCATCGATCTCGTGGTGCTGGCGCGCTACATGCAGATCTTGAGCGCCTCGTTCATCGAAGGCTTTCCTGGAAAGATCATCAACATCCATCACTCGTTCTTGCCTGCCTTCGTGGGCGGCAAGCCGTATCACCAGGCTTACCAGCGAGGCGTCAAGCTGATCGGGGGCACGGCCCACTACGCCAGCGCCGTCCTCGATGAAGGGCCGATCATCGAGCAGGACGTGGTGCGCTGCTCACACCGCGACTCGATCGACGACCTGGTGCGGAAGGGTCGCGATCTGGAGAAAGTCGTCCTGGCGCGCGCGGTACGGCTGCATTTGGAAGACCGGGTCTTGGAATACGGCAACAAGACCGTGGTTTTCGACTGAGGGCTCAATGCCCGCGAGCGGCGAGCAAGATCGCGATCAGCGTGCCGATTGCGAACAGGCCGAGGGTGAGCAGCGCGATGAAGCAGCCGGAGGGGCTGACCTGGCTTTGGACCTTGCGCCCGACGCCCGCGCCGAAGGCGACACTTTCGGCAAATCCGGCTTTGCCGCCACCGCTCATGGACAAGGAATCATCATCGCGAACGATGGCTTGAAAGGGCAGGCTCTGGCTGTGCGGGGCGATGCCAGCCACGCGCCGGACGGCCGTGCCGATCGCCACGACTTCGATCAAGCCGGGCGAGAGCTCTCGAATTTGTAGACGGTTGCCGATCACTCGTTCCGCGCCCAGCGAAGCAGCTTCGTCCTTCAACAGCCGCAAGCAATTTTCGCGCGCGCCGTAAATCAGCTCGGTGAGCTCACGCAACTCGCCCTTGGCGAGCGCGGCGAAGCTTGCGCCGATCCCGCCCATGAGCCCCAGTGAGTAGACACTGGTCGCCATCACCAGCTGCACCGGCGCGTAGCCGAGTTGCGCCATGCTGAACAGCTCGGCGCCGGTCAATTCGCTGCTCACCACCTGGGCGGGATCGTCGCTGGCGGCGCCAAACGCAGCGTGATGCGAAGCCGTGCCGGTCATCAGCAGCTCGACCACGCCGGGCCCAAAGGGGCGTAAATCGATGCGCACGTCGACGACCGCGTTGGCACCTGCGTTGGCCGCTTCCCGCCGCAAGCGGAAAAGAGCCAAGTGACGGATGCGATTGTACATCTCCGAGTACTGGTGGACCTCGCCGCGCGCCAGCGTCGAGAGACCGCCGGTGATGCCGCGGCCAATGCCCAACGCGTAGGCCACGTTGCCCATCACGAAGCTGACCGGCGTGTAGCCTGCTTCCAGATGACAATAGAGCTCGCTGCCGGATGCGGAGGTGGTGAAGAACGGATGCCCACCCACGTCGGAGGCTATGCCCGTGCCCTGGGACAGAAATTCCGTGTAGCCAGCCAAGGAAGACAGCTCCGTCGTGACGCCGGTCACGCCGTGAGCGCCGTGGCGCCGCGCCTCGGCGATCAAGCGCTCCATCGCCGCGTGGCGGCCCTCGGAGATCAACGCGGTGACGTTTTCGACCTCGCCGCCGGCGAGCGTACGAAACGAGGAGCCGATCGCGCCCGCCAGCCCCAAGCTGCGCACACTGTTTCCGACCACGATCTCGCCCGGGAAGAAGCCCTTCTGTTGCAGGCAAAAGATCTCGTTCCCGGACAGTGAGCAGACGAACATGCGCGCAGGATAGCCTCAGCGCGTGGGAAGCTTAACTTTATGGCCGCAGCTCGGCTTTTCCGGCATGAGCGGCGCAGACTTGCCCCCGCCGGCCACTCGGATAGACTGCGCCCACGCTCGGGGCGCGGTCCCAGAAACCGCTGAGAAGTACCCGTAGAACCTGATCCGGTTTGCACCGGCGTAGGGAAGCGCGCTGAAGAAATCGGCGTTCGTCCCGTCGCCCAACGAGGAAGAAACGAATGTCGACGAGAACCCTGCCGCTGCGTGGCGCCGCAAACCCTTCCAGTCATCGGGACGGAACCAACCCCGGCTCGTTCGCCAATGCGCCGAACCTCGGTGGCGCGCTGACCTTCTCTTCGCCCGACACTCCCGGCATGCCTCAGCCGAGCGGCAAGACCGCTTGGGATTTCCTACCGCCCGGTTGGCAGCGCGAGAGCGGCCGCGAGCGCGCGATCGCTCCTGCGGGCTTCATTCCGATCACTCAGCTCGAACATGCGCGGCTCGGGACAGTGACGCCCGAGATGAAACGCGTTGCCGAGCGCGAGCCGCACCTGACTGCGGAGCAGGTTCGCAGCGAAGTGGCCGCGGGTCGCATGATTATCCCGGCCAACACGCAGCACTTGCGGCACGCGCTCGAGCCGATGTGCATTGGTCGCGCCAGCAAGACCAAGATCAACGCCAACATGGGCGCTTCACCCGTGTCTTCGAGCACCGACGAGGAGGTCGAAAAGCTGAAATGGGCCGAGCGCTGGGGCGCCGATACGGTCATGGACCTATCGACGGGCGGGAATTTGGACGAATGCCGGCAGGCCATCATCAAAAATTCGCGCGTACCGATCGGCACCGTGCCGATTTATTCGATGATCATCGGGCGCAAGATCGAAGACCTGAGCGTGCCCGTGATCCTGGATAACCTGCGCCTGCAGGCTCAGCAGGGGGTCGACTATTTCACGATCCATGCCGGCGTGCTGCGCGAGCATTTGAGCTTCGTCCAGCGCCGGTTGATCGGCATCGTCAGCCGCGGGGGCTCGCTGCTCGCCAAGTGGATGCTGGTGCACGGCGAGCAAAACCCGATGTACACGCACTTCGAGCAGATCTGCGAGATCATGCGCGAGTACGACGTCTCCTTCTCACTCGGTGACGGCCTGCGTCCCGGTGGTTTGGCCGACGCCAGCGACGACGCCCAGCTGCGCGAGCTGGAGACGCTGGGCGAGCTCACCGAGCGGGCTTGGCGGAAGGGGGTGCAGGTGATGATCGAAGGTCCTGGGCACGTGCCGTTCGATCAAATCGAGTACAACATGAAGCTCGAGCGCCAGCTGTGTCACGGCGCGCCGTTTTACGTGCTCGGCCCGCTGGTGACGGACGTATTCCCCGGCTACGACCACATCACCTCTTGCATCGGCGCGACCGCAGCCGCCTATCACGGCGCCAGCATGCTTTGCTACGTGACGCCCAAGGAACACGTGGGGCTGCCCAAAAAGGACGATGTCAAACAAGGCTGCATCGCCTACAAGATCGCCGCGCACGCCGCGGACGTCGCGCTCGGCATCCCCGGCTCGCGCGATTGGGACGACTCGCTGACCAAGGCACGCGCCGCCTTGAACTGGGAGAAGCATTTCGAGCTCGCCTTCGACGGCGATACAGCGCGTGCCTTCCATGACGAAGATCTCGACGTCGATACGGATTTTTGCGCCATGTGCGGGCACGATTGGTGCTCGGTCCGCATCTCCAAAGAGATCGTGGAGTTCGCCAGCGGCAAAGCCGACGGCTTCGGGCGCGACCAGGTGGTGCAATCGGCGGCCCTGACGCCGGAGCAGCGCGAGATCCTGGAAAAGCGCGGCGTGCTGAGCCCCGAAGAGATCCACCGCCTGGCCTCGAAGACGCGTAAGGCGGTCGGCGCCGACAGCTCCAAAGGTTCGTGTCATTCCGACTACGTGGAGCCACGAACGGCCCAGCAAATTCAGGAAGAACGCCTGGTCCAACTACGGACGAAGCCAGAGGTCACGGCGGCGGAGTAGCGTGCGTCGTCATGACCGACGCAAGCCACCGCCACGTGTTCCACATCACCGAGCGCGGTGCATTCGCCGCCGCGCTCGAATCGGGCGCCTATGAAGCCGATAGCTTACACGGCGAAGGCTTCATTCACTGCTCGACGCGTGCGCAGATCCTGCGTTCGGCCGCGCGCTTCTTCGCCGGGCGCTCGGGGCTCGTCTTGCTCTGTATCGAGGCCGAGCGTTTGGCTGATCGGTTGCGCTACGAAAGCGCCGACGGCGAAGCCTTCCCACATTGCTATGGGCCGATCCCACTCGAAGCCATCCCTGCGATGATCGATTTTCCGTGTCGCCCCGACGGCAGCTTCGAGCTACCGCAAGAGCTCGAGCTGCTCACGGATTGAGCAGCGGGCTTCCCGCCCGCCCGTCACTGGGCGGGGAGCCGCTGATAGAGGTCGAGCAGGCCCGCGTGCCGCACGAATCGGTAGTGAGAGGCCACGCCGCCCCACACGCCGTTGGCGATCTCCTGATCGACGCGGTTCTCGTAGACCTGGAACCCGGAGTTGTCGAGGAACATGAAGCCGACCTTCGACGCGAGCAGCGCCTCGACCATGTAATCGATGTCTGCCTTGAAGAACGCGTGCGGGTAGAAGGAATTTTTGTAGATCGACGGCCGCTGGGCGAACACCGTGTAAAGCGTGTCGTTCTTCGAGAGGATGGGCAGGCCCTCGCCCGGGGGGACGATCGCCGCGATGGCCTCGAGGTCGTGCTCGAACAGGGCGCGGTTGGCCGGGGTGCTGACGAATGCTTTCCAGCTGGGAGAGGAGTGAGCGATGGGCTTGATGTTGTCTTTCGCCTGCGCCAAAAACACCTCGAGCTGAGCGGCAGCGTCGGCGTGGACCAGGCAGGTAAGGCCCGCGCTCACGACGAACAGCCCCAGCGCGACGGCCGTGTCGAGCCGGTAGCTGCGCCGCTGCAGCTCGAGCTTCAGGCGCTCTCCGTGCTCGACGACGAAGCCCACGAATGCAAAGCCGAGCAGCAGCGCAGGCAGCACGACGCGCGAGAGATCGTACGTGCCGCCCTTGCCGATCGGGTAGGCCATGGCGCCCAGACCGAACAGCGCGAGGAACGTCCAGGCCCCGCCGTGGCGCACACGCGGCGCGGTCAGCGACGCGAGCAGTGCGACGACGTAGATGAGGATCGGGATCGGCCAACGCTCGGGCGTGCTCACGGCGACCATCGCCAGCCCCGCCGAGAAAGCGCGCTGGAAGTGCACCAGATCGGCCCATACCGGCGCATGTCCGTGTCGGATTAGGATGCGCAGGAAGACCAAGGCCAGCACCGCGAATAGCGCGACCCCGAACTGGGCGAGCCGGCGGAACACGGCGCGATCGCCGCGCTCGCGCCGAAGCAGCGCCCGGCCGAACGTGCCCGCGAGCCCCAGCGCGATGTACACGCCCACCTCGATCGTCCAGAACAGCGCGATGGCCGCGGTGACGGCCAGGGCCAGCTCGAGCGGACGGGATTGGGGCCGCTCGTCGAGCGCGTACAGCAGCAAGAAGACCGGCAACATCGCGCCAAAGCGCAGGAAGCCCACCTGCGGCAACCAACCGATCGGCACGTACACGTGGAAGTAGTGGACGGCGAGGATCGACGTCATGGCGGCCAAGCACAGCGACAGCCGACGCACCCGGCGCAACAAGAACAGGAAAATCGCGGCGTAGCCCGCGCCGAAGGCGAGCGAGTTCACGACCGATAGCCCGACGAAGAGATCGCTCACCTGGAAGAGGCGGAAGACCGCGGCCAGGAAGTAACAGAACAGGAAACCGTAGGTGGAGACGACCCCATCCAGGATGTCCTTGCCCAGCATCAGATCGTTGACCGGGCCGACGATGATCGCCGGATCGAAGTAGGCCGCCTCGGTCGTGAACGTGAGGCGCAGGATCGCCAGCAACACGAGGGCGCTCAGCGCGCGACGCTGCCAGACGAGCGCACGCGCGGGTGACACTTCCTCGACCAGGAACAGCACCACGGGCGCAGCCACGACGGCCAGCAGCCACCTGGGAGCGCCCGCAACGGCGGTGTGCAAGCCCGCCGGCAGCGCGAAGGAGAGCAGATCGAGCGAAAGCGCGCTGGCGAGCGCGGGCGCCCAGGCAGCGAGGCGCAAAAGTGGACGCACGCTCTCGATGCGCGCGCGCCCGGGAGCCAGGCTGAGCAAGGCCGCGACGGCGACCCGCGCTCCGAACGCCGCCAGCGCGACGCCGGAGGCCCGCGTCCACCACACGATGGGCACGAGCGCGGCGGCCGCAAGCAGGTCCAGGCGGCGTGCAACGGGCCCCATGCGACGCGCGAGGACGCACACGTCGAGAGCGCCCACCGCAAACAGGGTCGCGAGCGCGACCGCGTACTGGAACAGCGTGTTGGTCGGCGGCAGCAGATTGAAGGGCAACATGGCGGCCCGCCGGGCCACGCTCGGAAAGCCGAGCCCGCTCGTGAAATGCAATGCGGTCAACGCGGCGCCCAGGGCTGATAGCAGCGTGCCGAGGGCCTGGACGAGCCGAGGGCCCGCTGCGGCGAGGAGGTCGTCTCCTGCAGCCGGAGACTCGTTTGCGTTCATTCGCGGCGGACATTAGACCAGTTGGCCTTTGCTTGTCGCCGGCCGAAAAAGAAAGGGCGGCGCGAGACCGATTGCGGCGCGACCGTCGCGGTTGAAGATCGCGGAGGCGCCCAGTACTGTGGCTTCTACCGCATGAACGCCGTCGATCAGGAGCAGTCCGAGGGGCGGCAAGCACCCCAGCGCTCCGAGCTGCTGATCGTCACCCCCGTGTACAACGATTGGCAGGTCTTGCGGCTGCTCCTCCAGCAGCTCGACGCCGAGCTGACACGAGCCAACCGCAGCGCGAGCGTGATCGTCGTCGACGACGGCTCCGAAACGGCGGGAGATCTTTCGGGTCTGACCTTCTCGGCCATCCGCACGTTCGAGGTGCTGCGCCTGCGCCGCAACCTCGGCCACCAACGCGCCATCGTCGTGGCGCTCGCCTACATCGAGGGCAACGTGCCGTGCGCCGCTGTCGTCGTCATGGACGCCGACGGCGAGGATCGCCCAAGCGACGTCCTTCGCCTGGTCGACGAATGGCGTAGCGCGAAAATCGACCGCTTGGTGTTCGCATTGCGCTCGCGCCGCTCGGAAGGCCTGGCTTTCCAGGGCTTCTACGCGCTGTACCGCGTACTGTTCAAGCTGGGCACGGGCCAGGCCATCCGCGTCGGCAACTTCAGCCTCGTGCCGCAGCCGGTGCTGCGCCGCCTGGTGGCCGTCTCGGAGATCTGGAACCACTACGCCTCGGGCGTTCAGCGCGCGAAGGTCCCCTGCGTGTACCTGGCCACCGACCGCGGGAAGCGCCTAGCGGGCCGCTCCCAGATGAACTTCGTCTCGCTCGTCACGCATGGCATGAGCGCGATGTCGGTCCACGCCGAGACCATCGGCACACGCCTGCTCGTGCTCGCGCTGAGTTTCGCCGGCATCGTCCTGCTGGCGATGGGCGGGGTCGTGGGCGTCCGCTTGCTCACGACGTTGGCCATCCCCGGCTGGGCGACCACCGCCTTCGGCATCCTCGCCCTCATGCTCGTGCAGATCTTGGTGATCGCACTTTTCTTCGCTGGGACCGTGCTGCACGGCCGCAACGCGTACACGTTCCTGCCGAGCCGGGACTACGCGCACTTCGTGGACATTTTGGAGAACGTCGATGTCGGTAGACGCTGAGCACTACATCGGGACCGAGCTCGAGGTCTTCGCCGAGGCGCGGAACTGGAAGAGCTACTTCGCGAGCAAGATCCGCCCGCACCTGGGCGCCGACGTGGCCGAGGTCGGTGCCGGCATCGGCGGCACGACCGCGCTGCTCAGCCCCGGGCACGGAGGACGCTGGCTGTGCCTCGAGCCCGATCGCGCTCTGCTCGGCAAGATCGAGCAGGCGATCGCCCGCGGCGAGCTGCCGGGCATCGAGGCCCGTGCCGCGACACTGGCTGATCTGCCCGCCGACACGCTGTTCGATTCGATCCTGTACATCGACGTCCTCGAGCACATCGAGGACGACCGAGGCGAGGCGGCGCGCGCCGCAGCGCACCTGCGGCCGGGCGGCAAGCTGATCGTGCTCGCGCCCGCACACCAGTGGCTGTACAGCCCTTTCGATCGCGCGATCG
>Ga0247774_1001602_pt1 | contig 11355 bp, 15 predicted proteins | sample UWRJL001104B6_FD_179933 | JGI IMG/M metagenome (GOLD analysis project Ga0247774, IMG submission 179933) | Plant litter microbial communities from Arlington Agricultural Research Station in Wisconsin, United States - UWRJ-L001-104B-6 | ecosystem: Environmental > Terrestrial > Plant litter >... | reverse complement strand
TGTTGACATGTTAGCTAAATGACCAGGGATGGATGGGGCGGGAAACCTCGTACCTCTGTCGCCCAAAGCAAGCTCACGAAAATCACCATGGCCAAACAGTTTTGTTCCTCGGCCTTGGACATGATGGGTGTGAAAAGGATGAAGAAAAAGAGGGCGGTGACCAGAACCAATGGGATGATGGACGAGTTGGCCAGCCATATCGGGCACCGGAAACGGCCTAATGGTGTCTTGAACTCCTTCGTCGCCGGTCCCTTATCCTCATCGCCTTGTAGTAGTCGACTGGAAAAAGCACCATCAGTTCCCAGGAGTGATCGCCCAAGACTCGCCGCTTCCGCCCTCCGCTCAAGCCCAATCATGTCACGCCAAACCGTATTACGCTCCCAGACGACGTGCTCACGTAGGTGCGAACGCAAATCCTTCCTGGCCAACTCCCTATCGCCATTAGTCACTACTTCGGCGTAGGCTTCCTCGATTTTGTCAATGCTCTCCTCCAAGCCTTTCATCGCCTCGGGCTTGAAGGGATATGCTGGATCAACCACCTCCTGCAGGTATTTGGATCGCAGTTCTTTGTCGAGAATCTTATCAAACTTCTTCAACACCTTACTAAACCCGGTTCTGTTGAGCTGCAGGTAGGATTTGAGCTCGCACAGCTGCACAAATAGACTGATGAGGCGCTTTTTAAGCATGATGCCCGATGAGTATAGATACGACTGCTCGGCAAAGTCGGTCATGGTTGTGCTGAGCCGGCGCAAGCTCCTTGTAAGCTCTGTCGAGGCCGTCATATCCGTGGTAGCAGCGCGGACAGCCGCCCGCTGCGCCGGGGCAGTTCTTCGACGTCCCAAGCTGGCGCGACTGCGTGTCAAGCCCGTCGTCTCGTCATCGTCGTCACTATCTTCGATGCCTTCTTCAACAGAGCCCTGGGTGTGGTCGCTATCGCGCCGACGATACGGTTGCATCATTCGGTGTACTGGGCCGTCAGGGCCGTCTTCCTCATACTCTCCAACCTCCTGCAGCAATTGCACGACATCGTCATTAAGTTCGCCTTCCTTGGCGACGAAGAAAGACGAGATTTTCTCCAGTTCGACGCCCAGGGCACGCGCGAAGACTTCCTCCGACTCCTCTCCATGTATTAGGGGTCGAGATTCGAGATCACCGGTCGCGGCTTGATGTGCGGTCTTCTCGAGCTGGTAGATCCTATTGTTCGTTAGAAGGGACCATTGGCGGGGTCGGAACGGTCAGCGACGGGAGCGCTCACAGCTTCTTTAACGTGCTGTATGCCAGATAGTGGCTGCTCCAGTCAGGGACAGCATTGAACTGGATGCTGTGGGAGAACTTCATCTCGTCCCTCGCTTCTAACCACTTTTTCTTAGATTCTACTTTCGCACGCCGTCTCGCTTCTTTCGTTTCCTGCCCTGTCCGGTCCTTCTTTGCTTGGATGTCAGCGTAGTTGTCGAGCTCGTACGTGTCGGAATCGTGGTCGAGCGAGAGGTTGTCTCGAGGTATTCGCGTGGCGCTCCCTCCTCTCCCACGACGGACCGTCGATTCGGGTAGGCTTTGGCTGGATGAAGGTTGACTTCTGGATGGCCCACGGATGGCAGAGGAGGGACGCCCGGAGTAATGTGAAGACGGAATGGTTAAAGCTTAGAGGCGTTTCACGGGCATCCACTACCATATGGCGGCCATGGCCTCGAAATGGAAGAGTGGTGGCGGGCTGTTGGTTGGCTGTTACCGGCAATCCACTGTTATTGCGGGCCTCGTGATATCTCCACGCTGTCGTCTAACACCATCTGTTGAAATGGGTGTGCCGCTGCCAGGAATGCCGTTTTCTGATTCCCCCAATTTTGTCACGTGCGGCCCCACCCGGTCCCAATTTCTGGGTCCCTCACATCGCTTCAACATTCACCTTCAAGTACCACCTCCGACCTTCACTCGTCAACGGTTCTAATTCAATACAAAACCATTGTCTGGCATCCCTGCTGTCCCCTTTTCGCTTTTCCAATTTCGAAAACCGAAGCCGTATTCGAACCAATAGCGGAGGACTCGTGGACGATGCGCGAACAACTCCGACAACTCTCGGTCCAAGCCCATCCGCAATAATTTTACCAACACCCCTTCATCGCGCCAAAAAGGACACGGATGGACAGGATGAAGGCAGTCCAAGAGCAGGAGGATCATACAAACAGATCCTCATACCGAAGGAGAGAATAGACTCTGGACTACTTGGGAGCAACGCCGGCGGGTCAAGCAGAACAGATGCACGAGACGAAATACATTCACAACCCGGACATCTATTCGCAGTTGGCGATTCCATTTGGACAGCAGCTAAGAGGGTGGATACGGAGGCCTATTAATTGTCCACGACCTAGTCACAATAGCGTCAAATCCATCAGAGATGGAGAGAGTGACAATGGGCGAGCCTGCCCTTTCTGACTACACACGGCCCAGCTCTTGTGATGGTCTGAATTCAGTTCGCATCAGGCGATAATCTGCAATTTTCCTCTCTTCGCCAACTGGATTTTAGGATAAGGGCGGCAGATAACCCGTTGCGTTGCAGCGACCAGAATGGAGACGGACACTGCAACGTCATACACCACTTCGGACCTACAAGGGGGAGCTTTGCATCTCCGCCCAAGACACGGGTAGACAGGGGATTACGTAGCCAGAGTCCAAGGCACAGCTTCGGCTCGCAGACATCTCATCCCATCCATTCCTTGGCTAAGGTTAGCGGGATTGGTGGCTGCACTTCGGCAGGTCCAGCATATATTCCCATGGCTCGTGGCTGCGCGAGAGTAGCCACTCCCAGTCTATTAATGGCAAAGTTGATGACGATCTGCATCCCGAAGGGCGAAACGTGAAGGACCTATTCACGACGCAAGGTTCCTATTTTGAAGGCGGTTTCCTTTGTCGCCGAGGACAAAAGCCACGGGCTGGGCATGTACCGGCTAGTGCAGTTGGTGACGCGAAAGTGGCTGGTCAAGATTGGAACAACGAGCCGGTTCGCAGAGCAGGTGCTCTTGGTCGTGTCGCATGTCTACCCGTCTAGCGAGGTTGAGACTTGGACAACGTGCAGGAACTATCTTCCACACGGGTTTATAATTAGGGTAGGAAAGTCGTTGGAAAATATCTGGCGTTACCGTGCGAATGCCGGGACCCAACGGGGTCCGTGTGGGGGAGGATATCCGGAGGCAGTTAGGGGGGAAGGCAATTTCGCAGCCACTCAACCACTGTATCGAAACTGAAAATAGAAGGCGGTACCTTCCGCGAGCTGTACGGTGAACGGTCCCGGCGACACAGAAGTGGTGAGACACCGAACGCGTGGTGTGGCGGAGCCCGCAACCCCACCAACAGCACGTCCCACTTCGGAAATGGCGGGGCAGCCTGACGCGGTGATCGTCGCGTCCGGCGGCGATGAAGACACCGGGCCGGAATCGTCCAGCCAGAGATCCCGAAAGCTTAGCACTAAAGCCCGTCAGAATCGAGAGAACCAGGAAGCGGCGCTTGACCAACCTTCAATCCCGAAAAGAAGATTGGGACGCACCCGTGCGCACCCGTGCGGCGACGAATAAGGGAGCAGACAGTGGACAGAATGTCCCGACCGGGGAAGATGACGACGAGGTCCTGGAAGCATTGCAGAAACAAATAAAGGAACAAGCTGAAATGCTTAAGCTGCTGCTAGCGAATCAGGAAGCTCAAAAGGCAGAAATTCGTGCCATGAAAGAAGAACTTCGTCAGTTAAAGGAGCAGCTTCGTAGGCTTCGGGGCTATACGCAAGATTTAGGCGGGATCCCTATCGTTCTCTTCTACGGGAACTTCTATCAGTTCCGCCCCGTATAAGAGAGGCCCATCCTCCTCCCAAGCGCGGCTAATCCATGGGATAAAGAAAAATCATTTGGCGTGGAATAGAGGTACTAGCATACTAGGGCGTATTCCCTATAGAAAAAGTCTACCACGATGATTATGCTGAATAAGTAAGTCCGCGCCGCTAAAGATGCGTAGCTATTGAGGTTGCTAACGCGGATCCGAGTCAGAGCGATTTTATTTGGCGTTGACAATTGTCAAAGGACAGCTGTATCTGATGTGGACAGCTGAGCGCCCCCGAAGCGTGGAGTTGAAACTCCAAATCTTGAAGTTGAAACAGGAAGACTTGGACAGAATCAAGACAAGCAAGGAGAGCAGGACGCTGATTAAAATCATCAAGGAGATCGAGAATTCGGCGCCTTTTGCTCTCTAGATCTTGCAGTTATCTGTTGGTGCCGTACTTCTGACAACCTTGAAGAACGGGACCGGGCTCGCAGTACCGAAGCGCGATTTTCCAGACATGAACCCATCCGCCTCTATTATAATGCCTTCCGGCGCATTCTCTCCGCTCGCTAGACCGGGGGAGTTGCAAGCCATGAAGTACTCTTCATATGAACTGAAATACAGCTACCCGCAAAAGAGGTTCAGCTGCAGGCGGATGTGGGTAGGCAGCTCCCATTGCTGTGGAAGCGGCTCGGGAAACGTGTAGAGCTTGAGATCGTCGAGACAGGGAACCGAAGAGGTATAACGCGGAGCATAGAGATGCAAGAATACCGTCGAGTCTCTCATTTTCTCCTTCCTGATCTCGGGAATGAGGTGCTGAGCCTTAAATGGACTGATAATTACCACGTGTGCGACGCCGTCCTTGCCGTCCTTGCTTGTGAGGATCCACTGCACGGGTCGCTGGTATGTATCGGAAACGGAGTTGTGACCCGGGAGCTTCAACGTCTTCGCAAAGTCGAACGTGACCAGCAAATCTCGGGGGAATTGGGCAATATCGAGGTACTCAGCCGAGATGGTATCCGCTAAACAGGTGAAAGCGGGCATGAAGGCGGGCGATTTCGATGGAATATTGCCGAATGCTATACGCTCTTGAGTGTCACGGCGGAGACTATGGGGGTATGTATCCATTAATGGCGGCGGCTCGAATTGACGCTTTTGTTTAATCTCGGGACTGAGCTCTCGCTCCTGCTCTTCCTGAAGCGCGGCCGAAACAGCTTCCGGTCCCTCAAACTCCTTGCAGCGGTCGAGAATCGCCCGCATCCTCGAGTCATTGGCATCAAACTCCCCAAGGTAGTTGGCAACCTTATCTCTGGTGAGGCTTGTAGCGTGTCTCGAGTCCAGGGGCATCCTCGAGGAATTGTTCTGCCTGTTCCGGCTTCATGTCGACGCCGCATTCACTCTTAGCTTCCTGCCAGATCTGACTCTATCGAAGAAATCGGGTCCCCTGTGCCGCCCAGAGCGGCATACTTCGCTGGAGATTAACGTAGGTTTCATGTATGGACCAGACAAGGACATCAGAAACATCGATTGTAGTAGCATCATTCTTACCCGAGATGGCTAGAATCTTGGTTTGTATTTCGGCGGGAATGCAGAACGCGACAGATTGCCCCTTGCCCAAATTTCTCATTCGCATACATGCTGTTACGAGAATTCGCAAAGGGATTCCAAGAGAATCCACGGTAGCAACTAGAACGATTATATATAATTGAGTACTGGAAAATGCAGGGTAGAAGACATGGCGTGCAAAGGATATAAAGGAATAAGAAAAGAGATTCGGGAAGGAAAGGAGAAGAGCAACGACAGAGGAAAGAAAAGTAGAAGGCAAAAGAAGAAAAAAGCGAGGTATGAAAAATAATAGGGGAAAAGGGGCGACGAAAATCGAAAGATAAAAGAAAGATAAAGAATAACATAGAAAGAGTGAAAAATATATAGAAAACAAAGGACGAAGTGGGAAGGGAGGAAGAGGAAAGGAAGGACGATAGATGCACACATTATTTTACATGCATTGAACAAGTCGGTCTTTAGTGACATTGGCGCCTAGCGTTACTGCAGCATGATAGTGCTGCGGCAGCTTGAGATCGGTACCTCGAGTGCGGGCTTCGTCCAAGAAGACGTAACACAAATCCGGCTGGATAGCATAAGGCGATATCTAAAACGGCTCAACAAAGCCTTTCCGGCCCAGGACACATATCTCGTCATTGCCATTGAAGAAAATGATGGCTTGTCTCCCTCCGATTGCGGCTGTATTGTCCAGCCAAGCTTAGGCGACCTGTTCATTGGTGTGGTCAGTGTTTAGGCCCCGACATTTAGTATTACCTGGACAGACTCGGCATCAACTACCTATTGCAAGATCTGATCTGAGAAAGACACCTTGCCGGTGGCTTCCGGTATGAGCTGAACCGTGTTTTTGGGCTGTCGAATGTAGTGGAGGGTCAAGGCGCTTGTGTGCCTCTGCTCCTCGAGGTTGAGATGCGTCACGTCAAGGGAAATGAGGTGGCGGGAGTCATGTGTGCCGCTGAATTCGATCGTAGGACGTGAATGGGAGACTGGCTTTGACCGGATAGCTCAAAAATCCAGCAAACAGTATGAAGCAGTAGAAACTGAAAGAAGGCGAGCTGAAGCAGCAGGCCCGCACGGGGCTTGGAAGCTTGATTTCATCATAAAGTATGCAGCCGGTCGGAGAATCTCGAAGGCACATAACATCGATCTGGACATGCCGGCAATGACAGAGCCGGGAAGGGAAGGTAAGAGTTTTCCAAAAGAAAAGCGACTGCGGAAGACGGCAACTAGGCTAGAAAGAGCAGGCTGCAGCGAGGACTCTTTCGGCAAAAACTGCCGCGGGCGAAACCCGCTGATGACCTGCCACCGAGCCTGCGCGAAAAAAACCATTTTGAGGCATATCTCGATGCGTAGCGGTGCAGTGGTTCGGCCCAGAGTTAGCAAGGCTACCAATGAAATGGGGGCCTAGACTGATCACCGAGTCTGGTGAGCCTGCATGAAGTTTCGATTATCGTAGACCGTCTCGCACTCTGCAAGTCCATGTCGTAAATCGTGGTCCGTCACCATCAAGCCACCATTCCCTCGCCAAGCGGGGCGCAGCATAAACCGTCCGGTCAGTGGTTTCTACAAGCCTCACCGGACGCAAGGCAAAGTTGGGCTTAGAGGTTCACGCAGCAGATTCTGGTCTTTTCACTGATGATGGGAGGGGCTGGTGCTGCATCGCCAGGTGCGCTAGGGATGTAGGGTCAGGTAACTCAAGCGGAATATGCGTAATTGAATTCCTGAAGCAACTCCATCAGACAGATTTCGCAGAAATCTCTGAATTGGTTGCATTATTATCTCTTGGTTTTCATAACTTGAATCCTTCGGACCGCACTTCTGACGGCCGCTGCGTAAACGTCGGAGCAAGCCCCATAACCTCGGACACCGGGCGTTACACATTTCGTAGTATATATGCTAATGTACCAGTGGAGAGAGAATTTCCCCCGGTTTACTAGGCTAGCGCGAGCCGCGGAACATGCCTATATACTATTGGTACCAGGATTGGACTTGCAGGAGCTGAAGATTGGGGCGGCGTGGGGCAGCCTCCTATAGCTCCCAGATACTGCCACTTTGTGTTAGTTGCAGATGGTTATACTTGTGGTTTTCACGGTTCGAAGGTGAACTAGCAGGCTTACTATCTGATAGACTAGCGAGGCAGAACCAATTCACAATCATTATCCCCTAACCTCCACATCCCGGAAGTTGGAGGCAGTTCGAAAGAAGGCCCCGTTCGTGTCAGTAGCGCGCGGTATGTCGTCGCGGGGGGGGGGATTCCGTGACCTGTGAATCTATTACTGGTGAGGCTTGGAAGGCTTCCGTGCCGCCAAATGTCGACCAGTTGCAAAACCAGAATGACGAGTCAACACGTCAACATGTCAACACTTCAACACGTCAGCACGCATCAGAGCCGCATCTATCGGATGATGTGATTTTTCCCATGGCACTTGGGCTGAAGGAGCTTGGGCTGTACAGACTTCTAGGTCCAATCACCTGAAGTTCCCTTGCCCGTCCCTAGTTTTAATAGAAGGCTCGTCTGCGTCGCGAGGTTCGACTCCTGAGGAAATGATTCGCTTGGTCCCTCAAGCTTACCTGTGGCTTCTGCATGCGAGTGGTTGTCGAGTTATATTTCTCTGCGACACATCGTTCGTCCAACAGAAGTCATTTGGTTGGTATCCCTCCCCAAGGTGGCGTTTTCGCATTCCGTCTGAGCGATACTTATGATACCATTCTTAACTAATGCAAGAAAACGACTAAAACAATCTCGTCAATTCGATGTTGCTGATTGGATACGACCACGAGATACTGCAAACTGTTATCATAGTCCATACAACATGTCCACTGACGGCTTTATCCGCAGACTAAGCAGCAATCTGTCACGATTGTTGATAAATATGCCCTCGTCGTTGATATCTTTGATTTTCTAGGCGACTCGCGAAGCATCGGCCTACCTTCCATACCGACAACACAAGCTGGCGAGTACTTTAATTGCTGCTACCATGGTTGCCATTCTATTACCTACCCCAATAGCAGCGTCAGATCGCAGCCTTGCGAGACTTGTAGGTCGCGTAGACATCGAGCAATGCGTAAGTCTGGCCCGTTGCTATGTATGTAGGACGAAAAGCTTATTCATGACGTTCTACTTTAGAATGACCCTAACATTGACCACTTTGGGTCAAATTGCCCCGCCAATCCATTATCCTGTGGTTCATCATGTTACTGTCCCCATGAGGCAGAATATAGAAGTTGCTTCTCCAGCCAGATTACTGCATCTGGCTGTGAATTTTCGCACCCTACAATCTGTTCGATGACCCCTTGGAAAGACTTATTAGCCTTTTACCCGAATCTAACTTGAATCAGTCGTTGACGCCATGTTGTCGAGGTTATCTACTTCGTGGTGTGAAACCTATACTTCTCAACCGACGTGAGGCGGTCATATCCACGCTTTTTTATTGTGTAGTGGCTAATCAGCCAACCCAGGAGAACGTCTGCTTCCGCTCCAGGCGAGGGTATCTCTACACATCCTCCTTACCCTACAAGCAGGTTGGTCCCTGCCAAATTTCAAATTTTGAAAACATTATTTTCTAATAAGTCGGCCAAAAAAGCAACGGCCTTCCAACTGGAGCAAAAGTTGGTATAGGGGTTGCTGCTAGTGTAACTGGACTAGGTTTGATTGGGATAATGGCCTACGTTTGGCTCAAAGGAGCTGGAAAAGTTGGTCATACGTCTAAGTTCTCCAATTCTACGGATTCGACGGAACAACCGAAAGGCCCGCCGCCACAAGACCCACCATCACAACAACCACCAGACCAGCAGCCATCGGACCAGCAGTCATCGGACCAGCAGCCAGCAGACCAACAGCAAGTAGATCAACCCGACCTTCCAGATCACTCCAAGATACCGAGGATCAGAGCGTCTGCGATTGAGAACCATCACCACCATGATCATTTGGGATACCAACAGGCGTGTCTGGCTGAGAGCTGCGAGTTTAACGCCAACGATCATAGCTGTCAACCTGATGTGGTAGACCGATGTCCCTGCACATGCCGGGATCCAGATTGTCCGGTAACGAAAGAGCGACAAAAGGCGAGATTGGGAAGGGTAGCAATCAATAGCATCGTGTCCACAGCTTTATGATTCCGGTACAGAGGATAATGTTCTTTCACATGCTGATAGTTACGTGGGAGGTTATGCTGGGCACACATGCGTCGCGTCAAACTGAGCTTACTGGCGTTTGGTATTAATTTGGGCTGTATTTTGGCTAGCCGAGTCACTTCATTCATTACTAATGACCCATCAGAGAGTTAGCCCGTCCAGCACCATTGTAGGTTCGTCGCTGTCGCGTATTCTAATGGCTCTGATTTGTAGCAAACGTGCGCCTCCGTTGTCAAGGGAGGCGAACGTTGAGACCCAATATATATTCGACTTTTCGAGCGAACAGAAACCTAGAACCATGGACCAATTCCGTACCCTCGGAGCACAAAACTCGCAAAGGCGCTGGGCAGAGAACTCCGAAGGGATCCTTGGAGAAGTTCAGTCGGATTCCACATAGCTTGTGGTTCCCCAAACCGACCCGTTAGGGACAGGGTTTGAGGGCACACACGTTTCCCCGCCGTCTCCATAGAGACTCTCCAGACATCAACAATCAATCAAGAAAGTCAGCACACATCAGTCATCGTCATCCGTATCAGCCCACCAGTTATGCGTAGGCTACAGATACGGTGGTGACACGACTAGGGTGCTGACACTGCGCAGAAGCCACAAGCTGTTGTGTCAGAACAGTGTAGATTAGGGTCAGGGTAGGCCTGCCCCGCCCATCATTTACGTCATATATAAAAGACGCCCGAGCAGGGAGACACTTGAAAAAGGAACTCGGATAGGACATCGACAGACAGACTGAATTGAATCTCTCAAGCTCCTCTTGCTTCATATCTTTTGGGTATTGCATACTACCCAATATCAGTGATATGGACTGCAGTATGGGACAAACCCCAGCCCGTGTTTCTGACTGGAATGGGCAGATTTGGGATAAGATTTGGGATGTGCATACGGTGGGCGACAGGGAAATTTGTGACAAAACCCCGAATTGCCTTTTTAGGGGTTTACAAACACCCCGCATAGCACGCAGGGTCGCGGGGCATGTCTAGAAAGCTTGTCGAAATAGACTTAACATAGATAAACTTCAAAGTCTTGCAACTTACCGCCTGATCTTCTCGCCGTTTTGCCGAATTTCAACCTTCGCTAGAGGCACGCAACCAGCATCGAAAATTAATCTTCAGCTTGAAATACGTTTGTTATATTAGTACAATAGGAGATCTAGCTTAAACTGGAGAGTATACCTTTTGCGTGGAGAAATGGAGAGTTGAAATTCGGCAAAACAGCGAGAAGATCAGGTAGTTAAAGTAGATTGTGATTATAAAACATCTATATATCGGAGTACACACTGCTAGATCAGATCACATCATCGAAAACATTAACCGGTGTATTCAGACACTGGGTAAAACTAAGAATTGTTGGAGCAACAAGTGCCGGGCCGATTTTAAAATATTATGTCGGTCAAACCTTCGAACCTTTGTATACGCTCAGGTACGCTAAGTGTCGCTGCAGGCACTAGTTGCATAATAGATCATGCGGGGTTAATAAGCTAAAACCATCTTCTAGAAGCACATCATTACCCCATTCCTTTAGATAGCTACATTGGCCTCTAATACGGAGAGCCTAAATACTCATGGACCTTGGGTGATTTCCGCCTGGACGAAATAGAAAAGTTGCAGAACAAGCCAGATAGCCTACCTCTTTCCATTTCCCAAGTAGTCTTTACACCGCCATACGTAGAGAACCTAAGCAGCCAATCAGGGCTCGAAACTATATCGCAACTACTACCAAATCTCCAATTTTTCTATTTTGCTTTTTCACCCTGAGCCTGACCGTTCATGATGTCGTGGACGTATGCCTCGCTAATTAGCATGTAGTTGCGGCCCACCTTGCGCAGGATGAAGGGAATCTGGCCGCCCA
>Ga0247774_1001601_pt1 | contig 11363 bp, 8 predicted proteins | sample UWRJL001104B6_FD_179933 | JGI IMG/M metagenome (GOLD analysis project Ga0247774, IMG submission 179933) | Plant litter microbial communities from Arlington Agricultural Research Station in Wisconsin, United States - UWRJ-L001-104B-6 | ecosystem: Environmental > Terrestrial > Plant litter >... | reverse complement strand
CCGAGCCCGTCGCGGGCTCGGCAGGGCAGGGCTGCCACCCTGTTCGCTAGTGGCGAGCCGACATCGTGCGGCCATGGGGAGAGCGGCAGGCATCGTAGCCCTGCAGCGGTGCGGGATCTACGATGGTATGTGGCGACGGTTGTTACAGCTGCTAAGACGCCAGGACGCCAGGGCGCCAGGGCGCCAGGACACCTGGCCGCTGTCTATCGGCAAAGCAGGAGCAGGGGCAGAACAAGGGCGCCCATTTTGTCGCGAAGGAACTCGGCCAGCGGCTGCTCTTTCTATCGGGACATGCTGGTACCGCCAGGTAGAAACGACAGCTTGACACTAAGACCGAGCCGGCGCAAGACGTTGATCTGAATAGCAGTCCATGTCGGCACCTAATTTCGACATTAAAATATAAAAGTAAAGAACCGAGTTAAACGGCTTAACGGAATTAGATAGCTATATATAAAGATACTATTAAAAGCGGCAACACATTCTGTATCGCAACCCAATGTCCTGGTATCTGGTTGAATTACTGTATGATGATGATTCCTCTGAGCTTATTTGAAAGTACGAAACAAAAAGAAGACAAATAACTAGTGAGGTGATCCCAGTGATCACTGCTGCCGGCTCTGGCGAACCAAGATCGCAGTTGTAAGTGTCAATTATCCAAGCCATATCACTGGTCTCTTCATAGCGTAGGATCTGTAGACCGCCAGTGTGAGAGTGCAACGATACGCCATACGTCGCCGATATCAGCCTCCTGATCCAAGAGAATAGCAATGCCAATACCACGATGACCATCGATGCCGGTGATACATCACATATTCCTCGGCGGCCGAGCTTGACCCGAAGAAGCTGACGACGAATTTTGAGTTTGATACAAAGTTCTATTGTAGAGCAGCATAGCAGGTCCCTCTCACCGATCGCGTGTTCCATCTACTAACCGGGCGACATAGCACTGTGAGCGATTATGGTACTCTGATACCCGCTCGATGAATCTACATGGCATACCCCGACCGCCGAGCTCTTTATATCAACCCAGGATGGTACATGTCCTGGGTCGACAAGGAAGATGAGGAGACCCAGCAGCTTCAGACGGCCAGCAGTACTGAGACAATCTATGTACTAAAGAATAGTGGAGATATCTTTTGCTACTTCCTTCTTTACCATATTCGTCACTGCCTCGGTCTCGGCATCCTTGCCCTGGCCTCGAAGTGTCTTCGCAAGGTTGTTTATGCTCTCGAGAGTCGACGGATGGTCGCGGCCAAGCACCTTTTCTTTTAAGCTAAGCGCCTTGCGATGTATTGCCTCGGCCTCGGCATACTTGAACTGGTTGCCAAGCACATTCGCAAGGTTATCCAGGCTATTAAGCGTCGACGGGTGATCGTGGCCAAGCGCCTTCCCGAATAAGTCGAGCGTGTCGCGATATATCGTCTCGGCCTCGGCATGCTTGCCCTGGCTACCAAGCACATTCGCAAGGTTATTCAGGCTATTAAGCGTCGAAGGATGGTCGTGACCAAGCGACCTCTCGCGTAGGTCGAGCGTGTCGCGATGCATCGCCTCGGCCTCGGCATACTTGCCCTGGCTATGAAGCATATTCGCGAGGTTATTCATGCTATCAAGCGTCGATGGATGGTCGCGGCCAAGCGCCTGTTCTTTTAAGCTAAGCGCCTTGCGGTGCATCGCCTCGGCCTCGGCATACTTGCCCTGGCTATCGAGCACATTCGCAAGATTATTCATGCTATCAAGCGTCGACGGATGGTCGCAGCCAAGCGCCTTTTCTTTTAAGCTAAACGCCTTGCGATGCATCGCCTCGGCCTCGGTATGCTTGCCCTGGCTATAGAGTATATTCGCAAGGTTATTCATGCTACTGAGTGTCGACGGATGGTCGCGGCCAAGTGCCTTCCCGCGTAAGTCGAGTACCTCGCGATGCATCGCCTCGGCCTCGGCATACTTGCCCTGGCTATAAAGCACATTCGCAAGGTTATTCATGCTATCGAGCGTCGACGGATGATCGCGGCCAAGCGCCTTCTCGAATAAGTCGAGCGCGTCGCGATGCATCGCCTCAGCCTCGGCATACTTGCCTTGGCAACGTAGTACATTCGCAAGGTTATTCAAGCTATTAAGCGTTGAAGAATGGTCGCGGCCGAGCGCCTTCTCTTTCAAGTTGAGCGCGTTGCGATGTATCGCCTCGGCCCCGGCATATTTACCTTGGCTACCGAGCACGTTCGCAAGGTTATTCATGCTATCGAGCGTCGACGGATGGTCGCGGCCAAGTACCTTCTCCCGTAAGTCGAGCGCGTTGCGATGCATGGCCTCGGCCTCGGCATACTTGCCCTGGCTACGGAGCACATTCGCAAGGCTATTCATGCTACTGAGTGTCGATGGATGGTCGCGGCCAAGCGCCTTCTCGCGTAAGTCGAGTCCCTTGCGATGCATGGCCTCGGCCTCGGCATACTTGCCCTGACGACGAAAGGCCACGCCAACATAAGTCATAAGGTCTCGCTTAGCCTCGCAATCTGCTATATCCCTCCAAAATTGTAGAATATGCTGCGCATGTGGAAGGTACTTTGTCCAAGTGTGTCGGTTCTCGTGCTCGGGAAATGGAAATACGTCGGCAACTCGCCAAAGAGCCTTCGTAGCACACTCCTGCCATTCTCCTTTTATCTTGAGCCAATTGCGCGCTGCGATTTGAACGAGACGATGCATGTCGTACGAGCTGCTATCGTCTCGCTCCGTGAGAAAGGCATATGCTATGAGCACACCGATCGCCTCGTCCGCCTCCATCTCATCATCCGCCAGCGATAACATCGCTCTAGGAATATCCTTCTCGGCAAGGAAGCATAGGTACTTCAGGTATGCAGTCGCAAGCTGATTGTCTCGCAATATGTGGTCGAACGAGATCAGCCAGGTCGTGGCGACAGGGTTGCGGGTTTCCTTATACCGGGTCCGATCTTCAAAGTCTTTGCTTAGGAGCTTAATCAAACTTTCGCTACTAGACCGACAATACTCGAGATATTTCGTAGTTGTTATTCCCGTCTTGGCCATATAGGCCGATGCCTGCTTGAGAGCCAACGGCAAATTGGCTAGGAAGTCGAGCAAGCTCGTCGTGCTTGCTGCATCATGTATCTGCTTGTCCTGTAACCCTTTCTCCAACAGCTCGCGAGCTTCGTCGTCACTCATCCCGCCAATGGGGAGAATATCGTCCTTGGAAGGTCCGACCAGGTCTACAGCAACCTCGCGAGTTCGTGTGGTAAACAAGATAGAGCCGTTCTTGCTGGACGGAAGATACTGGGCGAGGGATGAAGTCGTGTTATCGAACAGCAACTTTGAATCGTCGGCGCTGTCGACGACCAAGAACCACGTGCCCGCAGCTTCCTCGCCCAGCGCAGCTTTGACTAGCTTCTTGACATCGGCATTGTCGTCGTCGATCCCGTTGACCTGGAGCTTGCGGCCGATGTCGCGGTAGGCGTTCTCGAAGCTGGTGGCATGGATAGCCGGGACCCAGAAGACGGAGCAGCCGGGGTGTTCATCGCGGATGCGGTAGGCGGCTTCGAGGGCGATCTGGGTCTTGCCGACGCCACCGAGGCCGACGACGGCGGTCCGCTGGCAGTGTTTCATGTTTGCGTGGGGATCAGCTCTCTCAAGCAGCTGTCGCAGGACCGACTCCCTGCCGACGAAGTGCTGGTTTTGCTCGAGTGGCACCAGCCAGTGAGTAGAATTTCTATTCTGCGCAAACGGACGTAGACCGAGATGAGATTCGATGGGTATCCGACGGCGCACCACTGACGATGCATCCTTAGCAAAGGCTTGGATAACGTTTCTGACCAGCTGGAAACCGCCATCTTCTGGGCTGGCGAATTTATTCATGCCAAAATGGGTTGCGTCCAGACCGTGACTGGAGGCACCATCAAGGCATGCAGAAGACTCGCTGACGAGCTGAATATATGTTAGCTTTGCCATGGTGGGGAAGCATGACGGGGAACCGTACTATCTTGTAAGTGAAGCGCGTAGAAAGCATAGATGCCAGGCCTGGCGAGAGTATGTGTCTTAAGATTTTTGTCTTCTTTCTCTCGTAGAAGCAGTGGATAGGCAGACGGACGGACGGGGCATATGCAGCCTCGGCGAAGGATTTAGTAAGGTTGCGAAGCTCTCGATCGCCGTTATTTAGTGCGTCAACAAGCTGAACGGACGTTTTATTTCCCAAAATACCGCCGACAACCATCTGCCATCGAGCCTCCTTGGCGGCGTCGCTGCCACGGAATGGAGTAGCGAGGAACACGATGCCGACGGTCGAAAGCAGGACTTGACGATAGGGGCTGGTAGTTTGATTGGCTCGATTCAGAGCCTCGGCCAGAACGAGTCCACCGAAGCAGAACGCCACGAAGATGAGCGGCCGCGTCTCAGATGATTGGATCTGGTTGACGAGGGCAAGGAGCGTGTCGGCATGGCCGCGAAGACTCCCTATGGGAGCATCTTCGAAGTGGTTCGCATCCCAGTCATACGTGAATATTCTGGCGTCGGGCGTGGCTGCGGGCAGCATGTCGCCATCCTCTAGCCAGTTTACGTCGCGTCCATCGTTTCTCTTGAACACCCATGTTCTGGGAGATTCGGTGCCGAGGCCGTGGATGGCAATAATGCTGGCAGACGTTGTTAGATGGACGCGACTTCTCGTGGCAGACAGGACTTACTCGATTGTAGTGCTCGTGGCATCGTTCTTTGGAAAGACTTCGTGAAGGCCGAAACCTCGTTGGCCAGAGCTGGCAGCCTGGAGATGGATTAGTGGTCGGCTCGCACTGTTAACGGGGTCGGTTCCACCATCGATTGGGTCTCAAGTCCAGTCGACCCAGGTTTGACGAGAGTCATGGTCAGGTTGCAGCCAGCCAAACACGAATTTCCATCAAGCAAATGTCAGGGAAATGGCTGGATGGCATTTCGTCGCCGTCCTTCCCGAGAAGCGTTGCCCTACCGCATGCAGAGCGGCTCGCGACCCTACGCGACGAGGCTCACCCGGCTCATCCGTCGCGCGTGATTGGGGGGGGCCTGAGCCGATGGCGGATTTCCCACATAATCCCTTGTAAGCTGGTTAGTTTTAGTAGCAATTCTCTGCTACCGTTCCTTGTTCAGTTGGCCCATTTCTAGACTTCTTTCTAATACCGGCTATCGGGAATTTCACGGATGTCGCGCAGCTATGCCCAGATTCTTCGCTAATATGTATATATCCATGGGTTGAGCCGAATGAGTGGGAGAACAGGCTGCAACTAAAATAGGGCCAGGGAAAGGTCAACCACAACGCCAATGTTGACACACCATCACCATCGATATATTCGCGACTCCTCCGAATGCTCTAGGCAGCGCCTAAACGAGTTCTTCGCATTCTTCAGTTTGAAACCTGCGCTTTAGCTGCGGATAGTTCCCTTACACCCTGGACCTGCTTCCAGGGTCTGCTCCCCTGCGGCCTGCAGTTAGGGTTGGTTAAAGACGGGTTATAGGGTATGCGTATTGGGCCAACATCCCTAATTGACAATTCGAGGCGGACTACAAAATCACCCGCAGCTATAGTTCCTGTCTGCACCATCCAGACAAGTGCTATCAAGAGTCAGGGCTCATGGACAACTGTTATGATGCTCGATGTCCTGGGCGCGTGATATCGCCGCGGAGACTTACCTCCTCCTAAATTCTTTGTGCAACGAGCTTGTGTTCCGAAGGCAGTGCGATCAAGGTGATCTCTACGTACTACGATCAACCTTCCAAGAGCACAGCCCCATCTCGGTGTTCTCGGGATTGCGTCGCGATGCCTCGGACGGCACGTCAGGAATTGCGAGCCAGATGCAGCAAAGGTTGTATCAGTCATAACGCGCGGTCCAAATAAATTCAGACTATCTAAGGGACTTGTGGATGACTTCATCTCGCCTTCTAAAAAATGGCTCATTTGCACAGAACCCTTTCGAATTGGCTCGGCTTGTCGCGGAATCAGCAACACTTACTTATCTGGCGATCATCTCGAAGGCTGGCCGGAACGCGAAGCCGTTTCCGGTCGATCACCTTACTGCTGAGTTTCTGCCGCTAATCTTTAAGCCATGCGATCTAAGAAAGATGGCAGCCCAGTCGGCTTTAATATCCCGAACTCAGCACATCACCCTCGGGATATTAGTTTCTGCAGTTGCCCTTCGTGACACCAGCATTTGGGGAGGTAGATTTCAAAGCGGCTAGCAAGTCGACCGTCCCATATGACGGCCTAGAGCTGCGACATCTGCGTGTGCGGCTCACGTTTCGAGAGCGACGGTTGGATTGGATCGAAGCAGGTTGCAAATGTGGGTTGCATCGGCAACTCGCGGCAAGCCAGCATCTTTGCTCCCCCACCCACGATTTTGCCTGGCGGTGACGGAGGTGATGGAGACAAACTTTTGTTACTAACTAGCCAGTCATTTCGTTCAGAAACAACGTAGCTAGCGGAAGCTCGAGGACCTTGCATCTGGGTGCACTATGTTTGGGCATGGCCTGATCGATTCCCTCTCCACTGCGGCTGTGCAGAGATCTAACCACCTCTTTTCTACCCTATATTTTGGGGGACAGCCTTACCGAGTCTCACGAGCGGAGAGGTAGCACGATAGAAGCTTCTCAGCAGATTCTAGCTCTAGAATCCTCAGTGTGGTGCGTCGAGCTCAGCGGGCTGCGTCGTTCTGAGGGAGAGGAGCGATCGGGAAAGAAGAACCCAGAGTTTGCAGCGGGATTCCGCCTAGAGTGGTGGACGCACTTTCCCAAAGGTGGTATCAAAACCGGGAGCCTCACAATTCTTAATTAAGTTCTCCGGTGTTTTAGAGAGAAACATTTGGACGGGCTTGAAAAGGGACTGCATTGGATAGCCCACCTGACCACAGGATCTCCTGCCGGACCTCGCCTGGAAGAGGAATCAACGAGTAAGATGGGGAGAATGTCATCACCGGTCTTGGAGCCGAAACTGAGTGGGCGCGGTGGGCAGGGATGGCAGGCGCGCGCAAAAGCTGAGCTGACGGGAGGAGTAAAGCAGGTGGAAGTTCGCACAGTTGTGAATTGTTCGAAAACGAGGCGGACGTGAGAGCAGAAGAGTGGGGTTACCGCCTGGCTTCCAAGCGTCCCGTTTCGATATCGATAGCGACTTTCTAGAAGTTTTAAATGTGGGTGCTTTCCCAGAACCCAAGGCTTCTTGTTGCTCTTGTCCAAGTGGGTGTGGGGTTTGAGGGTTTCTAACTGGTTCGACTATATGCAAGTGCTTTGGATCAGGCAACCATGGTGCTACCCGCCAGGCATTCGGCCAAGTTGCGAACCAACTCAAAGTTCCAGTTTCGAAGAAACACTTTTTCCTGAGACAACTGCCAAAATCATTTCCAAGTCCCCAGCATGCCCAGCTCTAGTCGGGCGAATATTGGCTGAACTTTCTGCACGGTACCAAGTCAATCCCAGGACATCCCGTCCCTCCTTCAACCCCTCGGCATCGTCATTCGTTTCCCACATGCACTTTGACGACGCTGACTCGGCTGTCGTACCACTTCCATTACTTCCATAGACCACGTTGTCACCAACCTTCTATGTCTGCGCCTCCATTGCTCCTCCAATCGGGCACCAATTCCAAGCTACGGCAGTACGGACGTCCAGCTCCATCCCTGCCGCCTCGTTGTGCATGGCTCGAGCGGCCCCCATCTCGGCTTGTGATTTAGGTCAGATGGAGAAACGTGCCGAGCCTGACACTGCACACTTTTACAATGACAAACATGCAGCCTTATTGTTATTTGTTTTTCTCCGCCCACAGAATGTGAACTCACCTTCCATCCCACACCGAGCCGTTTCGGGACTACAAGGCACCGCCTCTCGACATCATGCAAAGGATGCGTGCGGTTGCATTGTGAGGCTCCCTATCTCCGAAGGACTCTATCTATATCAACCACCCTCGTATCCCTCTTCTTCTGTTCTGACGTCTCCTCGGAAATACCCTGGCCGTTTCTGACTCTCTTCGGCAACCTATACTGTCTCTTTCCTGTTCTTAAAACTGCACCCCAGACGTCGGTCATTTCAATGGCCGGCTCTACCTTGGGTGGTAGCCTCGACTCTTACAACCCCGGTGCCCGCCTCGATGGGGTCCCATTTCCCCATGATAGGGATGACGATGATCCTAATAACGTGATGAAGAGCCATGCTCGGGCCAACGGCTACCAGAGGACCGTCTCGTACGTATGCTACTTTTTGCAGCACGAAACAGGGCGACTTACACCACGCAGAAACTTTGACATCGATGCCGAAAACTTCTTTCAGTCTTCATGGAGGACCGGAGGTGGGTAACGTCCCGAAGTCGGCACACAACTACACATGCTAACTCGAAGAAGACGCTTTGATGGAAGACAACACCGTTTCTCACTCCACCACAAGACCCGTTCCGATATGTCCCTCGAGGACCCGTTCGGGCTTCTCTACGAGCACTGCTGGCTTGGATGATACGGCGTCTCTGGGGCAAGCCGACTCTCTTTGGGATGTCGGCACTACGGTGTTCGAGAGAACAAACGCGTTCTCCAGAAGCCCTGCGACCAGCTTTTCGGGCAGTTTTCAGAACTACCCGTCGTACTTTCCCCAGGAAAAGAGATACGAGAGGTCGTCTCAAGGGAGTCTAGACTTGCATGCAATGAGCCCTATAAGCCCCAGTCTGAGCTCGCCTGTATCTCCGTACACAGCCCCGATGAGCCGCAACGCATCATTCAACGGGAGAAGACAGGACGATTCAATCTATGAGTGGAGGAGCATCGAAGAGGAGGGCGGCTTGTCGAGCAATAGATTTGGGATGACGGATCATTGCTTCATCAATGATCCGAGGGCATCCTCCATTTTCTCAACTGCCCAGATCCCACACATGCCCCTTGATCCGACTCCATTCGATCCTGATATGGCGAGTTATGGGAGCCTTGACAATCGCCATCTGGCTCCAATGGATCGTCCTAATGGTGGTGCTCCGCTTTTGGTTGCCCATCCACCGTCGCCGCGACGTAAGAGATCACCTTTCCCAAAGCGCACAGCCCCCGAATCGGAGTTATCTAAACTCTTGTGCCCGGTACCTAAAAGGGTTCGAGGGAACTCTGAGCCGTCCAAGCCACCCAAGAATCTGTCCCTCCGAATGAAGAGACCTCCGAGTATCAAATCAACGTGCTCGTCTGAAGTTGATGTCAAGGCGCAAGATGATCCAATATTTCAGGTTCTAGATGACCAGCAGCTTGTGAGCCACGATGATGGCGGGGAAACTAAGCCGATAGCAATTCCTCGTGAACGAGGTAGGCGAAAGAACCCACTCACGGAGGAAGCGAAGATGGCTGCCAAGCAAGTGAGGACGATGGGAACGGTTTGCATTCGGTGCAAGTTGAACAGACATGCGGTGAGTATCACCACGCTTCCACGAAGTCATGCCTCATGCGATGGACTAATGATGTGACGTAGTGCCACAGGGTTACTTTAGATGGGCCGTGTATGAATTGCCTCAAGGCCAACGAGAAACCCGGTCACAAAGGCGAAGTATTCTGCGTCACTGCGAAGTTCTCGGACGTGGTCAAGGACGCGTCGTGTGTTTTCCCTCGTAGGTGTTGCCATCTCAAGGTTTTGGGATTTCTGAGATGGTTCGGCTAACTCTCCCCAGCCAATTTGGCCATTGAGCATCTCCGGCTAGATGGCAGAACTCGATGTCGTCTCCCTTTGCCCCGACATTTCCTGATGGACGACTACCTCCGCCGTCTCAATGCTCTGCGGTCTCGGTACGATATTCGCGTAAGCCTAGGAGGTCGATCGCTCTGCGTCATGGATCTCGACAAGTGCTATCGATTCGTGACGGCGACCTGCCAAACAGGGACGAATAGGTTTGATTTTCGGTCATTTTTAGACAGAGGAGACTTTAAGGACAAGGACAACTGGACGGACTGTATAAGGGACTGCAATGTGGCCTCAGATCAGCTGGTATGTTTTGTCTTTCCTGCCGTCCCTGTTGCGCCGAGACTGACAGAACAACGACAGAACATCCTCCCAATTTGGACAAACATGCCCAATAAGGCCACGTATTCATACCTCCTGAAAGGCCGACCCCTTAATAACGGCCAGAGACGGGAAGAGGACATCGACGTCGACAATGTGCAGGACTGTCAGAACCTTATTGACGTCGCGATCCTCTTCCACATTTTCGTGCGCCGCCTCGAACTCGTCGCCTGCGCGACCCTGGAGAAGCAGTTGTTCGATGCATATAAACCGCTGTCAACGTACGCGCAGCGCCTATTCGAGCAACTGGGACGAATCCTCCTGACGCTGCGGTGGCGCGTCTCGTATTACAAGGTATTTGGGCAGCCTGCTAGCAGCAAGAACGTGCAATGGACGGAAATGCAACCAGAGGATCAGGAAAGCTTGTTCTTTGAGAAGCGATTAGAAATGGTCACAGAGAGCCTGTACCACTTCTTTTTTTTCCTTGAGAAGAGGCCAAAGAAAGATGTGGATAGGGCGGCGGCTGTGGGGGGGGAGCGGCGGAAGTATGAGGATACTATGATGGAAGTGGTTGATGAATTTCCGACGGAGGAGAATGGGTTCGAGAGGTGGATGGAAAAAGGAAAGGCTTTGATTACTTTGTCAGATGCGGCGAGCAGGGAGATGCAGTTGGGGCTAGGGCAGGTGCGCGCTCCGTTTGGTCATTGAACTTTTGGTGATTTATGCCATGTTGAATAGGGGGGATGCTTTGTATGAGGTGATCTGGTGATTTGGTGATTATACAGCGAGGCGTTTGGCCTGTGGGAGAACATGAGGAGTTGATCTGGCGGCTGACGTCTTTTGAGATTTTACATTCGTCTTGTCGTTTTTTTGACATGGATGGAGGCAGGCTTTTTGCACACACACATTATCCTCGTGATTTTTGTATTACAGTTGATCTTTCTATCACTTTGTTTCCGTCTTTTCGTTCGTTTCTTGTCTCTTTTACCCCTATGAAGACTATTCCCAGATGGCTGCTAAATGTCGCATAAATGAAATCATTACTGCAAAGACTACTGCCTGCCTCTAGGAGGTTGAGATAAATATTTGAGATGCTCATACGACCTCACGATGCATGGAGTTTTCAAGGTATCTAACTGAAGACATTCTCAGAAACGACGGTGAACCCCCACTATCGTAGCTTTACCGACATCGTCGTCTACCAAAGACTTTATCCAGGACCGTCCCTACGTCCCGACATACCATTCGGAGACTGGTCACACACCACTTACCTCCCCGAATTCTCCACAGCAACGGGAGATCTCCATATTAAGCCAATCCCATTAATATCACCCGTCCTGCATTTCGTACCTGACAGATCCCCTTAACCAAGCAGCGTTCCTTTCCCCACACTC
>Ga0247774_1001600_pt1 | contig 11374 bp, 6 predicted proteins | sample UWRJL001104B6_FD_179933 | JGI IMG/M metagenome (GOLD analysis project Ga0247774, IMG submission 179933) | Plant litter microbial communities from Arlington Agricultural Research Station in Wisconsin, United States - UWRJ-L001-104B-6 | ecosystem: Environmental > Terrestrial > Plant litter >... | reverse complement strand
GAATAGGCAAGTGCGGCCCTGACAGGCGGTCTTATGATGTCGTGTGTTTATGGTAGATGGTAGGGAGACGCATCCGAAAGGACGTACAGCAACCTGTCAAGCCCAAGTAGCCAAGTCAGATTCCGGGAATTTTGAAGTATAGATACCCAAATCCGACAGTGGTTCCCGGATTCCCATCTATCGACGTAGCTAGGAAGGTCTAAGCTGACGAAAACTGATTCCCGGATCCAAAACGACCGCAAGCCTTATCGGCTAAATCGTGGGTTTTCGGCTAAATCGTGGGTCTAATCAAAATGCCAAGAGACCTGTATTATGTAAGCAGTCACCAAAATCACATGACTTTCGGAATCCGTTGCAAAGTACCCCGTGCCAGAGTGTTTCGCACCACCTAAAATTGTCACCGAGTTGTGATCTGAAGTATAGATAAGAGCATCGATTTTGAAAAGATTTGGACACCACAACAGCCACAAAGCTCGGGACAGCGGCTACCGTAATATTGAGGTTCTGAAGCTAGGATAGTATCTCTTGAAGCACTTTTTAGGTGATAAAAGCTTCATAGTGGAAGTATGTGGACGGAACCCACTTTTGCTGTGAATGGAGACCCTTAACAGATCGGGTGCGAGGACGACAACCATAAGGCAATTTTTTATTTAGAGGGCTCTAGGATGCTCAAAAATGGCTAGGGAATATAGCTGATATAAACTTTTGAAATATACGGCGATATGTGGATTTTTTGGATTGTGCGAAGTTAAAGTACCTGTCAGATTTTCCGGCACGCAGGGTTTTCCGGCACGCAGGGACGGACGTTAGGGGTTTTTAGAGGCGGGACAATTGTTAGGCTAGAGACAACTATTACGATCATCTTCACAACCCAGAAGGTTTGGACGAGCATGTCAATCGGCTAGAAGTTTGGCTTTCATGTATCTCGGGGCAGCAATGGCCTCCTTCCTCCCTCATTACTCCGTAACTTTTAAATATGGACGCTACCGGACAGAGATTGGCTCTAACATCTGGTACTCTGCCTATATGAGACTTTTGCTTTGAATCACTTCGTCATTATAGTATTTATATTTATTTTGGGGTATTATAGAAGACAGCTTTAACTCATATAAGCTTATAGGGGCGCCTTAAGAGGATTCAGCATAGTGGAATTCAGTACCACGCAGCTCAGGCTCTATATCTTGGCCACTCAGCTCCTCCGGAGATAGAGCACTGGATCTGCGGATAGAGAGCCGCCTTGGTTTGAGAAAGCGATGGCATGTTGCTGTCCGTACTTCACACGGCTCTATAGTCTCCAAAATACGTAGCGCGATATCGTCTTCGGCCAAATCCTAAGCAGAATCGACGTTTAATGGCAAAAAACCGCAAAAGCATACAAACAGTTTTATTTTCTTCTTTTTTGTCTCTTTAGAGGTTATGAAAGACAGGCAGATGGGTTAGATGTTTTAAAGCGGGCTAAAAGGCTCTTTAAACTTAGCTACTGAAATAATCGAACCCAGTTTTAGGCCCACTTTAAAAGGGCAAGTTTTAGGCCCATTTTGAAAGGGCAAGTTTTAGGCCCATTTTAAAAGGGCAAGTTTTAGGATCACAAGATAAAGCATAAAGCCTCGAAAAGAAAATTAGAATCCTAGACTATTCGAAATATCGAAGACCCGAGTAAGATAGAAAAATGTAATATATATCAATCTCGTCTTACTTAGGCAGGCCAACACCTTTAAGGCGATGAAGTGGCTGTAACCAGCCCGCCCTGAAACTTGCGGAACCCGCATAGGCGGCCGTTCTTCCGCTCCGCACCGCCCCCAATGACGAGTCTATCGGTCCGGGCGCCGAGCTTACGTAGGTTGGCATAAACAGCCGCCTAATTGCCGAAGAACCAGTATGCGCCGACGTCCTTACCTTCTCTAAGGCCGTGGCCAAGCGTGCCGATTCAAATGGTATCGTTCTTGCCTCCCAATTGGATAGCATAGGCGGCCGGGTTCGGGTTAGGTTGCAGCAGAGCTAAGTAGATAAGTCCGGACCAAGCACGGGCTAAACTACCGTATAGCGTGTTTTGCTAGCAACACTAACTAGGAAAAACTAGCTCTTTATACCATCGACAGAGAAAGGATGTCACGGCGTGGCGTAATACTTGCTAATGCAACACATAGGTTCGTATCGCACCGACATACACAGGACAGTGATAACGTGCCGCGGCCTAGCGGGCGTTTACACCGATATGCCCAGCCGCAGCTGGCTAATAGGAAGCTGCCGATCGCCCACGAGCGTTAGGGAATAGGTTAGTTCTTTACTAGTTAGTTCCAGTTATTCTATACTCGTTAAACCCCTAGAATCCATTAAATAGTATCCTAATACCCCTAGTTAAATTAAACTTCGGCCCTAAATATCTTATTTAACTCTATAAGGCTAAGTATAGAGTTAGGAATACCTCTTAATATAATTATAATATTAATTTCTAATAGTTCTTAAAATAAAACTTAAAAATATCTACTACTTAAGAGCCCTTATAGGGTAATAATTGTATATCTATATCCTACCTATATTAAATATAGAGGAACGTTAGCCGGATTACTCCTTAGAACGAAACTTCTTAAAGCAATCTATAGAAATATCCCCCTCCTCTACCTAATTATTAAACTTCCTACCCTAACCCTTCCACCTAACTAAATATACGACTCTCGTATCTAAATATTAATTAACTCTAACTAGCCCGTTTTATATAACTAATACGTCTACCTACTTATCCGTAGATAAGACTTAAACCTACTACTTTCTATCTAGCACTCGTTCAACTTTATATTGGTTATCCTCTGGAATAACTGGGCCTAGCCTACGTAGGTTCTTCTATTAATAGCGTTTAGTTGGTATCTAATTCCGGGCCCTCCGTAGAGGTTTAGTAATATAGGGGTGCCTTAACTTTCGCAACCTAACGCTACTCGAATTCTTAGGGGAATTATACTTCTTATAACTAAAAAGCACTTCGTATAAAAAAATATTAGTATAATCTATAATCGCTATTAGGGTATATATCTAGGAACGTAAATAGTACTTACTTATTTATTTTAAGTTTTAACGCTATATTAGAGTTAATAAATTCTCTATTAGCGATAGCGAACTTCTAGTATATTGCAATTAGTTACTAGTATTGGTAATTTAGAATAGATTTTCGTTAATAGTGCCAAGATTAATAGGGACTATAAGCTTAATAGGGAATATAAGCTTAATATTTTTAATAAATTCTTCGGTATTTATTATATATCTCGGATATTTAAGTAGCTTAATATCGACTACGGATAGCGCTACGTAAGAAGTTATCTATTCCAGGCAATCCAAGGTTTAAGGCGGACCTATATATATAAATAAAGCCTTATATAGCGGCTTTAGGGTACCTTTATTACTAGTATTAGCCAACTCTTATAAAATCTTAACCTATTATATACCGATATCTAGCAATAAAATCGCTAGATTCCTTTCCATTTCGACTCCTCCTACGGGTATTACCATATCCTCCCAAGGACGCTAACGAAAACTATTACTAATAGGATTAAGTGTATATACAGCTATAGCGATATTAAAAGGAAAACCCTAAATAAATACAAGAGATAATAGTAATAATATAATTCGGGGTCTTTAGTTGGGGACTTAAACGTTAGCTAGGTATATCTCTAAAGTCTAATAGCATAGAGCTACTTAAATATATATCTAAGCTTCTCTAGGTAAAGTGAACGAAAGCGCCTTAAATCTTACTCTACATAAGCCTAGTTAAGTCACTGCCTCCTTATGAAGTTGGCGGCATTCGCTATTCCAGAAATATCTAGCAACCTAAAGACCTTACCCTGCGATTTCAGGGGCTTCCATGATATCATAAAGAGGCCTCCTCTTCGATAATAAGGGTATAGCGTAAGGTTTATTACCTACATATAGTAGATCGGTCCTAAGCTAATTAATACATCCGCATCCCAGGCAAGGTAGAATTAAGCGCGTTATATATTATATATCTAGGAGAAAGGCAGAAAGAGTCGAAGGACCGGCATATTATGCAGATAGACAGGGCATAACCTAGTAAAGCGTAACTCTTAGGGTATCTTAGCATCACAATAGCAGAGAAGCCTTATTGTCCTACCACTCTAGCCCTAGAAACGCACAGTCTCAAGAGTTTCTACATTATTAAAACAACCAATCTAACCATTATAATATCGCCGAAACCACCTCTCCCAAGAGCGCCTAGTTTTGGGCCCGTTTGGGCGTAGGGTCTAGAGATGGCCCACGTATCTAACTAGATAAACAAGGCTTAAGGGCCAATATTAGGCATTAGGCAGAATTAGGAGTGTTTTCTTATATAGAAAATATAAAAATAGCTCGAAAGCTTATTTAGCAATATATAAATCCCTATAGTTATCGTTTTACCTTAGCTATTACTAGTTATTTAAGCTAAGTAAATAAACCTATCTCCGCTAGCGGAAGCTATAAAAATAAAAAAAACTATCCTATTAAGAATACCATAAATTCTTAAATATATAATAAGATTCCAACTTATAAAGAGGCAAAGGCAAAAAATATTATTTAAAAGCTTTATACCAATCTATCTTTGTATATAGAATCTAGTAAAACTATCCGTTTTTTATCTTCCTCGATTTCTAAATATAAAAATTATTAAAAAACTAATCCGTATCTATTAGATTTAAGAAAAAGTAATTATAGAGATCGGATCCTCTACCAGTAAATTACTTTAATAAAAATATAATAATACGAAACTAATAGTATTATATAGAGATATTCTAATCTATTAAAATATACTTTTAATAGAAGGCGCTCGTTATTAGCGGGTTTATATATGTAGGTAAGTTAAAACTAGCTAAACTATTCGAAGTACTTAGCTAGTATATTATCGATTTTAATTCGAAGCCTTACTCGTTTTTAAAGAACGGGAATCGGAACCTTAACTTTAAAGAAGATTATTAGCAGACATTCCGCTCTTACGTAGGTTAGAAAGTCATACTTCTAGTATTAACGTACCCGAGAACTCGATAGAGGTTGGCTCGCGAAGGAATCCGATTTGTTATTGTTTCTCACTAGGAGGATGCTATAGATAAATACATCAAACGCCTAAAGAGTCGGAGCGACTTTAAACTTACTAATGATTTTTAAACGGAGGGAAAATCGTACTAATAGAACTATATATACTTTATAGCACGAGAATCTTGTAGCTATATGGAAGTAGAATGCGATTAAGGCTTAACCGATATTATTAGAGGCCTTATTAATAGCTAGGAAAGCAAACTAGCCGAAGCTAAGGGATATACTCAGAAAAACAAGAAAATCCTCGCTAAGCCAGAGCCGGCGCGTGGACGAGGTCGCCGCGAACTAGGCAAATAATAACACCAGTAGAGGCAATCGTTTTATTAAACGATTACGTTAGACTTTAGACTAGAAAAATAAGTAGATACTATAAATATATCTATTAAATCTATAAAATAGTTAATTAATTCTAGCTATTTCCTATTATAATAGTACAATACTCTTCTTATAATTCGGCTTTTTAAATACTTCCGGATCCCGTCTATATAATCGTAATACTAAAGCAATACACCCTATAGCAACTATAGAGACTATATAGTAAAGAGATCCTAAGCAAAGCCTATATATATCGCCTTACTATATTTAGATTTACGCTAATAGCTAGTTAATCCTAGATTATAGAATATATAGGATAAGAATAGGTATAAAGAATAGAGAATAAAAAATTAGTCCTACTATAAAATAAAGTAAAAATATCTAAGCCTTTCTTTTTATAATATTATATACGGAATATAAAACCTAACTATATATAGAATATATAAAAATAATATCCGTAGCGGATATTAATACTAATTTAGTAGTTAGAGAGTTTCGGATATATGGTATAGTAATTTCTTTAAGAAGCTTATCGAAAGCGCTAATATTACTAAAAGCATCTTAAAAAATGTCACAGAATACATACGGGCATGCATCTGCGCTAAAGATCCAAAAGATCCTTCAATTCCAGGACTCCATGCTGGAACTGGCCCGTAGAACCGTATATATAGGAAGGTATTCCATTACACCATCCCCCCTCTAAGGCTCTATGTCCCCAGAGAGCTCTATTTAGCACTCCGGCATAAGATATATATACGATCGAACCCCCAGGGCGAGCCCTGTGAGCAGTGACGAAGGTCCATCCTGTCCATTACGCACCAGCGGACTCTCACCAGTCCGTATCGCAAATTCTTCGCTGCCTCTCTAGGCGTGCGGCATCATGGCTATCTCTGTAGTCATGGACCAGGGTCCCGTTACTCTGTGGGTCCACCCTGCATTCTTTGTCGGGTTTTACCCCGCACTAGGGCTTCCGGGTGCGCTATGGCCCAACCCTCTTCGTCAGGCCCACAGCTTCCTGCAGCTCGTGGCGACTGAAAAAACCTGCGCAAGGTAGGAATCGAACACAGTCCACCCATGGAGTCCTGGAATACTGTCACGGAATACATACGGGCATGCATCTGCGCCAAAGATCCAAAAGATCCTTCAATTCCAGGACTCCATGCTGGAACTGGCCCGTAGAACCGTATATATAGGAAGGTATTCCATTACACACTGCCAATTGACCCGTCACACAAACAGCCCCCGCGGATATGATTGTACCCCGGGATGCCGGGACCGCTGCTGCCGAAGGGTCTGCCATGTTGTCAAGGATCGTTGTGGACAAGAAGTACTATTGCAAGACGGAAGAGTGTCCTGGTCCTGATGCAGATCTGCCGCTGGATGACGAGAAGATGGAATTGTAGAGAAAAGCGGTGGAAGCGTTTAAAATCATGCCTAGAAAGCAACTTTCTGCGAGGCTGGTTGATTTCTTATAATAGTCTAATCGCTTTCGAAGAGGAGGCTACGAGACTTGCTTGTTGCCTTCGCCTCCGATACATTACTGAGCCTCCTGACCAATTCAGTTGATCCCTCTATCGAGGCCGTCTTCGGCCGCCAGGCGCCCTCTGCTACAGATGAAAAACTGGATAGATCCCCGTCGATTACGATTCATATCCGACTCTCAGTCGAAAAGGTCGTTCGTGCCCAAATCCGTCTCGAGGTGAGCACACGTGTGCGGTTCTAAATATCCGACTGCAGCCGCGGACGTCTTGCCAGTAATGTTTCTACATGTCACGGGTCAAGCCCCGGATGATGGCACCGGCGATGCCGGTGCGGGTACGTCCCTTCCACGAAAGCCCACCGGACCTACACGGACGGACCAGTACGGGGCCCCAGCGCCCCCGCGCCAACCCCATACAAACGGACTCGTGTTGGAACACGTCCACCAGTTTTTCTCTTCTTCTTCAGCTTTAGATAGACAATCTTGAGGCCCCAATTGTTGCTCAACCGTTGGCCAGCCCTTCACACTACATTAGCTTTGTTTCTAGTGGGATGCTCCAAACCCGTGCCCGCAGGTGACATGCTCTAAGCGCGTTTAGAGAGAGTAGCAACTCAGGATGCGAATTTGTTCCGCATTACGACGCATTCTTGAACTTTAGCCTGCCGTTGCCGTCGGCCTGGAGGGACGCGACCATGCCTTTCGACATCTCTTCCAGCGTCCCTATAGATTCCTTCTCAGGAAGAAGCGCATCGAGCTCGCTATCGCTCCAGCCTTCCAGCCCGTGTACTAGGTACGCCGCGACTGATGTCTTGAATAGTTGCTCGTTCTTCGTCTGCCTGATGGAGAGAGCAAGCAGCGCGACAATAACAACAACCTCGAGAAGCGGGACGATCATCCACTGCCACCGAACGATGTAAAATGGCTCTTGGGAGTAAGCTTCTCCCTCGCGAAAGCTGGCGTTGAGGTTGTCGCCGGGACTGCCGCTACGGATCAGGTTGGTGGCCGCCTGGGTGACATTCTCTAGCATTTTTTCGTAGTCGGCCTCGTAGAGAAATTGGCTGTAGTCAATGTCGTCTGTTCCCGCCCTTTGTGGTGGCATCGTATCGTTATATAGCTGAACAAGCCACATGGGCTTGTAGTCGAGTAGACCAGCCAGGGCGTGCCAGATGGATCCTCGCTGCCCTTGAGTTATGGAGTATATCGTTGCTGTCGACGGTGCCTTGTATCTGTAGTAGACTGGAGAACTGGAGGCGTCGAGCGAGTCATAGTACAAAGGCTCGGAAGTCGTGTGGCCGATGCTAATCTCCGTGGGGGTGGCAGTGACGTTGTAAAAGGTTTGAGCACAGTAGTACCACCGCGTAGCGACGATTTCTGCCTCAGGCAAGTCCATGTCCAAGACGTTCCCGTTGTCTTTGACTCGGATGAAATTGAACGATGCACCTCCATTGTACCCTGACTTGATCGTCTCCTGCTCTATTTTCGCTGTTGAGTTGAAGATTGTTTTTTTGAAAAATCGGACATCGTCTTCTTGTATGCGGTTTTCACTCTGATTACCACCAAATGTCGCCTCAAGGTCTCTGGGAAACCCATCTCCGGAACTCAATGGGTGGGGAGCTTCAAGTGTGGGAAAAGAGTAGGTACACCGGATCTCCGGCGTGACGATATTCGGGATTGGAATTCTCACACTTGTGCAGTTAGGTTGAATGATGCCTGTAAAGTTGTGCGTGTCACGACAGACGGCAAGGGTAGTAAATGATTCCCAGGAACAGAACTTGGCTGGGGCTGGACAGTAGAAATTGGGCTGGTAAGTGTCGCCGGTGATGGCTCTCAGTAGCGCAGATCTAACGAGCAAAGCATTGTGCGTCACAGTTCCTGATTGAGAATGTTAGCTACATGGGAAAGAAGAAGAATAAAAATAGACTGACCATCTGGCAGCAGCGAGGCAGATATGTAACTGTCGGCCACTGCAACCTTGGCTGTATCGTTTCCCAACGGGATCCTGTCCTCGGAAATGTCTAGAATTTGTTGGGCCATGGGCTCCACGGCGAGGGAAACGAGAGTAACGGCGGCAAGGGCCATTATGGCCGGGGTCTTGGTCCGGAGGGTCAACAGCGCCACCAAGGCACCCCATGGGCCGCGGCTCGCATCATCGAATATCTGGAGGTAATGGAGCCGGTCCGGGCCGCGGAGGTAATGCCTCCATTTGAGCTGGCTGATGCACGACGTGACCGAGACCATCATGGCCGTGCGGGCCGCCGTAGTAGAGAGGGAGATGAGCGAGTTTGGTCGGATCTTCAGCCCCCACGAGTCGACGCGGGTGCGATCAATGCTGAAGAGCAGTGCCAGGAGCAGGACCATGCTCACAATGCTGATGGCTGAGGCGCCGATCTCCCACCACCACCACCATGTGACGGGGATGAGACCTGACCCCGGCGGCCATCGGTCCCGCTGGTTGTGATGTGGCGGCGCGACCTCGGACCCGGAGGGCAGTTCGGAAACCCATTGTGAGTGGGCTTTCCTTTCCTCATTCTCTGCCATCGCAACTAGGTAATATTGGCCCGTTGCAGGATTGGAGAATATTTGGCCTTGGGGGCAGAGCCCGGCTGGCAACGACGAGATATTAGTATTCTCCTTTTCAGGGCCTCGACAAGTATCGCCTGCCTGCACAGCCATTCAAGGTGAGATGGAATTCTTGAATCTCCTCCACGAAAACGAAATTAGGCAGGCTGTGCGCCTAGGGTCACACTGTCCCGCAGCAGTCATCACGACGAAGCTGTGCCGCTGTCACGACTGCAGGGTAAATTACCCATCCAGTGGCGGAGGACATCGCGGGCCAAAGCCGCAAGCGGCAATTTCTAACGCCTCTCTCGGACCTGGAAATTGACCAGTAGAACTCTCGGGCGACAAGTAATGCCCCTGGAACCAAAAAGCGCTGCTGTCGTCTTGAATGGTGATAACAGACCGGCACTAGGCAATGGCGGCCATCATCTGACAAGGAAACTCATCAGTTTCCGAGAAAGAGGTAGTGCCAGCCGGCAGCAGCTGTCTGGCTTACCGGTCGAATACGGTTACTGATTTTGAGATAACCTCTTTGCTGGAAAACGGTGTTGGAGTAGTCACTTGGTAGGGCGTAGGTATTAATTGAAGGTAGTCATATAGTAGTTTCGTAATATATGTGGAGGAAGATGACTTGAAAAAGCCTATGTTAAAGGAATCTAGACGGTTGCCAAATGCGTAGGGCAAAGGCGTGTAATTTGTTCGAGAATTACCCTACTAGCAAACAGAGTATATTCTAGTAAGAAATAGAGAGATGCCAATTGTCGTGTATGCTGGAAACTCAGTGGGAACGGTCTCGTTTCTTAGGGTATTGTTGTTCAAATCCCATATATGTTCTTCGCTGCAAGCGCAAGCAGCAATGACTAACTAGCTCAACGAGACGCGAAGTAGCATGCGTGTTTAATATTCTATCCGGCAACGTGAACAAGGCTATCAAGCTGCCACTAGACTAGGAAAACGAAGTGGTTGCTAGCACGCACACTTGGGTGATGCTTCGTCTTCTGCGGGCCTGGGGAATGCCGCGACATCCTCCATATGGGACAGCTCACACTCGCTTTCCAGTCGGCTTGCTCACCTCGTCAAACTGTGCTCCTGTATGTCGCTAGGCATATTTATGCCGAGAAGTCGGAAGATTTCTCTCGCTTCAAATGGGTATGTCAGAAGCGAAGATATATCCCTCGCGAAGTGGAAGTAAGAAGCGAAGCCGGTGGTGTAAGCTCATGTTTTAATCCGGTGCTCCGCCTACCGAATTATCAGTCGGCGCCCTCATTGAACTTCTTGTGCATAGCAATTAGTCGCCAGAGCGATCAAAATGAGTCCCCGCGTATTAGAAATCAAGTTCCTAATAGGCAGGCACTCGAACTGCGTCCAGCTCTGCATCCTCTTCCTAGGGAATTTGCGTGCGCACTGGTAACTGGACATGAACCTCATTCAAACCCTCCACTGACATGCACGGCATTGTCATTCTCCATGTCTTTCTATCCCACGCTGAAGAATCTGTTCGTCGGGTGAGTAAGCAATAGAGCGACGACGTGAAACGAGACATTTGGCGAGGCGTGACGAATCACCATCTACCAGTAACCTCATCCGAAGGAGTGGCTAACAGGATAAGGAATACGTCTCCCGCTAACCTCAGCCACCAGACCGATCAGCTATCCTTGAGCTCACTGTACGTTAGCAACAATATTCGGCAACTTCTTCTTTGTAGATGGAGGAGAGGTTTCACAGTTACGAAATGGCCAACACCACGGCAGGATGGGGCACAGACCCAAGTCTGTCTTCAAGTATCTCCGGATACACACACCACAACTCAAGCCATGGAGAACTGACGCTCTGTGGTAGTAAAACCAACGCTCTTAGTCGATCTCTCAAAGTTATGGAGCCGAAGGATGCTGGGTTCACAGAGATCAAAAGACTAGTGTAAGTGCTGGTAAGAACGCAGGTGAT
>Ga0247774_1001599_pt1 | contig 11374 bp, 7 predicted proteins | sample UWRJL001104B6_FD_179933 | JGI IMG/M metagenome (GOLD analysis project Ga0247774, IMG submission 179933) | Plant litter microbial communities from Arlington Agricultural Research Station in Wisconsin, United States - UWRJ-L001-104B-6 | ecosystem: Environmental > Terrestrial > Plant litter >... | reverse complement strand
ATAAGCAATTTCCTGTAAATATAATACCAGTTTAACAAAGTCTTGCTAGAGCACATTTCAACTGAGCGAACTAATTTCACTCCCGCCGCCCTATTGGCAACACTCCCCTGATTCAAGGGGAAGAGAGGAGGCAGGATTATTCTTGTTTCCCCTCTTAATAAGGGGGGAATTGCGGGGCGTGAATTTGACTTTTGCAAGAACTCTAATCATGAATCTTATACCAATTATTGAAAGTCGAAGCACCCCGCGCCGGACTTAGGTCTGGGCGTTTCCCTACAGATGCTCCACTATAATCTATATACAGTCCTATTTTTCAGAAGTTCTAGAAAAAAGGTTTTCAGTCAGCCCGTGAGTTTTTTAGGGTAAAGTTTTCGCGGGAATTCCATCCGAAATATCGAACCTTTTTTGGGTTGACTTTCGGCAGTAATTGTACCGTCGAGCATCTTGACTAAAGAAGCACAAAGAGCTAGTCCTAAACCGGTGCCTGGATAGTAGCGAGTTGTGGTTTGGTCGCCTTGGTGGAACTTGTCGAAAATGTGGGGAAGATACTTTTCACAGATGCCGATTCCTGTATCCCGAACGGTTATACTTAGCCGATCGCAATTTAATTCCCGCACCTCAATGTAAATGCTGCCCTCATGCGTGAATTTAACCGCGTTGGAAACGAGATTGACCAAAATTTGCCGCAGGCGCAACTTGTCATTAACTATAAACTGCTCCTGCAAGCAGACGCTGACGGCCATTGCCACGTTCTTATCGGTGGCTTGATTTCCGAATTCCCGGGCGACATCCATTACTAAATGCCCTAAATGAAATTTTTCAATTTTTAATTCTGTGCGGCCACTCTCGATTTTGGAGAGGTCGAGGATATCGTTAATTAGCAGTAGCAGGTTTTTGCCGTTATGTAAAATGCGCCCCACCATTTCTGTTTGCTGGGGGGTCAGCAGTTGTTTGTGCTGGCGCAGCAGCAATTGGGAAAAGCCGATAATCGAATTCATGGGAGTTCGCAATTCGTGGGACATAATGCCCAAAAATTGCGATTTTAACTTCGCTGCTTCTAGCAGTTGCAATTTTTGCTGTTGAATGCGTCGCCCCTGATTTTCCAGTTCTTCCTGCTGCCGAATTAGCAGGTCGTTTTGCAAGTCTAAAAGCTGTTCCTGCTTTTTTAATTTTTCGATCGACCGCGCGTTGTTAATCGCGATCGCAGCTTGTTTTCCCATCACCGCCAGCAGTTGCTGAGTATGGGTGTCAATCGCCGTCCTGTCTTTCCCGTTGCCGATCGCCAACACGCCCAAACGCCCGCCTGGCTCCGACTCGATCGCCGCAGCACAAGCCGCCGCCGGCAGCAAGCCGTCGCTCGACTCCGACCGCAACAGTACAGCCTCTCCCGTCGCAAATGCTTTCCACAGCAGCTTGTTTTGCAAGTGCGGGGTTTTGCCCCCAGCAAAGTTTTCCGTGCCCCCGACAGCGCTGAGTTTGAGGCCGCTGCAATCGCACTCCAGCAGAGCAACTAGGCAATATTCAGCTCCTGCGATCGCCTCTACAGTCGCGTCCGCAATGCCTTGCAACAACTGACCCAAGTTACCAGCGCGCTGGCTCAACAGATTTGTAAACCGCTCGATCGCGTGCAAATCCCGCCCCCTGTCCCTTACCGTCCCGGCTTCACACAACTTTTCTGCAGTGAAATTGGCTTCCGAGGGCGCTTGATGGGGCAAAAATTCTGGTTCTGCTTGGGGTTCGGGTTGAGTTTGTTGGAGCGCGTCCATATCTGTGTAGGTTCCCACCCATTCTAGAACTTCCTGACTGTCGGGATTAGCGGGCGTTGCTCTCGCCAGATTCCAGCGGTAAGTGCCCTCCCGCGTTCGCAGACGAAATATAATTTCGTAACTTGGTGGCGGGAACTTAGAAGCCTGCGATCTCGCCAACAGACGAGGACGGTCTTCTGGGTGGATCTGCGCCAGATAGCCAAAACCCAAAGCTGCTGCTGCTGGTACCCCCGTATATTCCTCCCAGCCCTGACCTAAATAAGTCACCCACCCGTCGGCATATGCTTTCCAAACTATATAAGGATTTGCCTCCCACAAGCGATCGTCCTGAGTTTGGGAGTCGCAAACTTGCGGTTGGGGGGATGTTATTTCAGATACTTTGTGTAAGATTTCAGAGCCGGAAAACTCCGACTGAAAAGACTTATTGCCGGGATACTGAGTCATAACAGGTTATATAAATAAGCATTGGACTTAAGCCCTAACACCGGCTAAAGACTCGTGCTGCTAGCTTTATTGATTTTGACCAGCCAAGTGCATCAAAATTTTTTATACTTTAAATTTATATGGGTAGTGGTATCTTTACCTCTATCAACGGGCGGACAATGAGATAATTCAGTTAAACTGTTGAAACATTGAGAGCTTACCTGTCCCGATCGGGCTCGTGCAGGCATCGCCGCAAAATAACTTAAAAATTAACTTGCATTGTTGGCGGCTACATGAGTATGCTTAAAAATGATGTGCAGCCTGTAAAACCCTAAATCAGGACACATTCTCAAATTTTCTCAGTTTAGCTGAGTCAGTTGACGATATTTTTAAAGTTTACTGGACTATTGGAAGAAAGATGAGTAAAATTCGCGTTGCTTTGATAGAAGACCACGACCTGACAAGAGTCGGCATCCGCACAGCTCTACAACAGCGTGACACGATAGAAGTTGTCGGGGATGCCGCTAACGCTACTGAGGGATTGAAACTGCTTCAGTCTTCAAAACCTGACGTGGCAATTGTAGATATTGGGCTGCCGGATTTTGATGGCATTGAATTGACACAAAAGTTCAAAAAAACGGTAGCGGAGTCCGATCCGGATACCAAAATTTTGATTCTGACTTTTCAGGACAATGAAGAAGAAGTTTTGGCAGCTTTTGCCGCCGGAGCTGACTCTTACTGCATGAAAGATATTAGCTTCGATCAGTTATTAGATGTAGTAAAAGTAACTCACGAAGGTAACTCTTGGATCGATCCGGCGATCGCCCGCATCGTCCTGAAACAAGCTCGCACTCAAGAGTCCGCGCCGGAAGAACCGAAGGCTGAGGGCAAAAGAGTCACAATTAAGGCTGCCGAACCAGAGTTTAGTCACATCATTGAGACTTACCCTTTAACGGAACGGGAATTAGAGGTTTTGGAACTGATCGTGCAGGGTTACAGCAATGCTGCAATCGCCGAAAAGCTTTACATTACTGTTGGTACAGTCAAGACTCACGTCCGCAATATTTTGAACAAGTTGTGTGCTGATGACCGCACTCAGGCTGCCGTTCTCGCCCTGCGTTCTGGCTTGGTTGGATGAAGCCTGATCGTCAGGCAAAATCAAGTTAAAAGTAGGGTGCGCCCAGCGCACCTTACGGCCACTGATTTAGGGTGTGCAGTGCACACCGACTGACTAATTATTACCAAAAAATTATGGCAGGCAGCGTGCACCAGCCGAGCAATTATTGGTTGTTAAAAAAATTGATAAAGTTTAAATCCGCATCTATCCCAGTACAGATGTTTTTTTCATTTTTAAAAAAGTAAATATACCTTAAGATAGATGCTAAAAAATCAGCATATTACTAATACTTATTGTTGAGCGCTCCCCAGTTAGATAAATTTCGCTCCCACTGCCAATATTGCGCGATATCACTTCATAAAAGGCGCAGGCTCAGGCCAGATTACGAGACTTTTAGGAATAGTTAAGCCTTAAATAAATTATATCCGCAGAGCGATGCTGAGTTCGCTTAAAGTTGCGAAATTAAAAGTATCAACTACTACTGAAATATTTTAGAAAGAGGTATTATGGCCGCTCCAATTGAATTCAAATTATTTGCTCCCTACAACAAAGGAGCTGCCTTGATTGGCTCTTTTTCTAATTGGGAAGAGATTCCGATGGAAAAGGACGAAGAGGGTTTTTTCCGCACGCGAGTTGAGTTGGAGGATGGCGTTTATCAATACAAATTCCGCGTTCAGTCGAAAAGCTGGTTTCTGGAAGCGGATCAGTGGGTAGATATAGTCGATCCCTACGCGACTGACATCGACGATCCTACTCAAAACGGCCTCGTTCGGATCAAAGACGGCGATCGCATTGTCGATACCTACGTCTGGAAACACGACGATAAACCGCTACCGGCAGATCGGGAATTAGTGATTTACGAAATGCACGTTGCCGACTTTTCCGGTGGCGAAGCCGATCCCCTCGCCCGCGGCAAGTACAAGCACGTCGTCGAAAAACTCGATTACCTAGTCGAACTCGGCATCAACGCGATCGAACTCATGCCCCTCAAAGAATACCCGGGCGACTACAGTTGGGGCTACAACCCCCGCTATTTCTTCGCTGCCGAGTCTAGCTACGGAACCACAGAAGAACTCAAAAACCTGATAGACGAGTGTCACGGGCGCGGGATTCGCGTCATCATGGACGGGATTTACAACCACTCGGAAGCGTCGAGCCCCCTCACTCAAATCGATCACGATTATTGGTACCACCACGAACCCCGCGATCCAGACAACAATTGGGGCCCGGAATTTAACTACGAATTCTACGACGAAAATTTAGGAACTTTCCCGGCGCGCAGATTTGCTGGCGATACAGTCCGCTTCTGGATTCAAGAATATCATCTCGACGGCATTCGTTTCGACGCGGCGCGACAAATTGCTAACTACGATTTCATGCACTGGGTCGTTCAAGAAGCCAAAAGTGTCGCCGGCCCCAAACCATTTTATACCGTTGCCGAATACATTCCCGACAATCCCAGCATCACGAATCTAGACGGGCCGATGGACGGCTGCTGGCACGACAGTTTCTATCACTCCCTAATTCCACAACTCTGCGGCGACAATTTTGATTTAGAACGGCTCAAAGAGGTAATCGACTGCAAGCGGCAAGGTTACTTGGGTGCTACGAATGTAGTTAATTATTTGAGCAATCACGACCACGATCGCCTTTTTGCCGAATTGGGTTCGCGCGGCATTTTGGATGAAGCCGCCTTCAAGCGGGCGAAGTTGGGAACCGTACTGTTAATGACAGCAGTTGGCGTGCCGCTGATTTGGATGGGCGAAGAATTTGGCGAATACAAACCCAAAACAATTGAGCAATCTAAAATTGACTGGACGCTGCTAGGAAATGACCTGAATAAAGGTTTGTGGGAATACTACAAAGGCTTGATTCACCTGCGTAAAAATAACCAGGCACTTTACACAGAAAACATCGACTTTTTCCACGAAGACCCAGACTCGAAAGTTTTTGCTTACACTCGCTGGAACGATGAAGGTTCGAGAGTTGTAGTAGTGGCGAATATGTCGGAGAATTATCTCGCAGGTTACAGCGTGCCCCACTTCCCGGCCAACGGAACTTGGCACGAATGGACAGGGAATTATGATATTGAATCTGGCGATGACAATATTATGATTGACTTGCCGGAATACGAAGCGAAAGTGTTTGTTTGGCAGTAAGCTGTTAGGCATTGAAAGCACTCATTCCCCATTCAAAAATATCAGGACTGAAGTTCTTACTACAAACCCGAAAAAAAATGTTGGTAGTAATACCAATTTAATGTGAAGTTGCACATATCTCGATCCCCCTAAATCCCCCTTAAGAAGGGGGACTTTGAGCGGAATCTTGTCCCCCCCTTATTAAGGGGGGCTAGGGGGGATCTGATTCTATGCAGCCTCATAAAAAATTGGTATAAGAACTTGAGTTTTTTCTTAATTCCCCCAAAGTCCGAGAACGAATTTCCTGACTACAAACTTATAAGGGTTCTTTGACAGGCTCCGCTCCCATTCACAACTCAAAACAGAAACTCTTTTGTGTTCTGCTTCCCGATTGTTAATTTAAACTCCTTATTTCCCAGATTGATTTTCTAAGCACAATTGGGTTATAGCCGCCGCCGGTATTGGTTTGCTAAACAAGTAACCCTGACCCATATCGCAGTGATGCGATCGCAAAAACGCCAACTGTTCTGCTGTTTCCACTCCCTCAGCAATCACCTGTAAATTCAGGCCCTGTCCCAAGGCGATCGCCAGTTTCACAATAGTAGCACCGCTGCTGCCGGTCACCAAATCGGCCACGAAGGATTTGTCTATTTTTAAATGATTGAGGGGAAAGTTTTTCAGAGACCACAGCGAAGAATAACCGGTGCCAAAATCGTCCAGAGAAATGTGAATTCCCATGTCCTGCAACTGCTGCAACACCGACACCGTAAAGCTCACATCTGTCATCGCAATGCTCTCGGTAATTTCTATTTCTAAATACTCGGGATTTAACTGGGTTTGTGATAAAATGTCAGCGATAATTTGTACGGTGTGAGGTTGCAGAAACTGCCGGGCTGATAAATTCACTGCTATCCGCATCGGTGGCAATCCCAGTAACTGCCACGCTCGATTTTGCAAGCAAGCAGTCCGCATCACCCATTCGTCAATTTGGCAGATTAATCCTGTTTCCTCAGCTAAGGGAATAAATCGATCGGGAGAAATCAAACCGCGTTCGGGATGCTCCCAGCGAATCAAAGCTTCCAGGCCCACTATTTTGCCAGTCTTTAAGTTTATTTGCGGCTGATAGTGCAGCACAAACTCAGAATTTTTTAGAGCTTTGTAAAGATGATTTTCTAAGTTAAGATCCTCGGAGACTTTACTGCCGATCGCCTTTGTGTAAAACTTATAATTATTGCGACCTTTCTGTTTAGCTTTGTACATCGCAGCATCAGCATTTTTCAGCAAAGTTTCTGCATCTTCTCCGTCATAAGGAGCCAAAGCAATTCCCAAGCTAGCCTTAATATAAAGTTCCAGACCCTCAAAATCAAAAGGACTGCTTAAACTCTGGATAATTAGCTGGCAAATTTTAGTTGCTTCCTCTGGGCTGTTGATATTGTACAGCAGCACAGTAAATTCATCTCCGCCCCAACGAGCCATCGAATCCCCCACGCGCAAACAGTGAGTCAAACGCCGAGATACACTTTGCAGCAACAAATCGCCCACTGGGTGACCGAGAGTATCGTTAACATTTTTAAATCTATCTAAATCTAGAAATATTACCGCCAGCATTTCTCCATTTTGGTGAGCGCTAGCTAAAGCTAAAGACAGCCTTTCATTAAACAGTAATCTATTAGGTAAACCAGTTAATGGATCGTGAGAAGCTTGATGTCGGATCATCGCCTCGACGCGCCTCTGCATTGCAGCCATGTACAGGTGAGTTCCTAAAGATTGTGCTAGCTTCTGTTCTTCGCTAGTCCACTTTTGAGCTTCGCCTGTTTTGATTTCTTTCCAAGCTGCAAAAGACTGTCGGGGACGATCGTGCCGGGCGTCCGAACTGCAACGGCCCGCCCACAAAATTTCGGTTTGTATAGGGCTGCGAAAAACGGTGAGACAGCCGATGCACTGTTGGCGGTATTGCAGCGGTACTGCCAAAAATGAACGAATGGAAGCGGCGACTAAATTGGCAGATACAGATTTAAGTTGAGGTTCTTTAGAAATATCGGAAATTGCGTACAAGTGCGGTACGAGAAAACTGGGAATATTGCTGTCAATTGAACTGTAATGCTGGGAATATAGATTTTCAAAAATACCTACTTGGCTTGTATCATTAGCAGTTTGTGCTCTATCGTCTTGGTTTGCCCTCCCCATAATCTGCTGCCAAAACGGGCTGAGTTCAAGGTCGATGTCCGCGGGCTGCTGGCCACAGGTATAAAGCAAAGCGGGCCGATCGCCAAACTCGGCGGCAAGGTAGAGTCGCCCTCCCGAACCGTGCAAATGCTTGACTGTTTGTTCGAGAACTGATTTCCGAATTTCGTTGAGTTCTAGAGGAGAATGCAGCAAACTGGTAATTTGGTTGATCACGGCTTCGTCACGCGCTTGCTGTCTAGCTTGACTCAGCAGAAAAGATTGGGCGATCGCAATTGAAAGTTGATCCACAAGCAACTGCACCATTTTCAATTCTCGATCGCTAAACCGTTTCGGTTGGCTGTGGTGAGACACCAACAGCCCCCAAAGCTGATTTTGATGCAAAATCGGCACCGTCAGAGAAGAACGTGCCCCCATAGCCTTCAGATATTGAGCGTGACAGGGGTCTACAGGACTATAGCTAATATCTTCAACTGCTAAAGTTTTGCCGGTTTCGGGACAATCTAACCGATTAATTGTTTGATGCCTCAATTCCACATCTACAATCACTCGCTGGCGCGCTTTGAGAAACATTTCCCGAGCACTCTGGGGAATGTCGCCTGCTGGAAAGCGCAAACCCAGCATAGATGGCAACTTGTGGCCGTTGATGGACTCAGCAATCACCTCACCGCTACCGTCGGTCTCAAAGCGATAAACTTTTACTCGATCGCTATCTAAAAAGCTGCGGATTTCTCGGGCAGTTGTCGTCAAAATCTCTTGGAGTTCTAAAGAGTTGCGGATGCGATTAGTAATTCGATTGAGTAAAATCTCTTGTTGTAAAGTCGATCGTGACATTTGTCTAGCTTTGGTGCGGGTCATGCCTTTTGATCTCCCGGGCTGTTGACAGCATTTTTGCGAGCCACCGTCTTAAGTTGCCCTGTATTATACATTACAACACTTTCGCGGCGTCTAGGACATTGACCCAACCCAACAGCTAGAAACTCCGTTTCTGGGGATATTTCGGCTTTTTCGACAAATTTGGGTGATAAACCGGGTTTTTCACAGCACTTACAAGGCAAGAAAAGAGCGATCGGACAATGAGTGAGGACTCAAGTCCGATCGAGTTCGATCGGGACTCAAGTCCTCACTACAAAGCAGTTGCAGAGCTACCAGACAAAAGGTATAGAGAAACCGGGTTGACCAAGCACTATTGTGATCTCTGGAGGGAGAATACTGGTTGGTCAACCCTGCTGGTAAGTATTTATACCTTAAAAGCTCTTGTTAAGCCGACTCCCACATTTCCCGAATTCTGTCCGGCAAAAAGCCAGCTATTTCCTGAATTCGCTCCTCGGACAGCTCATCCTTCGTTGCCGAAAATACAGCCGCGATCGCAGTTTCCGGTTTTACTCCCGAAGGAAGTGAGCCTTCTAGTTCCACCCTCCGTGCAAACAAATTGCCATCGATCCCCGCAGGTGCAGGCGGGCCTGTCAAAGGCTGACGTATCCGGCTCAGCAATCCCACCAGCGGATTGGTATCTTTCCAGAGGTCTGCTATTTCTTGTTGCAGGGTTTTGTCATCCGTAGGCAAAACTTCTTTGTGCAATTCAGATTCCACGTGTTCGATGGCATCTTTTGTCATCACATCGCGCATGACCCGGTACACTACTTCGGTAATGTCGCGGGCATCAAAAATATCCTCCAAGTGACCGTTTACCAACACTTTTTCCAAAAACGGCATATCCTTTGAAGCGATAGGAACTGCCGATCCTTCGTGGTGGAGCGAGGTCGGAGGATTCGTCTCCATTTTGTGTAACAGTTTGCGGCCTTTTTCTGTTAACTCGGCTTCTTGAAATGCCACTAAAGGCGGCAATAACTCAGTTCCCCCGTAAGGTTCTCCACTAAACTCCGCTTTGATAAATTCTCTTTGGTTGAGGTAGTCCAAATGACCGAGCAATTCCGCTTCCGGCACCTGGTGACCGACATATTCTTCCGCTGCGTTCCTAATTTCCGACTCTCCTCTGCCGTTGCCGCTGCCAATCTTTTTGAGCAAAATGTAAGTCAGGTCGTCTCTGATTGGAATTGTCATTAAAACCTCCTAGGTTAATATCCGGTAAAGCTCATGTAAAAACTAAATTTTTTTACTGGCTTAAATTGTGATTTACTACTTAAAAACATTGAAGTCTAAAGTAGAGTAATCAAGTATCTCTCAGCAGGTGGAAGTTAGGAAACTTAAGTGTCCGCTATAATCTTCCTTTAGATAGATCCGTATATGGGAACCCATGTCTAATGTGGTTAATATCCTAAAAAGCTGTCGCCAGTATGAAATGCTATTAAGCGAGGATGCTTTATTGGTAAGATTTTTCGTAGTTATTGCGTACTTTTACCAAGGCTGACGCCAAGAGCGCCTCTGTTGGTAATTGGCGCTAGAAGAGGTAGAATAAGCAGATGCTATGGGGTTAATCCACTGCGGTCGTTTTGCCGGCACCTTGTAGCGATATTGTATCGGCTTAGACCAAAAACTGGTCTTCGGAGAGCTACAAATACGAGCCAATCTGTTTCAAGTGCCGCAGCGCCACTTGAAGAATGCCTCGGGGGCAACTTTTTGATCGTTTCGTTCGGCATTTATGAACTACCCTCACTGGAACAATAAATTGGAATCCTCGTTTGTAAATAGCGGTCAATCGGCGCTAGACCAGCGTCCCTTAGTGTTGGCTGTAGACGACAATCACGACAACTTAGAGCTGCTGACACAAATACTCGATTTATGCGGCTGCGAGTGCGTGGGAGCCGTTGACGGGTATGCAGCTATTTCAGCAGCAGTCGATCGACCTCCCGACCTAATCGTACTCGACATTTGCTTGCCGGATATAGACGGTATGGAAGTAGTAAGGCGCGTCCAAGAAAACCCCGAACTCAGAAATATTCCGGTTGTTGCTGTCACAGCACTAGCAAAACCAGAAGACCGCGCTCGGATTCTCCAATCCGGCTGCGTGGACTACATTTCCAAACCTTTTAACATCAAAGATTTAGAAAGAATTATCCGCCAGCACGTCAACTCTCAAATGCTTGTGGTTGAGTTTTAGATTTATAATTAGAATCACGAACTTGAGGTGCAGAGGCCAAAATTGCGATCGTTCCAGTGCGGCCAGTCTCCAAGGTCGCATCCCGGAGCAAATCAATGACTCCCACGCCCAAAACCTTTTGGATTAAGTCTTTTAGTGGCAATTCCAGAAGTGATTCTAATTGTGTCCGCACCTGCAACGCCAAATCTTGCTGGCCGTTCTCAGCCAGCAGTTTTTCGGGTTGAGTAAGCCCATTTTCGACAACTATTATCAATTTGTTATCCACAAGATTGCAGAGCGTCTGACTCGTTGATGGTCCGAGTTGAGAGCGGTACAAAGCTTGGATTCCCTGCGAAAGAGTCCGTTCTAATTTCCCGCGAGTAGGTTCTAAGGTTTCCTCTGCCATATTTTTTGATTGAAACCATTATAGATAAATAAAAAAGACTGTTAGGAGTTAACAGTTAGGAGTTAAGTTAACTGTTAACTCCTAACTGCTAACTGTTAGAAACAACCGTCGCGCTAGCCGACAGAAACTTGATCAGTTTCCACGCCAGTTGCACCCTTAACACCTTTAGCAATTGTCACCAACCTGCTGACAATTTCCTGACTGGGAACTGTACCTTTGAGAACCACCGTAGTGCCATGTTGAGCCACATAAACAGTCTCAATATCCGCAACATCTGGATTTGCATCGAAAGCCTGAGCC
>Ga0247774_1001598_pt1 | contig 11377 bp, 6 predicted proteins | sample UWRJL001104B6_FD_179933 | JGI IMG/M metagenome (GOLD analysis project Ga0247774, IMG submission 179933) | Plant litter microbial communities from Arlington Agricultural Research Station in Wisconsin, United States - UWRJ-L001-104B-6 | ecosystem: Environmental > Terrestrial > Plant litter >... | reverse complement strand
GGGTCAGGGGGGTTGTTGGTAGCGGGGGAGCAGGTCGGCTTGTGGCGTTTCCAGTGCGCCTTCTGGCAATCCCTCGAGTGGTAAAAGGCACTGCTGCATCTCGAACACTTTTTGAGCGGCTGGAAGAAGCATTCACGGCTCATGCCGCAGCCATGACATTTCGTCGCGTCGCCCGGCTCAACCGTTGCGGATCGAGTACGGGGCGGCATCAGCATCGATTCAAGGTTCTCAAACAAACTGGCGCGGGCCGACTCCAAGATCTCCCGCTCTTCTGCGGAGCAGACGCCCACCTGGCAAAGCTCATATTTGACGCCGTGGTTTCGGAGGCCGTCCTGAACAGCTTGGGCAATGTCGGGATCGAGGGTGGACCAGGTCCAAGGTGCAAACGGTGGGGGGTTGCCCGGGTGTTGGCTCATGAAAGCATCCAGGAGACATGGAATGAGGGCTTCGGCCTTGTCAGCTGCCGTTGCCAGAGAAAAGATTTGCGCTGGTCCACCCTGATTGAGGTAGGTGCTTTGTGGGTGGACGGCCAAGATAAGGTCCCCAGGCGGGTCGAGGTCGACATGGCAAACGCCAAAAACCCAATGGTTGGCCAACCCGGTCGGCGTCTGCCTCGGCCTGGGGAGTTTGTTGAACGAGCGAACCTTTTCCTCCATCATGAGCGATTATAGAGGGCAATGATGAGGACGGAAAGATGGAACGAAGCACCTCCAGGTTGTTGCGGCGGACGTTGTAACGTGTCTGGCCAGGGCCACCTGTGGAGGCGGTGGGGGTGTTTGGGATTCCACAACTCCCTGGGGCCGAAAATTGGCCGAAAGCAGCACTGTCTGCAGCTGCTCGTGTCAAACTGGGCCAGGTTAAATCCCACTATCCGAGCGCTTTCGGGCCTAGCGCCGCAGGCGCAGCGCTCCGAGAGGAGAACCCCGCCTCCTACGCTGAGAGCCGCTCTGGGCCACAGATTTCAGGGCTCGTGGGAGCTCGCTTCCTGTAACGGGAGGTGCCACGAGGCGATGACGAAGGTGATCAAAGATGACTGATGCGATGATACTAGGGTTAGGGCCTGCGAAGCCCGATGACAATGTGGCTTGATGCCTAACAGAAGTGCGGGGTCAAGGCCAAGGATCCAAAGTTGGGATTCCACTGATCCTAAGGTAGGGGTATCTCTAGTTGAAGACTGAAGCCTATCTTCTTTATGAAAGACAGGGAGAATATGTAATAACCCAATATCAAAAGCTTGATATAACCGGAGAAAGATCGGAGAAACCACGCAGGACCACCAAAGAAATATTAGGGTTAGGATTAGGCAATAATGGATCACTGGAGCGTAATCGTGATCCTGTGAGCCTGGATCACCGATCAGGAAGAGTGATCTATCAAGGAAGTACCAGGAGAATCGAGTACTTAAGGACAGGAATTTCCTAGTATTAGAACCCACCGCCTCTACCAAGTCAGCTATTAATCTAAGTATTCATTTACATTGACTGATCACCTTTATATTTGAAGAGGTACCAAGCCTTACGCACCCCCATTGCTCAGATTACACGCTCAACTTCTGCCAACATAAACCCCGCATCCTAGGACGACCCTAAACCTAGGGCGTAACATCCAGGGAGATGGATCACTGAAGAGAGTGAGCCAGCGAAAAGGCACCCATGGAAATCAAGTATTTAAGGACAAGAAATTCCCAGTATTAGAATCCACTGTCTCTACCTAGTCAGCTATCAATCTAAGTCTTCATTTACACTGACGGATCACCTTTGCACTTGAAGAAGCACCGAGCCTTACGCCAATTCATTGCTCAGATTGTACCCTCAACTTCTGCCAACATAAACCCCGCATCCTAGGACGACCCTAACCCTAGGGCGTAACAAATAGTTAGGGGTTACTCTGAATCTTTATTATTCCGTTTACTTAGAAGATGTGATTTAACTCCGTAAATAATTATAACAAAGGATTCAATATATAGTATAGTACCGATAATAGAAGCCTTTGAGATTATCGTGTTTGTTAGGCAAATAGTTTTCCAAACGGTCTCTACAACGAAATCGTGGTCCATGATGTATGTCCACAACTGGGTCCGCAAAAATATTTCTGGTCAGCTTTTTCTCACGCTGGCGAAATTGGTGAGAGTCGTTAGAGTGATCAAAAATGAGGTATTGTACCTTGGCCATGTTTTAGGCTCCCATGTTCCCAAAAGTGGTCCCATTCATTTGCTCACCGCCTCAGCCTTGATGAGCCCTCGCTCAGCGGTGCTTAGTCATCGCTCAGCCCTGAGATACCAGAGCTCAGCTTAGAATCCGAAAATGGACTTTGGTGTGCGCACTTTTCGTCTGTGTTTCTGGTGGTATTAATGACTTCTAAGCAACTTCTTCGGGTCTTCGGGTGGCATTACGTGGTAATGTTCGTGGGTTGGTAATTCTTTGCGGGCCGGTGCCTGCACCGAACTACTCTCATAATCAGTCGAGGATATATGGCCAATAGAGGATCTCTAACCCCTGATCTCTCGCCATGGTACAGGCGACTTACCCGTCGTTGCACCCTGGTCAAACCACCCCCTGCCCACCTAGGCCATAAAGCTGTTTCTTAACCCACCTCCAGTTCCGGAAGGTGCCACAGGCTTACCCCGCGACCCCTATGATTAGGAAACTAGAGTGCATAAAAGAACAACACTCAGCGAATAAGTGACCCTTGGTCCTCTATTTCATAACGCCAAGCCCTACTGGTATTTAAAATAGGCCCAAGACGTATTTCCACTTTACCTATCTACTCCTTCGGAATTGCCGGCCATTTCTATCTGAAGTCGAGACATACTCAAATATGAAACTCAAGCGGGTGATAAAACCCCCCTGTAAGATGGCAACAAAGGGAGAAAGGGGGGATGATCGGGTATGGCACTCTTTTTTTTTTAGGTTGATAAAGCTATGAGATAGTCGGTTTTATTAGAACCAATTATTTGATGCTGGTATCTTGGTTAACCCTACTATCAAGATAACTAATATGGTTTCTCTTGTACCCACCATTGATATTAGAGACGTAGAAATTACCGTTTGTTCCGGAAATATCGGTATAGTGGCCGTGTTTCTAGATTCAGCTATCGTGGAACGCTATAAATCTTCGCTAGAGTTCTATTAAGTTATTCAATTAATGTCTTAGCACCCTTGACATGCGATATGGCGCTGTAAGCAATCATAACGCCTCTCTATTTCCTCTGTAAATCCTTACCATACCAATACTAGAAGCATTTGAGATTTATCGTGCTTTGTAGGAATCATACCAACAAGTTCAGGGTTAAGGGTTTATAATTGTCGGATTGCTTGACTGACTAGCAGTATGTCTACCTGGGGATTCACTGCCTTTAATATGCCTCGTCATGTATCCGTGCCCTTGCATCATTCCATTCCATCAGCTTCCGCTTGCGGACATATATTTCCAACAGAGCGATGTCTGCTGCATCCGGTGACTGGGAGCATTCCAGGCTCCGACATGCTTGTTACGCAAATAGATATTCAACGAATAGTCTCTGCAATGGAATCGTGATTCTAGGTGCATGCAACTTATATCGCGGAGATGTGAGCCAGGTTCTTAAACTTAATATCCCAGGTTGGCCATAATTTGCGTGGCTATGTGGAAAGCTAGAAGAGCACTTGAACCGCAGTTCCTAGAGTTGGACCAAAATATCGGCCCGCAAAAATGGGGGTGTGGCACTTTCAGGTTGAATCAACCTAGTAGGGTGGCTTAAAAAAACCTCCGGTAGCCGTGCCGACATATGACTTAGCTCACCCACGGCTCAGGCAAGAGCAGCCGCGGCTCAGGAAGGAGGATAACAATGGAAATTGCTGAGGGCAATCGGTACGTAATGCAATAAGCTGTTACACAGCCAACATCTTCTCTACTCTAAGACAGACTGGCGAATCAGTAAAGGCAGCAACCCATCTAGCGACCAGGCCATTAAACCACTAACCAATAACCTCAAGTAGCACCCGGTGAAACAATAAGCCTATTATCCACCTCCATCGGACCGGTTCTTATCTTACTCAGCACTTAAGTGAAATACCCCGAAGAATTTGATTTCGCTGTTGAAATCTGCCCTCTGTTGAGTTCTGCGATGAAGACTAGAGCCACAAATTGTAGGCACTAAGTTGTCAAAGCATTCAATAAGCCGGCTGTGAATATTAGAATACAGGAAGAGGGCAAGAATTTTCAGCTTCAGGTACGGAATTTTAGCCAATGGTCAATACTCTGTGTAAGGTTCATGACAAAGAATCAAATGCTTTGAGGTAAATTCCAGATGTGGCAATAATACCGCATATCCTACCCACCAACCCCAAATAGCGACGGGAAGAAAAATGAGTCCTATTGAGCCCTCAAGACAGACTCAAATTCGCGGAATCCATGCCCAAAAAGTACTTATTTAAACTAAGAAATTTTCACATCGTCACTGCCAAGAAATTTTGCCCCCGAGATATCTTTGGTTACGTAGGACACGGCTTTAGGTACGAGGAAATAATTACATTTCTTAGATCTGAATGCGATTCTATTGAGGGGAGGTCGACCAACGACAACGGAATCATACTCAAACGAGGGATGCACCCTCTGGCGCGATGCCAAGGACGCAGGTTGAACTTCCCACATCTTCCATATTAAAATTCTTCGTCATTCTGGACATCATAAGCCGGAACAACAAGCACAACATACATGCTCAAGGAAAGATCACCGTTACCACTGCTCGCATGGCGTGGCCAAATTGGGTACCCAGGAAGAATGTATTCGTAATAAAGCCATGCCCGAGCCACGCCTGGTCGAGCTGGAGGGTGCCCTTTGGCCTGTGGAGACTTTGAATTTCAGGGGCGAGCGCTTCCCAGGTCTTGTCGTAGTCCGCGAGTATCCCACAATGAGCTCACCGGGTCGTACGACATGTGCAGACAGGCGCAGGCGGAATTTGGGTTGAATCGTGATGATTATGCCCTGGATTGGCCGAAAGAGTCGAAACCAAAAATTTTACGTGGAAGCCGACAATCCAGGGATCCGGGATAGTTCTCTTGGTCGTCGTTGCGGAAAATGGCCGGGGATTCGGAGTATGGCTATGACCATGACGGGGTATGAGACGGATGTCCCGAGTACTGCAGAGGGAATGATGTTGCCATGGAGTTGGTTTTTCCTTGCCGGATTTGCATCAGGTGTGACCAACGGAAACAAACCCAATAGAAATTAGATTAGTATACCTCGGCATCTTCAACCCGATGCCCAACCCGAGCCTGAGAGAAAACCTGACGACGGCCACATTTGCAAGCGCTACTATCCACACCAATGGTCGCTATCTTCCGGGTTTGAGACGTGTGTATCAAAAGCATCGACTCTTTTATCAGCAGCTGACTGCGTCTTATTCCAGGGAGCAACTTTCGAGTAGTCCTTTTGCTCGATAACAATTAATCCGTCTTCAACGATTTCTGGACAGTAGTTGTCAGGAGCTACTTCCAATCCATGCCCTCGTGATCATCGGTTTCGCGACCTTCGTCTATCTCAGGTGACTATTGCCGAATTTGGATTTTTTTTTGTAACAGAGAGCTGTAGATAATATATCTTGATCATGGAGAAAGGCCTGCATTCTGGAGCTCGTTCTAGTACGTCGCAGACTACCTCTTTAAGTTAAAGACTGGCATGAGAAGTCAGAGATTAGCTTGTGATTCTTCATATGGCCTCAGTTCTGACAATTCAACTTGCCGTTCGCCGACATCGTCAACATTCTCGACGCGTAAATTACGCCAGAGAATGTGATGTCCGAGGCCCAGATTAAGCGGGTTGGCCGTAATCTAAATTCGCTGTCCCGTATATCTCGGCTGACTTCAAAGGGATAAATATCCTTTCACCTAGGTATGGGGTGATTAGGCGGAGCGGGAGAATAGAACCGTCGCTATACGGCACAGCAGGGAGATGTTGTCACAATTATGACTGGTGCGAACCCGAAAGCCATACTGATTGAAAAAAGACTACCTAATCGGGACCGGACCGATCTCCTGTTGGTTTCATAGTTCAGCATAGAGAATAGCGAAGAGACAGGTCTTTGCACGCTTGTCTTAGCATGTAAAAATGCGTCTAGAGAGCAATGAAACTAAGGAATTACTAGGAGACTGAGCAAAGGCAGAGGTGTGTCATCGCATGCGCAATGAAACCCCTGAATCGGGCGACCGACAAAATAGGAATTGTGGCTGGGCTTGCGAATTTTAATTTCCCAAGTCCTGTCAGCCACAACGGTGTGACCACACAAAAGCCCCCGAGATGACGGTTTTTCTTAAAGTTTCCAGTTGCGTTGGATCTCTTCCCCGCGCCTGAACCGGCTGGTCCGGCTCAGGTCTGCCTAGATTTAATTCATTTTCTCAGATTCGCCCGAGTGTCATACAAGTGCGACCATGCGGCGGTTAAACGGTAACTCCAGATGAATTGGCGCCGAATCTTGGATTTTTTTCAGATGGCAGATCGCATCTGATGGGACCAAAATGATGCATTCAGGTCTATGAAAAAATAATGATTTCAAAAGCTAAAGCTCTCCAGCATGAAGCTACACCTTGTTACTTAGCTGTAGACTAATGTGGAAAAGCTGTCAGTGAACGGCTACCGCTTGCCGTCCAAGGCCGCAACAGTTGTAAGAGCGTTGCAGATAACTTGATTAAAAAAAAATTGAGGGTAACCTGTGCCGCCTCTGCCGCTATCGTAGGAGGGGTGTACTCTCCACGCGATTCATAGCAATAAATACATGATCAATGACCATTGTTGTTTAAGTTGTGGATTCTGACGCATCTTCCTAGAACCTCAGATCTTGCTCTGTTTTCATTTCAAAATGCTCAAGATGCTGAAATCTCTTTCTTTAATGGCGACAGTGATCGCAGCCTGCACAATTCCTCTGGACGTCGACTTGTCCACGTCTCCGGTCCATGAACATATCAAACGCCAGGACACAACCGCCGTCCCGCTTCCCGTTAGTAAAGGGAATCGATATGAAGGTGCAAAGGAAGTACCTCGTGGCTTGGGGTCCCAGCCTAATGGCACCGTCATATCCAGCGCCATGAACATCGAAGAGATGCAGTCGGCTCTCGAAGCCCTCGTCACAGAGTTTGGCATTCGAACATTTGAGGCACCCGAGAAAACATGGGAGAATCGGACCGTATTTGGAGCAGTCGTCAGCAGTGGAGACTCTGACAAGATCCGAGCCCTGTTTACGGGCGGAATGCACGCTCGCGAGCGCGCCATACCGGACAGCCTCATCTACTTCATAGCTGACCTGTTGTGGGCCGACCGTGAGGGTACAGGCCTACAATATGGCGGCGTCGTTTTCACGGCCCAAGAGGTGAAACGAGCGCTCGACGCCGGCATCATTATCATGCCCGCCTTGAACCCGGACGGCATCGCCTACGACCAGGCAACGAACGAGTGCTGGCGCAACAACCGCAACCCCGACGGCTCCGTGAATCTCAATCGCAACTTTGACTGGCTCTGGGACTTCGAGAAGGGCTTTGCGCCCGGCACCGGGGCCGCCGAGTCTGAGCCGGGAGGCATCAACTACCATGGTACCGCTCCCTTCTCCGAGCCCGAGTCGCGCAACATCCGATGGGTCTTCGATACTTACCCGGACCTCGGCTGGACCATCGACGTACACAGCTATGCTACCTTGGTCCTTTACGGCTGGGCCGACGACATTCTCCAAACAACCGACCCGTCCATGAACTTTATGAACCCGGCATATGATGGTAAGCGGGGCAACCTGATTGACAACGACAACGCGACGCGGTACCGGTCGTACATGCCGGCTAGCATCTTCAAGACGCAGAGTTTTGTCGCCAGCCAGTTGGCAAACACCATGAACGCGGCTGTGGACTTTGTTGAGGCTTCCATGGTGTCGGAACCGACGGGGAATTACGGCTGGGTGTCGGGATGCATGATGAATTATGCCATGGCGCGCCATTGGATTGATGCTGAAAAAACCCCCGTGAACTCTTTTACCGTTGAGTTGGCTTCTGTCAGCGAGGAGAGGATTAAATCATGTCCGTTTTATCTGAGTGAGATGAATTTCAACCTGTATATAAAAGCCGGGGGCGCTGCTTATATGCAGTTTCTATTGGCTGCCGCCGATGAGAACTTTGTGGCCGAAAGGGTGGGAGATGAGGTGCGTCAATTCAAGAAGTAGACAGCTTTGATGGGACGAGAGGAGAATGTATTCTGTTGTCCTCCCTTTTTAGCCAGCATCAGCACCGTTTGCTGGCAGAGAGAACTGGTTCGAATTGGACAACGACACAGGGTTGAGATTCCTGACTAATTCCAAAGGGCGCGAAAGTACTGCAACTGCTCTTTCTTATTGAAGATGCTCAGAACAGCAAATATATCCGAACGTGAGATGCTATTGCCACCCTAAGAGCCTAGGGTCGCTCGTTGAGTAGATCAAGAGCACTCAGTGTATCTAGCCACATTGGTAGATGGGCGTTTCAGTGGCCCAATATGCATACAAATTCTTGTTCCCCTTTCGTTCAATTCTGCTCTGCCTCCGTCTCTCTTCCTTCTGTACCTTCTCTGCGTGCCTGTGTTGCACCACCAGTAGTGAGCGCTGCTGAGACGCTGGTAAATGCATCAAGCTGTTTCGGTCGTTCGCGCTCATCCATGTCAACTTATTCTTCTCCATTGCCCTCTCTCGTTTCTCCTTCTTCGATAGTAACCGTGTGCCACGTATATCTGAGTCGTGCCCCTTTTTGCTATACCCCCTCTCGTCGTCGCGTTCTACCAGGGACTGCTCTATTTGTGAAGCCAAAGTCCCAATTTGACGGCGCATCTGAGTGAATGGCGGCCCCGTTCGTGCTGATGACTGCCTCGATATAATTTTACCTGACGGTAAACGAATCGAGTCTTCATCAGCCAGCAGTGGTTTTAGGTTTGAGCTTGTCGCTGTCTCCTTCTGATATCGCTCGTCGCTGTCCCTCTCGATATCACTCTCCCTATCGTCCTCCAGTTCAGAGAAGTCGTAAAACTCGGCAAACTCCGAGTCTTGTTCTGATATGTCAAATATACAGTGACCCTTATCGGTCATATGCTGCTGTACAGCTTGTACAGTAGCCCTCTCTGTTCCACATTGTATACATTCTCGATATCCAAAAATAATGAGATGCAGATATTTGAAGAGAGTCTCGAGGTCGACTATTAGATGTCGTTGATGCGGAACAAACAGGCCGTGTGATTTTTGCATGTGTATCACACTGTCGGTGAAGCCTGGTGAGGGATTGGGACAGAATAGGCATTCCCCAGGTGTGAATGGTTGCATGGCCGCGCCAGGAGGAGAGTCGATTGACTCCTTGAAGAATGCGGGTGGTGGAGAGTTGGTGTCCGGACTCGATGACAGACTCATTGGTAAAGTCGATGGTAGCGCAGTTACCGTTGCAGTCGTAGCGGTCGTCGTGGCTGTCGCCGTCACTATCATATCAATGAATTGGAAGTAGTCGCGGTTCTGGACTAGGTTGAGGTCAACTCTTGCGATTGTGCTCAGGCGTTGATGTTTTCATCGCCGATCCGGTGGAATGGGACAGATTGAATTTCTATCTGTTTTATATATAGTTGGACCAGGTTGGATTGGACGATGTAAGCCTCGGCATACTGTGGGAGGCATACTGTCGAATTATGGCCTTGTCATTGGGTCATTTAGGTTTAGTGGATGGGCGATGAGCGGGTGACTAGGAAGTTCGTGAGTCAGAACCACTGGGCTAAGCCTTTTGGGGCGGAAGAGTAACGCTACCGGAACGGTACCCCACTGCATCGCCACTAGAGATTAATTTTACCAATGAGAGGCTCGTGGCTCAACTATGATTCATAATGAATAGTTAAACGAACATTGAAACCAATCTAACACAGCGACTGCTGTAGGACAGCTAGGAGCGAAATTTGTTTTCTCTATCTCGTGCACTCTCTCGACATTTCGGAGCACGGACCAGCGCTACTTGGGGAAACTTATCGCTTTGTGATCGGTAAGTTATTGAATTTCATCTTTCATGAGTTTCACACCTCTCTGGGTGAAAATTTTCATGGTAACTTGAAACTGAAAAGTGGTCATAGCGCCGGCCTTAGGTGGCTTTACGTTGCCCGAAGTAGACGTACTTTTAAGCGCTTCGGAAACCACGTCATGTTGACCACAAATTAAGTATTATCCTGTACAAAAACCCCTCTTAGACGCTACATGTGGCGTAGTGAATATGGGGCAAATGGAAATCCTCTGAATTTTCATTTCACACCCTGGAGCGAAATTTTCAGATCACTACTTGTCGCGCAATATAAGATCCAATAACTGTGAACAGCTCAGCAGGCCGCTCAGCTAGCTGACATGGCGTAGTAGGAACCGTTAGGTCGCTCTAACTAGTAGCTGTTTAAAGCTTACGCGATTTCTCAAACAGTGCGGTGGTGGACTGAGAGTACAATCTACAGAGTAACTCCGCCTACGGCACAGAACTACCCCGTGTGAACCTGGCAGTTTCCTCCTCCCGATTCCTTTCAATTAGCTATAGCTCCTCTTTACTCGATCATTCGAATCATAGAGAAGAAAAGTGGGCAGCAATAGAGGTCGTGTGCGCAAGGTGGAAGTGGCTCAGCCGCGGTAGAGTTCATGATGGAGGTTTAATTGAGTGGCAATTCCGTGTCTCTAGTCTTGTTCTCCTGGCCTTGAAGACGGTCGGTTTGCCCCCTTTTGGTCGCTTAAATGCTGGACTTTCAGTTGGCAGTCGTCCGCATATGTCAGCTCCAGCGTTTCTGACACTATCTTGTAAGCCACACGAGAGATAGAGAACGTAAAAGAACAATCAACCCATGTTATTTCCCACACGTGTATATATCATTACCTAAGATGTCACTAACAGTCATAACAGGTTAGACCTAGTGAAAGGCACCAGCACAGACGGTGCCAGCAAAGGTTGCCGGTCGGCTGCAGCCGGCCCGTGCGGCAATCCATCAGCGAGGCCCCTGCGGCCACAACGGATTGGTTAACTATGGGCTACGTCCCGATTAATAAGCCGGGCAGTTTCAAGAACCCGACACGAAGGACATCCTCGATGGCAGAATGGATGGGAATAATGTCTTTAAGAAGGGTCATCTTCCCCCATGAATTTGGAAGATGACAGGCTTCAGTCTTTACTTCAATTGATACCTACCTTCATCTCAGACTGATCTCTGTATGGACCACCATCATCACCCTGCACTTAACCCCAACCCTAGCGCCACACTAGGTCGTGTTGTGGCTTCTGCGCAGTGTCAGCACCCTAGTCGTGTCACCACCGTATCTGTAGCCTACGCATAACTGGTAGGCTGATACGGATGACGATGACTGATGTGTGCTGACTTTCTTGATTGATTGTTG